>JGI24188J35168_1002303_pt1 | contig 10463 bp, 13 predicted proteins | sample YNPBryantNP2012_FD_35168 | JGI IMG/M metagenome (IMG submission 35168) | reverse complement strand
GCCATCACCACCACGTCCAGCCCACCGATATCCACCCCCAGCTCCAGCGCGTTGGTGCTGACCACCCCCAGCAGGTCGCCGCTGAACAGCCGCCGCTCGATATCGCGGCGCTGTTCGGGCGTATAGCCCGCGCGATAAGACATCAGTCGCGCTTTCAGCTGCGGGTCGCGTCGCTCCGCCAGCTCGTAGGCGTAGCGCAAAATCAGTTCGGTGGTTACCCTCGCTTTCGCGAAGACCAGCGTGCTCCAGCCCGCCTCCGCCAGCGCGGTCATTATCGCTGCAGATTCCACATTGGTGCTGAGCCGCTCGAAGTTTTGCCCAATGACGGGCGGATTCCACAGCACGAAGTAGCGTTGTGGGCGAGGCGCGCCATCCTCCTGGATGAGTGTGCAGGGCAACCCCGTGAGCGTCTGCGCGGTCTCCAGCGGGTTGCCTACCGTTGCCGAGGTCAGGATGAATTGCGGGCGCGCCCCGTAGAACTCCGCCAGTCGGCGCAATCGGCGCAGAATCAGAGCGACATGCGAGCCAAACACGCCGCGGTAGGCGTGCATTTCATCCACCACTACATAGCGCAGCTTGCGCAGGAAGCTTGCCCATGAAGAGTGATTGGGCAGGATGCCCACGTGAAGCATGTCGGGGTTGGTCAGGATAATGTGCGCGCCGCGCCGAATGGAGGCGCGCTCCTGCTGTGGGGTATCGCCATCGTACACGCCGAAGCGCACCTGCGGGAACAACCCGAGGTCGTTCAGTTTTTCTTGCTGGTCGCGGGCGAGTGCCTTCGTGGGAAACAGGTAGAAGGCGGTGGTATATGGATTGGTCAGAATGCTTTCCAGCACGGGCAGGTTGTAGCACAGCGTTTTGCCGGAGGCGGTACCGCTGACCACCACCACGTTTTCGCCGCGCCGTGCCGCCTCCAGCGCCTGCGCCTGATGGCTGTACAGCACCCCAACACCCTGCCTGCGCAACGCCTGCTCCAGCACCTGGGGTAAGGGGCGGCTGATCGTGCCGCTGCGCCCGGCGGTCGCCTCCAGCAGATGCACATGCACCACCCGCTTGCGCACCTCTTCGTTCTGCAGAAACATATACACGTATTCCGCCAGCCGCATCGCTGTAGCCCCTTCCGCGCGCAGACCTCAGTCTGCCCGAGTCGGAGCCGCTACCACCGTTTGAAACCCGGATATGGCGCACGGATGGTATACACGGCGTTGGTCTCGGTTTCGGTGATGTATAGCGTGCGGTTGTCTTTGCCGCCGAACTCCACGTTGGTGGGGTTCTGCCCGCCTGCCGGATAGCTGCGCCACAGTTTGCCGTTCGGGTTGACTACCAGTATTTTGCCCGCTCCAAACTGCGCAATCCACAGGTTGCCGCGCGAGTCAAAGCGCATGCCGTCGGGTCCGCCGGGGGGAGGCAGGTTGATGAACACCTCCATCTCACCCAGCGTGCCGTCGGGGCGTAACTGCCAGCGCAAGATGCGGTTGCGTGGCGACTCCGCCACATACAGCCACTTCTCGTCGCGGCTCAGTGCGATGCCGTTGGGGAACTGCAAACCCTCTGCGAGCCGCTGTACCCTGCCGTCGGCATTGCGCCGGTACACCGCGCCGATGGGCTTATCCCATGAGCCGACAGGGTCGGTAAAATACAGGTTGCCTTTCGAATCGGAGCAAAGGTCGTTCGCTCCGAGGAAGGGTTTGCCTTCGCACTCCTCCGCCATGATTTCGGGCTTACCGTTACGGTCAAAACGCACAATTGCCCGGCGCTTATGGTCGCACACCCACAGCGTGCCATCCTTCGCAAACGTAGAGCCGTTGCCGCTGCCCGGTGCTTTGGCAAACACCTCTACCCTGCCGTCGGGATACACACGGTGGATGTTGTCGCTCTGGCAGTTCACCACGTAGAGGTAACCTGTACTGCGCTCGTACGCCGGGCCCTCACAGAATTGAAAGCCTTCCGCCAGTTTGACCGGTTCCCCTGTCGTCTGCGCCATCACTGCTCCTCCTGCTAACAAAANGNTNAGNATCCGCATGTTGGACCACCTCTCTGTGAAGAATAGTTCGCTGTGCCCGGTGGGTTCGCCTGCATTCTGAGGCGAGTATGGGATATAATAGAGCTGTATAGGAAGCCGAAGTCTCGAGGAGGAGTGACCATGTTACCCCCTTTCAAGAATGAGCCGGTGGTGAACTTCAACGAGGAAGTTCACCGCCAGAGAATGCTGGAAGCCCTTCGTAAGGTGGAAAGCGAACTCGGCAAAGAGTATCCCCTCATCATCGGATGCGACGAAGTAAAGACCCCCGAAACCTTTATCTCTATCAACCCCGCCCGCCCTTCGCAGGTTATTGGACACTTCGCCAAAGCCACCCCCGAGCTGGCAGACAGGGCGGTGCGTGTGGCGTATGATACCTTCCGCACCTGGAGCCGTGTGCCCTACGAAGAGCGCGCACGTTACCTGCTCAAGGCGGCGGCAATCATGCGCCGGCGCATCTACGAGATGGCGGCGTGGATGGTGTATGAAGTGAGCAAGTCGTGGGTGGAAGCGTATGCCGATGTCGCTGAGGCGATAGACTTCATGGAGTTCTACGCCCGCGAGATGATGCGCCTCGGTCCGCCACAGCCGGTTGTGGACTATCCCGGCGAGGAGAACGAGCTGCGTTACATACCTCTGGGCGTGGGTGCGGTGATACCCCCGTGGAACTTTCCCCTCGCCATCCTGACGGGCATGACCACGGCAGCCATCGTCACGGGCAACACAGTGGTGCTGAAACCGGCATCTGCCGCCCCCACCATCGCCGCAAAGTTCATGGAGGTGATGCGCGAAGCAAGCCTGCCCGCCGGCGTGATCAACTTCCTACCGGGACCGGGCAGCAGTGTGGGGGACGTGCTGGTCACCCATCCCCTCACCCGATTTATCGCCTTCACCGGCTCCAAAGAAGTGGGGTTGCGCATCCACGAGCTGGCGGCAAAGCCCCAGCCCGGACAAATCTGGCTGAAGCGCACCATTCTGGAGATGGGCGGTAAAGACTGTATCATCATCGACGAAGATGCCGACCTCGAATCGGCGGTGGAGGGAGTCAACTGGTCTGCCTTCGGCTTTCAGGGACAGAAGTGCTCCGCCTGCTCGCGCCTGGTAATCCATGAGGCAGTATACGACCGCTTCCTGGAAATGGTGGTGGAACGCGCGAAACAGAACACCGTTGGCGACCCGGTGGACGGTCGCAACTTTATGGGGGCGGTGATCGACGAAGCTGCCCTGCGCAAGATTATGGGATATATCGACATCGGTCGCAGCGAAGGCAGGCTGGTACTCGGTGGAGAGCGTCTGCCCGGAGAGGGTTACTTCCTGCCTCCGACCATCTTCGCCGATGTTGACCCCAACGCGCGGATTGCTCAGGAGGAGATTTTCGGGCCGGTGCTGGCGGTGATCAAGGCACGCGACTTCGACCACGCGCTGCAAATCGCCAACAGCACGGAGTACGGGCTGACCGGCGGCGTCTATTCGAACAACCGCCGACATCTGGAGCGTGCCCGACATGAGTTCCATGTGGGGAACCTCTACTTCAATCGCAAGATTACCGGCGCACTGGTGGGCGTGCAGCCCTTTGGCGGCTTCAACATGTCCGGCACCGACTCGAAAGCGGGCGGAAGCGACTACCTGCTGCTGTTCATGCAGGCGAAGTCCATCAGCGAACGATGGTAAAGAGCCTCTGCCCCGCCCTTTTTGCCGGGCGGGGCAGGAAAACACGCTTGCTAACGCTAAACTTGCAGCAAAAACGAGAGGGCTGGCAGGATGCAGTATCGTCGTTTTGGCAGGACCAATCTGCAGATCTCGGTGCTTACGTTCGGGGCGATGCGAATCCCCTTCGGCGACCTGTCGCCACAGGAGCGCGCCCGCGCTGAAGAAAACGCTTTCCTCACCATGAAACGCGCGCTGGAAGTGGGCGTCAACCACTTCGAAACCGCACGCGGCTACGGCAACAGCGAGCAGCTGATCGGCATGTGGCTGCCGCATTTGCCTGTCCAGCGAGAGGAGCTCATTATCACCACCAAAATCGCGCCCACTCCTACTGCTTTGAGTGCCTGCCGTGCCCGGAGGACATCCATATCCCCGAGGTACTGCGCCTGCGCAACATGGCGAAGGCGTTCGATATGGTGGAGTTCGGCAAGTTCCGATACAACCTGTTCGGCAACGGCGGGCACTGGTTTCCCGGCGTACAGGCAGACGCGTGTACCGACTGCGGAGACTGCCTGCCCAGGTGCCCGCTCAGGCTGAACATCCCCGCGCTCCTGCGCGAGACTCACGAGCTGCTCACCGGCGCACCGGTGAAACGACTATGGCGGTGAGAGCGCATTTTACCAACCCGCTACAGCTACGTAGCTGGTTGTATTTCACCTTTAAGGTAAGCTGCTACCGCCTCGTCGACAGAGGTTATTTCGGTTAGATACAGCTTCTTGCCCGCAAGGCTCAGGTTGCGTACCATGCCAGGTCCCGCTCCGCGAGCGATCACAGCATCACAGTCCTGAATGGTGGACGCCACGGCGAGACCGCGCGCTTCTCCACGCCCGTGCCGGTGCTGATGACCAGCCCCCACCGGTTCGACTCCGCTTACCAACCGGTAGGTTTTCCCTTTTACCTGACCGTCTTCGATCTCTACCACCACAACCCCTGTGCACGTCCCAGGTGGTAGGCGACGGTTTGCTCGTTGTTTGAAGCGATGGCGATTTTCATTTCCTATCCCTCCTTCATCCTGTCGTAGTCCTGAATGAACTGTCCCATCTCATGATGCCACTGGCGAAGCACCTCTATCCAGTCGTCCAGTAGCGCCTCCCCCTCTTCGGTGAGAAAGTAGATTCTTCGCGCCGCTCCCGCTTCCGCCAGCACCCATTGCGAGCGAACCATTCCATCATGTTCCAGCTGGCGCAGCACGCGGTACACCGCACCCGGCTCCACAGAACCGCCAGCCAGAGCGTAGTTGTGTGTGTGGTGCATCAGCTCATAACCGTGCACGCCAGGGTGACGCTTTAACGCCAGCAACACCACCGGTTCTATGAGGCGCGATAACCTCTGGGGGCGACAGTAGCATGGCTCGCCCTCACCATGTCGCCCTCTGCAGAAGCGTCTTCGCATACAGCACCTCGCATATAAGTGTGTATCACACTTATATGATACCATAAAATAAGGGCGTTTGCGCCCTTATAGAAGGTTTCACATGAACAATTCAAGAGATCGCGGCAGATAAACACCCTTTCACCCGCGTAATCACCAAAGGGTTGGCTCCCTCCAAAAAGAGGGGACCAACCGAGTGTCAAATAAGCCCCATCTCCTTACTTACTTTCGCAAAGGCTTCGAGGGCATCGTCCAGGTCCTTGCGGGTATGCACGGCAGAAGGCATGGTGCGAATCCGCGCTTTACCACGGGGCACGGTAGGATACACGATGCCCAGTGCGAAGACACCCTCCTCGAACAGCCTCTGCTGCATCCGTTGCGCCTTCTCCTCCTCGCCGATGTAGATGGGTGTGATGGGTGTTTCGCTACCCATCGTGTCGAAGCCCAGCTTCTGTAGGTTCTCTTTCCAGTAGCGGGTGTTTTCCCACAGACGCTTCATCGGCTCGGGGTCGGTCATCAGAATATCCACCGCTGCGATGAGCGCGGCTACCACCGCCGGAGGATGCGCCGTGCTGAACAGATACGGTCGCCCGCGGTTAATCAACCACTCCTTCAGCAGGCGCGATCCCGCGATATACCCTCCGATCACGCCGAACGCCTTGGAAAGCGTGCCCAGCTGGATATCCACCCGTCCATACAGCCCGAAGTGGGAGGTCGTTCCCGAACCGTGCTCGCCCAGTACGCCGCTGGCATGTGCATCATCCACCATCACCAGCGCATCGTACTTCTCCGCCAGCGCCACGATGTCGGGCAGCGGCGCGATATCCCCATCCATGCTGAACACGCCATCGGTGATAATCATGCGCTTCTTGAAATGCCCACACCGCTTCAGGATCTCTTCGAGGTGGTTCATATCCTTGTGCCGGTATACATATCCTTCGCTCTTGTTGTAGGCGGCACCGCTCAGACGTACTCCGTCGATGATGCTGGCATGGTTCAGCTCATCGGAGATAATCACATCGCCCTCTTGCATCACCGCCGGAATGGTACCCGAATTGGCAGCAAAACCCGACTGGAACACCAGTACCGCTTCGGTCTTTTTGAACTCGGCAAGCTTTTGTTCCAGTACGTCGTGAATGGTCATCGTGCCGCCAATCCAGCGAACTGCTCCTGCACCGACGCCCCATTTCTCAATCGCCTCGATAGCCGCCTGCTTCATGCGCGGATGCGTGCATAAGCCCAGATAGTTATTGGAAGACATGTTCACGACTTCTTTGCCGTTGAGCAACACACGTCCTCCGGGTGCGCTCTGCAGGATGGGCGGCACTTTATAAAGATGCTGGCGCTTCAGCTCGTCCAGCTGCTCCTGAAGCCATCGTTGCAACGTTGCGTTCATGGTGCATACCTCCTTCCACTGAGTACCTTATCGGAAGCGGCAGTAAAAGTCAAGCACTGAGGAGAACTGAAAAAGCGGCGACTGTGCTATAATCAAACTGCAGGATACAACAGGATGCGGAAATGGAGTACCGACATGAGCGATTTCCACGAACTCATTTCTTTGCTGGAACAACACCCCGAATGGCGGGCAGAACTGCGGCGGCTAATCCTGACCGAGGAGCTGCTGACTGTGCCGGAAACCGTTAGCCAGCTGGTTGAGGCGCAGAAGCGCACCGACGAGCAAATCCGCCAGCTGACTGAGGCACAACGACAAACCACGGAACAAATCCGGCAACTCACCGCACGGGTAGACGACCTGACGGTGCGACTGGAGCAACTCACCGCGAGGGTGGACGACTTAACGGTGAGACTGGAGCAACTCACCGCGAGGGTGGACGACTTAACGGTGAGACTGGAGCAACTCACCGCGAGAGTGGACGAGCTAACCGCACGAGTAGACCAGATAGCTGAAGAGATCCAAGCGCTCGCACGGCGTGTGGAGGAGCTGACTACTGTTGTGAACTCGCTCGCACAATCCTTCCAGAAGATTGTCGACGATGTCGCGAAGCTGAAGGAGTTCTATCTGGAGGAACGTTACCACTCGCGCGCAGCTATCTACTTCGGGAGCCTAATCCGCCGAACACGCGCCATCGACCACGACGAACTATGCCACCTTCTGGACGACGCAGAGGATCAGGGCATTCTGACGGAGCAGGAACGCGACGACCTAATACAGACCGATGTCGTGGTGCGCGGACGGCGCAGAACCGATGGTGAGGAGGTATACCTGATTGTGGAGGTCTCCTGGGGCATCGGCGTTAGCGATGTCCAGAGAGCATCGCGAAGGGCCCGCACGTTTACCAAACTCGGCTGGCAGACGATGCCGGTGGTAGCAGGTGGGTGGCTAAGCGCGGACGCTCGCCAGGCTGCCCAGCAGGAGGGCGTCGTTGCGATACTGGACGGGGCGCGGGCAGTGCTGGTCGAATAAAGCTGCTGTTCGCACTATCCCACGATAAGGATAACGAAATGGCAAGATTCAACGAAGAACTTATCGCACAGCGAATAGCAGAAATCCGGCAGGCAGTGGCTCTGCTGGAGCCCTATGCGCGGATGAGCCAGCAACAGTTTCTGACAAATCGGGAAGCAGTAGACGCCGCCAAATATCGCCTGCTCATGGGCATTGAATCGTGCGCTCAGGTGTGCAGTCATCTTTTCTCGCGTTTGAAAGGACAGGCTCCCGACAGCATACCATCTTGTTTCGAGCAGTTATCGGAGCTCGGAATGGTGTCAGCAGAGTTGGCTGCTCGGCTGGTGCAAATGGCTCGCTTTTGCAACATGCTGGTTCATCGGTATCAGCTGGTGGATGACGACCGTGTCTACCAGATTGTGCAACAGAGCATACAAGACTGGGAAGCATTTATCGATAACGTTCAATCGTTCGTAGAAGGATACGGATATGCGACACCGCAAGAGTGAGCAGGAAAAACGACACATCCGCGAGGTTCTGCGAGAACGCCTGATGCAGTGGGAACAGATACGTTTTGCTTACCTGTTCGGCTCGTTCCTGCTGAACGGTAGCTTCGAAGACATCGATATCGCTGTCTATGTCCACCCGCATGCGCTTCGTGACCACGACCCGTTGCTGCTATCGTTCGACATCGCGAACGACCTCGAGCGGGCGGTGCGGCTACCGGTAGATGTGGTCCTGCTCAACAATGCCTCTTTGGGTTTGCAGTTCGAAGCGGCGCGGGGTGAACCGTTGATGGTGCGAGAGTGGGAAGAGTGTGCGGACTTTGCGGAGAAAGTCACGCTGCGCTGGTGGGATACCGAGGGGTTACGCTACGCCGCGATGCTGTAAACTTTCCCCCCGCTCGTATGAGCGGGGGGTTTTCGCTTTGCGGTGAGATTAACGCTTGACGTACTGGAAGGCGCGGCGTGCGCGCTTGCGACCGTATTTCTTGCGCTCCTTAACGCGCGGGTCGCGGGTGACGATGCCCAGCTGGCGTAATATCGGACGCAGATCCGGCTTCGCCTGAATCAGCGCACGGGCGATACCCATCCGCACCGCGCCGGCGTGTCCGCTGATACCACCACCCTTGCAGTAGGCAACCACATCGAACTGCCCCTCGGTGTTCGTCACAGCGAAGGGCTGATTCACCATCGCCTCCAGCGTAAACCTGCCTAGATACTCACGCGCAGGCTTGCCGTTGATGGTGATGTTGCCTGTGCCGGGCATCAGCCACACCCGCGCCACCGCCGTTTTGCGGCGACCGGTTGCGTAATAGCGTACCTGCTCCTCTGCCATAGTCTCCCTCACTAAACCTTAATCTCTAACGGCTTCGGCTGTTGTGCCTCGTGTGGATGCTCCGGACCGGCGTACACCTTCAGCTTGCGAATCATCGCCGCGCCCAGTTTGTTGTGCGGCAGCATCCCCTTCACGGCGCGACGGATGGCTCGCTCCGGCTTTTCGGCAATCAGCTTGCCTCGCGAGATGGAGCGCAAGCCGCCGGGCCACATGGTGTGCCAGTAGATGAGCTCCTCGTCCTTATGACCGGTCAACTTCACCTTGCTGGCGTTGACCACGATCACAAAGTCGCCGGTATCCAGATGCGGCGCGAAGATGGGTTTGTGTTTACCGCGCAGTATCTTTGCCACCTCCGCCGCCAGGCGACCCAGCGGTTTGTCCGTCGCATCCACAACGAACCACTCGCGTTTTATGTCTGATGGCTTGGTTGAATAGGTTTTCATTGTCATTGCCCTTTACCCGCCTGTTCGTTCGCTCCTCCGAATAGTGCATTCGTCATAATTCACCCTTACCAGGCACAACCCGTGTGCCGGTACATGAAACAGCGCATTGCCTCTGTTGCCGCCCCGCAGCAGATGTTCCATCGTGTCGGGTGTACGCTTGCCCAGACCGACCTCTATCAAAGTGCCCATGATGGCGCGTACCATGCCCTGCAGAAAACCGTTTGCCTCGATGCGCAACCACACCAGCGGCAAGCGCGTTTGCAGTTCAGCCCGGTATACCTCGCGCACCGTATTACGGTATCGCCCCGCCTCCGAGGCGAAAGCCGCAAAATCGTGCTTGCCCAAGAGGTACTTTGTCGCTTCCTGCATCGCCTCCACATCCAGAGGCTGGCTCACACGATAGGCATACCGCTCCATCAGCGCAGAGCGCACCGGGTGGTTCCATATCGTATAGCGATACACCCTCGAACGGGCACTGTATCGCGCGTGGAAGCTATCATCTGCTTCCCACGCCCGGCGCGCTGCAATGTCCCTTGGCAGCACGCTGTTCAGGGCTGCGGGTACCCTCTCCACCGGAATACGGCATGTGGTCCGAAAATGCACCACCTGCCCGGTGGCGTGCGCCCCCGCGTCTGTTCGGCTTGCGCCGATAACAGGTACCGACTCTTTGGTTATCCTCTGCACCGCCCGGCAGAGTTCCGCCTGCACGGTGCGCTTACCACGCTGTACCTGGAAACCTGCAAAGTCCGTCCCATCATATTCGATGACCACGGCAATCGTACGCATAGACAAGGCTCACTGGATGAGCTCCAGCAGCACGAGCATCGCGCCATCCCCACGACGATTACCCAGTCGCACGATGCGCGTGTAACCACCGTTCCGGCTGGCATAACGCGGGGCGATTTCATCAAACACCCGCTTCACCAGGCTCTCGGACTTCAAGATGCGTCGAGCCAGCCGCCGCGAGTGCAGGTCGTTGCGCTTCGCAAGCGTGAGTATCTTCTCGGCGATGGAACGCACCTCTTTCGCCCGTGTATCGGTGGTGCGGATGGCTTCGTGAATAAACAACTGCTGCGTCAGCCCGTGCAAGAGCGCACGACGCTGGTCGCTGGGCAGTCCCAGTTTACGATGACCAACCAGATGTCGCATAAACTCACTCCTTGCCTTCCTCTTCCTCTTT
>JGI24188J35168_1002293_pt1 | contig 10500 bp, 12 predicted proteins | sample YNPBryantNP2012_FD_35168 | JGI IMG/M metagenome (IMG submission 35168) | reverse complement strand
AGGGGAGGGTTTAAAAAATGCCTGCGAAGAGTGAGGCGCAGAGAAGGCTGATGGGGATGGCCCTTGCGGCGAAGCGGGGAAAGATCCCGGAGAGTGCGGTACATGAGAAGAGCGTGCTTAGGATGAGTGAGTCTGAGTTAGAGGATTTTGCGAGGAAGGTATCTTCCGAGAAGGCTCGTAAGGGCCGAAGAAGAAAGAAGTGAGAGGTGATTATGGGCTATGGTAGTAAAGGACAGTAAGCGGCTATTACCTAGGCAGAAGGCGTTTTGTGTGGCTTACGTGAAGTACAGGGCTAACGGGGAGAAGGGCGCGGTAAAGAAGGCTTGGGAAGCGGCAGGCTACCGTGGGGATCACGCACGTGGGCACAAGCTGTTAAAGGACGATGCGATAAAGAAGTACATCGAGCGTATTGAGGCTGAGGAAGCTAAAAAGTACGAAATTACGAGGGAATGGATTGAGCGTGAGTTAGTGGAGAATTACTACGAGGTAAAGGAATCCGATCGGTTTGATTTAAGTCTTGAGCACTTAAAGGCGATTGCGAAATTTAAGGGTTTGGACACTCCTGAGAGGGTTGAGGTAAGCGGGCCTAACGGTGGGCCTTTGGAGTCTAGGTCTGTAGCTGCGTTTTTTGTAGCTGAGGATATTTTGAAGCCCAGGGGCTCTACAGATGACTGAGCCTGCGTACAGGGACGGCTACGAGGAGCTTTGGAAGGTTATTCGCTGGCTTCAGGCTCCTGAGCGCACGATGGATCAGGCGCTAAGGGTATACGCGAAGTTAGTGGGCGATCCTACCTTTGTAGACGCTTACTGGGCAGAGCTTGCTCGTTGGGACAGGTTTTTTTTGGGTGTTGTGCTTTGCAGAAGGGACGATCTAAAGCATCCGTGGATATTTGCCAGGTGCCGTGAGGTAGAGCGTAATCCTGACGGGTACTTGGATCTTTGGGCCAGGGGTCATTACAAGAGTACGCTGATAACGTACTTAGGAGCGATACAGGAAATTTTGCGTGATCGGAACATAACGATAGGTATTTTTTCACATACACGGCCTATTGCAAAAGGGTTTTTAAGGCAGATAAAGCGCGAGTTTGAGACAAACGAGGCTTTGAAGCGTTTGTTTCCTGATATTTGCTACGAGAACCCTAAGAAGCAGAGTCCTTTATGGAACGAGGATGAGGGGATCATCGTAAAGCGGTCGACGAACGCAAAGGAGGCAACCGTAGAGGCATGGGGCTTAGTGGACAGTCAGCCTACCGGGAAGCATTTTAAGCTCATGATTTACGATGACGTAGTGACTGAGCGAAGTGTAAACACTCCGGAGATGATTCTAAAGACGACTACTGCCTGGGAGCTTTCCCGTAACCTGGCTGGGGAAGCTGCGTTATCTGTAGTTCCGTGTGACGCTTCTGAGGAAGCTGGGCCGTGCGAGGTAAAAAGCGAGCAGCCTAGAACCTGGTACATAGGCACAAGGTACAACTATGCAGATACTTACGCTGTGATGATAGCTCGTGGAGCTGCAATTCCTAGGATTCATCCAGCTACCGCAGACGGCACACCTAACGGAGAGCCTGTGTTTTTGTCCTTTAAGGAATGGGAGCGCAAAAAGGCAGAGTCTAGTGACTATGTGATTGCCTGCCAGATGCTTTTGAACCCGGTTGCGGGCACCCAGCAGGAGTTCAAGCCGGACTGGATTAGGTACTATGAAATTCGTCCAGAGGTTTTGAACGTTGCGATTCTTGTGGACCCTGCAAACTCCAAAAAGCGCGGTTCATGCAACACAGCGATTGCGGTTATAGGCATGGACGCGCAGATGAATAAGTATTTCCTGGACGGCTGCTGTCACAAGATGAGCCTAGAGGAAAGATATAGGACTCTTTCGAAGCTGTACTGGAAGTGGTCGAAAGCGAAGGGAGTTAGAAGTGTTACTGTAGGATACGAAAAGTACGGTATGCAATGCGATATAGATCACTTCGAGATTATGATGCGTCTAGAGAAGAAGACCTTTCCGATTATTCCAGTCTCCTGGGTAAGAGACTCTAGCGGCGCTTCTAACAGAAAGGACGACCGCATAAGAAGGCTTATTCCTGACCACAAAAACTGGAGGTTTTTCTATCCCTACGAGGGAGAGCCTACGAAGCTACAGATACTTACGGAGCAGAAGGGTAAGGGCTACTTGGTTTCTAAGCCCATTATGTCGATAAACGAGAACGGTAGATCCTATAACGTTGTAGAGTATTTGCTAAAGAACGAGTATTTCTTCTTTCCGGCCACGACGCAAAAGGATCTTTTGGACGCAATGAGCAGGGTTTACGATATAGACCTACAGCCGCCGATGCCTGAGCTTAACGAAAAGGACATGATACCAGATGCTATTGGAGACCCGTAACATGCCTGAAATCGATCTTGAGCGCTGTATTTCGGACATTGGGGAGCTTGAGAACAGACTGAGGGACTTGGAAGAAGAGCTTATGCGTGTGGACTCGAACATAATGCGTGTAAAGAAGCAACTGGACGACTTTCAGGCGCAGGTGGAAGCTGCCTATGCGGACTTAAGCGCAAAGTTTATGGAGGCGATACAGAATGTCGGCAAAAAATCCCGTAGATAGATGGATAGAAGATGTATCCACATACGGGCTGCTTACGGGGTTCGACGGAGGTAAAGGCGAGCCGGAGGGTCCGCAGCTCGGCCAGAGGGCCTCCGCTGGCTACTGGGCGCTACCTGCGGCAATTCGTTCGTACATGAGCTTAGATGCGTTCATGTGGCTCTCCGAAGCAGAAAAACGAACCATTCTGGAAAGAGAAACCGTGCCTGGCATAATCGAGGAGTAATAGAAGAAATGCCATATATTTCAAGGAGCCCGGAGGTAATAACCGAGTTCGAACGGCACGAGCTTCACAGGGGAGACACGAAGTTAAGTGCCAGGAGGCTTGCAGGAGAGATTATGGATACCCTGCAAAGGCTCTACCCGTTTTCCAAGACTGGAGCGCTTTGGGAAGTAAGAGTTGATGCAGACAACGGAGTTTGGACGATACGGGATCGCACAAGTCTGAGTATGCACGGATATGTCGGAAGGATCTTAGACTTTGATACCTACGATTCGGTAAGGCGAAAAGCCATGCTTGCCGGCGGAGAGATCCTGGAGCGTACTCTTGGCAGATGCGACGACGAAGGCGTAAGAATGGTTACTCGCTATGACGGTATTCCTGAAAAAGAGCAGCCCGTTCACAGAATGATTTCCTCTAGGCTTATCACTATGGGAGAAGGGCGATGAGAGACACCCCTCCTGACGTTACGAATTATATTTCTAGGGAAGTTACTGAACTTGCCACCTCCGCGGAGCCACAGGAGTTGCCGGACGACTTTTGGGTGAATCTTGCCAGAGAGGCATATTCAGTATCCACTTCCTACGTGGACGCTAACTACAGGCGCAAATGGGAGAACTCGCTTCGGCACATGATGAATAAGCATCAACTTGGAAGCAAGTACCTGACTGCGCCCTATCAGTACAGAAGCAAGTTCTTTAGGCCCAAAACCAGAAGTGCCTATAGAACCACGGAAGCTATGGCCGTAGCTGCGTTCTTTTCCAACCCAGACATTGTAGCAATGGAGCCAGAAAACGGGGACGACCCTGTGCAAGTTGCAAGTGCCCGGGTACAGCAGCAGCTTTTGCAGTACAGACTAGATAACCGCTCGGGGAACGGTATTCCTTGGTTTTTGGTCGTTCTTGGAGCCCTTTACGACGCTTGGACATACGGAGTTGTTGTAAGCAAGCAATACTGGATTTACGAGGAAAAGGAAGAAGTCGAGTATCAGCCGGTACTTTTGAACGGAGAACCCGTTTATGACGAGGACGGTAATCCGCTTATTTCGCAGATCGTAAAAAGGGTGCCTGTAAAGGACAAGCCCTGGGTCGAAATAAGACCCGTTGAGAACTTTAGAATTCATCCGGCTTCAGACTGGCTGGATCCTATAAATTCGAGTCCGTTCCTTGTCGATATGATTCCGATGTTTTACGTAGATTTGAAGAACAAACTAAAGGAAGTGGACGAAAACGGCGAGCCAAAGTGGCTTCCGGTAACAGACGATCAGATTGCCTCAGCAACTAGGCACTCATACGACTCCACTAGGCTAACAAGGGAAGATAACAGGCAGGAAAAGTACGATGTTTCCGTAACACCTTCCCTAAAGAGCTTTGATATTGTATGGGTTCATGAAAACATTTTTCGCATCGGCGGAAGGGACATTGTTTTTAAGACCCTGGGTACGGAAACGCTGCTTACAAAGCCTAAGCCCCTGGAGGAAGTCTATCATCACGGGGTAAGACCTTATGTTATGGGCTACTGCCTAGTAGAACCGCATAAGATTTATCCTACAAGTGTTTGTGAACTTGGGGAGCAGTTGCAGAAGGAAATAAACGAAAATGCGAACCAGCGTGCAGACAACGTAAAGTTGTGTCTGAACAAGCGCTTTTTCGTTAGAGCAGGGGCGCAGGTCGATATAAAAAGCTTGCTTAGGAACGTTCCTGGCGGTGTAACCTTTGTCGGAAGAATGCATGGGCCGGACGGTCCGGACGTATTTCCGATGGAGTTTCACGACGTAACTTCAAGCGCCTACGCAGAGCAGGACCGGTTAAATGCCGATTTTGACGAGGTGATTGGTCTTTTTAGCGCGTCCACCCTGAACACGAACCGTAGACTGAACGAGACCGTGGGCGGTCTTTCCATGCTTCGTGGCTCCGTAAACATGATTAAGGAGACCGAGCTAAGGGTGTTTGCGGAAACCTGGATGGAGCCCGTTTTAAGGCAGCTTATAAAGCTGGAGCAGGTTTACGAAAACGATCCCTATGTACTTGCAGTTGTAGCAGGCCGAGCGGGTCTGATTCAACGCTATGGTATTGACAAGGTAACAGACGAGCTTTTGAAGCGGGACATTACGATTAGGGTTAACGTAGGCATGGGTGCAACTGACCCTATGATGAAGATAAATAACTTCCATATCGGAATGAGAATTCTTAATGAGTGCCTTGCAATCGGTCAGGGAGTATACAACTTCCCAGAGGTTGCAAAGGAAGTGTTCTCCAGGCTTGGCTACAAAGACTGCTTCCGGTTCTTGCAGAACGGAATGCAGACTGACCCGGAAAAGATACAGCTTGCGCAGCAGTTGCAGCAGGCTACGCAGGAGCTTTATGACAGGGACGTCGAACGCGAGACAAGGATCTTTCTTGCCAAACTAAAGGAAATGGGACAGATACAGCGAAAGAAAATGGATGTGGACGCAAAACTAACTCAGAAGTATCTGGAACTTATGAATCCTGTTTCTGGGGAAAAGCCCCCTGCGGGAATATCACTTTTAGGTAGAATGCGGCCCGAGGTGCCTTATGGCCAGTACGGAACTTGAGTTCGGCTTTGCGGACGACCGGGAAATTTACGCCAGACTGTCTCTTGCTAAGGAAGCGCACGAGTTTTTTAAGTCTAGTATAGGCATGTACGTGCTTGGGTGCGCGGAGCAGGAGATAAGAAAGGCAATAGGCGTTCTCTTGGAGGCGGATCCCGTAAGGGACGTTGACAAAATAGCTAAGGCACAGGAACGAATCAAGATTGTAAGGCTTAGTATCGACTGGCTCAATGAACTGGTAAGCACTGGAGAAGCCATGTTGCAAGCTGGTTCTATATCAAAGGACATTGAGCCGTAAACCTGTAAAAGTAGGGAGAGATCATGGACACGGACGAAAAGCAAGTACCTGAGACAGATCAGCAGACGGACCAGGAAGCAAGGCCTGCTATTCAGCCTCCAAAGCCAGAGGAAGACCCTAGGTTTAATCTGGTTGAGGAAATTGCGGCAAAGCTTGACGAAGCCAGAAGTAAGGAGCTTTCGCCGGTAGGGCCTGAAGAGGAGACTCCGGCTGCAAGGCCCTCTCAGGAAAAACAGCAAGCTCCAGCTAAGGAGCCGGAGGAGCCTTACGAGCTTAAGGTCGAAAGAGAGGTTTACGAAAAGAAGCTCTCACTTATCAATGCCCATGAGGATATACCGCTTGAGACGCTAGATAAAATCAGTGCAGCCTCCACGATGGACGAGCTTAAGAAAATCGAGCAGGAGCTTTCCAAGGAGCCCACACAAGAGTCCAAGACAGAAGCGGCAGAGCGGGAGGAATACTTCGAGGTCGTTATCAATGGGAAGCGCCGTCGGGTAACGAAGGACGAGCTTATTGCGCATTACCAGAAGACCGAAGCGGCTGACGAGTATCTAGAAAAAGCCCGTGCAGCCAAAAGTGAGGCGGAAAGACTAAAGAAAGAGCTTGAAGAACTCAAAAAGCAACTTTACGTGCAACAGTCGGCAGCCCAGGTGCCAAGAGCCGCTCCGCAGGCACAACCAGCCGAAGGAAAGGTTCCGGCACCGCAGATTGATGAGGCTAAGCTGGCTGACATGGCAAAACGACTGGCCTACGGGGACGAAGAGGAGTACAAGAAAGTCCTTAAGGAATGGACCGAGGCGGTACTCCAGAACATTCGTCCGGCCATAGGTGCTCCCGGGTCCACAGGACATGGGCTTCTTACCGAGGAGCAGGCCAGGCAAATCGCCAGGATCGAGGCGGAAAGGCAGCTTGCCGTAAAAGCCATACAGGCAAGGTTTTTTTCCGAATACTCCGATCTGGCGCAGGACCAAATTCTCTTCGAACTCGTAAACAAGCGAGCAGAAGAGAAAATTGCCGCAGGCAGGGATCCTTACGACTGGGATACATACGATGAGGCGGCAAAAGAGATCAAGGCTTGGAGGTACGGAGAGAAGACGCAGGCACGGGAGCGAGAGGGAAAAAGCGCTTCCACTACGTACGATCTACCGAAAAAGGTCCAAGAGGCGATCGAAGAACGCAGACGAAAGAAGCTGCAACTGGACGTGATTGAGGGAGCCAAAAGCGCTCAGCACGCTGGCTCCAGGCGTGAGCCTATGACCGAGGAGGAAATGAGAAGGGAAGCCCTTCTGGAAACCGCCAAGGCTAGGCTGCACACGAACATCGGAACGGGTTACTAATGGATCTAATTTTTATGTTAATGGAGGATACTAGCTATGGGACAGGTATGGGCAGTTAATTCTTTGGGCGGGTACATGTACGCCGCCAATCTGAGCAAGGAACTCAGAATGGCCGTACAGCCCCTTGTCAAGTTCAGACAGTTTGCGGACGTTAAAGACGCTGCCTTTGGAGGCAAAAAGCGTGGGGACACGTTCCACTGGAACGTCTACCTGGACGTCGCCACCCAGGGCACGACCCTTACGGAAACGAGTACGATGCCCGAGACGAACTTCACGATCGTTCAGGGAACCCTGACGATCACGGAGTACGGCAACTCGGTTCCGTATTCGGGAAAACTGGACGATCTTTCCTATCATCCGGTCAAGGAAATTATCAACAAGGCCTTGAAGAACGATGCAAAGAAAGCGTTGGACACCGCTGCCTATAATCAGTTCAATGCGACTTTGCTTCGGGCGGTGAGTACCGCTAGCGGTTCTATTGTCTACACGACAAACGGGACCGCAACCGCTACGAACAACCGAGGCCTTAGNAAGAGCGAGTTCCCGTACATGATCGACTGGATGAAGGAGCGGAACATTCCTCCCTACGAGGGTGACGACTACTTCTGCATTGCGCATCCGACGACCTTCCGGGATCTCAAGAACGATCTTCAGAGCGTGTTTCAGTACACGGTCACAGGGTTCCAGAGGATCGTCAACGGGGAGGTGGGCCGNTACGAAAACTGCCGGTTCGTGGAGCAGACGAACATAGCTAAGGCAACCTGGGCNAATGGGAAGTCGAACTGGGCCTTTATCTTCGGGGACGATACCGTTGCGGAGGCAATTGCCGTGCCTGAAGAGATCAGAGGCAAAATTCCTACCGACTATGGGCGTTCCCAGGGTGTTGCGTGGTATTACCTCGGAGGGTTCGGTATCGTGCACACCGTGGCTTCCCAGTCCAGGATCCTTAAGTGGGACAGCGCTGGCTAACCGCGAAAGGGGACTGGGACGTTACCTAGAGTGATAACGCGCAGTACGGTTCTTGGGGGGAGTGTCGGAAAGATGCCAGAGTCTTTTCGGTCTCCCCCCATATTTTTTAATGCGAGGTGTTTATGAAGGATCACCTTGTTGGGTACGAGAATGTGATTGGGCAGTAAAGAGAGGAACTTCCTATTGCGAAAGGTGCATGGAGTAGACGATGGAAAAGCTAGATAGAACAAAACCTTATATGGAAGCCTACGGGCCAAACCTGAAGTATAGGTACATTCAGGAATGGCGCTACTACAATAAGGACGGAGATCTTGTGGACGAACAGGGGAACCTGCTGGCACCGGAAGCTGCAAGTAAGCAGCCGAACAGACAGCAGGAGGAGTCTTCTCAGCCAGTAAAGGAGCCAGATCCGGTACAGGTAAAGCAGCAGGCTGCACTTACCTGCCCGATTTGCGGCTTTGTTGCGGCTAATCAATGGGCCGCTAATGCGCATAAAAGGACCCATGAAAAATGAGTTGGAACCCTGGCATTCCTCAAGGCAACGAAAGCCAGAAGATAAAGTACGAGATCGTACCATATACGAGAGGCTACGGACTGGATTTGGGTTGTTCCATCTGGAAGCCTTACTCTCACATGATAGGTGTGGATGTGTACTGCTCCCACTGCGGGCAGACCAGAAAGCACCTTCCTGGATGCCCTGGGGCGTGGCACATAAACCTTTTCCATATTGCAGATAAATTGCCCCTTTTTGCCACGGCCAGTCTGGATTTTGTCTATTCCAGCCATCTTTTGGAGCACATGCACAATCCGTTGGAAGCGCTTAAGGAATGGTGGAGAATTATAAAACACGGCGGTCACCTGGTACTTTATCTGCCTCATGCGGACCTTTACCCTAACACTCCGGAAGAGGGCGGAAATCCAGAGCATAAGCATAACTTCAGGCCAAAGGACATTATCGAGCTTATGAAGCAGGTACGACCAGGCTGGGACCTTTTAGTAAGTGAAGTGCGGGACAATGACACGGAGTACAGCTTTCTTCAGGTCTACAAGAAACTTGCGACTATAACCTACAGGTTTCTTTACTCAGCACCGCGTCCGGCAAAAACCTGCCTAGTCGTAAGGTACGGTGCCGTGGGAGACATGATTCAGACTTCGAGTGTTCTAGCCGTGCTAAAAAAGCTTGGCTACCACGTTACAATGAACACAACGGAACGTGGAAAGGATATTCTCCTTTTCGATCCCAACATAGACGACTGGCTTATCCAGGACGATGACCAGGTGCCTAATACAGAACTACCATACTACTGGGAGGCCCTAAGCAAAAAGTACGATAAGTTTGTAAACCTCTCNGAGACCGTGGAGGGTACGCTTCTTGCAATGCCTGGCAGGGCTTTGCACGCAATGCCCAAGAGTGTAAGGCACAGGCTTACGAACATAAACTACCTGGAGTTCATGCACCAGGTTGCAGAAATACCGTATGAGCCGAACGTAAGGTTTTATCCCTCAAAGGATGAAGCAAACTGGGCAAGACGGGAAAAGGCCAAAATTGGCGCTCCAGTACTTCTTTGGGCACTTAGCGGATCAAGTGTTCATAAGGCATGGCCCTACCAGGACGCTCTTTTTGCCAGGATCCTTCTTAGTACGGACTGGCACATTGTAACAGTCGGAGACTCTGTGTCTCAGATGCTCGAAGTTGGATGGGAAAAGGAGCCAAGGGTACACATGCAGGCTGGCAAGTGGTCCATGAGACAGACCCTAGCCTTTGCGCAAGTTGCAGATATGGTTGCAGGGCCGGAGACCGGTGTGCTTAACGCAGTAAGTTTCGAGAACGTGCCTAAGATACTTTTCCTATCGCACTCTACTGTAGAAAATCTTTCACGAGACTGGATAAATGTGGTATCCTTAGTTCCAGAAGGATGTTCATGCTATCCGTGCCACATGATGCACTACGGGTTTAAGTTTTGTAAGCGTAACGAGGAAACAGGCGTTGCGGAGTGCCAGGCAAGAATAGACCTGGAGANCGCCTGGAGAGCTTTTCTAGAGCTTAAGGAAAGAACCGAAGTGCGAAAAGCCGTGTAGCCCTGGGGGTAAAGTCAGATGGCTAGAAGCCTTACAACCAACTTTACAGTAACCGGAGACGAAATCATAAAGGACGCCTTAAGGTGCCTTGGAGTTATAGCCTCTGGGGAAAATCCTACCGGACAGGAAATTACGGACGGTAGACGTGCCCTTAACATGATGATCAAAAGCTGGATGGGCCCGGAGTCTCCCCTTACAAGCGGCCTTAAGGTCTGGCAACGGTCGATCTCTACAGGCATTATCCCGGCTACGATGGGCGCAAAAATTTCCTACACGATAGGTGNCTCCGGATGCGATCTTACGATGCAGCCTCCGGTGCAAATCATCGCAATGACGGCCAAAAACTCAGACGGAGTTGAAACTAGTCTGGATCCGTTTACGCTCCAGGAATACTTCGCAATTAGCGATAAAACCGCAACGGGCGT
>JGI24188J35168_1002290_pt1 | contig 10508 bp, 6 predicted proteins | sample YNPBryantNP2012_FD_35168 | JGI IMG/M metagenome (IMG submission 35168) | reverse complement strand
GCTCCGCGTGGGCACGCAGCAGGGGCGAGACCGCCTTTCCCCCTCGTGCCCACGCTCCGCGTGGGCGCGCAGCAGGGGCGAGACCGCCTTCGGTTGGTAAGGTATACAGCCAGGCGTTCCTGCCCGCGCGGCCCGGCGTTTCGCACCCACGCAGAGCGTGGGTGCGAGCAAAACCATCACAAATAAATTAGTGGCAAAGATAGGTGAGCCAATGCGTGACGAACTCACCCCGACCCTCATCCGCCGGGGCCTCCGCACCCGTCTCATCGGGCAGGACATCACCTACCTGCGCACGGTGGACAGCACGAACACGGTGGCCGCCCGGGCCGCCTCACGCGGAGCCGCCGACGGGCTGCTGGTCATCGCCGAGGAGCAGACGGCCGGCCGGGGTCGCCTGGGCCGGCGTTGGGAGTCGCCGCCGGGCGTGGGCCTGTGGTTCTCCCTGGTGTTCCGGCCGCCAGACCTGCCGCTCACGGCCATGAACCGACTGCTCATGCTCACCGGCTGCGCCGTCGCCCAGGCCATCGAGCAGGTGGCGCACCTCTCCGCCTGGTTGAAATGGCCCAACGACGTGCTGGTGAACGGGCGCAAGGTGGGCGGACTGCTGGGGCAGGCCGGAGTCGCCCCTCACCCCCACCCTCTCCCCGGTGGGGAGAAGGCGCGACTCCCTCTCCCTGATAGGGAAAGGGACCGGGGCGGGGGTGCTCCCCTCTCCCTAGTAGGGAGAGGGGCCGGGGGTGAGGGTGAGCTATCCTGGGCCATCGTCGGCGTGGGCCTGAACGTGAACACCGACGCGGCCACCATGCAGGCCATCGCCCCCCATGCCTCCAGCCTCCTGGTGGAGCGCGGCCGGCCGGTCTCCCGCGTGCGGCTGCTCCGGGCCATCCTGGAAGGCATCGAGCCGCGCTACGACGCCCTGCGGGCCGGCGAGACCGAACGGCTGCGGGCAGAATGGGCCGCGCGCCTGGCAACCCTGGGACAGCAGGTGACCGTGACCACCCCGGCCGGCGCCCTGGAAGGTCTGGCGGAGGACGTGGACGCCGATGGCGCGCTGCTCTTGCGCCTGCCGGACGGCCGGCGGGAACGCTTGCTGGCCGGGGATGTGACGTTGCGCACCACGTGACCGGCATGGGCAACGCGAGGGGACGCCTGGCCGCAGGCCCTCCGCCGCGCCCCTGGTCGCCAGCCTTGAGTCTCCCATCTGTGTCATCAGATTGACATCTATCTGTTAGAAAAATGCCAATCTGGCCTGGACATGATGGGTTATAATAGGAATCGCGTAACTGCTCAGCCTCAGTAGATGGAAATTCGTGCTCCTCGGCGGTCTGCGACCGCCGAGCGCGAAAGCGGCGGGTCACAGACCCGCTTTGAGCCACTTTTTCCATCTACTGAGCCTGTACCATCCCGCAGGTTCGAAAGCTGGCCTGGAGATCGCGCCAGAACCTGCGGGAGGGTGATAAGTTACGGAATCACCAGAGTTGACGGCCGCTTTTCACGCCTGTGGTATGCCTTGCCACCGAGGAAGCGATGACCACTGACCAGATCGTCAAGGTGACTGTAAAACGAGTGCGTCCTTTTGGCGTCTTCGTCGGCCTGCCGGACGGGAGCGAGGGGTATATTCGTCGCCGTGAGCTTTCATGGGACGGCGATGTAGAACCGCAGGATGTTGTGGCAGAGGGTGAGCAACTCGAAGCTGTCATCGTGAAACCGGCCAGCCTGGGCAAGCTCATGGAATTGAGCCTTAGACGTGCTCAGCCCGACCCCTGGGGAGCCTTCGTGAGGCAACACCGTGAAGGGGACATCGTGGCCGGGACGGTAAAGTCACTGATGCCCTTCGGCGCTTTCGTGGAGGTTGCGCCGGGCGTGCAGGGCCTGGTCCCCCTGCGGGAGTTGGCCCCCTGGCAGGTCAAGGCCCCAGAGGAAGTGGTCTGGATCGGGGACGACGTGGAGGCCGTGATCACCCGGCTCGAACCGGCCGAACGAAAGATGTCGTTGAGTATCCGGGCCCGGCTGCGCCAGTTAGACAGGCAACTTGCAGAAGAGCATCTGAGCCAGTCGCGCCCTTCCCAGGTATCTGTAGCTGAGCAACTGGTGCTGTCACCAGAGGAGATACTTCGCGCCCTGGAAGGAACGCTCGCTGATGAAGCGGTCACTCCCCAGGAACTACGGCAAATTGGCCGGGTGCTGGTAGTGGATGACCATACGGAAGTCCGCCAGCAGTTGGCCGGCTGGCTGCGTCGCCGGGGCTGCCCTGCCGATGCGGTCGGTACTCCAACAGCGGCCTGGCAGCGGATACATCAGCGCGATTACGGCCTGCTGATCATAGATATTGACCTGCCCCAGGGCGATGGCCTGGCCCTGGCCCGCCAGATCAAGGCCGAAAAGAACACCATGCCCATCGCGGTGATGAGCGCGGCCGATCTGATCGAGAAACGGATCGCCGAGATCGAGCAATTGGATTGGGCGGGTATCCTGGTCAAACCCCTGGATTTGGACGAGGTTCGCCACCTGCTTGCCCGGATCGCCCGCGGTGAGCCGCCGGTCCGTCTCACCGTAAGGCCGCGTATCGCCGCCGAACCTCGCGGAGCCGCTGCGTTTCGTGACTGGCTGGCGGCCTTGCAAAGCGACGCATCTCTGGAGGGACGGCTCCGTGCCGGGCTGGAAAGGCTGCGCGAGGCGGCCCAGGCCGAGGCGGGGATCATCTTCCACATGGATCCCCTTGCCGGCACTGTCTCGATAGTGGCGCAGGTGGGGACACTGGCACTGGCTGAGGATAAGCTATATGCGTTGAAAGACAGCCCGGTCAGGGATGTCATCCTTGAGGGCGAGCGCATCCTGGAAGAGAACGCCTCCAAAGCTGTGGACAGGTTTCGCAAGCTGTTGGAGGCGTTGCCTTTCGAGTCCTGTGTCGGTGTGCCCATCGAGGTGGAAGGAGAGACTCATCACGCCCTTTTCCTCTTTCATCGCGATCCAGCGCGCTTTTCCCAGTATCGCCTGCGCGACGCCCTGGCCGCGGCCAATCTGTTCAGCGCAGCCATCGAGCGCGATGCGCTGGAGGAACGGGCGCGTGCGCTCAACCAGTTGCTGCTGGCCGGGCAACTGGCGGCCGGCATGGGGCACGAAATATACAACAAGATCTCGGGCCTCGAGCTATCCCTGCGCAACCTGCTCTCAGACTATCAGCAATTGGGGCGTCGGGAGCCACACCTGGGCGACTCCCGCGATTACCGGGAGATCGCGCGCGCTCAGGAAGCCCTTCTGGAACTGGTCATGGATATGAAGCGGACAATCGGGCTTTTCCAGCAACTCATGCGGGCCGATGTGGAGCAGGAACTGGATGTGAACCAGGTGGTCGAGAGTGCGGTAACGTCTTTACAGCCCACCACGCGACGGTTGGGCGTGCGGATCGAGACTGAACTGAACCCCAATCTGCCCCGGACAGCCGGCAGCGCCGTCCAGTTGCGACAGGTCTTTCTCAACGTGATGCTCAATGCTGCACAGCAGATGGTTCTGAAGCCGGAATCGAACAAAGTGCTCCGGATCACGACCGCTTACCAAAATACGAGTACCTCTCGGCCGATCCTGGTCCGCTTCTCCGATGCCGGGCCGGGCATTCACAGGCAACTGTGGGACAAGATCTTTGCCCTGGGCTTCTCCACCCGGCCGGGTGGTACCGGCCTGGGGCTGTTCATCGCCCGCATCCTGGTCGAGGCCCTGGGCGGAGCCATCATGGTGGAACGGAGCGTGATCCCCATCGGGACCACGTTCCGGGTGGAATTGCCAGCAGTCAGGACGGAGGTGGGGAGATGAGCGAGGAGCGTTTGCGTGTCCTCCTGGTGGACGATGAGGTGAGCCTGCGAGAACCCCTGGCTAAATACCTGGGGGATAATTTCGGTTATCAGGTGGATCCCGTTGCCAGCGGGGAAGAAGCGTTGCGACAGGCAGAAGCCAGGCAGGGCCAATACGATGTGGCCCTGATTGATGAGGTGCTGATGCCCGGCCCCGATGGCATCCAGGTGATGCAGGAGATCAAGGCGCGCTATCCGGGTATCGAATGCATCATCTTCACCGGCTGGGGCAAGGACTCGGCCATCCGGGCCATACGGGAGGGGGCCTACCGCTACCTGGCCAAGCCGTTCGACGTGGATGAACTGGGGATGATCATTCGGACGGCAGCGCAGCAGGTACGTCTGCGAGACATCAGCCGGGCCATCCTCTCGGAGCGAGACCCAGATCGAGTGCTCAAGAGCATTGTGGGAGCGGCCTGCTCGCTGGCCCTGGCTGATGAGGCGGCCATTGTGCTCCTGGATCGAGCGACGGGAAAATTGCAGGTTCACGCAGAGACCTATTCAGCCCAGAAACAATGGCGCAGGCATTTCAAAGACCAGGATCTGTCCAGGCAGATCATCCAAACCGGGCAAATGGAACGGATCCCAGACACGACGCAAGATGGCCGGGTCAATCCCCAGGTGATCGAGGCCGACATTCGTTCCTTCGTGGGGCTGCCCATACCCAGCCCAGACGGCAACCTGGGCGTGCTGTACGTCTACAGCCAGCGGCCGGGGCGCTTCGAGGAAGGGGGAACGATGGCCGTGCTTCAGACCCTGGCCGGGCAGGCGGGACTGCCCATCGCCAACGCCCAGGTCTTCCAGCAGGTTCAGGCCCACGCTGGCTACATGGAAGCCCTGGTGCGGGTCGGGCAGGGGTTGACCAGGACGACGAACCTGGAGGATCAATTGGCCCTGACCTGGGATTTTGTGCGGGAGCAGCTCCAGGTCTCCACCTTCTACATTGCCCTGTACGACCGGCAAAGCGGGATTTTGCGCTTTCCCCTGGCCTATGACATGGGGCAGCCCATTGGCATCTCAGATCGACCTCTGGGTGAGAACCCGGCGGAGTGGGGGATCAGTGGATATGTGGTCAAGACCGGGCAGGAGTTATCCTGGCCCACTTCGGAAGACGAACAGCGACAATGCCGGGCTTTGGGTCTCCAACCCATCCGCGTGGGCAGACTACCAGCCTCAGAATCCTGTTTCTACTTCCCGCTCAAGACGGGCGATGAGGTGACCGGAGTCATCTCGATCCAGAGCCACGAGCGACATGCGTTCTCGCCAACCTTACAAGACGCCTTTCGCGCCCTGGGCAGCCAGTTGGCGGTGGCCCTGGAAAACGCCAGGCTCTTTGTGGCGGAAACCCGGCAGCGGCAAGAAGCAGAGGCCCTGCGCGAGGCAACTCTGTCTCTGACAACTACCCTTGAGGAGCAAGAGATCTTTGAGCGCATCTTGAGCGAACTTCAGAAAGTGGTCCCCTACGACAGTGCATCGGTACAGCTCCTCAAGGGCGACAAGTTGGAGATCATCGGCGGGCGTGGCTTTCCCAATCTGCCCGAACTACTGGGCATTTCTTTCCCTATAGATGGCGATAATCCCAACCGGGAGGTGGTTCGTCGGCGCAAACCCTTTATCGTGCCGGATGCTCCGGCTGTGTACAAAGGATTCACTCAGGAGCCTCACGTCCAGGCTGGGATCCGGGGCTGGCTGGGGGTCCCCATGCTGGTTGGGGATCGCCTCATCGGGATGATCGCCCTGGACAAGCGTCAGCCAGGGTTCTACACGGCGGAACATGCCCGGCTGGCGGAGACCTTTGCGGCCCAGGCTGCTCTGGCTGTCGAGAACGCCCGGCTCTTCCAAGAGGCTCGGAACGGATTGGCCCTTCTCCGCTCCGTCTACCAGGCCGGCAATACCCTCATCTCTGAGCCTGACCCGGAGCGGGTCTTGCTGGCCATCGTGAAACAGGCCCGTAAAACGCTGCGGGCCTGGCGGGCCAGCGTGGTCCTGCTCGATGAGGCGGGGCGACCACAGCGGTTGGCGGCTGTGGGTTTCGATAAGAAACTTCNGGTGGACACCGTTATCAGAGAGAACGGCCTTTCCATGCNGGTTGTGCGGANCGGCCAGCCGATCATCATCGAGGACATAACTCCCCACAGGGAAGAGGTCAATCCGGGGATGCTGGAGGATGGCGTAGGGGCCGCTATCTGCCTGCCCCTGAGCCTGCGCGGGAAAAACATCGGCGTGGTGTGGCTCCACTATCGAGAGCCAGGAAGGTTCACCGAGGCCGAGATCGAGGCCCTGCGCATCTACACCGCCCAGGCGGCCATCGCCTACGACAACGCCCGTCGGATGCGCGAGCTGGAGCACATGCGCCGGGCGGCCGAAGCCATGGCCGGCGCCCTGGAATTGCATCAGGTTTTGGAACAGATCGTAAAGAGCGCCCGCGATGTGCTGCAGGCTGATTCCGCGGCCATCTGGTCGTATGATGATGCACGAAATCAGTTCATCCCAGAGGAGTTGGTATCCGCAGGCATACCAAAAAGAAAATTGGAGCGGTTCCGCAAGACGGAACCCAAGACGGGGGGCACAGCAGACACCGTGATGCGCCGGGGCTGGGTGCAGGTTGCCGACATCCAGGACCCGGCCACTTATGACTTTGGGATGGGTCCCTCGACCAGAGAACTCCTGGAGAGCATCGGCGCCCGAAGCTTCCAGGGGGTGGCTTTGCGCGTGGGGAATGAGAACCTGGGCGTGTTGTACGTGAACTATGATCGCCCGCGCAGTTTCAGCGAAGAGGAGCGGCGGACCCTGGAGACCTTTGCCACCCACGCGGCGTTGGCTTTGAAAAAGGCCCGCCTGCTGAAACAGATGGACCGCACCACGGAAGCAGCTCAGGTGGTGGCGCGAGTTACTGTCGCAGAGGACCTGCGCCAGACCCTCCAGACCATTGTCCAGAACGTACAGGAGACGCTCGGCAGCGATGTGGTCACCCTGTACGCATATGATGAGGAGAGAGGGCGCTTCTGGGAGTGGGCCACCATGCCGGAACGCCTGGAGTCCGCTCGCCCGCCGGAAAAGCTGGATCCTAATCCTACCTCTGTCATCTGGGAGATCTTGAAGCTCGAAGATCCACCGTATCGCTTTGCAGAGGACGGGGCATCCGATGATCGGATACTCGGCGGTCGCTTTGTCAGGACAGAAGGGATGCGAGCCGCGATCGGCATCCGGCTCAAGGCCGGCGACCAACGGGTGGGGGTGATGTTCGTGAACTATCGCTCCCCCCACCGCTTTACGTCGGACGAGCTGGACACGCTCATGCTCTTCGCCGACCAGGCCGCGGTGGCCATACGGAACGCGCATCTGTACGGGGAACTCGAACAGCGCGCCAGGATCCTGGAGACCCTGTATGAGGCCGGCAAGACGATCACAGCCAGCCTGGACCTCCATGCGATCCTCGAGCAAATCCTACAACAGGCGCGACGGCTCACCGGCAAGCGTGGGAAGGAGGCGTGCTTCGGCGACATCATGCTGGTGGACGGGGAGCAGTTGCGGTTTGCCGCCGCCTTTCCAGATGGCGCATTGGAGAGGTTACGGCAGCAGATTGGACCCAGCGTCGATCTCGGAAAGGGAGTTAACGGGCGGATTGGGATCACCGGCCGGACGGCCAGGACCGGGGAATCCCAACTGGTGAAGGACGTGACCCAGGACCCCGATTTCTACCCGGCGCACGACGAAGAGACCCTGTCTGAACTGGCTGTGCCGATCCAGATCGGTGGAGAAATTATCGGCGTGATCAACGTAGAGCACCCGGATTTGAATGCCTTCGACGAGGAAGACCAGAAAGCCCTGGAATCCCTGGCCGCCCAGGCGGCCATCGCCATCCAGAACGCCCGGCAATACGAGGAACTGAAGCGCACCAAAGGGCTGGTTGGCGCACGGACCGCCCTGGCCTGGATGGGGATGGCCAGCAGCGCCTGGGGGCATGGGGTGAGAACCCAGGCCGCGACCATCCGGGGCCAGGTTCAACTCCTGCGCATGGATCTGCAGCGCACCCTCTCCCCGGAGCAGCTCACGAGGGTCGGGGCCCGCCTGTCCATGATCGAAAACGCTGCGCGCGAGATCTCAACCAGGCCGATCACGCCCCCGCTTTCGGCGGAGGAAGGCGCCAGCCTGGTAGCCGTGAACGACCTGATCGGTGAGCGGGTCGGGCAATTGTGGCAGAAAGAGCCATACAAAGCCACCCATCTCCAGTTGGATCTGCGCCTGGACGATGCCGCCGCCGTATGGGCCAGCCGGGAGTGGTTGCGTCGGGCCTTTGACATCGTGGTGGACAACGCGGTGGAGGCGGTAGCGGATCGCGAGGTTCGTCAGGTGACCATCACCACGCAGCAGGTGGGCAGCGATGTAGAGATCCTCATCTCCGATACCGGCCCCGGGATCGCAGAAGATATACTTCCCAGGCTGTTCCAGGAGCCGATTCAAAGGCCAGACCAGATAAAGGGCTGGGGAATGGGCCTGCTGATGGCCCAGGCCATCGTTCAAACTTATGAGGGCGAGATCCGCATCGGCTCCACTGGCCCCATGGGCACCACGATGATCCTCCGCCTGCCGCTGGCAGCGTAGAGGCTATGAGTGGCTGGAGGATAGTGCCCGTGGTTGCGACTTTTCTGCTGATCGGTCACAAGGGAGAATCTCACTGGCCGCTGGTCTTGAGTCAGGCCCTGGCCCCACTGGGCAACCTGGAGATCGCATCAGAAGAGGAAATGGACGAGAGATTCCAAAACCAATACGAGGCCATCATCATAGATGCTGGAGCGGTGAATGAGGTCCCCTCTCTGGTCTCTCATCTCCGGGTGCGATGCCCGGAGACCCCCATCGTCGTCGCCACCGCCTCGCCCACCTGGCAACGGGCCAGGGANGCCTACCAGGCCGGAGCGACGGACTATATCCGCAAGACGATGGACCAGGAAGAACTATACGCCATCCTGGCCGACATCCTGAGCAGGGCCTTGCTCCCCGGCCAGGAGAGACGGTCTGAGCGGACTGCGAGCACGTGAAAGTCTGNTTGGTCTCCAGAACACTACAACAAATGGGGAAACCAANGAATTTGTGCCCCACTCGGGGCCATTCGTTCCCTTCCCAATTCGCTGTTGTGTCCCACAGCCACCACTTTCCGAGATAGCTCCACATATAACAGCGAGGTGCGATGTTCATGCCCGGCGGCGGGTGTGCCCGGCCCAGGCCGGACTGGGTCACCCGCCGCCGGGCGCGGGGTCGCAGACTCCGCACGAGCACATATTATACCAGGAGGTATCACCATGGCAAAAGCCACCATCCTTTTCGCGGACAATGATCCCCGTTTTCGCGAGACCATGTCCGGGCTTCTGGAGCAGGAAGGCTATCTGATCGTTCCTGCCACCAATCCCACAGAGGCCAGGAGAAAGCTGGAAGTGGGGGGAATAGACCTGGCCATCCTGGACATCCGTCTGGTAGACGATGACGATGAAAAAGATACCAGTGGATTGGATTTGGCCAAAGAAGTGGCCCTTTCCGTGCCCAGAGTCTTCATCTTGTCCGGCTTCCTTGAAGAGTACAAGCCGGAGTTGGAATCACTGAGGGACCAAATGACTGGTTCACCGGTGGTGATGCGTTTTGTAGCGAAGCAAGATCAAGAAGTGGAAAAAGCTCTAATGGCAGAGGTCAGAGCAGCTTTGGCAAAGGCAGGGGAGCCAAAAGAGGCTCGAGAACAAGTGACACAACCTCAAGGGTATCGCCCCTGGGTCCAGTTAGGGAGCGCCATCGCCACGATCGTGGCCCTGTTGCTGGCCCTGGGCGCCGGCATTGAGGCCATCATCCTTGGCGATCCCCGCTGGCTCCTGGCTGTCGTTTTCCTGGCGATCCTTATGGTGGTGTTCATCGGAATAGCGGTCTTTATGCCAGAGTAGGAGGAAGCGATGGCCGCGCGCAAAAAAGCCAGGCAAACCCAGAAACCCGCGAAAAGCCCGGCCCCGGCTAAGACGCCGCCGCTCTGGTTACTCCTGTGGGGATCGCTTCTGGCCGCCCTGGTTATCTTTATATCCCTGGCGGCGTTTGCCTTCTACTACAACGCCCAGGAGTATATCTTGAAGGACGTGGGAGCACAGGGTATCCGGGTCTCCTTGTTTTCACCGCAGTATCTATCCGTAGGCGATGAGGAGCAAGTCCGGGTGACCGTGGTGAACGAGCGCGGCACTCCGGCGCAGATCACGGTGACGCTGGTCTACACCGGGTCCTTCCTGTGCCTGACCGGTGACGACGAGAGCCACCGGCTGGACCTGGGAACCGTATACCCCCAGGAACGGATCACCCGCAAGCTCACAGCATCGTTCCCGCCCGGCCTGGGGTGGCAAGCCCCCGTTTGGCGTAACTTCCCGGCTCAGCCGGTTGAGCTTGGCGTATGGTTGGCCGTGGATGGCCGAACCATCCAGAAGGAAACCCTTTCTCTGTTCGTGAACCCGCTGATCAAGGCCCGAACGATCGGCAATGTGGCAGCCAGCATCACAGCCGGCCTCGCCCTATGGCTGGGCAAAGAGACCTGGGAGTTGATCAAAAAGAAACTGGAGCCACTAACCGCCAAGACAGAGTCCCAAGCCTGACCATATCTGCCGGGTTCGGACTCTCCTCGTGCCCACGCTCCGC
>JGI24188J35168_1002276_pt1 | contig 10553 bp, 9 predicted proteins | sample YNPBryantNP2012_FD_35168 | JGI IMG/M metagenome (IMG submission 35168) | reverse complement strand
GCCGACGGGCTGAAAGCCCGTCCTACGGCCTGACCATGACCAAAAAGGCTTTTCGCCCGATACTCTCCGGCTCAAATCTGTCCACGAAGACTGAGCATGAATGCCCGTGCGCCCGCCTCGTATTCGTTCTCCATTCGTGGACGGTTTGCTCGTGACGGGCGGAAAGTCCCTTCGGGATGATGGGCTGAAAGCCCGTCCTACGCGGTCTGCCGTCCTCTGGTTATAGCCTTCTCAAAGTCAAATCTTTCACCGCAGAGCCGCTGAGAACGCAGAGAAAACCACAGAAAATCTCTGCGAACTCTGCGTCTCAGCGGTCAAAGTTCTCAATTGCCGTGTTTCGCACAGGGCATCAAGGGACTTTGAGAAAACCATATCTTTCTGGCCTTCTGTCGCTGAGGAAAGCAGGGAAGTCAGATATAATCAATCTCGAAAGCGAAACAGACTATGGAAAAATTTCTCGGTTATCGTTGCTCGTTGTGCCATGCAGAATACCTCCCCGGCCAGGTGACCTACACCTGCCCCAAGGATGGCGGCAACCTGGATGTCGTCCTGGATTACGACGCCATCCGCCAGAAATTTCAGCCCGAAGACCTGACCTGCCGCGCCGAAGCCTCGCTCTGGCGTTACCTGCCGCTCCTGCCCGTCCCCGACCCCGGCGGCGAGGGGAGCATGTTGCGGCTGGCGGGAGGCACTCCCGTCCTTTCGCTGGAGCGCCTCACCCGGCCTCTCGGCCTGGAACGGGTCTGGTTGAAGAATGAAGCCACCAACCCGACCGCTTCGTTCAAGGACCGCGCCAGCGCGGTGGTGGTGGCCCGCGCCCGCGCCATCGGCGCCGAAGTGGTCGTCACCGCCTCCACCGGCAACGCCGGGGCGGCCCTGGCGGGCATGTCTGCCGCGGTGGGGCAGAAATCGGTCATCTTTGCGCCTCGCACCGCTCCCCCGGCAAAAATCGCCCAGTTGCTGATTTACGGCGCCCGGGTGATTCTGGTAGACGGCACCTACGACGACGCCTTCGACCTGACCGTGCAGGCCGCCGCAGAGTTCGGCTGGTATTGCCGCAACACCGGCTACAATCCATTCACCGCGGAAGGGAAGAAGACGGCGGCCTACGAAATCTGGGAATGGAGCCTTGCCCACGAGGAAATTGCCCAGCCTGCCTCGCTGACGATTTTTGTTTCGGTGGGCGATGGCAACATCATTTCCGGCCTTCACAAGGGCTTCAAAGACCTGCTCGCCCTCGGCTGGGTGGACAACATGCCACGCATCATCGGCGTCCAGGCCGAGGGGTCGGCGGCGATTGCCAATGCCTTCCATGCCGGCGGGGAAACGATTATTCCGGTGGAAGCCAACACCCTGGCCGACAGCATCTCGGTCAACCTGCCCCGCGACGGGGTCCGCGCCGTGCGCGCTGCCCGCGAAACGGGCGGGACGTATGTCCGGGTCTCGGATCAGGACATCCTGGGCGCCATTGCTGACCTGGGCAAACTCGGCATCTTTGCCGAGCCTGCCGGTGCGACAGCCTACGCTGGCCTGGTCAAAGCAGCGCGCGAAGGTATCGTCCGCCCTGAGGAGTTGATTCTGGTTCTCAACACTGGCTCTGGGCTGAAAGACATTCGCGCCGCGATGCAGGCGGTCGGCGAGGCGCCGGTCATCGAACCGAGCCTCGAAGCGCTGAAGAAATTGCTATGAAAGAGAAGCAGTGGAGTTTGCCCCTTCGTTACACGGTTTTTGTCCTTCTTGTCATCTTCCTGGCGGTCGGGTTGTGGTACATTCGTTCGGTGCTGCAGCCGCTGATCGTTGCCGCGTTTATTGCTTATCTCATCAGTCCGGCGGTCAACCTGCTGACAAGGCACACCCGACTCTCGCGGCGGGCGGCGGTCAATCTCATTTTTGCCCTTACCGTGCTCCTGCTCGTCAGCGCTCCGGCCAGCATGGCCCTCTTCCTGGATGAATTACAGCAGATTATTCGCGACATTGGCTCTTTGCTCAACCAGGTGACGACCTGGATGGCCGTACCGCGCTTTGTGGGCGGTTACCTGCTCGATTTAACGAACCTGGCTGTGCGCCTGGAGCAATTCCGCCTGACGTTTCTCTCCTCTCTGGCTGAAAATGCTCTCCAGTTAATCGAGCAGACCTCGATGGGGGCGCTGTGGGTCCTGGTGACCGTGGTCGCTGTGTACTATTTTCTTTCTGAATGGCCCGATTTGCGCCGGCGCTTTATCCAATCCTTCCCGCCTGCATTTCAACCCGAAATGGAAGAACTCTACCGGCGGGTGCGGGCGGTCTGGATGGCCTATCTGCGCGGCCAGTTGTTGCTCATGCTCATCGTGGGTGTGATTTTTACAGTGGCGTGGGCGNTCATCGGCATTCCGGGGGCGCTGGTCCTGGGCATCCTGGCTGGTTTTTTGACACTCATCCCCGACGTGGGGCCTTTCCTGGCGGCGCTCCTGGCGGCCTCGGTGGCTTTGCTCGAAGGCTCAAGTTGGATGGCCCTGCCCAATGTGGGAGTGGCGTTGATTGTTGTGGCCGTGTATCTGGTTCTAATTTCGGTTAAGAACTTCTGGCTGCGACCGCTCATCATGGGCCGTGCTGTCCACATGCCGGAACCGCTCGTTTTTATTTTCATCATCCTGGCGACCGTCTTGTGGGGGATTTTGGGGGCGTTGCTGGTCATCCCGGCGAGTGCTTCGCTGGCCATTGTGTTCGATTACCTCCGCCGTCGGGTGCTGGGAATGACGCCGTTTGTTGACGTGGTGGAAGAGACTCCACTGCCAAAAATTCCTCCTGCTTCGAAACCTTCACGTAAGCGAGAAAGAGAAAAGAATGATGAAAGTTGACTATTCGATTGTGGCTCCAATTTATAACGAGATCGAAAATATCCCCGAATTGTATCGGCGAGTGAAAGAAGTCATGTCGGCCACGGGCGGCACGTGGGAACTGCTTCTCGTGGACGATGGCTCCACCGATGGCTCCACCGAGGCGATTCGTGCCCTGGCCATGCAGGATGAACATGTGCGTCCCATCATCTTCGCCCGCAACTTCGGTCACCAGATTGCCATCACAGCTGGCTGGGACTACGCCCGCGGCGATGCGGTCATCATCATTGACGCTGACTTGCAGGACCCGCCTGAAGTCATCCCGGAGTTGATTGCGAAGTGGAAAGAAGGCTATCAAGTCGTCTATGCCGTGCGCACCGAGCGTGAGGGGGAGACCTGGTTCAAAAAGGTGACCGCGGCCGCCTTTTATCGCCTCATCTACCGTATCACCGATGTCAAAATCCCGGTGGACAGCGGCGATTTTCGCCTCATGGATCGGCGGGTGGTCAACGTCCTGAAAACCATGCGGGAGCGTCACCGCTTCCCGCGCGGTATGTCGGCCTGGGTCGGCTTCAAGCAAATCGGCGTGCCGTATAAACGCGCTGCCCGCTTCGCCGGTGTGACCAAATACCCCTTCAAGAAGATGCTCAAACTGGCGCTGAATGCCATTACCGGATTTTCCTATTTTCCCCTCCAACTGGCGACGTACTTTGGCTTTATTTCAGCCGGCATCGCGGCGTTGGCCATCCCGCTGGTCATTATCATGCGCCTGATGGGGTCGCATTTCTTCGAAGGGCAGGCCACCACCCTTATCGCCGTCTTGTTCCTGGGGGGAGTACAATTGATTTCGTTGGGCGTCCTCGGCGAGTACGTGGGGCGGATTTACGATGAAGCCAAAGGTCGCCCGCTGTACGTCCTCAGCGAGGAGCCGGAAGANTAGTTCAGAAGGGCGGAGGACTCCGCTCTTCTGTTTAGGAGACACCATGACTTACGATTTTGACCGTCTCATTGATCGCCGCGCNAGCAACAGCCTGAAGTGGAAACTCTACGGGGACGATGTCCTCCCGCTGTGGGTGGCCGACATGGACTTCCTGACGCCCGAACCTGTATTAGCCGCCCTGCGGCGGGCTGTGGAGCATGGCGTCTTTGGCTATGATCTTCCCTCGCCCGCGTTGCGCGAGGCTGTGCTGGCGCGCATGGAACGTTTGTATGGCTGGAAAATTCCGCCCGAAGCGATTGTCGTGACGCCGGGCATCGTTGCGGGCTTCACGGCAGCGGCACATGCGCTCTGTCAGCCAGGCGAGGCGATTCTCATTCAACCGCCGGTGTATCCGCCTTTTCTGAAAGTGGCCGAGTATGCCGGTTTTTCCTCGCAGATGGCCGGGTTGCGCTGTGTGGTGCAGGGCAAGCGTCTGCAATATGAGATAGATTGGGACGTGTTCGAGGCGGCTTTTGACTCAGGCGGAGCGCATACCGGCATGTTCCTGCTGTGCAATCCGCATAACCCCTGCGGGAACACCTTTGGCCGCGAAGATTTACAGCGTATCGCGGAGATATGCACCCGCCATCAGACTTTCCTTTGCTCGGATGAAATCCACTCCGAACTCTTGCTGGGGGGCGCCACCCACGTACCGGTGGCGTCGCTCGACCCCGAACTGGCTCGCCGTACAATCACCCTCATTGCCCCCAGCAAGACGTTCAACGTCCCCGGCTTGTTCTGTGGCTTTGCCATCATCCCCGATGAGACGATTCGCCGCCGCTATCGCCTGGCGATGGAGCGCCTGGCGATGCACGTCAACGGTTTGGGGATGGTCGCCGCCCTGGCGGCGTTCTCCGGGCAGTGTGACGACTGGTTGACNGAACTGCGCGCCTATCTCACCGCCAATCGCGACTTCCTCGTCAGCGTGGTCGAGAGCGAATTTGACGGAATCCGGCTCACGGTCCCCGACGCGACCTACCTGGCCTGGCTGGATTGCCGCGACCTGATTCAGGCTGGCAAAATCGAAGGGTCGCCGCACCGCTTCTTCCTCGAAAAAGCGAAGGTAGCCCTCAACGATGGCGCCGACTTCGGCCCCGGCGGAGAGGGGTTCGTACGACTGAATTTTGGCTGTCCGCGCCGCACCCTGGAAGAAGCCCTGACCCGGATGAAAGCGGCGCTCGCCTGAAGGCACGATGCGACGACTGACGCTTGTTCTGCTCCTGCTGCTGACGGCGGCGTGCTCGGCGTTTGCTCCTGAGCGCGACTATCGCGTGGTCACCCACCCCGATGGCCCNCTCTACGTGGGGGATGTGGTCAGTTTCGAGGTCATTGCGCCGCCCGACGCCCCAGCCGGGGAGACGGTTACCGTGCGTTACGGCGACCAAACCCTCGGCTCAGCCTCGTTTGCCCCGTTTGGCATTGGCCAGCGTAACCAGGCCACGTTCTGGTGGGTGTGGGATACGGAGGGGCTGGAGCCAGGGCGCCACCGCTTGCAATTTTCCCTGGGGAGCGGCTTTTCGTGGGAGGAGACCGTTCGGCTGCGACCGGCCGACCAGGTCCCGCCGCCCGAGCCGGAAGCCCATTGGGAGATGATGACCACGGAATGCTGCCATCTCTACTACATCACCGGTACCGATGCCGCCCGCGATATTGCGTGGCTGGCTCAAACCGCGGATGCACAGTCGGCATCGGTGGCAGCGCAGATGGGCGGTTCGCTTCACGATCGGATTGACGTCACCTTCATGCCGCGGGTGCTCGGTCACGGCGGTTTTGCCTGGGATGGGCTGTACATCTCTTACTTCGATGAAAATTATGTTGGTAATACCGTCGAGATTGTCCTCCACCACGAGTTTGTTCACTACTACGATGGCTGGATAGGGGGCGAGTGCCGCCCTTCGATGTTCCAGGAAGGTCTGGCGACGTACCTGAGCGGCGGCCACTTTAAGCCGGAGCCGATCGGCCCCCGCGCCGCGGCTCTGCTCGATTTGGGCTGGTACATTCCGCTGGAACTTCTCGCCAACGATTTTTATAACCAACAGCATGAGACGGGTTACCTGGAGGCGGCTGCTCTGGTGCAGTATTTTTACGAGACCTATGGCCCCGGCGCGTTCAATGAGTTTTATCGGACGATGGATTGTTCCGCCGGTGCGACCCCGGCGCAGGTGATTGATGCTGCGCTGCAGGAGGATTTCCACCTTTCTCTTGCAGACCTGGAGATGGCTTTCCGCGCCTACCTTTCCGCCCAACCTGTCACCGACGACATCCGCACCGACCTGGAATTGACCGTGACCTTCTTCGATACGTTACGCCGTTACCAGGCAGCGTTCGATCCCTCGGCCTATTTCCTGACAGCCTGGTTGCCGTATGGGCAGGAGATGCGCTCCCGCGGCATCGTCGCCGACCTGACGCGACGCCCGCAGGCCTGGCCGAATCGTCTCATTGAGCCGCAACTGCGGCGTGCCCAGGCGGCGCTCTTTGCAGGGGATTATGACTCGGCCCGGCGGATTCTCACCTGGATCAATTTCCTGCTCGATTGGGCAAACATGGGGGAGGATTAAACGAAGTTTGCGGAGAAAGCGAGAGAGAAAAACAAGAGATGGCTGGCCCGAGGCAGCCATCTCTTGTCCTCTGATGGGTAAGTGGCTTTTATGGAGGAACTTTTGTTGCCTGAATTGTTTGACAGTTCACTACCGTGGAAAGTCTGTTTTCTCGTGGGTGTTGTTGCGATGCTCCACCAGGGGAGGCTACGGACAAACGCCGCCAAACATGCGAGCGATGAATGGCAGGTACTGGCACCAGCGAGCACCGGTCGCATCTGCATCTACCCACAAGAGGAAGGCGAGACAGCCGAAAATGATACACAGCACCACTACGGCTACGATGATGAGAATGATTTTTGTGTTCGATTTCTTGGTAACAGCAGCGGAGGGGCTGGCGGGCACTTGACCCACATAGGCGGGGGCTGCCGGTTTGGGCTGAGGCGGGGGAGGTGCAGCCGGCGAGACGACCGGTCGTTGTGGCTGGACGGCGGTCTTCGGCGCTTTGGCCGAAGAAATCATCGTCGCGTTGGGGTCCACCACGGCTTCGTACATCATGACGATATTTTCGCCAAAGGAAACTTCATCCCCAGCATTGAGAACCTGCAGACCCGAAATGCGAACGCCGTTGACAAATGTCCCGTTCGTGGAGCCGAGGTCCTGAATCATGTAGGTCGTGCCGCGCTTCTCCATCCGGGCATGTCTGCGCGAAACTTCTGCATCGTTGATGACAATCGTGTTTGTGTTTTCGCGCCCGATGGTAATTTCATTCCCCTCCAGAGGAAATACCTTGCCGGGGGTAGGCCCGGAGCGCATGATAAACTGAAATTCAGCCATAGTTCCTCCTGTCTATCGTTTTTGTTAGTTTAATGAGGTTGCAACCAAAAGTCAACTCGCCCAATTTACCTAACGGCTCTCTCGAAGTCAATTTTTCCAATTGGAGAGATTGTCAAGGTACTCAGCAGTGGGAAATATTCTGTATCGGTGCGGGGGAACTGGAGAAGCCCAATGGCCTACTGCTGCTCCCCAAAAATTCTTCGGTAGAGGTCTGACTCGAGCACGAAATGGGGGTCACAGCGTTTTTTCAAGGCCCGGAATCGATTCAGGGTCTCTTCGCCGAGAAAACGGCGGGCAGTTTCGGCGCTGGTTTCGCTGTTTTTGGCAAAGTAAAAACGTCCACCGGCTTGCAAGACGATTTCATCGAACTCGCTCAGCATCCTGGCCAGACGGGTGCGATTCGAGTCTGTGACCTTGAAATCGAGCGCCAGCGAAAAGCCATCTACCGCATGGGAGAGCAAGAAGTTGTCGGGCCGGTGACGCTTGGTGACGCCAAGATAGGAAGGGATGCCACGCTTCTGCGAGAGGGTGAGCATCTCGGTCCAGGCTTCGAGGGCGGTTTCTTTGGGCAGGAAGGATTGGTATTGAATCAGTCCGCCGCGCCCGTAGGCAATTTCCCAGTGGGGAATGTAGTCCAGGAGGAAGTGAAAGGCGGCATGGGACTGGCGGTAAGTCTTCTGGCGAGCGCCCAGGAGGTACTTGGCCGTGTTCACTCCCCATACCCCCAGATTGTTCATAAAGGGTTTCATCAGCAGGGGTAAAAGCGACTTGGGGACGACGCCAAAGAACTTATCGGGCAGGGTCTGGTATTCGACGCGCAGCGTTTGGGCCGCGGCGGGGTCTTCTCCTTCGGCGAGATAATCGGCGGTGTGTAACTGGCCGCGGCCGAGAGAACGCCCGCTGGCGGTTGCGTCGAGCCAGCCGACGGTGTAATTGTGCTCCGGCGCGGCTGCCTCAATTTCGGCCAGGTGCGTTTTCAGGTCTGGCACGCCCCAGGCGCGGACGTTCAACAGCCCCGAATAGACCCGCTTCATCTGCAGCGTGATGGAAGTGAAAATCCCCAACATGCCAAATCCGCCAATCATGGCGCGGAACAGATCGCCGTTTTTCTTGGGAGAGCAGGTCACTTCGGCGCCGCTGGGGAGCAGGGCGGTGAACTCGGTCACGTGTTCGCCAATTGTCCCCATGCGGAAGTTGTTTTTGCCATGAATGTTGGCGCCCAGACAACCGCCCAGGGTGGTGGTCATGGTGCCGGAAACGACTGGCGGCCACCAGCCATCGGGGAGGGTGGTTTGCCAGAGTTGACAGATGGTGACCCCCGGCTCGACGGTGATCAGGCCGCAGGTGGGGTCCCAGGCCAGAATGCGATTCATCTGTTGCAGGTCCAGGACGATTCCTCCCCCGTTGATGGCCGCGTCGTTGTAACTGCGACCCGCCCCGCGGGCCGTGACGGTTAGCCCGTTTTCGCGGGCCAGTTTGAACGCCGTCAGAATATCTTCTGCATCCCGTGGGCGAAAGAGGTAGGCCGGAGTGCGCAGGGAATGACCGAAGTTCTCCAGCGGAAGGAATTTTTCGTAAGTCAATTTGCTATTCATAAAAGCTCAAAAGTTCAGCCGACGGAAGATAAAGGACGGGATGTGCCGTACAATGAGCATGATCCATTCCCAAAACCAGGGGGTATAGAGGGTCTGTTTACGGCGGCGAATGGCACGGCAGATGTCGGCGGCCACTTTTTCGGGGCTGGCGACCAGGAACAGCCCTTTTTGCTTTTGGGTCATCTCGGTAGCAACGTAGCCGGGTTTGACGGTCAGAACATGCACCCCGCGGCGGGTGAGACGGTTGCGCAGGGCTTCGAGGTAACAGGTCAGGGCTGCTTTCGAAGCATTATAGGCGGGGTTTTTGACTCGTCCCCGGTCTCCGGCGACGGAGGAGATGCCCACAATATGCCCGCTGCCGAGGCTCTGGAAGAGAGAAGCGACCGGGTCGAGCCATGCCAGCGCGCCGATGTAGTTGACTTTGGTCATCTCGAGGTCTTTTTCAAAATCGTAATGGCGGAAGCCGGTTGGCAGGGCAATCCCCGAATTGTAGATGAACAGGTCAAGACCGCCCAAGTCAGCCAGAATCTGTTTCAAGAGGTCCGGCACAGCCGCGGTATCGGTTACATCGTGCATGTAAGGCACAGCGCGTATTTCGCCCGCAGCGGTGTTGATTTCTTCAGCAAGGGCGGTCAATCGGTCGAAGCGTCGGGCAAGCAAGGCCAGGGTCCAGCCTTCGGCGGCGAGGCGTCTGGCCAGGGCAGCGCCGATTCCGCTCGACGCGCCGACAATGATGGCACGCTTGCGAGGGTGGAGCGGGGTAGCAGGGAGAGGAAGAGCCGGTTGTTCGGTGCGCATGAGGGACTCCTTTTGAGGCTATTATACAGCCTTTGCTTTTGGAATCATGCTTGCCTTGTGCTAAAATGATTCAGGAAAAATTGAGAAAATCTTTCTCTACCGTACAAACCCAAAACCCGAACGCGGATGACGCGGATTTGGCGGATTTGTTTACAAAAAACATCGGCGTCATCCGCACCATCAGCGAAATCCGCGATAAAAAAGAGAGTTCAAGGCAATCTGTACGGTAGCAAAGAAAATCTTACAATTTCAGATGCTCAATAGAGGCACAGGGTTTGTTTTGTGGCCGCTGGAAAGGCACACATCCTATTTCCCGGGTAGGAACACTTTATTTGAGATTTCTGGCGTGATTGATGGGCTGGGGGGAAGAGAGTGTCATTTGAATCTGCACCAAATTCTGGTATAGTTTTGGTGAGGAGATACTGTGAATTCGAATGAAGCGCTGTTGCATGAACTTGACCAACGTTTGATCCAGCAGGGGTTGTCACAAAATGAAGTAGATCGTTTACGGGGGCTGATAAAGGCGGTTGTCCAGGCTGCTGATGAGCAGAATTTGCCCTCTTTGCTCGATCGACTGATGGATACCTTATCAAAACATGGCAGACTGTTGGCGATTATCGAACAGCAGGCCGCAGAGTTGGACGCGTTGAAGCGCATTGCTTTGAATTTGACCTCGAGCCTTGATCTGCAGGTTGTGTTAGAAAGTGTTGTGAAAGAGGCGCTCAGGTTGGTCCCAGATGCAGAAGATGCGCATATTTATCTCTATCAAGATGGAAAAATTACTTTTGGAGCATCCCTGTTCATTGACGGACGAAAAAATTTACAGTTTTCTGAGCCACGCCCCGATGGGCTGACCTGGACCGTGGCGAGAACGGGAAAAGTCCTGGTCGTGGAAGGTATGAGTGACCATCCTCTTTTCAAAAATGCGCCCTCCACCTGGCATGGTTCTATTGTTGGGGTGCCTATTTGCACGCAGGAAATGGTGTTGGGT
>JGI24188J35168_1002273_pt1 | contig 10559 bp, 9 predicted proteins | sample YNPBryantNP2012_FD_35168 | JGI IMG/M metagenome (IMG submission 35168) | reverse complement strand
GTATTACGGCAGCTCCTTGAGCTTCAGCAGATCTGATGATAGCATCAACGAATTCGGTGTTACCGTTGAGCCAGTAGCTTTGATAAAACCACAATCCAACGGTAAATTGGGGGGCGGGATTAAAACGTGTTTTAATGGCTTCAAGATAATCGTCTAGAGAGGTTATCTGGGGAAAGTCTGGGTGATAGATACCTTCTTCCGGTGGGCGAGTTGGCGGTAAGCATGGGATATTCGTTCCGAAAATCCGGTTATGGAGAAATTTTAGCAATTCTTCAATGTTTATGGCACCGCTGTAATTAAGGTATCTGTTTATTGTGTCCCATGTGGGAGTTCCAAAATCTGTGGAAAATTTTTTTGCAGCTTCTATGGCGTCTTCATCCATACCCCCTATGGGTTGCAGATGAAGATAGGGACGCTGGTCGGTAGATTGGTTTTCAGAAAAGGTTTCGGCAAAGATGGAAAATGCCGGGAAAGAAGCCGTTCCTCCATGGAAAGTTATAATGACCGCGTCGGAGCTTAGAGCAGCACGAATAAAGGCTTCTCTTCCGGCTTGAGTGAGAAGTTGTCCCTGAGTCCTTGCATACACATATATTTCCCCACCATTCGCCTTAAAACGTTGCACTCCTTTGCTCAGGGAAGGTATATCGGTAGCTGTTGCGGAAAAATAACAAAGTTTGAAGGGTTTCATAGTTTTTCTCCTTCGGTGAAAAACAAAAATCCCGAATCCAAAGTTTCAGATCCGGGATTTCCCTTTTTATCCTCGGATGTTTTACCCGGCTAGGGCTTTAATTCCCCATCGTCCTAGCCACATACCGCTCAGGCAGGTCTTCTGGCTTTCGGATCGTCCTCCGGCTGCGCCTTCCCATCTCGGTTCAACGAGACAGTGGCTTTTCTGCAGCCTTCGTCCCCGATTACAGCGGTGGGCCCGCCCTCGATTTTCACGAGGTTCCCTATTTTGCTCCTTCGTGGAGCACCTGAGCAGTTTCCAGAAATTTAGGTATCAGATGATAACCTAAGGTGTCAATTCAATTAAGACATCACGGCTCTGTGCTCTCTGTGGTAAAAAACAAGAAGCCCACCACGGAGCACACAGAGAACACAGAGGAATAATTGTCATCTCGAATCCCGCGGAACGCGGGATAAGGGATCTCCTCATGAGACGCCGTCCCGAACGAAGTGACAGGCGGGAGGCCTGTCATCCTGAGTGAAACGAGGGATCTACTGAAAGAAATGCCTCGCATTCGCTCGATGTGACAAAGGGGGGGGAAGGGGATGCCTCACTACGTTCGGCATGACAAGCAAAGGGCTGTCACCCCGAACGATAACGAGGAGTATCCTGACCGGGGCAGAGCGGTTAATTTGCCTGATTGGTGATTGTCATTGTAACTTCCACCCGTCTATCATGCCCTTAAATGCCGCTTTGAGTTTTTCCCTTGGGTTGTCTTCCATGAAGGCTATTTTAACCAAATCATATGCCATGACCATAAAATCATGAAAAACAAATTCAGGCACTTTTTTGAAATACCGTTTCCAGACTCTTATTCTGTTACGGTAAATAAAGTAACGCCTTGCAGGTTCATAAAAGCTTGGTCTTACAACTAGTCGTCCTAAAGAATAGGCTTTTCTGATATTTCCTAATCGGTGAAATAATAAGGCATTGCAAACGATGTGAATGGTAAGGCCTCGAGAAATGCCTCTTAAGCAAAAATCGTTATCCACGTGGTCTATGAAAAAATCATCATCCATAAAACCAACACGCTGAAAAGATCGAACAGGAATTAGACTACCAGAAGAAATTGTAATAAGCGCATTGCGGATGACTTTTCCATGTTCGCAATGAATGCGTTTGAAGCCAAATCTAGATCTTATGATTCTCGGGTAAAAGAATCCTCCTAACTTATCGCAGATGTTAGGAGCCAGCATCAGGAGGTTTTCCTTTTCGCCTGAGGTCAGGGAATTGTAGTGATCCTGCATGGAATACATAAAATCTGGAGCAGGCCTTGAATCCTGGTCGAGCAGCAAAACCCATTCATAACCCATAGAAATGGCAAGGCTTATGCCCAGGTTCTGAGCTCGTGCCAATCCAACATTGCTTTTGTTTGAAAGGAGAATAACTCGTTCGTCGTGAATGCTTTGCAGAACCTCGCTGGGTGTAGGAGTATTATCCACGACTATGACTCGATCTACCTGTGGAATCACACTGCTTACTAAATGCTCGTAGAAGTCCCTGGGAGGATAAAAAGTTACTACAATAGCTGCCGTTGAACTTTTCATGTGAACCTTTTCCGTTCTGGTATCGGTTTATAAATGGCTAAGCCGGTAACTCTATAATAGTTAAAGATTTAAAAAGTCAAGCTATGCAGGAGATGGTCGAAAAAATACAGCGAAAGACCATAATTACACCTAGAATTGATGTAACATAGAGACGACCGGCCTGTCGCCCCTAACAATGATAATGATCTTGTGAATGTGATTATGACACAGCCTCTGTGCACGGTGCATTTTGTTAGTGTTCAACTATTTTTTATTTGCTATTTGAGCTCATCTTAATTAACATATCAAAGATTGAAATTAGGTTCGCTCCCCGTGCGTCTGTTGCCTTGATAGCGGCTAGTAAATACCAATAAGAGGTCATTTTAAGGAACGAGGTTCATAGGCCTGGGTAATTTTAAAAACATAAAAAGGAGAATAAATTATGAGAACGAGACTTTTGTTTGTGGTGAGCCTCTTTATGTTTGTTTTTGCCAATATTGCTTATGCTGAGGAACCAGACATGAAGGAGGGACTTTGGGAAATAACGGTCGAAGTTATCGGCCCCGATATGCCAAAGCAGATGATGACTCAGAAATTTACTCAATGTATTACAAAGGATAGGTCGGTTCCTGAAATAACAGAAGGCAAGGCGGAAAATAATGAAGACTGCAAGATGGAATACAGAAATATTAAGGGAAATACGGTAGATTGGAAGGTGGTTTGTAAGGACAAGGAAGGGGTGACCGTCAGTGAAGGGAAGATACTGTACAAAGGAGATACTTTTACGGGTGAGGTCAAAACCAAAGGATCGGACGGAGTGGAGGTAATTCAAAAGACAAATGCTAAATGGATAGGAAAATGTTCAGATTCTAATAAATAAAAGNCAGAAACAACTATGCGGTTTAAGAGTCTTATTCTCTTTGTTGCCGCTATGGGTTTATTTTGTTTGATGGTCAGTTCTGCTTTTGCCGAGGATGCCATAAGCCCTTCCGCAGGCCTGGCGAAAGGAAGCCAAGAAAGAAAGGCTATTCTGGATGCTTTAAGAAAGGCTCTAAGCCCTTTAATATCTGACAGAATAGTCTTTGTGGTCAAACACCTCAAAGTAAAAAATGGGTGGGCATGGGTTGAAACATATCCTCAGAGTCCTGATGGCACGGCTAAATATGAACCTGTGGATGCTCTTCTGCATAAGGAAGGAAACGAATGGGTTGTAAAAGCCATGCGTCCATGTTGCGGAGAATATGCCGATGATCCAGATTGTGTAGACATCAAGAGATACTATAGGAAACTCATGAGAGAATTTCCCTCAGTTCCTGCAGGAATATTTCCTTAACCAGTGTAAGCAGGCCGACGCTAAACAAAGAGGAGATTTCCGTCTAGTTTCTTCTGTAATTTTAGGTAGTTGCTAGCCATCCAGCAATTGAAACTTTCGGGTTTTACGCCCCGGGTATTTTCATTTGTTTCCTGGGTTCCTAAAGAGATCCGCCCCAGGATTGATTCTGGGAATGTCGTAAAATTGCCAGTAGTTGATGATAGAGGTGAGGTGCACTAATCCTAGGCGTGTTTGTAGGTGTCCCAAATCATGGTAACCATGAACATCCCCATTGCTTCTTCCCAATTGTTTTCTTTTGCCTTATAGTAATTTTCTAGAAAACTGTGATGATGGGCAGGTGGAAGTTGCTGTATAGGTGTACCCACTTGGCTGAGAACGGCAAGAAAGTGATGGGTTTGTTACCTAAGTAGAAGGAGGCAGCAAGTGCCGAGAATTGATGATTATAAAGAAGCTTTAAGGATTGCTAAAGAAGTTATTCTTAAACGTGATCTTTTAGAAATGGCTGAAAAAGCCGGCGGTAAGTTTGAAGAAAGCGGAGAAGAAAAAATCGTAAGATTTAACTTCTTTACGGATCCATGCATCTTAAAGGTTAGTGGTGACTATGTAAGCATAGAATCAGACGTGGATGGTAAAGAAATTTCCCTTACCGATCAGGTTCTGGTTGCTCATTATTTGCTTGGAGCTTCTGGAGAAAAGGAAACGGGTGAATGGATCACCTTCAGAGACATACCCGACGGGCACTTCTATTATGACGCTTTCCTTAAAAGAGCTCGGGATCCTTTTTTAAAAACTTTCGGTGGCAATCCGCAACTCTACGAAAAAGTGGCTCCCATGATTGGCGGTGTAACGGTTGCAGGTATTGGCGATGTGGCCTTCGATTTTCAGGTGTTTCCCAAAATTACCGTCAGGATTATACTCTGGAAGGGGGACGATGAATTCCCCCCGGAAGCTAGTATACTTTTTGACAGGAGCATTCAATTTTACTTGCCCGTAGAAGATATTGCATATCTTAGTGGAGGCGTTGTTTACCGAATGATGGGACTTGCTAGAACTCTTACTCAATAATCTCCAGGAAGGAGGTATTTCGCAATGAAAATTGCCGTTAGCGGTAAGGGTGGAGTAGGTAAGACCACCTTGGCTGCTTTTCTTGCAAAATGGCTTGGCCGTAATGGATTTTCGGTGCTTGCTATTGATGCCGATCCTGATGCCAACCTTGCTAATGCTCTGGGTTGCCCCGGTGCTGATTCTATTACCCCACTTGCAGGAATGAAGGATCTTATTTATCAGCGCACAGAAGCTATGCCCGGAAGCTTTGGCGGCTTTTTTAAAATGAACCCGAAGGTGGATGACCTCCCCGATAAGATTGCCGTGTCCTGCGGAGATAATGTCAGGCTAATGGTGATGGGAGGAGTCAAAAAGGGTGGGATGGGATGTGTTTGCCCCGAGAGCGTGCTCTTGAAAAATCTCGTCCACCATCTTGTCCTTCGCCACAACGAGGCTGTGATTATGGACATGGAAGCCGGCATAGAACACCTGGGACGAGGCACTGCAAGAGGCGTCACGGCTTTCATCGTTGTTGTCGAGCCAGGTAAACGTAGTATTGAGACGGCTTACAGAATCCGAGAACTGGCAAGCGATATTGGACTTGAACGAATATTCATCGTTGGTAATAAAATAAGAAATGAGCGAGACGAAAAATTCCTTACTGAAAAACTTGGCGATTTCTCTTTTTTGGGGTTTATTCCCTATGATGAGGCTCTAATCGAAGCAGACATGAAGGGAGCTTTCCCCGAAGATGTGTCAGCCGAGACAAGAGCTGCTTTTGAGAGTATAGCTGGAAAATTACTTAAATTTAATCAGGAAAAGGAATGACAACCGGTGAATTCGGTATGCTATCTTGAACCATCAATTGTAGACGTTCAGAGCCGTAAAGATACGAGAAACGTTGCGATTGACAAGGTAGGAGTTAAAAACGTCCGATATCCTCTTAAGGTGCTCGATAAAAATAATGGCTTCCAGAATACGGTTGGCTCCATCAACATGTATGTAAACCTTCCCCGGCGATTTAAGGGCACTCACATGAGCCGTTTTATCGAGATTCTTAACGAGTTCCATGGGAATTTTGATATTCGTAGTCTATCGAAGATACTTGAAACAATTCGTAAAAAACTCGATGCCGAATCTGCTCATGTGGAAATAGCCTTTCCCTACTTCATCAGAAAACTATCACCCGTAACCAAATCTCCCGGTCTCATGGAATACGGGTGTCGTGTGATTGGTTCCATAGACCAGCATACTGGCTATGACCTGATCGTGGAAGTGATGGTTCCGATTACAACGGTTTGCCCCTGCTCGAAGGAAATTAGTGCCTATGGCGCTCATAATCAAAGAGGGCTTGTAAGACTTGCTGTTAGGTTCGAAAAATTTATGTGGATTGAAGATCTTATAGCTATTGTCGAGTCTTGTGCATCTTGCGATGTCTATTCGGTGCTGAAGCGGGTTGATGAAAAGTTTGTTACGGAAAGAGCTTACGAAAATGCTAAAAATTCGTTGAAGACGTCGTAAGAGATATTGCTCTCCAGATGCAAAATAATTCAAACATTACCTGGTTTGCCGTGGATGTGGAAAACTTCGAATCCATCCACAATCATAGTGCCTATGCCTTCATTGAAAGAACGAAAAAGCGGCGAGAATAAAAATGGCCGAGAATCAAGTTCAATGGAAAAATCTTGGTGAAATTGCTCAAGCCTTCATGGATCCTTCCTTTTACCCTCACGAGGTAAAGAAAATCGATAAACGGGAAACTCACATTTCCCTGGTTTTTCTTACCGGGGGGTGGGTTTATAAAATCAAAAAGCCAGTAGATTTCGGTTTTCTTAATTATACGACGCTGGATCTCAGGAAGCACTACTGCCACCGTGAGGTGGAACTTAACAGAAGACTTGCCGATGGTGTTTATGATTCGGTGGTAGAAATCTGCCGAGATCCCGAAATTGGGAAACTCATGCTGGGACAGTGTGAAGAACCGATCGAATACGCTGTTAGGATGCGGGAACTTCCGGAAAATGTGTGCTTCCGAAGGCTTATTGAAGAGGGAAAAGTTACTCCAAACCATATTCGATCTGTGGCAAAAAGACTGGCGGATTTTTACCTCGCCGAGTCTGTGCTTCCTCAACATCTGGCATTGTATGGCGGTATCGAATATGTTCGATTCAATACCTACGAAAATTTCAAACAACTGGAACCATTCGCTCATGAAATCGGCGGCAGAAACTTTCTTCAATGGATGAAGGGATTAACCTATAGGTTTACCGTTCTGTCCAGAAATCTCTTCGACGAACGTCTTAAAAAAGGCTTTGTGAAAGATGGCCACGGCGATTTAAGAGCCGATCATATTTACTTTTACCGAGGCGTCCAAATTATTGACTGCATTGAATTCAACAACCGATTCAGATATGGCGATGTGGCCGCCGATGTGGCCTTTCTTTTTATGGATCTTCTCAGGCTGGGCTATCCTGATTATGCATATCGGATAGTTGAAGAATATGTCAGAGCAAGCGGAGATCTACAGCTATGGTTTCTTCTTGATTTTTACACGGCATACAGGGCTGTTGTAAGGGCTAAAGTGTCGTGCCTTGAAACTCTTAGCCACCCAGGCGATACAGAAAGAAATTCCCGCTGCTTTGATGAAGCTCGACGTTTTATGCACATGGGAGCAATCCATACGGTAGCCTATGGTGTTCCTACCGCATGGGTTTTTATGGGACCTCCGGCGTCGGGAAAATCTAAGCTTGGCCGAAGAGTGGCCCAGCTTGGTCACATGATCTACATATCTTCAGATCAGCTTCGCCGCCAGCTTTTTCCCGATGCGACTCGCTCACCCTTCGGAGAAGGATCATACACCAGGGAGGCTCGAGAAGCAGTTTACGAGAGAATTTTTGAAGAGGCTTCTCAAGCCGTTAAAAAAGGCCGATCGGTGGTTATAGATGCTACCTTTGCGTCGGCTAAATGGAGAAAGGAACTTCTTGGAGCTTTACTTGATTATCCCGTGCATGTGATATTTGTAGAAACCACGGCAGATAAAGCCACTCTGGCGAAGAGACTTACCAGACGCGAATATTCTTCAGATACAGGTGAAAGCGACGCCAGAATCGAACATCTAGAGCGTTTCCTCGCAACCTATGAACCGCCGCACGAATTAAGAGGAGACATGCACGTTCTGATCAATACGGACACGGATGATGAAACCCGGACTCTCATGAGACTGCTTTCTGAAGTTATTAAGAAAAGAATTCTTCAGGCCAGAAGTGTTAGACCTTATGAAAGCGAAGGAGAAAGCCTTAACAGAAGTATCTGGAAGATTGTGCCTAAAGAGCGAGAAAATATCGATTACAGGATTAGATGGCATAAAGGAGTTTTGCCCGTCTTGATAATTGCTCCCCATGGGGGATTCATAGAACCTGGAACGTCCATCATAGCCGAAGCAGTGGCTGCCGATAGATACTGGTTTTATGCCTTTGAAGGCATTAAACCATCCGGAAACATGAGCCTCCATGTGTCGAGTAATCTCTTTGATGAAGATGTTTTTCTGGATATTTCTTCTCAGGTGATGTGGACTCTGTCTGTTCACGGTTTTGCTTCCCCAGGAGAAACCATATTTGTTGGGGGAAGAGATTCAGTCGGGTGCGAGGAAATAAGCGAAATCTTAAGAGAATTCGGTTTTGATGCTGTTTCAACCTGTCCTAAGGGCATTAGAGGCACAAACCCCAGAAATATCGTTAACAGAAATCTGTCAGGCACAGGAGTTCAATTGGAAGTCAGTAGAGGCATGCGAAATCGTGTTATCAACGGAGATGAAGTAGGATGTCGCTTTTTGGATGCTTTACGTTCCGCAGTGGAACTTACTACAAGAAGGTTTATAAAGAAAGGGTGATAGCCTTGCGAAGCAAGACTTTTATTGCGATTCTTATATTGCCATTGTTTCTTTGCGCTACGGTTACCTGGGGTCAAAGTAATGGATCTCTACCCGAAGGGAAATCCCCTGATGAGATCGGCAAGCAAGATCCTGTGGTGGAGAACAACCTTTTCGCTCCAACAAGAACACCTCCTTCCACTTCCAAGACGGAAGATAAGCCACAACAGATTTCTCCTGGTGATCTTCAGCTTGATGGAGTGATTCTGGCGGGTGATAAAAAGCGAGCTATTTTCAAGGTGAATCCTAACATTTTGAGAGATGAAAAGGCAAAGAAGAATCCTTACATTACCGTTTCTGAAGGGGAACAAGTTGGGGCTTACAAGATTGTATCCATTAAGAAAGACCAGGTTGTAGTTGACCAGAATGGACAGCAAGTGGTTATTCCACTCATAAAGTCCACTAAAACACCTTCACCTATTACCGTGGCTCTGCCTACAGTTTCTTTAGCGCCTGTTCAGCAACCACNGTCTTCAAAACCTCAGCAAGTTCCATCGAATCAACCCCAGCCCCAGCCCCAGCCTCAACCTGCACCACCAGAAGGAGCAATGGCAGTAGAAGCACCACCAGGCGTTCAACCCCAACCACAACCCCCGTCGCCGTCGCCTTTTCCGCCTCATAATGTTCAGCCAGGAGGTGAAGAAGCTTCTGTTCAGCCTCCATTACCTTCTCCTGAGGATTTTGAGAAACTTAACCCTGAAGAGAAGGAACGTGTGATTCAGAAGATGCAAAAAGCTATGGATTCTAAGATTAAAAGCAACATCAAGAAATAATCACAGGCTTTTTTAAAAACGGCAGCAAATAATGGCTTGGGACAAGTATCCCTTCGTTACCTTAACCGAAAAGGGCCTTTTACTTGATGTTTTAGTTCAGCCCAGGGCTTCTCGAAACGAAATCGTTGGCATTCACGACGGCTGTCTCAAAATCCGTCTTGCAGCACCTCCTGTAGAAGGAGCTGCTAATAAAGCCTGCGTTGAATTCCTTGCCGAAGTCTTGGGTGTTAGCCGTTCTAGAATCTCCATTGTTAACGGTCACAGCAGTCGGAGAAAAAGAATATTGGTCGAAGTAACAGATCCTGACAAGGTGCTTAAAGCCTTGCCTCTGTAAAGTCTTTTCGAATTTTATTTGATTAGTCGAAATAGATTTGCTAAAGGCATTCTTACTGGCGCGAAGTTTGACTAATAGAATCTAGGGAGGCGGTTATGAGAGAAGCTGTTATCGTGAGTGCAGTTCGGACACCTATAGGAAATTTTAACGGCACAATTTCTGGGATTGGAGCCACTCAGCTTGGGGCTATTGTCATTGAAGAAGCTATAAAGCGGGCTGGGATTCCCAAGGAAGAAGTCAATGAAGTCATTATGGGACAGGTTCTTCCATGCGGATACGGACAGAATCCGGCAAGACAGGCGGCTGTGAAAGCCGGCATGCCCTGGGAAGTTGAATGCCTTACCATCAACAAAGTGTGCGGTTCGGGACTTAAAGCCGTTATGCTTGCTGCTCAGGCTATTCAAGTTGGAGATGCCGATGTGGTGGTAGCGGGTGGCATGGAAAACATGAGCATGGCTCCCTATTACCTTGAAAAAGCTCGTTCTGGCTATCGTATGGGCGATGCTAAGCTTATTGATCATATGGTTCATGACGGACTTTGGGATATTGTAAACGATTTCCACATGGGTATATCGAACGAGCTTTGCTCAGAAAAATACGGTGTGTCTCGAGAAGAGCAAGATCGCTATGCGGCTGAATCTTACCGTCGGTCTCTCGAAGCTATTAAAGCAGGGAAATTCAAAGAAGAAATTGTTCCGGTGGTTATACCGCAGAAAAAGGGATCGCCTATAATTTTCGATACAGATGAGTGTCCTCGAGAAACTCCCTATGAAGTTCTGGCCAAAATGAAACCTGCCTTCAAAGAAGGTGGAGTTACCACGGCCGGTAATGCATCAATTATAAGCGATGGAGCGGCAGCCGTTGTAGTGATGTCTAGAGAAAAAGCAGAAAAAC
>JGI24188J35168_1002264_pt1 | contig 10590 bp, 8 predicted proteins | sample YNPBryantNP2012_FD_35168 | JGI IMG/M metagenome (IMG submission 35168) | reverse complement strand
GTCTTCGACGCCGAGGGCAAGTGCGCCGCCTGCTGCATCGAGTTCACCCAGCGCTGGTCGTTCACCGACCAGGGCTTCATCGACGGCGGGCAGGACGGGGCCTACCGCGCCTACGACGACCCCGACGACGTGCCCGCCAGCCCTTGGACCATCCTCAACGAGGGCCTCGGCCTGCGGCTGGACTGGGAGGACGACCAGAACTGCATGGGCCACAACCCGTACACGCAGTACGCCACGGCTACCTGCGAGATTACCGTGCCGCAGGCGATGGTCATGACCGTCGCGTGGTCCGGCATGGGCGAGACGCAGGACCCCAACTACGAGCTGATGAGCCTGTACGTCGACGGCGGCCTGGTCGGCTCGGCCCACGCCCCGGGTGGGAAACTCGGCTGCGCGGGCGGCATGGCCCCGGTCGTCTCCAACCCGCCGCCGCCCCAGCAGGTGCTGCTCGAACCCGGCCCGCATGTGCTCTTCATCGACGCGACGACCAACGACCCGCTCTACCACTTCGGCGCGTGGTATCGGTTCGACCTGACCTTTGCCCCTGCGCCGTGAACCGCCGGCCGGAAGGCCAGCATGGAGGTGCTGACAATGGCTGAGACGCTCGTTCCCAAGCAGAAGAAGTGCGGCGATTGCCCGCCGCTGGTCGTCCCGCGCCGCTCGTACACGCCAACCCGCCCAAGCTGCATCGAGTGCGTGGAGAAGGTGCGCCCGAGGGAACCTCCCTGAGCCTGAGCAATCAGGCCGCAGAGAGGCCACCTTGTCGGCAATGTTCATCTGAACCGTAGCCGGATGGCAGGCTACCGTACCTACGGGGTAAGTTGACGGGACGTGCGAACCCGTCGGCGAAAGAGCTCCCCGGACAAAGCGGAAAACAGGCGAGGCTTCCGTAGCCGAGGGATTTCCGCCAGGTAGAGCTTCCGCATGACCACGACAGAGAAATCGGCCAATACCTTCGGGAAACGCAGCCCCCGTTCCCGCCAACACGGGAGCCGTCCGGGCGTAGTGAACCCGGAATAGGGAACGGCCCAGGCGGGCGGATGCCATGCTTTTCGGTGAATCGCCCCGGCGGCCCCGCGAGGGGACCGAGGTCGGCGGCACGGCCAGATTGGCCGCCGATGCCTGGGGGAGCAGCAGACCGCTGTTGGGTACAGAAAGGCCGGGGTCTAACCGGGAGCGTTCGAGTGCCGGCAAGGGAACCGGGGAAGCCCGGTCGCGTAGGGAGGTCGCACGGATAGGCCGCCGCGAGGCGGCTGAATCCCCTCCGATGAGGCGGCCGGGTGGCGGAGCGCCCGTAGTAGTCCGAGGACGGGAAGGCCGTCCACATGGCGAAGGGGCGCAGGACGGTTCGTGTTGGATGACCGAAAGGTTCGCTACATCAAGAGGGCTCTTGATGAACGTGGAAGAAATCCAACGAAGGCTGTGGGAACGGTCGCGCGAGCACAAGTGCAGCCGGGAGACGGTCGGCACGCTGTTCGCCGAGAATCCTTGGCGACGGCGCGCGCGGAACCTGTACGACCTGCTGCACCACCCGCAATGGCTGCGGGCGGCGTGTGACCGCGTGCTGGTCCGTTCCCGCGGCAAAGCGCCGGGCGTGGACGGAGAGACGGCCAGCCGATTCGCTATCGCGATGGTTGGCAAGCTCGAAGCCCTGCGCCTGGAGTTGAAGCGTGGGACCTACCGGCCTCAACCCGTTCGGCGGGTGATGATCCCCAAGGCCAACGGCAAGATGCGGGCCTTGGGCATTCCCTGTCTGCGGGACAAGATCGTCCAGGAGGCCATGCGCATGGCGCTGGAGCCGATCTACGAGGTGGAGTTCCACGATAGCTCATACGGGTTCCGGCCTCACCGGAGCACGCACCACGCCGTCTTTCGATGTCAGCGGCTCATGCATCGCGGCTTCGCATGGGTCATCGAGGGAGACGTGAAGGCGTGCTTCGATGAAATCTCGCACAGGTCCATCCTTCGGAACCTGCGGGAGAAGGTCTGTGACAACAAGTTCCTCAACCTTGTCGGCCTGTTCCTCAAGGCGGGCGTGGAAGTGGAAGGCGTTGTCCAGCCGACGACGAAGGGCGTGCCCCAAGGGGGCGTGCTGTCGCCGCTTCTGGCGAACGTGGTCCTGAACCGGCTGGACTGGTTCCTGCACGGCAAGGGCAAATACGATAACGCCATGAAGTACGCAAACGCGAACGGGCGGCCTAATCTCCGCTTTGTCCGCTATGCCGACGACTGGTGCGTGTTCATCACGCGGGCCGACCAGCAGTACGCCGCTGGCCTTCGTGACGAAATCCGCGACTTCCTGGCCCGCGACTGCGGGTTGGAACTTTCGGCGGAAAAGACACGCATCACGCACGTCCGCGACGGGTTCGACTTCCTCGGCTTCCGCATGGAACTGGGGACGGGGCGAGGCGGGATGCCGGTGCCGAAGATCAAGGTCGGCCCGCGCGCGGTGACGCGGGCTCGGCGGCGGTTGGATGAGGCGATGCGCTACCGGCCTCACCAGGAAAGCGTGGCCTGTCGGCTCCTGCGCGGCTCGATGGTCGTGCGGGGCTGGGCCGAGTACTACCGGATTGCCCATGACTTCTACAAGGCAGCTGGTGGACTCGATCACTACGCCTTCTGGTCAGCGGTCAAGGCCATCTGCCGGAAGCTGAACATCTCGACCGCCAAATGCATGCGGCGGTACAAGGTCGGGAACACGCTTGGCCTGCATCACACGTGCAGGCTCGCCAAGTTCAGCGCCACCGAACTGGTGCTGTACGGTCAGCGACCACAGGCGTATGAACCCGGCCAGGCCGCCGTATATGAAGACGACCTTGAGTTGGAGGCGGGCGTTCCCCACCAGGAACGCAAGCGATATGGCACCGCCGACGTGAAGTGGGCGGCCTTGGCCCACGACGGCTTCCGCTGTCGTCAGTGCGGGGCGTCGGTGACGCCGGGCCGCTCGCACGCGGACCATATCAAGCCCGTGCAGTGCTTTGCCAGCTTCCGCGAGGCGCACGTGCTGGACAATGTGCAGACGCTGTGCCTCGACTGCCACCGGGCCAAGACCCGGCGGGAGCGTAAGGCGTAGAACCGTCTGGAGAGCCGGATGCTTGGAAACGTGCACGTCCGGTTCGGGGTTGGGGCCGGGGCGGCAGTGCCCCGGCCCACACCACCACTTGGGCGCGGCCTACGTCCTCTTGACCGAGGCCCGCGAGGGCTACGCCTACCGCCTCCGCGCGATAGGCCACCTCTTCGAGGCCGAGGACGAGTCCCAGGAATGGCCCGACCTCCACGCCGCCATCCGCGCCGCCCGCAAGGCCTACCAGTCCGACGGCACGATGCCCGACTGGGCAGCCCTCGAAAGGCGCATGCGAGAGGTACGGAGTGGCGAGTGACTGATTNAGCATCCTATCCCACTCTTCTGCGGCAGAGAGAACGGGCCGCCGTTCTGCGTTGACAAGGCTGGCACGTTTCGTATACTTTGACTGACTGACGATGACTGAGAGGCACTTCCTTGTACGTGTCTCTCCGATTGGAGCACAGGCATGGCGACCGAAGAACGATGGGTCGATGTGGACGAGGTCGCGAGACACATCGGCGTCCGCAGAGAGTCGATCTACCGGTGGATTGACAAGAAGGGCTTCCCCGCCCACCGCGCCGGTCGCCTCTTGCGGTTCAAGCTTTCGGAAGTCGACGAATGGATGCGCGGCGCCGCGACAGATTCCCTGGCCAGCCGACGCGTTACGCGGAAGCCGTTCAGCGATGGTGGCCGGTAGAGAGGAGTTTCATGGACCGGGCGGGTCGCGTACCGAGTGTCGAACGTTAGGACGGGAACATGGCGAGCAGTGCGAGACGCAAACGCCTAATGGAGCTGACCGCTGACAGCCCGATCAGCGCCGTCGACCTTTTCTGCGGTTGCGGCGGGCTCACTCATGGTCTCCTCTGTGCCGGCATCAAAGTCGAAGCCGGGATCGATATCGATGCACAGATGGAATATGCCTATGTGACGAACAATCCAGGAGCCGCTTTTTTGCGGTGGGACGTGGCAGACACGAGCAGCCGGAGCATCGCGGGGCTGTTCGACTCTGGGAAGCATAGACTCCTGGCGGGATGCGCTCCCTGTCAGCCGTTCTCGAAGCTTACCAACGGTGTGAAGAAGCATCAGGCGTGGGACCTGCTCGACTACTTCGGGAACTTCGTGGCTGACATCCGGCCCGAACTCGTCACCATGGAGAATGTGCCCGAGCTTGCGGATCGGGGGCGAACGGTCTTCGACAGGTTCGTCGCCACGCTCAGGAAATGCGACTATCACGTGGATTGGCGGGTGGTCCACTGCCCAGAATATGGAGTACCGCAGTCCCGCAGGCGTCTGGTATTGCTGGCATCGCGCCTCGGAGAAATCGAAGTTCCGGATGGCCGCTATCGCCACCCGAGCCGGTGGCGAACAGTCCGTCAGACCATCGGTCGGCTGCGGCCGCTCGAGGCGGGAGAAGAGGACCCTTTCGATCCCATGCATGCGGCTTCGCGACTGTCGCCCTTGAACCTCGGACGCATCCGCGCCACGAGGCACGATGGCGGTACGAGGCACGACTGGCCTGACAGGCTGGTGCTGGATTGCCATCGGCGGAAGTCGGGGGAGCGCTATTTTTCCATCTATGGAAGGATGTGGTGGGACCGGCCCGCCCCGACGATGACGACGCTCTGCACGGGCATAGGCAACGGGCGATTCGGCCATCCCGAACAGGATCGCACCATCACTCTCCGGGAAGCGGCTCTGTTCCAGACGTTTCCTCGCAGCTACCGGTTCTGGCCGCCCGACGAGAAGGTGAATCGCAAGGCCGTCGGTCGCATGATCGGCAACGCGGTCCCGCCGAAGTTGGCAAGGGAGCTCGGCCGAGCGCTGATGGAACACATAGCGGCCATCGAATCGCGGGGACGGCCGGGCGAGCGGCAGTCGATTTGTCGAGCGAAGGCAACGTCATGACCATGGAAACAGGCAAGACCGCGCGAAGACCGTTGACCCGCTCCGAGATCATGGGGCGGGTGAAGAGCAAGAACTCTCAAGCGGAGCGGTCGCTCCGGTCGGCACTGCATGTCGAGGGGCTGCGGTTCAGGCTCCACCGTCGCGTGGAGGGCGTTACCGTGGACATTCTCTTTTCAGGCCCGAAGGTCGCGGTACTCGTAGATGGCTGCTTCTGGCACGGGTGTCCCAAACACGCGACCTATCCGAAATCGAATCAAGACTACTGGTTGCCCAAGCTCGCGGAGAACAAGGAGCGCGACGCCGGCCAGTCCGCACGGCTTCGNAAGGCCGGTTGGCGAGTCATTCGAGTCTGGGAACACGACTGCCTGCCCCCGTCAGCTCGCGTGGTCGCGCGTATCGTCGAGGCTTGCCGCACGAGAGGAGGCTCACGATGACCATTGCTCCTCCCGAACCAGGTCAACTGGTCGAAATCCGCCGTCGGCAGTGGGTGGTCACCGACGTCCGCTCTTCTGGATTGGCCCGAACGAACGGCTACACGCCTCAGCACCTCGTCACGCTGGTATCCCTCGACGAAGACGCGATGAACGAATCGCTGTCCGCAGTGTGGGAACTCGAACCCGGCGCTCGCATACTCGAGACAGCGGGCCTCCCCGCCGTCAGCGGGTGGGATCCGTGCGAACGGCTCGAGGCCTTTCTCGATGCGGTCCGATGGGGAGCTGCGACGAACGCCGACCGGTCGCTGCTGCAAGCCCCATTCCGAAGCGGCGTCGAGATCGAGGACTACCAGCTCGACCCGCTTGTGCGCGCAATCGATATGGCTCGTGCCAACCTGCTCATCGCGGATGACGTCGGGTTGGGGAAGACCATCGAAGCGGGGCTCGTCATCCAGGAGCTCCTGGTTCGTCATCGCGCCCGCTCGGTGCTCATCGTCTGCCCGGCCTCGTTGCAAGTCAAATGGCAGACCGAGATGCAGGAGAAGTTCGGCCTCGAATTCCGCATCGTGGACGCCGACTACGTGAAGCGGTTGAGGCGCGAATGCGGAATCCATGCGAATCCGTGGACCAGCTTCCCGCGACTGATCGCCTCGGTGGACTGGATGAAAACGGGAGAAGGCCTCCGATTGATCAGGGATGCTCTCCCGCCGCACGTCACCTATCCTCGCAAGTTCGATATCCTTGTCGTGGACGAGGCCCACAACGTCGCTCCGTCGGCTGCTGGCCACTATGCCCTGCCGAGCCAACGGACTCGGCTCATCCGTCTGCTGTCGCCACACTTCGAGCACCGTCTTTTCCTCACCGCCACCCCCCACAACGGATTCCAGGAGTCGTTCACTTCGCTCCTCGAACTCCTCGACGACCAGCGCTTCGCGCGAGGCGTAATGCCCGATGAGAAGCAGTTGCACCGTGTCATGGTTCGGCGGATGAAGACCGACCTCGTGGACGAGAAGGGCGAACCCATTTATCCGAAGCGAGAGTTGCTGCCGCTCGAAGTCGACTATGCGCCCGAGGAACGCGAGGTGCATCGCCTGCTCAGGGAATATACGGAGAGCCGCACGGGATCGCACTCCGGCTCCTTCGGGGTGGATTTCGTCCACAAGCTGCTCAAGAAACGACTGTTCTCATCGCCCAGAGCCTTCGCCGCCACGTTGGCCAAGCACAGGCAGGCGCTCGCTCAGGCCGGAGCGGGACGGGGGGGACGGCAGCTCGAGGAACGAATTCTGCGGAAAGCCATTCTTCGCGCCGAGGAGGATTATGCGGACGAGGTTAAGGCCGAGGAAGCGGAAGCGGAGGCCGTGGGGATCGCGACGGAGCTCTCCTCCCCCTTGACCGAATCGCAGCGTTCGATGCTCGAACGGATGTGCTCGTGGGCTGAGAGGGCCAAGAATCGCCCCGACTCGAAGGCCGAAGCGATACTTCGCTGGCTGGACGACCATCTCAAGACGGATGGCAGGGTGAACGACAAGCGAGTGATCCTGTTCACCGAGTATCGGGCTACGCATTCCTGGCTGCATGAGATACTCACCTCCAGGGGCTGGGGTGGAGATCGCTTGATGGTGCTTCACGGCGGAATGGACCGGGAAGAACGAGAGAGAGTGAAAGCGGCCTTCCAGGCCCACCCGAACGTGTCTCCGGTGCGGATTCTGCTTGCAACCGACGCTGCTTCGGAAGGCATCGACTTGCAGAACCACTGCAACTACCTGATCCATGTCGAGATACCGTGGAATCCAAACGTCATGGAGCAGCGGAACGGTCGCATCGACCGCCACGGCCAGAAAGAGAAGACCGTCTTCATCTGGCACCCGGCAGGAAAGGGCTGGAGCCGCGCAGGGGGCTCGCCGGGCTTCAAGCCGGGAGATCTCGAAGCCGATCACGAGTTCCTGCTGCGGGCCGCTTTGAAGGTCGAGAATATCCGCCAAGACCTCGGATGCGTCGGTCCGGTCATCGCCCAGCAGATCGAAGAGGCGATGCTGGGAAGGCGTGTCGCGATGGACACTCGCGATGCCGAAGACAAGGCTTCAAAGGTCCGCCGATTCGTCGCGGCAGAGCGCCGTCTCCAGGAACGCATCGCTCGCCTGCACGCGAGGCTGCTCGAAGCCCGAGATGGCTTTCGCCTGACTCCGGACCGCATCGCCAGGGCCGTCTCGATGGCTCTCGACATCGCCGGAAAACCGCCGCTCCGACCGACCACCCTCCCCGGCGCGCCGGACGGCCATGTGTTCGAGGTGCCGGTGCTGCTCGGAACCTGGGCCGACGCTGCGCGTGGTCTGGAGCATCCGCACACCGGAAGACGTCGCCCCATCACATTCGATCATGTAATCGCCAAGGGCCGCGACGACGTGGTGCTGGCGCACTTGAACCATCGCCTGGTCCAGATGTCGCTGCGACTGCTCCGCGCGGAAGTCTGGGCCCATGAGGACCGCAAGAAGCTCCACCGCGTCGCCGTGCGCTCGGTGCCGCGCGCGGTTCTCCAGGAGCCTGTCGTGATCGTGTGGTCGCGTCTGGTCATCACGGGCGGCGGGCACCATCGGCTGCATGAGGAACTGACAATGGCTGGTGGAGAGATGAAGGCTTCCGGCTTCGCTCGCATCCGCACGCTTGCGAGGCTGGATGAACTGCTGGAGGCCAGCACCCCCGCTGAACCGGCTGAGCCATGCTTCGAAGTCTTGCGGGCACGGTTCGATGCCCAGAAGAACGCGATTCTCGGCGCTGTCCACGCACGGTCCCAGGAACGCCTGGAATTCTTGGCCAACGGTCTCGACCGTCGCCGGCAGGCGGAGGAGGCGGACCTCGCCCAAGTACTCGAAGACCTCGCCGCCATGATTCGCAGAGAGCTGGAGGATGTCGGCAGGTCGGTCCAGCTCGAGCTGTGGCCGTCCGATCAGCGCGAGCAGCTCCGTCGAGACGTCGAGGTCCTGCGAACCCGCTTGGAACGCATCCCGGAGGAGCGAGAGAAGGAGATCGCCGCCATCCGTCGGCGGTATGCCGATCCCGCCGCCCGCACCTTCCCGGTGGCTGTGGAGTTCCTCGTTCCCGAAGGCTTCGGGGAGGGCCGCTGACCCATGGCCAGGATATCCGAGCAAGTAGAGTGGCTCTCTCTGGTCGACATCTCCGGCCCCTTCATCGCCACGCCGCTCCTCGAGGACGTATTCCCGCAGGGCTTGGATAAGGTGGAAACACCGCGACGCCAGCGACTTCGCGCCGCCTACGACGAGTGGCGCGACGCGGTGGACGAAGACGACCCGGACATCCCGGCGCTGCATGCCGCGTGGGTTCGCATGGTCCTTCAAGAGGCGCTGGAATACGAGGACGAGGTTCTCGTCCCGCGGAACCGTCTCGATGGCGGACTGGACTATCGCGTGCCGGAGCACGGTGTGGCGATCGCCCCCGACTTCGCCGTCCGAGGGGACGACGGCAAGCCGCGCCTCCTCGTCGCCGTCCATCCGCCGGAGACCGACCTGGAGAAGCCGCTGCCTGGCGACCGCTGGCCCGCTTCGCCGCTGGAGCGGATGACGCTCCTGTGCCGCGCTCACGGCGTGCGGGTCGGCCTCGTCACCGACGGCGAGCGATGGACGGTGGTCAATGCCCCGGTCGGCGGAACCTCCGGCCATGCGACCTGGCTGGCCAGGCTGTGGTGGCAGGAACCGGTGACTTTGCGGGCCTTCGTCTCGCTGCTGGGCGTGCGCCGCTGTTTCGGTGCCGAAGACCAGCGGCTCGACCGGCTGCTAGACAAGTCCATCGACTTCCAGCAGCAGGTGACCGACACGCTCGGCGAGCAGGTCCGCCGCGCCGTCGAAGTCCTCATCCAGGCCCTCGGCCGCGCCGACCAGGACCGCGACGGCGAGTTGCTGAAGGACGTCGGCCCGGCGGAACTGTACGAGGCGGGCCTGACGGTCATGATGCGGCTCGTCTTCCTCCTCTGCGCCGAGGAGAGGGGGCTCCTGCTGCTGGGCGACCCCGTCTACGACCAGTGCTACGCCATCTCCACGCTCCGCTCGGCCCTGCGAGCGGAAGAGTCGCTGCACGGCCCGGAGGTGCTGGAACGCCGATACGATGCATGGTCGCGCATGCTGGCCGTCTTCCGGGCCGTCTATGGAGGCATCGAACACGAGACGCTCCGGCTGCCGGCCCTCGGCGGGTCGTTGTTCGATCCGGACCGCTTCCCCTTCCTCGAGGGTCGCCCCAAGGGCACTTCCTGGCGAGACACCCCGGCCGACCCGCTGCCCATCGACAACCGCACGGTGCTGCTGCTCCTGACAGCGCTCCAGGTCCTGGAGCACCGTGGCGGAGCGCAGCTCCTGTCGTACCGCGCCCTCGACGTGGAGCAGATCGGGCACGTCTACGAGGGCCTGCTCGAATACACGGCCGCCAGAGTTCCGGAGGTCACAGTGGGCCTCGTCGGGTCGAAGAAGATCGCCCATCCCGTCATCGCCCTGGCCGAACTGGAAGCCCTGCATTCTCGTGGAANGGAGGCGGCCGTCGAGCGCCTGGTCGAGATCACTGGACGGTCGGCGAGCGCGATTCGGAATGCGCTGGACCGCGGCGGCGACGACGATGCGTTCATCGCCCTCGTCCAGGCATGCGGGGGCGACGAGGCGCTNGCTCGCCGCCTGCTTCCCTTCGCTGGGCTGATCCGGCCCGACAGTTGGGGGCATCCTCTCGTCTATCGGGCNGGNTCGTTCGCCGTCNCGCGCGGGGCCGACCGGCGAGAGACCGGTACGCACTACACGCCGCGTTTCCTAACCGAGATCATCGTGGAGAAGACGCTCGAGCCCATCGTCTACGAGGGGCCGGCCGACGGGAAGCCGCGCGAACAATGGCGGCTCAGGCCCCCCGCCGAACTGCTCGACCTCAAGATCTGCGACCCGGCCATGGGCTCGGGGGCCTTCCTCGTTCAGGCCTGCCGCTATCTGTCCGAGCGCCTGGTCGAGGCCTGGGGGCGGGAGGAGGAGGCCGGACGGTTCGTGACCGCCGATGGCGAGGTGGTCGAGGCCGCGGGTAGCCATGAACTGCTGCCGAAGGACCTTGATGAGCGGCTGCNCATCGCCAGGCGGCTGGTCGCCGAGCGGTGCCTCTACGGCGTGGACCTCAACCCGCTGGCCGTGGAGCTGGCCAAGCTCTCCA
>JGI24188J35168_1002255_pt1 | contig 10613 bp, 10 predicted proteins | sample YNPBryantNP2012_FD_35168 | JGI IMG/M metagenome (IMG submission 35168) | reverse complement strand
CCTCCGCCGTTGGCTGCAGCATATCGGAAATGTAGGCCAGCCGCCCCCGCCCAAAGCTAAACAGGTAGCCATAGGCCGTCCCCCCCAGGCCGTGATCCAGGCGCAACGCTCTGACCTCCAGGCCCCACAGGTCCACCCCCTGCTCGATGGGACGGGGCTGCACGACCCGTCGGTAGACTTTGTCGGTCCAGAAGTGGTTGAACCGCTCGCGCACCTGGTCGAGTACCTGGGCCGGAGCATAGATCGGCAGAGGCAGGCCCGCCTCCCGTTGCGCCTGGACCAGAGCGCTCAACCCCAGGATGTGGGCGTCGTGGGCATGGGTCAATAGCAGCGCGTCAAAGTGGTCAAGGCCCAGCCTGACGGCCTGCAGACGGAACTCCAGAGGAGCGTCAATCAGCACCACCCGGTCTGCATACGAAGGCCCACCGCGCAACGCAGCCGACGGGCCGGTCCGACCATTGCGACTGTCAGGTGCAAGGGCGTTGTGGCACACCTGGCACCGGCAGCCGACCCGTGGGACGCCATGCCCATCGCCGCAGCCAAGAAAGACGAACTGCATGGTCTCACCCTTTGTTCTATTTTATCACGTTTCGGTCCGAGACGCAACCCCGGCGCTCCGCCCACAACAAAAACAGGGCAGGCTGGGAACCTGCCCTCCGGTGTCCTCGTAGGGCAACTGCGAGCAGTGGCCCTCCATCATTTAGGGGATCGGCGTGGCGGTCGTGATCTCCTCGATGATCGTGGAAAAGACGTTGCCGATTGACGGGCCAAGGAAGAGCAGGCCGGCCATCATGCACAGACAGCACACCACGACAAGGGCCAGGATGACGATAAGGGCAATCAGCCAGGGGTTCATCCCCTTCCTCGGCTCAGGTTCATACAGGTTTTCCCGAATGTCCGACACGGTTTTCTCCTCTCTTTGAGCCTATCCGCAAGATGACTTTTTCCTGGAGCGGCGGATCAGCCAGGTGACCAGCAGCAACAGGAGCACCACGCCCAGGATAGGAGCCAGGATGGATAACACCGACACGACCAAGGCCGTCACATCCTCGGCAGTGCTCACCAGTGGGTTGAGCAGCCCCCCCGTGGTGCCGGTAATCACCGGGCGGGCCGTGGCCTTGACCGCNTGGACGCCGCCGGCCAGCAGCAGGCCGCAGATCATCGCCAGGACCGGGTGCACCTCGCTGATCACGCCGGCGCTGGCGGCAAAGAGCACCGCCCCGGCTGCCGGTCGGATAAAGGTCTGGATGACATCATTGACCGAGTCCAGAGCCGGCACCTTGTCCACGAACATCTCAATGAGGAGCAGCACAGCCAGCACCCCGATGACCCACCAGCTCTCCAGAGCGTCCCAGGGGGGCTTCAGGGTGATCAGATCGGTGAAGCGGGCCAGCAACGCCACCACCAACAACGGCAGGTAGGCGTTGAGGCCCGCCGACGAAGACAGGCCAAAAGCGGTAAACAGGCCCAGCACCCCGTCCATCATGTCTGACCAGGCCACGCCAATCAGTCAAAACCACCTGAACTGAACGCCCCGCAGAGGCCACACGCCCCCAGGGCCCCAAAGACCACCACGCTCAGCACAGCCAGCCCGACCGCGATCCAGCCCAGCACGATGCCGGCCAGGGCAATCCCGTCCCCCGACACTTCATGAGGGCGCTGCCGGATGTCGTTGCGGGCCATGATGCCCAGGATGATGGCCACAACGCTGCCCAGCAGGGGCAACACCGTCAGCCCGCCGATGCCCAGGATCAGGGAAGCGATGGCCAGACCGCTGATCGGCACGGTTGGCGCGACGGCCGGCGGCACCGCAGGCGGCCTGGCCGGCGAGCTGTCCAGGGCCGGGAACTCGACCGGTTCCTCTTCCACCTCTGGCCGGGCCTCGGCCTCAACCTGAGGTGGGGCCTGCTCCGGNTTTAGCACTGCNCCGCAATTCCCACAAAAGATCGAGTCCTCCTCGTTGGGCGCACCACACATGGGGCAAAACATGGTTCACCTCTTTTGATGGATGCAGCCGCCAGGCCATCCAGGCCGGCTGCTACACCACTTCCACCGGAACGGGTTGGGATGCCTGGCCACTTGCTTCCAGGTAAGCCTGGCCGTACAGATGGCCGATGACCATCCAGGAGTAAGGCACGGTCACGAACCACCCCAGGCCGCAGAGGATGAGGCCCACCTCACCGACCAGGTCGGCCACCCAGCTCATCAGGAAGGTGATCAGGTAGGTGGCCAGGTGATCGCGGACAAAGGCAAAGACCCTGCCAAAGTGAAAGGCAGCGTTGATCTCATCCTCGGCGACGTAGAAGGCAATGGCAGCCGGCAGCAACAGCGACATAACCATAACCCACAGGAAACCGAGGCAGCCGCCGAGCAGGCCCAGGAAGGCGCTCCACCCTTCCGCGCTGTCGCTGAGAAGGGCCGTGGGGATGCCCAGGCAGAAGCCGATGACGAGGATGGGCAAGGCATAGACGATACCGATGACAAGGACCTTGAACCCATCGGCCAGCAGCTTACCCCAGTTGTCCCACTCCGGCAACAGTGGGGCCTGGCCCTGGATCACCCGCCGGGTGATCTCGACGCTGTAGCCGGCTAACAGGGCAATGGCTACAATCAGGGGGATAATGATCAGCCACGAAAACAGCCAGCCTGCCACCAGAATGGCAGCGGCAATCAGGACCTTGACGATCCAATCCGTGTCTTCAAAGACGAACGCGAACGACTTGCCGATATCCATTTTTTTCCCTCCTTTGCGCTCAGATGGCTCCAGATGGGTCTGCTCCCCCTGTGGCGGAGATGCCCATCTACAATATACCACAGGTTATGCATTCTGACAACTACCCCTCTCTACGTGGGATGGGCGCCAAAGTTGCGGACCTGCCCGGCGTGAGCGAAAAGAGGTTGTTTGCCCTCTTGTTCCTTTTGTGCTAAACTGAATCCATGACCGGGGCTTGGGCGCGACGGTTCCAGGTTGAAATCCTGCTCATCATCTTGCTGGCCTTTGGCCTGCGGCTGGCGGCCATTGACCGTCAGGACATCTGGGGCGACGAGGCGTTTAGCATCTGGCTCAGCCGGCAGCCCCTGCCTCAGGTGGTCGCCGGCGGAGCTGACACCCACCCCCCTCTTTATCCGTTCCTCCTGTACCTCTGGCTGCGCCTGGCCGGATCATCTCCCCTGGCCGTCCGCACCCTGTCGGCTCTCATCGGCACCCTGACCGTGGCGGTGGTGTATCTTCTGGGCTGCCGCGTCCCGCCTCCTCTCTCCCGTGGACAGGGGAGAGGCCGGGGAGGGGGGAGGCTGGCCACCGGCATCAAGCCAGGGCACGGGCGATTGAAAATCGCACCGGTAGGGGCAGAGCGGCGCTCTGCCCCTGGCCATCCGCCCGCGCGGACGGAGGCATCCACGCCGGTGGATGCCTGGCCGCAGGCCCCTGAGGCGCGACTTGAGTCGCTTAATATGGGGAGGCTGGCCGCATTGCTGGCGGCTGTCTCGCCGGTGCTGGTCTACTATTCCCAGGAGACGCGCATGTACGGCCTGGTGACCCTCCTGGCCGTCGCCTCGGTCTACCAGGCTGTCCGCTGCGGGCAGGGGGGCCTCTGGCCCTACACGGTCATCACCCTGGCGGCCGTTTACACCCATTACTATGCCTTTTTTGTGCTCCTGGCAGAAAATCTGATGATCGTCCCCTCTCTGTTCCGCCGTTGCCGGCCCGCTCTGCGCCGCTGGCTGATGGCGCAGGGTGCCATCCTCCTGGCCTACCTCCCCTGGATCGTCGTCCAGACCGGTTTTCTCAGCGGGAAGGCCAGCGCGCGTTTTGCTGAATGGGACCTGTCCACCGCATGGCGCCTCATCAGGGACACCTTTATCGCCTTGAGCGCAGGATTGTCGGTCCGGCCTGCCATCGCGCAGGGGATCGCCGCCCTGTTTCTGATCGCCCTCTTCACCGGCCTGGTGGCGGCGCTCTCCCCGGCTTCCGCCGAGGGCTCCCCGTCAACTTTGGGGAGGAGGAGTGAGCGGGGGCTGATCGTGGCCTGTTTGCTCCTGCCCCTGTTCCTGGCCTGGGCTGTCAACCCGGTCATGCCCTTCTTCTATGCCCGCTATCTGTTGCTCCTCGCCCCGGCTTTCTACCTGCTGGTGGCGTGGGGGGTGAGCGCCTGGGGGCGGCTGTGGCCTCCCCTGTACGTCGGCGGAGTTGCCCTCTTGCTGGTGGGGAGTGGCTGGGGGCTGCACGGCTATTACACCGACGATGTTTATCTCAAGGGCCGCTATGGCCAGATGATGGCTTACATCCAGGCTCAGGCCCGGCCGGGCGACGCCCTCATCCTGGCCAACCCGCTCCAACGCCCTCTCTTCGAATACTACCGACCGGAGGGGCTGGAGGCCTATTTCTTCCCCAGAGACGGCGTGCCCCTGGAGGACCCGCGCACTGCCGCCGAACTGGAGAGGATCGCCGCCAGGCACCCGCGTCTATGGCTGGTGCGCTTTGGCAATCCGGCCGAGTATGACCCGGCAGGGACATTGACCCGCTGGCTGGCAACCCACGGTGGCAAGGCCTACTTTGGCGGCTGGGTAGATGCCGACCTGTCGCTGTATGTGATGGCCCCGGCCGTCGTCGGCCAGGGCATTCAACACCCCTTGCGCCTGGACCTGGGGGGCCAGGTGCGGCTGCTGGGCTATGCCCTCAACACCGAACGGCTGGCGCCCGGTGAGACGTTGCTGTTGACCCTCTACTGGCAGGCGCTGGCACCGATGGACAAACGCTATACCGTCTTTACCCATCTTTTGGACAAAAACAATCAGATTCAGGCACAAATGGACGGCGAGCCACAGGGCGGCAGTCTGCCTACCGACCGCTGGACGGTGGGGCAGGTGATCCAGGACAACTATGCCCTGACCGTCTCCACCCGCGCCGTACCCGGCCCCCATCTCCTGGAGGTGGGCCTCTACCTGCTGGCCAGCGGGGAACGCCTGCCTGTCCACGACACCGACAGCGGTGCATCCCTGGGTGATCGGGTGGTACTGGGCACCATTGAGGTCGTGGGGCCATGATGAGCAGGGATCTCTCCCGCCGCCGTGAGGCCGTGGCCCTCCTGCTTATCACGCTGCTGGCGGCAGCCTTGCGTTTCTACCGCCTGCCGGAGCTGCCACCGGGCCTGCACTACGACGAGGGGTTCAAGGGGGTCACGGCCCGTGGGTTGCTGACCGGCGAGCCGCTGCGGCTCTTTTTCGAGAGCGACATGGGCGAGGAACCGGTAGCCATCTATCTGGTGGCTGCTGCCCTGGGCCTGTTCGGACAGTCGCCGTGGATCATCCGCCTGGTCTCGGCGGTGATCGGCACCCTGACGGTCCCCCTGGCCTGGTGGCTGGGCCGCGAACTGGGCCAGATGGCGAACGCGGCAGGTGGGGTCGGGCCTGCGGTCCGACCGGAGCGGGAACAGTTTGAGGCGCGGATGGTGGGCCTGGGCACGGCGCTGGTGCTGGCCATCCTCTACTGGCACGTCAGCTTCAGCCGGATTGGCATGGAGCCGATCCTGGTGCCGTGGTGCGCGACCTTGGCTTTTGCCGCCCTGCTGCGGGGCCTGAACCGGGGCAGCTATGGAAAGCCACCCTGCGGCTGGTTTGTCCTGACCGGGCTGGCCGTGGGTGGCAGCCTGTACACCTACAAGGCCGGTTCTTTCGTGCCGATCCTGTCCCTGCTGTTCGTCCTCTATGCTGCCGTCGCAGAGCGCAGATTTTTGCGGCGGCATGGGCCTGGCCTGCTGCTGGCGGGGTTCGTCGCCCTGCTGGTCGCCACTCCTCTGCTCCTTTACTTTGTCACCCACCCGGCCAGCTTCTGGCAGCGCCCGGCGAGTGTGGCCCTGAGCGGCGGTGGGGCGACCTGGGAGAATCTACCCCGCGTGCTGGGCATGTTTTTTGTGCGAGGGGACGCCAACCCGCGCAGCAACCTGCCCGGCCGCCCGGCCCTGGACCCTTTCCTGGCCTTCCTGTTCCTGACGGGAGTGGTACGGGCGCTGCGCAGATGCCGGTATCCACAACTGGCCCTGCCGCTGCTGTGGCTGGGGGTGATGACCCTGCCCACCCTTGTGACCGAGCATGCCCCCCACTTTGGCCGGGCTATCGGTGCCACGCCGGCGGTTGCCCTGCTCTGCGGGTTGGGGATGGAAAAGCTGCTCAAAGCGAGCCTGCGACCCGCATCTCCTGGCGGTCACAGACTGCCGGGGGGCACAAATCTCTATCTACCGATCCTGGCAGCAGGACTGGCCTTTGCCACATTCTCGACGGCACGAGCCTACTTCCATACCTGGGGGCGCAGCCCCGACCTGTTCTACGCCTATGATGTGGGCCTGGTCGAGATTGCCGCTCAGGTGAACAGGATCCCGGCCGACGAACAGGTCTATCTTACCCCCACCTCCCGCGATCATTATACCCTGCAATTTCTGCTCCGCCGGCCCCTGGCCAGCTTTGACGGGCGGGCCGGCCTGGTCTTTCCTCCGCCGGGCCGGGCAGCGACGGTGATCGTGCTCCCCGGCGAGGATGAGGGGACCCTGCCTGCTCTGCAACAGGCGCGTCCCGACGGCACCGTGATCTGGACCGTGGCCGATGGCTATCATCGTCCCTACGCGGTGGCCTATCACCTGCCGGCCAGCGACTCCCCGGCTCCATCGCCCGATCATCCTGCCGGGGCCACCTTTGGCCGTGCGGTCCGGCTGCTGGGCTATGCGTTGGATGTCACATCGGCCAGGCCGGGCGACACCGTAAAGCTAACCCTCTACTGGCAGGTGTTGGCCCCTCTGGACAGGGATTATACCGTGTTCACCCACCTTCTGGGCGATCCCAACCCGGCCACGGGCAGCCCGCTATGGGCCGGGCACGACAGCCAGCCAGACAACGGTCACTACCCTACGGCCGCCTGGCAACCTGGAGAGGTGATCCTGGACGTGCATCCCCTGCTCATCCCTGCCGCTGCCCCGCCGGGCAAATATCGGTTGGAGGCCGGCCTCTACCTTCTGGAGACGATGGTCCGCCTGCCGGCGACCGATGCTGCCGGGCGGCCGCTGCCCGATCATGCGGTCCTGTTGGGGGAATTGGAGATTGGAGATTAGAGATTGGAGGAGCAGCCTATGGTCAGATTTCGGCCCCTGATCCGTGAATGCGGCGCCTTTGCCATTCTCCTGCTCGCCACGCTGGGCTTTTTCTGGCGCATCCTCTTTACCCCTGACGCCTGGAAGCCGGCCGGCGGTGGAGACCTGGTCTCTTTTTTGTTTCCCACCTACCGCTTTGCGGCGGCTAACCTGCGGGCTGGGGAGCTGCCGTTGTGGAACCCTCATCTCTACGGCGGCGCACCCTTTCTGGCCGACATGCAGACCGGGCTGTTCTATCCGCCCAACCTGCTCCTCTTCCTGTTCATTCCCGATTTTGCTTACAAGGCGATGGAATGGCTGGCCGTGTTGCACATTTTCCTGGCCGGGCTGTTCATGTACCTCTGTCTGCGCCACTTCCACCCCGGACGTCCGTTGCGTATGCCGGCGGCCCTGCTGGGGGGGGTGGCCTACATGTTCTCCGACCTGTTCATGGTCCACTTTGGCAATCTGAATCTGATCGCTGTGGCTGCCTGGCTGCCGCTCGTCTTCCTGCTCTTCTGGCGGGCGCTTCAGGCCCAAAGTCTGGGGTGGGCAGTGGGGGCCGGCATCGCCCTGGGGGTCTCGACGCTGGCCGGGCACCTGCAGATCACCCTCTATCTTGGGCTGGTGCTGGGGGTGACGGCGGGGGTGGAAGCCATAGCCGCCGGTCGGGCTGTTCGGCCAACTCGCCTCTCGGAGCGTTCAGGTCTATGGTGGCCGCTGCTGGCTCTGGCGGTGACCGCCGCTGTGGCGGTGGGGCTGTCGGCGCTGGTGCTGCTCCCGGCCCTGGAGTATGCCCATCTCAGCCCGCGTGCCACCCTGTCCTATCGGGATGCGGCCCGATATTCCCTGGTCCCGGCGCTGCTGGGTGAGATGCTGGTGCCGGGCCTTTTCAGCAGCCGCGAACCTTCCCTCTACTGGGGGGTGTGGGACCGGGTGGCAGCCGGTTATCTGGGCATCTTTCCCCTGATCCTGGCCGGGCTGGCGGTGCTCCTGCAACGGGGACGGGCGGTACGCCTGTTTGGCATCCTGGCCGGGGTCTCCTTTCTGCTGGCGCTGGGCAGCGAGTCGGTGGTTCATGGCTGGGCCTACCGGCTGCTGCCCGGCTTTGGGCAACTGCGTGCCCCGGCGCGGTTGATCGTCGTGTTGGACTTTGCCCTGGCCGCCCTGGCCGCCCTGGGGCTGGAGCGGCTCCTCAGCCCTCTGGGTCGGCGGTCGCGAAGGGTGTTCCAGGCTGCCTGGCGGGGGTTGGTGTGGTTGGGCGGGGCGACGGCGGTCATCGGCGGAGCGTGGGCCTATCTGGTCATCTTTTACGCCCAGGACCGCGACCCGACCCTCTTCTGGCGCGTCTCGGCAGCGGGCAGCGGGGTGGTATTTGCCCTGCTGATGGGAGGGGGCAGCCTGGCCTGGCTGGCAGCCCGGCGATCGGGGCGGCTGCGGCGCGGGACGCTGGCCTGGCTGGCCGTCGGGCTGGTCTTTTTCGACCTGGCCTCGCTGGGGGCCTACACCGACCTGGGCGACAGACCGCCCACCGCCGGGTTTGACCATCCCCAGGTGATCCGGTTTCTCCAGGACGATCCCGGCTTTTTCCGCATTGATTCGCACACCGATGTGTGGGGAACCTGGCAGCCGGATACGGCGCTGCTGGCCGGCCTGTACGACGTGAGCGGCGTGGACAATCCTCTGGTTGTGGCCGATGTGGCCCGCTATTGGGAGGGCACCGGCGGGCGTTCCACGCGGCTCTATGATCTGCTGGGGGTGCGCTACCTGTTGGGCAGCAAAGAGGTCGTGCTCGATTGGGCCAAATTTACCCTGGTTTTCGACGGCGACCCAACCGTCAACCTCTACCGCAATGAAACAGCCCTGCCCCGAGCCTTTGTGGTCCACCGGGCCGAGGTGGTCACCAGCCATGAAGAGGCGTGGACGCGCCTCCATCGGCCCGGCTTTGACCCGGCGACGACGGTCATCCTGGAAGGCGGGCGGCCCCTGGAGCTCACTCCAGATGGGCCGGCCACGGTGCAGGTGGTGCGCTACGAATCGGATGCGCTCGAGATCGAGGTCAACAGCCCGGCCGAAGGGTATCTATTCCTGAGCGACCCCTTTTATCCCGGCTGGCGGGCGGCGGTGGACGGGCAGGCAACGGAGGTGCTGCGGGCGAACTATGCCTTCCGCGCTGTGGCCGTGCCGGCCGGCGAGCATCAGGTGACGATGACCTTCCGGCCGGCTTCCTGGCTGGCCGGTTTGGGGATCAGCCTGACCACTGCCCTGGCTCTGCTGGCCCTGATGGGCATCGGGCTGGTGCGCCGCCGGCGAGGCGACCGTTAATCAGACTTTCTGCCCCTGACAGAGGCAATTTCGTCCAGCCTGGCTGCCAGTGTGTCCAGTTGTTCCAGCACCCGCTGGAACTCCTTGCGGCTGGCAACGCCATACCGGTCCAGCGCCTGTGGCAACACCGGCTCGTCGGGCCAGGAAGGCTCCGGGCGACAGGAGCTCAGCCCCACCAGCCTGGCCCGCAGGCGCTCCCCCTCTTCAGCCGCCAGCTCCCCCAGGCCGACGAGGGCCTGGAGCCGCCGCTCGATCTCCTCATCCACCTGCCTGGTCAGGTCCAACGGCCAGGCCAGGGTCCGCCGCAGGAGGGTGAGGGTCTCGCCGCCGGCGCGGATCAGGCCTGCCAGCACCGCCTGAGGCAAAAAGCCGCCCTGTTTTTTCTCCTGCTCCAGGATGATCTGGGTCAGGGTCACCGCCGTCAGGTCTTCGCCGCTGGCGTGATCGACCACCTTGAGCTCGCGCCCCTGGCGGATCAACGCGGCCACGCCCTCCAGAGTGATATACTGTCTGGCCTCGGTATCGTACAGTTTGCGGTTGGGGTAGCGTTTGATGATCGAGGGGCGTGGCACCTTACCCTTGCTTCAACTCCTCCACCTTCCTGGTCAGGGCTGCGATCTTGGCGCTCAGCGCTTCGATGTCGCTCCTGGAGGGCACATTCAAGCGTTTGAGCAGCTCCTCGACCCGCCTGTCGAGCTCCTCCTCTGCCTTTCCCGCCTCTTTTCTGCGTCTTTCCACCATCTCGCGGATCAGCTTCCTGCCGTCCTGTTCGGCGATTTCGCCCCGCTCGACGAGCTTGTTGACAAAGGCTTCCACCTCGTCCTGGGCCAGTGCCACCGCGCCGATGCCGGCCAGCAACACCCGACGCGCCAGGCCCAACAGGGGACTGCGCTCCGCTTCATCGGCTGCTTCTTCTGTCACCTTCTTGACCCGAACAACCATCCTGCCACCTCCTTTTTCCTGAATGGTGACCCCCCTGCGCCACCCCGCATGACGCAGTGCGTCACGCCCACAGGATAGCACATTGCCTGATGGATGTCAAATCGTCAGACCTGGAGGGTGTCGGAGACCTTCCAGCCATACGCATCAAGCTAAGCGACTCAAGTCGCACCGCAGGGGCCTGCGGCCCGGCATCCACCTGCGTGGATGCCGCCGTCCGCGCAGGCGGAC
>JGI24188J35168_1002248_pt1 | contig 10664 bp, 7 predicted proteins | sample YNPBryantNP2012_FD_35168 | JGI IMG/M metagenome (IMG submission 35168) | reverse complement strand
TTGCTCATTTGTCATTTGTCATTGCTCATTTGCTCATCGTCCTCTGCGTCCACTCGAGCGGGTCCACATACTCGCCGTTGACGAGGACGCTCCAGTGCAGATGCGGTCCCGTCGAAAGTCCGGTGGTGCCCACTCTGCCAATGAGTGTTCCTGCTTCGACAATTTGCCCTACCTGTACGGCAATAGCGGATTGATGAAAGTACGCACTGAAAACACCAACGCCATGATCAATCACCGTCAACTCGCCGCGCACCTGCGTTGTCCCGGCAAAGACGACCCGCCCGCGCGCGGGCGCGTAAATCGGCACGCCCGCGTCCACATCAAAATCCGTTCCCTCGTGACCACACTNGCCGACGGGCGCACCATTGTACGAACGACGTGTGCCGAAGGCAGAGGAGACAGGACCGTACAGCGGTTGTCGCCAGACGCCACTCCAGAGTCGCGTGGGGGTGTACTGGCGCACCAGCGCGTTGAACTGCGCCGTCTCTCTGGCTTGCAACGAGGCATCGAGCAACGCGCTTTTGCCGGCAGGAATGTTGATGCGCTGTACTGGAAATGCAGTGGCTTCGATATTGACAGGGATGGTTTCTGTGATGGTTTGACCTGCTCCGTCAGTGAGCATTACATTCAAGGTTGCCTTGCCGATCTTGGCGCAACGTGACACACCGACCAGCGCGTACCAGTATCCCAGACCGGGCGTAAACGGGATAGGTTTGCCATCGAACGTACCACTCACTCGAGCCAAGTCTGAACGCGCGATCTGGATGAGTAGTGTGCCTCCCTGTCGCGCGACCGGCGGCTCGACCAACACGCCGGGTTTGACCACGTTCACGTTACTCGGAACGACAAGGGCTTGCCCGGGCACAATCACGTTGGGATTCGTGAGGTGATTGAGTTGCTCCAGCGTGCGCACGCTCGTTCCGTACTGCAACGCAATCCGATACAAGGTCTCATCCGCCTGGACGATGTGGCGCGTGGTCGTCAGCGGAGGTGTTGCGCTTGCGGGAATCAGCAACTTTTGCCCGACCTGAATCAGGTCACTATCGCCAAGACGATTCAGTTGTTTGATGGCGGCAACCGTAGTGCCATAGCGCAGAGCAATCGCAAAGAGCGTATCGCCGGGCTGAACAATGTGCGTGCGGGGCGAGTCTGCGGGCGGCGCGGCGTTGAGAGGTAGCGGCAGCGCCACACAGACCAACACAATCAACAGTAGCGCGCGCGCAGGTACCTGCATTCATCTCCTTTCGCGCGTATTATAACATTTTTTCCACTACACTGTCCAATCCATTGCGCGATTCATTTCGTGAAGGTATTCACCCCTTCGATGAACCAGCCGCCTTTGAGTTGGCTGAGATAAAACTGATACTCGATACCATCCACATCCACTCTGGCAATGGCTTGCTCCACGCGCGGATCGGTGAGTGGTAGAGGAATGAATTTGCCGGTGGCATCGCGTCCCAGGTAGGTAATCTCGCGCAAAGTCAAACGTCGCTTGTGTGTGATCCACTCTTGCACCATTTTGCGAACATTTGCGGCATACTCTCTGGATTGGCTGGTATTCCAGTACGTCAACGCCGCATTCACATCGCCTTTGTTGAGCGCGGCGAAAAAGTCGTAGAGCATCGTGGTTGCTTCACTATCATCGCCGGGGGGAATGAGGTTCAGGGTGGGTGTCGGCACAACAACAGCGACACGCGTCGGCAAAGGAACCTGCGTCGGTACAGGGGTAGCGGTGGGACTGACGAGCAAAGGTACGGCAACGCGCTCGCACGCGCTGAGCGCGCTTGTCGTCAGCCAGACGACAAGCATCATCAGACAAACTTTCATAGCAAGTCCTCCTGTTCCACGTGTCAAATCAAATGATTCACTAACAGGCGTGTGCCAAGTCGCTTGATATGCCGTCAGGCGACTCAAGTCGCAGCAACAAATACGACACCAAGCCTATCGTGGACGAAAGAAAGTGGGAATAGTCGGTACACAGTGAAACCAGGTTTCCGCAAGAAACCTGGTTTCTTCATTTTGGCTCTTATTTCACATCAACTACTTCCAGATACGGAAACGTCTCCACTTGGATCGCCCCCGGGCAACCAATCTCGCCGCTAAAAATCCTCACGTATCCCTCGAACACGCGCAGATGCTCGGGGTCGTACATCCGTGCATTTTCCGGCGGTTTCCATTTGACCTGTGCGACAATTTGATTGCGTTGCGCGTCAACGAACAACGTTCGCCGATCCAAGCCCACATAGCCCTCACACAGGCGAAGGGTCGCGGTGGTAAAGCCATAGCCCTGCAGGCGCACGTACTTGTCTCGAAACGCAACAGGATTTTTCAAAATCTCGCTGACTGAGACGAACGCGGCGGTAGGCACCACCGAGACGATGGTGGGCGAGATCGGTGCAATGGTGCGCGTGACAGTGGGCACAGCTGTCGGAGGAGAGGGGGGGTGAGGGGTTGGGCGTGGCATAGTGCAGCCGATAAGAAAGAGCAGAGTCCCGAGCATAAAAATTTGTCTCATCGTCTTGCCCTCCACAACACAAACACCATCGCGCTGAAGAATACAGCGAGTGCCAGCAACAGCACTTCGAGCGCGCGTAACACATTCGTATCGAACGGTGCAACACTACCGGCTAACGGCGCGGGTTGCGGCGCGCGCGTGCCTTCGCGCGCCTGGGCAATCAGTGTCGGTGACGGGAACGCGGTGGCAGTGGGCGGCACAGTGGTTGCTGTCGCAGTGGGTGTACTCGTCGCAGTGGGCAGCACAGGGGTTGCCGTCGCCGTGAGTGTACTCGTCGCAGTGGGCGTCGTTGCCAGCGCAACGCCCGCGCGCGGCGCAGGGGTTGCGCTGAGCGTTTGATCAGCGATGGCGCGTTTGANGGGTGCGGTCGGCAGTGGCGCGGCGGGCATAACTGCCTGGGGTGTCCGCACAGGTTGGGATGTTGCTGTCAGGGTAGGGAGGCGCGTTGCCTCACGCAAAGATGTTGTTTCGCGTGTCGTTGTGGGTGGGACAGCGGCAATTTCGCGCGGGGGTGCCGCTGACTCGTACGCTACCGAAGGCATCGGCGCGCGCAGTGCACTACTCTGGATGAGCACATCCACGCCAATCACCACGAGCAACAACACTGTTGCCAGTGCCGCACCGAACTGTGCCAAACCAAATGCCAGCGAGGGTCGCGGAGCGCGCGGCGCGGGTACCGGCAGCACAAACGTGCGCGGCAATGCCGGTGCAGGGGCTTGCTTGACCAGCGCAATCGTCCAGCGCAGCGACTCGAACGAAGCGCGACAGGCGGCGCACTCCGCCAGATGTTGTTCGATGGCGGCGCGCTCGCGCGGAAGCAGCCGATTGTCCACGTATTCCGACAATCGCTCTTCGACCCACTGATGAATGCGCCTCGACTGATTTTGCCCCATCATTGTCACACCTGTTCACTCTTTAGACGATAACGCGCAGGTACAAGTTCCCCTTGCTGGACAAGAAAATCGCGCAAAGCCGCCCGCGCGCGGCTCAGGCGCGACTTGATGGTGCCCAGATTTGTGGCAAGAACGTTTGCCGCTTCCTCGTAACTCAACCCTTCGATGTCTATCAAGACCAGGGTGACACGCTGTTCGTAGGGCAGGGTGTCCAGACCGCGCTGAATCAGCGCNCCCAGTTCGTGGCGTTCGGCGACCTCNTGCGGCGATTCAGCCGTCGCGCGCTCCAGCCCCGGCGCAGGCTGGTCGGGGTTGAGCAACATCGCGTCNAGCGAGGCGGTGGGACGCCGCTGCCGGGCGCGCAATTGATCGTAGCAGGTGTTCGTCACGATGCGCAAGAGCCACGCCTTGAACGATCCGCCGCGAAAATCGCGGATGTGTTTGTAGGCGGCGAGCAAGGCATCCTGCGTGGCATCCTCCGCAGCCGCCGCATCCCCCAGCACACGATACGCGGTGCGATACACCTGTGCCTGATAGGCGCGCACCAGTTGATTGAACGCGGCGACATCCCCGCGTTGGGCGGCATGAATACAGGTTGGCTCGTCCATTCCTTAAAGCCTAGGGCCATGTGCAAAGCTGCTTGACAAGCTGCCGGGCGACTCAAGTCGCAGCAACAAGTACGGGCGAATAATGATTCGCCCCGACGCGCCTGCCTCCGCAGGCTGCATTCTAGCCGCTGAAGGGCGGCTTCGGGTGTGTGTTGCTGCGGTTTCAACCGCCCGTGCCCGACTTTGCACACCCCCTGCCCCAAAGCCGAATTTGACTTTACACCCTTTTTTCCATATACTAAGCCCAGATTTCGCACCTGCCCTTGCTGATTCCTATCACCCGAGCCAGAGTGCGAAAGCGAGGCTAACACCTAGCCGAATGCCGGAGTGGCGGAACTGGCAGACGCGCACGACTCAAAATCGTGTGGGCTAAACGCCCTTGGGGGTTCGACTCCCTCCTTCGGCATTTTTTACATCTACACCCAGGCGATTATAACACATTTATCCATTACCTACCAAGCCACTGTTCTTATCCTCTGTTTCGATCCATCATCCCAAAAGTCCGCGTTGTAGGAGTCAAACGGAGACGAGAGCATTTTCCGAAACACACGCGAGGTTTTGCAGGGACCGAGTCGTGTCCTTGCTTTGATCAGTCTGGCAATCGGCATCGCGGCAGGGCTGGTCATCACGTGGGTGCTTGTCCCCCTCGATTTTAAGAACGCCAACCCTGCCGATTTGCGTTCGGCAATCAAAGAAGATTACATCCGAATGATCAGTCTCGCGTATGAAGCGGATGGTGATGTTGCCCTTGCCCAACGACGCCTTGCCACGCTACGACTGGCAAATCCCGCGCAGACCTTCGCCACGTTGATTGAACGCGAGCGGCGCAGTGCCAGCGAACCTACCTTGCAGGACGCGCTCATTCATCTCGGTCACGCGCTGGGTTATCCATTGCCCTACACAACCTTGCGTCCCACGCCACTGCCACGCCATAGCACCGTGATTACCATCACGGTAGTCGCAACGCCACCGCCGCGCATCCCCAATTTCAAACTGGTGGAATATGCCCAATTATCTTGCATGGATGAACCGGAAGGCGCGCGGTTGAGATTTTATGTGCGCGATGCCGCAGGGCGAGATTTGCCGAACATCGCGATTGAAATTCGTGGCAAGGAGACCATCGAAACGGTGTACACCGGCTTGAAGCCNGAATACGGAGCAGGCTATGCNGATTATGCCGTTGCGCCGGGCACCTATGCCGTTACGATTTTGAATTCGCAAACCGAAACGATAAGCAATCTGGTCATTGGCGACAAGCCGACCAACTGCTCCGCCGATCGCGGCGCCACCCCGCGCGGCTGGAAATTAGTTTTTCAACAACAATGACAACCGACCGCAGACCCACTCGTCCATCGGTCGTAGTTGGAGGTAGTTTCGAGTGATTCCACAACCGATTGATACCATCCCGTTATTCCAGCGCCTCAGCGTTGAAGAGCGCCAGATGGTGACCGCACACCTGCGGCGTCGCCAGGTCGCGCCCGGTGAAGCCATCATCACCGAAGGACAACCGAGCGACGCGCTCTTTGTCATCGAGTCGGGATGGGTCAAACTGGAAGGCGGCAACATTGACCAGGCGGTGACGCTCGCGAATCTGGGCGCCGGGAGTTTGCTCGGCGAGTCGGATGTGTTGCTGAATCGTCCCTACTCGATGACGGCGCGCGTGGCAGGCACCACGCCAGCGCAATTGCTCGTCCTCGCGCGCGCTGACCTCGACGAGCTGATTCGCCAGCGTCCCAGCATCGGTTTAAAGTTTGGCGCGAGTCTGGGGTTGCGCATTCCGTCGCTCGAACAATATCTGGTGCACCAGCGTTTGCGCAACGTCGAACTGCTTGGCGCGCTGAGCGATGATGATTTGCGCGCGCTGGCGCAGAAACTGGAATTTTGTAGCGTCGCGCGCGGTGACCTCATCGTTCAAGCCGGCACTCCCGGCGAAGCCGCCTTTATCATCGAGGAAGGTCATGTCCGCGTCATCACGCAGGCNAGCGATGGGCAANCGTTCGANGAACTGGACGCGGGCGCGCTCTTTGGNCACACCGCGCTCTGCACCGGCAAACCGTACGCGCTGACCGCGCGCGCGGTGAGCGATGTCACCCTGTGGGTCTTGACGCGCGAGGCGTATCAAGAACTCATTGCGCGTCGTTCCGCCATCAAACTGGCTTTCAGTCGNGCACTTGCCGAGCCGTTGAGCATCAGCGATCAAGCGGAGGCGGTGGAGCGGATGCGCGCCCTGCCGCTCTTTGCCGATATGCCGACCGATGCGTTGCACGCGCTTGCCGCGCGGCTGGTCTTGCGCCAGTTCCCTGCCGAAGAAGCCATCTACACCGAAGGTACGCCCGGCGATGCGATGTACATCGTCGAAGCCGGCGAAGTGAAACTGATGGACAGCGCGTTCTCCGACGCGCATCTCCTCGAACGGATTCGGCCCGGCGAAGCGTTTGGCGAGATGGCGTTACTGACCGGGCGCACGCGCGCCGAGTGTGCGCGCGCGGCAACCGATGTGACCGTGTGGGTGCTCTACAAAAGTGACTTTGACGATGTGATGGTGCAGTATCCCGAGGTGAGTCTCTCACTCAGTCGCATCATCACGGAACGCTTGAGTACGCGCGAGAGTGATTTTGTGTTGCGCCACCTGCGGCGCATCAAACTCTTTTCGAATCTTGCTTCGAGCGAACTCAAACAAATCGCCAGCAAAGTGCGCGGCGTCCGTTTTCGCCCCGGCGAAATCATCTGCTTTGCCGGTCAACCCGCCCACACGTTCTTTATGATCGAAAACGGCGAAGTCAAACGGATAGCGACGGGTCCGCACGGCGAGCCGATTCTGCTGGGCATTCTCGATGCCGGCGATTCGTTCGGCGAGCAGGAAATCGTGCAGGGCATTCCCTATCAGGCTACCGCGCAAGCGTTGAGCGAAGTGGAAATCTGGACGATTTCTAAAAACGATTTCCAGCAAATGCTGGAGGCGTTCCCCGCGCTGACGTTGATGATTACGCGGATGATGGCGGATCGGCTTTCGCGCGCGCAGCAAGTTCCACCGAGCACACGCATTCCACCGCCGGGGGCGGCACCGCGCGCGCCGAGCACAGCACCACGTCGTATTCAACAACCGCCCTCGGGTGCGCGCCCGATTCGTCCAATGGGGCATACGCGACCGCCTTCGCCATCGCAGCGAACCTATGTGAGCGCATCGCCCACCGCCGGTGCAACACACATCCCGGCGGAACACAAACCAACCGCAACGTCGTTTGGCATCGCGCGGCAACACAGCGCGCCGCCTCTGCAAGCGCCCACGCATACACCGCCGCGTGCCACCCATCGCGCGACGTCCGCCTTTGCACCGCATCCGCACCACGCGGCAACGCCGTCGGCGCGAGCGACNGGTCCAAGTTTCTGGACGGAATTGGGACTGTTGGTGAGTGGCTTGTCGCTTGGCGGCAAATTGCGCGCGGTCACCCTCATCGCGCTGGCGTTCTGGTTCCTAGTGGTGGTTGGTCCGTTCACGACGGTCAACGCGGTCAGTTCCGCTGTGGCGGGATTGCAGTTGGCGAATTCTGCTTCGGCAGGTTCAGAGATAGTCGAAAAAGAGTCGCTGATTGCGCGCGGGAACAGCGCGGGTCCCGCCAAAGTCGCATTCGCTGTTCCGACCAACACACCGATTCCCACGCGTACCCCTGCGCCCACCTTTACACCGCGCCCACGACCGACGCTGGTGCGCGTTGTGCCAACGCGTACACCGGTCCCGAGCGCGGCGCCGGCAGCACCTGCCGCGCCGGTGCCAACGCTACCGCCGGTGCAATGGGATGAACGTCTCGGCACAGGCCCCAAAGCCCTGCCACGTCTGGAAAGTGTGCGGCTTATTCCTGTGACGGTCGCGTCGGGGCAAAAGTTCTGGCGGGTCACCATCGTCAAGTTCGAGGATGTGGCGGAATCGGGTAATGATCACACCATCTATGTCAAAGTGTTGGACGAAAACGGCAAACGCGTGAACGGGAAAAAGCTGCGTCTCACGAGTGACGGTGGTCTCTCTGAACTTTTGGACGAAAAACCGGCGGAAGACCTGTGTAACTGCAACTTTAATTATCCGATGTTCGGTGATGCCTACGCTGTGCAGATTGAAGACCAGTATCCGAGCGACAAAGTGGCGGGGATGCGGATGCCCCTCAATCAACACGTTAACTATCGCGTCACCTTCCAACTGACGACGATGCCATAGAAGACAAGACCCGAAGGATTCACTCCTTCGGGTCTTGTGTTTTACATGATGTAACTGCTTAGCCCGTCATTGCGAGGAGCGGGTTTTGCGACGAAGCAATCTCCAACGTCGCATTGGGGATTGCTTCGGCACACTACGCCTCGCAATGACAGGGGAAAGTTTCTGAGTAGCGCGGTTTGCGAAGCAATCTCCCGTTTGCTCGGTGGAGATTGCTTCGCTGCGCGACTTGCAACGACAAACAGGCTGAGTTGTTCCTACACGACGATACTCACCAGTCGCCTGGGCACGTAGATGATCTTGGCGGGTGTCTTGCCGCCCAGATGTCTTTGCACGTGCGGCGATTGGAGTGCTGCCTCTTTGACCGCTGCCTCAGTGATGTCCACCGGCACTTGCAACCGATCGCGCACCTTGCCATTCACCTGCACCGGCAAGGTGATGATTTCATCGGCGGCGAGTTGCTCATCGTACTCGGGCCATTTTTGTTGATGAATCGAGTAGGGACGTCCTTTGCGCGCCCAGATTTCCTCTGCCATAAACGGTGCGACCGGTGCCAGCAGAATCAACAACGCGTCGCGCGCCTCGTCGAACGCCGCCGCGCTNACGGTTTGGGTCTGCGCATCGTAGAGCGCGTTGGTGAACTCCATCAGCGTGGAGACGACAGTGTTAAAGCGAAAGTTCTCTAGATCGGACGAAACTTTTTTGATGGTCTTGTGCATCTTGCGTCGCAACTCACGATCGGCGGCTTCGGTGGACGCGTCGGCGGGCGTCTGTGGCGCGGGCGCGAGCAGAAGGTCCCACGCGCGACGCAACCAGCGATACGTTCCTCCTAACCCTTGCGTGCTCCATGGCGTCGTCTGCTCAAAGTCGCTGATGAACATTTCGTACGCGCGCAGAGCATCGCCACCGTACTCGGCAACGACTTCGTCGGGCGTGACGACATTCCCTTTGCTCTTGGACATTTTTTCCTTGCCATCGGGCGCCAGAATCATCCCTTGATTGCGCAGCCGCTGGAACGGCTCGACGAAAGAGACATAGCCCAGGTCGTAGAGCACTTTGGTCCAAAAGCGCGAATAGAGCAGGTGCATCACGGCGTGTTCTGCGCCCCCCACGTACCAATCCACCGGCAGCCAATAGTCCACTTGCTTTTTGTCGAACGGTGCTCGGTCGTTGTGCGGGTCCACAAAGCGCAGATAGTACCACGACGAGCACGCGAACGTACCCATCGTATCGGTTTCACGTCGCCCTGGTGTTCCATCGGGCAAGGTGACGTTGACGAACTTGGGAATCGCGGCGAGCGGCGATTCGCCGGTCGCGGTCGGTTCGTACGATTCCACATCGGGGAGCAGGACGGGCAAATCGTTTTCGTCCACCGGCACTTCGCCCTGGTCGGTGTGAACGATAGGGATGGGTGCGCCCCAGTAGCGCTGACGACTGATGCCCCAATCCCGCAGTTTGTAGTTAACGCGCGCCTTGCCCTTGCCGGTCTCTTCCAGCCATGCCGTCACTCGTTTCACAGCAACATCCCCCGGCGTGCCGGTGAATTGTTGCGAGTTGATCATTGTGCCGTACTCGGCGTGGAAGAGCGCGTCGCGATAAAACTCGACGGCGTACAGCATTTCCATCACCGTACATTTATCGCGCACGTTCGGTTCGAGTGCGTGGCAGCGCGCCAGAATCCTCTTTTCGCTTTCGATGCCACCAAACGTTTCGATGTCACCTTTGCCGAAGATGAACAGCCAGCGCGCGCCGACGATTTCGTTCCAGTGCCCTGGTATCACAAACTCTTGTGCTAACTCGATGTACCGATCCATCTTAGCGGGCGGAATCGTGATGTAGAGCGAGCCTTGCTTTTCCTCGAAGGGAATGTTCTCGGCGCGCAGCGCATCGGCAAAGCCCTCGCGCATCGTTCCACCCAGCGCGAACGATTTTGCCAGGCCGTCCGTTCGCTCAATCACCGGCAGAATCGGCAGACCGTACTTGAGCGCGAAGGCGAAATCGCGCTCATCGTGCGCGGGCACTGCCATAATCGCGCCGGTGCCATAGCCCAGCAACACGTAATCGGCAATCCAGATGGGAATGCGTTCGTTGTTGACCGGGTTGATGGCGTACGCGCCGATGAACACGCCGGTCTTGTCTTTTTCAATGGCGGTGCGATCCGCTTCGGTTTTGCGCATGGTCTCTTTGACGTACGCCTCCACCTCGGCTTTGTGTTCTGGCGTGGTTAACTTTTCGACGAGGGGATGTTCCGGCGCCAGCACCATAAACGTCGCGCCCCACAACGTATCGGGACGCGTGGTGAAGACAGTAATGATGGTTTCAGTGTTCTGTGTTCGGTGTTCACTGAACACTGGAAAGTAGACCTCCGCGCCTTCGCTGCGTCCAATCCAGTTGCGTTGCATCAACTTGATGTGTTCGGGCCAATCAATCAGATCGAGATC
>JGI24188J35168_1002241_pt1 | contig 10679 bp, 9 predicted proteins | sample YNPBryantNP2012_FD_35168 | JGI IMG/M metagenome (IMG submission 35168) | reverse complement strand
CGACCAAGCGCCCATCGTTCAGGCGCGCCTCTCCCAGACCCACAGGATGGAGGCGGCACTAGCGCACGAAGGATGGGAAGCCTCCTTTTGGGCCGGCGCCGCTTCGTGAAGCAACAAGGCCGGAATGGAGGCGCGCGGGGTGACGTTCGGGCCCGTGCTGGCGCCGATTGAGCCGCAAGGGTTCGGTGTTGACAAACTTTGGGTCGTTTAATAAAAACAATTGACCCCGACTGCTGAAGGTCTTTCCCGTTCCCCATGCCTTCCTTCCAGCGCCTGCGGCTCCAGCACCGGGATCCTTTCCGCTCGNGAATGCGTGGGCCATCCGAGGGTGGAACGCTCGGCATGTCAGGCATTTCTGTTCGATTCGGTGTTTTCGGACGCATTGTGGTGGACTGACGGATCGGTTCGGTGAGGAGGCTGCCATGGATTTTCAATTGAGCGACGAACAGCGCATGATCAAGGAAACGGTTTACAAGTGGTCCGTGAACGAGCTCGGTCCCATTCAGGAAAAGGTGGATGAGGAGGACTGGTTCCCGCCGGACTTTTTCAAAAAATGTGCGGAAATCGGCATTCTTGGCATCACCATCGATGAAAAATACGGCGGCCTCGGCGGCGACGTGCTCATGCAGACCCTGGCTGTGGAGGAAATGAGCCGCATTTGTCCGGGTTTGGCTATGACCTACGCGGCCCATTCCAACCTGTGCATGAACAACATTCACAAAAACGCCAATGAAAAGCTCAAAGAAAAGTACCTGCCGCCCATGGTGCGCGGCGAAAAGATCGGCGCCCTGGGCCTTACCGAACCCAATGCCGGCTCTGATGCCATGAGTTTGCGCACCCGGGCCGAGAAGAAGGGGGACAAGTACATCCTGAACGGCACCAAAATGTTCATCACCAACGGGCCCATCGCCGACGTGATGCTGGTCTATGCCAAGACGGCTCCGGAAAAGGGCGCCAAGGGCATCAGCGCGTTCATCGTGGAAAAGGACTTTCCCGGCTTTTCGGTGTCGCGCAAGCTGAAAAAATGTGGCATGCGCGGGTCTCCCACGGGTGAGCTGGTTTTCGAAGACTGCGAAGTGCCGGCGGAAAACCTTGTGGGCGAAGAAAACATGGGCGTCCACGTCATGACCAGCGGGCTCGACATCGAGCGCATCGTGCTGGCCGGGGGATCCATCGGCATGGCCCAGCAGGCGCTGGATTATTCCGTCAAATATGCGGCCGAAAGGGAACAGTTCGGACAGCCCATCGGCAAGTTCCAGATGATCCAGCAGAAGCTGGCCGACATGTACGCCCGCACCGAAGCGGCTCGCCTTTTGGTCTATCGGGCGGCGGAGACGGCGCAAAACGCCCCGCGCGGCGGCAAGGGGACGGAATTGACCAAGCAGGCGGCAGCGGCCGTGCTTTTCGCTTCCGAGACGGCCACGTGGGTGTGCAACGAGGCCATCCAGATCCACGGCGGCTACGGCTANTGCCTGGAATTTCCCGTGCAGAAACTGTGGCGTGACGCCAAACTGTACGAAATCGGAGGCGGGACCAACGAAATCCGACGGATCGTCATCGCTCGGGAGCTGCTCCGCGAGGCGTTCGCCCGCGCCGGCAAGGCCTAGGGCCGGATCGTCTCGACACGGGGAGTGGACTCATCGTCACGATTGGTGAAAGCCGAAGCNAGGGAGGGGGCCATGGAGCAACCTGTGGTACTGGAAGAACGCACGGGCCAAACGGTGATCCTCACGCTGAATCGCCCGGAGGTCATGAATTCGTTCAATTTCGCCATGCTGCGCGGACTGCAGGAAAAGATCGACGCCCTGCGCTTTGATCCGGAGATTCGGGTCGTTATCATCACCGGGGCGGGAGACAAGGCCTTTTGCGCCGGGGCCGATTTGAAGGAACGGGCGACCTTGTCGGACATTCAGGTCAAGGAATTCATCTACACCATCCGCAATCTCTTCACCGCTGTGGAATATCTGCCCAAGCCGGTCATCGCCGCCGTCAACGGCGTCGCTTTGGGCGGCGGCACGGAATTGGCGCTTGCGTGCGACATTCGCATCGCCGCCTCTACGGCCACCATGGGGTTGACGGAAACTCGGCTGGCCATCATTCCCGGCGCCGGCGGAACCCAAAGGCTTCCACGGCTGGTGGGGCGAGGCAAAGCCAAGGAACTCATTTTCACCGGGCGACGGGTGGGCGCCGAGGAAGCGCTTCAAATCGGCTTGGTCAATGCGGTGGCTGCGCCGGAAAAGCTCATGGATGCCTGCCTGGAAATGGCCGCTATGATCTGCGAAACAGGCCCCATTGCCATTCAGCAGGCCAAGTACGCCATCAACTACGGGCTGGAAACGGATCTTCATACGGGCTTGGCCATCGAATCCAATGCGTACTGGATCACCATTCCCACGGAAGACCGCTTGGAAGGGCTTGCCGCTTTCCGCGAAAAGCGCAAACCCGTCTACAAGGGCAAATAAGGGGCGCGTGAGGCCGACCAATCCGGCGGGAAGGAAAAGGGTGAGGCTATGAGCGATGCGCGAGCGGAAAACAGGGCTTTTTGGGAAAACGAAGAGCTGAAGCTGGATGGGCGGGTCTATGAGGCCATGTGGCCCGGAGGGGAAGCGGCCGTGCAGAGGCTGGTCAAGCAGGGCAAACAGCCCGTGCGCCAGCTCATTGAGAAACTCATCGATCCCGGCACGGAATTCTTTGAGCTGAGCCGCCTGGCCGGTTTCGGAATGAACTACCCCGAAGTGGACGATGTGCCCTGCGGCGGGATCGTTACAGGGATCGGCAAGATCTACGGCAATTGGACCATGATCATCGCCAACGATAGCCGGGTCAAGGCCGGAACCTACTTCCCCATTACGTTGAAAAAGCACATGCGGGCGCAGGCCATAGCGGAACGATGCGGTTTGAACTGCGTCTACATTGCCGACTCGGGCGGGGCGTTCCTGCCCATGCAGGCGGATGTGTTTCCCGATGACGGCCATTTCGGCTCCATGTTTTACAACATGGCCCGCATGTCCGCCCAAGGGCTGAAGCAGATCACCCTGAGCACCGGAGGCAACACGGCGGGTGGTGCCTACATTGTGTTTATGGCCTGTCAGGCCGTCATGATCGAAAAGCTGGCCTACTCGTTCCTGGGAGGGCCTCCCTTGGTGAAGGCCGCCACGGGCGAAGTGATTTCCGCGGAAGATCTGGGCGGGGCCCGAGTGCACACCCAAATTTCCGGCGGTGCCGACCACTTCTGTCGCACCCAGGACGAAGCCATCGAAAAGGTTAGGGAAATCCTTTCTTTGGAGCCCCCCCAAAAGCTCCATATTCACCGCTATGCCGAATCTCCGCCGTTGGTTCCCGTGGAAACCATTTACGAGGAGCTGCCGGCCAAGATCCATCAGGGGATCAATGTGCGGGCCATTATTCAGGCATTCGCCGACGACAGCCATTTCATCGAATACAAGAAAAACTACGCCCCAGGCCGCGGGGACAACATCGTCACGGGAAAGATTCGCCTGAAGGGCATTCCCGTGGGGATCATTGCCTCCAACGGATTGGGCATCATTTTCGTGGAAGCGGCCCGCAAGGCCACCGAATGGATCGTGCGCTGCTGTCAGGAAAAGACGCCCCTGCTCTTCATCCAGAGTTCCCCGGGCTACATGGTGGGCTCCGAATCGGAACACATGGGCATCGGCAAGTACGGCGCGGACATGGTCCGAGCCGTCTCCTGCGCCCAGGTGCCGCGCATTCAGCTCGTCATCGGCCCGGACAACGGCGCCGCCAACTACGGCATGTGCGGCCGCGCCTACAGGCCCCATTTTCTGTTCGCCACCATGCGTGCCCGCACCTCGGTCATGAGCGGACGCTCTGCGGCCGAGGTGCTCCTGTCCATTGAAGAGCGCAAGAGGGCCGCGGAAGGCAAGCCCATGAGCGATGGGGAAAAACAGGCTTTTCGCATGCAGATGATCGAAAAATACGACGGTGAGGCTCATCCGTTTTTCTGCGGAGCCCGGCTGTTGAACGACAGGGTGTTGAAGTTTCGGGAAATTCGAGACTGGCTGGCCATGGCTTTTGAGGTCAGCCTACTGAAACCCATTGGTGAACCGGCTTTCGGCAACCTGCGGTTCTAGGGCTGCTGAATGGGTAAAACCGCCTCACATGCCGCCCAAAGACGGAAGCAGTGAACGGCGACCATTCCAATCCCCTATCTCACGTCCAGGGAGGACTGCGTATGGCAACGTTGAATTACCCGAAGAAAGTGGTTCTGGGCGACATTACGGTTCGAGACGGCTTCCAGCATGAAGAGAAGTTTATTCCCACGGATGCGAAGCTGTGGCTGGCGGAACAGCTGGTGCTTGCCGGATTTCGGCGCCTGGAGTTGACCAATCTGGGCAATCCGAGAGGTATGCCCCAGTTCAAGGATGCCGACGAGCTGCTGAAACGCTTTCGCAGCAGTAAGAAAATCGCCCATCTCGTCAAGGACGTGGAGGTCACGGCCATTACCATTCGGGAAAAGGCCGTGGAACGAGCCATCAAAGCGCGCCAGGAGGGGTACGGTCCGGACCGCATTCTTTTTATGGTCTCAACCAGTGAGTCCCATCATAAGAAGAATTCGGGAACGACCCTGGCGGAATACTGGAAGATGTGCGAGGAATACATCCCCAAGGCCCACGATGTGGGCATGAAGGTGTGTGGGACGGTCAGCACCATTTGGGGATGTCCCATTGAAGGCCCGACGGAATTGAAAAAGGCGGTGGAGTTCACCAAGAGGTGGTTGGCCATCGGCGCCGACGATATTGAGCATGCAGACCACGACGGGTCGGCTCCGCCCAACCGTGTCTATGACTATTTTTCCATGATTCTGGACGAGATTCCCGATACATCCAAGCACATCGCCCATTTCCACGTGACTCGAGGCTGGGGCCTGGCCAATGTGTTGGCGGCCCTGCAGGCGGGCATTACGCACTACGAAGGCACCATGGGCGGCATCGGCGGCCAGCCGGCCAACTTCGTGGACGGCGTTCCGGTGGCCGGCACAGGCTCCTATTATTATGTGGATCCGTCCATCGTGGGACTGGTGTGCATGGAAGACATGGTGGTCATGATGGATGAAATGGGGATCGATACCGGGCTCGATGTGGACAAGGTCCTGGAAATCGGCCAGTGGGTGGAAAAAATCGTGGGGCGGCGCCTGCGCTCTGAATGTGTGCGCACGGGACGCATCCCCAAATCCATGACCGGTCGCGGTTAATCGCCGGACCATCGAGGCACGGCGCGCGCCGTGCCTCATCCCTCCAAGTTTGCCGTTGCCTCCAAGCCCCAGCGTGCCGTATTGATGAGGCGAACAACGCGTCAAGGGGGCGTCCATGGAATACGGCATTCGGCGGTACGAAGCATCCCAGCGGTTGTGGTGGTTTGCCTTTTTCCTTTTGAGCCTTCTCGGCGGTTTTCCCGCTTCGAATCGTCTCCACTCGTGGTTCGGCCGCTCCCTTGCCGACGGGTCGCTCAAGCCCAAGGACGCGCTCCAGGGGGCCGATTTTTGGCTGAGCACTCCATGGGCGTCCCAAGGCCTCTTGGGGTCGCTGATCTTCTACCTCGCGGGCGTCTTGTTGGCCTGTCTCATTTTGCGGACCGTGTGGTTGGGGCTTCAAATCGCGGGAACTTTTGTGGTGGCCAGGGCCCTGAAAAGGCACCTCAGCGCCGTACCCAAAGGGCCCATGCCCGGTCGGCCCGAATGGCTCATGGACAATCCGACCACGGCCCTTCCCGGGGAACGCCTGGCGCGGGAAGCGTCCCAACTGCCGTGGTCCCTCTTTTCCCTGGCCCATAAGCGGCTTCGACTCCTCGTTTCGGACGGCCGGGGCATCCCGTCTTCTGACGAGATGGTCCAGCGGGAACAGCGGTTGGAAGGGGTGGANTGGCAATTGGTGGGCTCGTCCTGGAACGCCTTTCGTTCCCTCAGCCGAGCGCTCCCGCTTTTGGGTTTTGTTCANTCGGCGTGGGTTTTTTACCTGTGGTTCCAGCCGATCCTTGANGGCACCCAGGACGTGGGAAGCAGCGCCGTGGCGGGTGTGGCATGCCTGCTGGCCCTGGTCCAGACCCTCGGAGCGGCCCTTGCGTTCGGCATCGGCTCGGGGTTTCTTTCCCGCCTGGAAAACCTCTACCTTTCCCGCCTGGACGGCCTCTTTTACGATCAGCTCCTCGCCCGCGTCCCCCTGCACAACGCCGACACCCTTCTTATCCTCAAGACCCTGGCGAACCATTTCCGCGACATCCAGGAACGGCTGAAGCGCTTGGAACAAGCCGTGACGCGGGAACGCTCCTNAAGCCGCGGCGAAGGATTCCACTGATCAGTGCAGAATGTCCGGGGAGGTTTCTTCGATGGGCATGATGCCCATTTGGCGAAGGAGCCGGCGATCCCTGGGGCTCTTGGTCTTCAACCATCGCTCGTAGATGCGGAGAATCCCTCCGGCGTGATACCGTCCCGAGGCGTCCCCGATTTCGGCGAACAGATCCACGAGACGNAGGAATTTGTCGCTCAGTTCCTGAAAGACCCCTTCAAAGCCCCAGTCCACGATTCGGGCGGCCAGCAGCGCTTCCAAAGACCGATAGGCTGTGCTGCCNATGGCGGCGTAGTAGTCGATATCCACCAGGCGGCGCTGAAAACTGTCGGAGAAGAAACCGGAGACGAACAGGGTTGTATCGCCGATCTGCCTGAGGATGCGGGCCCGCTTTTCACTGGAGACGCCGTAGCTTTCCAGAAGGGCCTNGGCGAAGGTCTTGTCCCTTTCGCCCCATTCCGGTTCCCGAAGCGGCGTGCTCTGCGCATAGCGCGAAAGCAAATCCACCAGGTAGAACTGGGCCAGCTGGGAAATTTCCACATCCAGATCCTGGGAAGCCTTTTCCACGGCATCTTTGAAATATTCCAGAAGACTGCGGGTTTCCAACATGATGATCNAACCCTCCTTTCCGAAAATGCCCAGAGAGATCCCTTCACGGTCCCAGGTATAAAAACCTCTCCTGCCATAGACATCGGCATATCGGCCGCCGTCCAAAAGCCTTTCGTTTCGCGTGGAGCGCGAGCCCCTTGATGTGTTTTTCTGGCGCGGAAGAATCGGAATAACGGATCGGGCCTTTCGGGACGTCGTCCCGTGCGACCAAAGCAATGCATCCAATGCATAAATATTATGACAAAAGGAGGCGCGAAGGATCAAGGGCGGCACCGAGAAAGGTCAGGGCGTGGCGTGGCCCTGGGGAGATTTCTTCGAAAGGGCCGCGCCCTCCGTGCTCGGGGCAGGGGAGGTTAGGAAAAATGGAGTCCGGTGGGCTTCTTTCGGCGCTGGCGGCCCATGGCCAGCCCGATGAGCCAACCGCACAGGAGCACGAGGGCTCCGGCCACAAACCACTTGACGTGCTGGGAAAAGCGCAGGCTTTCGTTTTCCTGGGTCAACCTCTTGGCCAGGGCTTGGCTTTCCGCCAAAGCGGCCTGGGTCTTGTCCAATTCCTCTTTCAGTTTGAGGTAATCGGCGGAACCTTCTCGAAGCGCCTGGTATTCTTTTTTGAGGGCTTCCAGTTCTCGAGACGTTTTTTCCAGGGTTTCGGTGAGTTCCTTTTCCCGGGTCTGGTAACGCAGCCATTGGGAGTCGGAATCCGTCAGGGAGGATTTGATGGCCGTGTTTTCGTGGCGCAGTTGGGCGGCCTGTTTCTCCCACGGAACCCGTTCCATGAGGTATCGGGCGATGACCCAGCCTTCCTTGTCCTTGCCCGGTCCGTCAAGGACGCGAACGAGGGCCCAGCCGGCTTCGTTTTTTTCCAGCACCTGAACCGCCTGGCCGGAACGCAGCATGGCCAGAATCTTGTGGCCGTTGCTGGGGCCGCTGCGTAGCGTGATTTCAAAGGTGTCCGTCACATAAGCGGCCCATGTTGCCCCGGGCAGAAGGACAAAAAGGGCGACGCACACAATCCCCGAGAGTCGAAGAAGGCGATGCAAGCTGGCCACGAAACCTCCTTTTTCCCTATGCGCCCTGGCGCCCTAATCCCCCGAAAGCGAAGCGAACCCCAACAAAACACCATCCCCCACCACACGACACCCCCCATCCGGCCACGTGGCCGGCCTTAACGGGCCAAGCCATCCGGCAGGAGCTCACCCTTGCCCTGGGCTCGAATCCTTCGCCCCTTTGGGGCTCAAAATGCGGGGGTGTCCCCTGAACCCAGGGCTACGCCCTGGGCTGAAATCCCCCGCCCCTTCGGGGCGCCGGGCCATGTTGTCATTGTCCCTTATGCTGAGTCGTAGGTTGGGGTGAGCGTAGCGAACCCCAACAAAACGCAACTTCCACAACAGAACATCCCCCCATCCAGCCGCGTGGCCCGCCGAAACGGGGCAAGCCGTGCGGCGGAAGGGCACCATCGGCGCCCCTTTGGGGCTCAAAATGCGGGGGTGTTGCCCTTCCCCAGAGCTTCGCCCTGGGCTGGAATCCCCACCCCATTCCTTGCACGCATGTCACTATAGAGCCTGGTGTCATGTCGCGGCAAGCAAAAGGCGAGACCCTTTCGGCGCGGGGCGCAAATGGAGACAAAATTGTTCCCCTCCCCTGGCATCCCGGCGATTGATGATTAATTTCTTTCTGGGTGCAACCCGACGAAATGGCTTCACTTTAAGTGATGTTTTCATAGGAGGAGGAAAAGAACTATGGCCAAAGCAGTGGGCATTGATTTGGGAACGACCAATTCGGTGGTAGCCGTTTGGGAAAACGGCAAAGCGACGGTGATTCCCAACGCGGAAGGATCCCGCACGACACCGTCTGTTGTGGCTTATATGGAAGACGGCCAGCGGCTTGTTGGGCAGGTGGCCCGCCGGCAGGCGATCTTAAACCCGCAGGCTACGGTGGCGTCGGCCAAACGGTTCATTGGCCGTCGATGGGACGAAGTGGAAGAAGAATCGAAGATGTGTCCTACAAGGTGATCAGGGGCTCAAACGACGCGGTGCGCTTCGATATTCGGGGCAAGTTGGTGGCACCGGAAGAGGTCTCGGCGCAGGTGTTGCGAAAGCTCGTGGATGATGCGTCCAAGTACTTGGGCGAAAAGGTCACCGAAGCCGTGATCACCGTGCCGGCTTATTTCAACGACGCGCAGCGCCAGGCCACCAAGCAGGCGGGAGAAATTGCTGGGCTTAAGGTCCTTCGGATCATCAACGAACCGACGGCGGCCGCGTTGGCCTACGGGCTGGAAAAGAAAAAGAACGAAACCATCCTGGTCTTTGACTTGGGCGGCGGCACCTTCGACGTGTCCATTCTGGATGTGGGCGACGGTGTGTGCGAAGTGCGCGCCACGGCCGGAGACACGCATTTGGGCGGAGATGATTTCGACAAGCGCATCGTGGACTGGCTGGCCGAAGAATTCCTAAAGGAGACGGGAATCGATCTGCGCAGGGATCGGCAGTCGCTGCAGCGCCTCTACGAAGCGGCGGAAAAGGCGAAATGCGAACTGTCGTCCACCATTGAAACGGAAATCAACTTGCCGTTCATCACGGCGGATGCCACGGGTCCCAAGCATCTGGTGAAGAAACTCACCCGAGCCAAGTTCGAGGCGCTCACCCGCGATCTGGTGGAACGGTGCATGGGCCCGGTCAAACAGGCCCTCGCCGATGCCAAGCTCACCGCCAGCGATATCGATGAAGTCATCCTCGTGGGCGGCTCCACCCGCATTCCGGCGGTGCAGGAACTGGTGAAGAAGCTGACCGGCGGCAAGCAGCCCAACATGAGCGTCAACCCGGACGAAGTGGTGGCCGTGGGTGCCGCCATTCAGGCCGGGATCATCAAAGGGGACGTGGACGACGTCCTTCTGCTGGATGTGACGCCGCTTTCCCTGGGTGTGGAAACGCTGGGCGGCGTCATGACCAAGCTCATCGAACGGAACACCACGATCCCGTGCCGTCGTGAGGAAATCTTTTCCACGGCCGAAGATAACCAAACGGCGGTGGACATCGTGGTGCTTCAAGGCGAACGGGAAATGGCCCGGGACAACCGAGTGCTCGGCCGGTTCCGCCTGGAAGGCATCCGTCCGGCGCCTCGAGGGGTGCCGCAGATCAAGGTGACCTTTGATATCGACGCCAACGGCATTTTGAACGTGACGGCGCGGGACGAGGAAACGGGAAAGGAACAGAAAGTCACCATTTCCGATTCCACCAATCTGGATCAAGCCGAAGTGGAACGCATGCTCCGGGACGCCCAGGAACATGCCGCCGAGGATCGGCGTCGGCGCGAAACGGTGGACGCTCGAAATCACCTGGATTCCCTGGCTTACCAGCTGGAACGGACGCTCAAGGATCTGGGCGACAAAGTGCCGCTCCACGAAAAGGCCCGATGCGAGGTGCTCATCGAAGACGCCCGCAAGGCCGTGGCAGACGAGACCGTGACCAAGGAGCGCTACCAGGCCCTGGCGGGAGATGTGCAGCAGGCGCTTCACGGCCTGGCGGCGGCGGCCTACGAGCGGGCCGGGACGTCGAGCCGGGAGCGTGCCGCGGGGGCTGGCGCGGCAACGTCCCGGGCCGGGGGTGACGATGACGTCATCGACGCGGAATACACCGAAAAATGACGCGGTGTTTTCCCGACGGCGACGGCGTTTCGGGGGCGCACGAACGGTGCGCCCCATTTTTTGGCCTTTTGGCCGCGATGATGGTAAGGAATCAAAAAACAAGG
>JGI24188J35168_1002237_pt1 | contig 10686 bp, 10 predicted proteins | sample YNPBryantNP2012_FD_35168 | JGI IMG/M metagenome (IMG submission 35168) | reverse complement strand
GCGGTATCGGAATGTGCATTCCTTGATCATCGCGCCCGCGCTGCGCGAGGGAAAGGAAATTTACCATGCCCCGACGTTATCCGCCTGAAGATCCGCGCGAGTGGCTCAATCGCGCGCAGTAACCTGTTGCTTGCTCATGAATAAACGAACGACAGGAGGATAGGCATGATTTCAAAAATTGAGACACCCAGAGCCAACCCCGAAAAACTGCTTGATTTGATACAGATGGCTTATCAAGCCAAAGTGGTCTTGCCAGAGTTTCAGCGGTCCTTCGTGTGGGCGCGCGAGGACATCGAGGAACTACTGATCTCAATCTTGCAGGGTTATTTCATTGGTACCTTTCTGATTCTTGATACACCGCCTAATCATGCCATGTTTCCTTTCAGAACTGTGGAAGGATTGGAAAAGGTCAACCCCAATGGAACAGCATATTCCCATCCCACGGTGAGGCTGGTACTGGACGGTCAGCAACGCCTCACCTCGCTCTTCTATGTGTTACACGAGCCAGCCATACCCCTTCGCNACAGCCAGAATCCGTATCAATTCTTTTTGCGTCTCGATTTGCTTTTGGATGGCAATCCGGATGATGCTGTGTACGGTATTTCGCTCGCCGATCGGCGACGTCTGTCCGAAATGCAACGGATGCTCGATAATGGCACAGCCATCCGTTTCTCGCTATTCCGTGATTCGAGCCAATTCTACCATTGGTTGTATCAGTCCCAGAAGACCTTGGAGGATCAAGAAAAGCAAATCGTGGAAGGGTTCTACCGCCGCTTTGCCGATTTCTTGGTACCAGTGGTCTCCATTTCACCAGAGGCAGGCAAGGAAAATATCGTCAACATCTTCGAGCGTATCAACCGCACCGGCGTCAGCCTTTCCCTCTTTGATCTGGCAGCCGCTCGTCTTTATCTGAAAGGAATCCGCTTACGCGAGTTGTGGGAAGATTTTGAAGATGAGAATAAAACGCTTGCCAAAATTATCAAGCAGGAATCTATCCTAAAAATGATTTCTATTTGGGAAAACAAAGGACCTCGAAAAAGCGCCTTACTGGATGTGATTGATGAATTGGACAAAACGCGCTTTGAGGAACAGTGGCACAAAGCTTGTTACTGGTTGAGTCAGGCTTATCAGCGTGTTACTTCTCCTCAGGGTTATGGGGCTTTCGATACGAAATGGATTCCCTACACCACGCTACTGGTCCCGCTGGCATTGCTCCTGAATTTCGTTTCCGAAAAACATGGTGGGGAAGAGATGTATCGCAAAATAGACTGCTGGTATTGGGGGAGTGTTTTCACTCAGCGTTACGATCAGGCAGTAGATACCACAACCTATCGAGATGTGCGCGCTGTCCGGGAATGGCTGGAAGGCGGTCCCCGCCTACCCTGGCTGGACAGTTTCCAGTCAAACCAGGTTGAACTGTCCGAAATAGAAGAACAACGGTCATCTATCTATCGCGGCGCGATGTGCCTAATTGTTCGAGCCGGGGCAAAGGATTTCATCAACGGACAGGCGGCTACCCTAACAGAATGTCAGGACGATCACATCTTCCCCCGAACAAAGTATCAACATGAAACCCTTGTCAACAGTATCCTCAACCGCACACTTATCTCTTCAACATCCAATCAAATCAAAAGTAACAAGCGCCCGTCCGAATATCTGCCGTTGTTCCTGCAGCAACACGGAGGAAACAAGGAGCGCCTACAAGCTACTCTGAATTCCCACTTCATCCCAGAAGAAGCCCAAAAAGCGATGGAACACGATGATTTCTCCGCTTTCATCGCCGCGCGGAAACTCGCTTTTCAGAAAGAAATTGCTCAAAGAGTCAAAGGCGACCTATGACTCTCGCATCCGAACGCGCCACCGTTCAAAATCCACTCCTCCATTACGCCACCGAAGCGGGCTGGACGTACCTCGCGCCCGACGACGCGTTGCGCCTGCGACGCGGCGAAACCAGTCCGATTCTCTGGGACGTGTTCATCCAGCAAGCGCAAAAACTCAATCCCGGCATCGTGGATCACCTTGCCGCCGAAGACATCGCCAAACGACTCGTGCGCGTGCCGCCGCGCATCGAAGGCAACCTCGAAGCGTGGGAATTCCTCAAGGGACTCAAAACCGTTTTCGTCGCCAGCGAACACCGCGAACGCAACGCGCGCCTGCTCGATTTTGACGACGCGCGCCGCAACCTCTTTCACGTCACCGACGAATTTCGCTTTAGCAACGGCGTCCACACGATTCGCGCCGATGTGGTGTTTCTCATCAACGGCATCCCCATCATCCTCGTCGAAACCAAAGCTGCGACGAAAATCGAAGGCATCAACGACGCGCTCGATCAGGTGCGCCGCTATCATCGTCAGGCTCCCGAACTGCTCGCGCTGATGCAAATCTTTGGACTCACGCATCTCGTTCATTACTATTACGGCGCGACGTGGAACACCGCCATCAAAAACGTCTTCAACTGGAGAGACGAAAGCGTCGCGCGGGATTTTGAAACGCTCGTCAAAACCTTCGTCGCGCCCGAACGCGTGTTGCGCATCGTGCGCGATTTCATCCTGTTCACGCGCCAGGACGACGAACTAACCAAAGTGATTCTGCGTCCGCATCAGATGCGCGCGGTCGAGCGCGCGCTCCATCGCGCGCGCGATCCGCGCAAACAGCACGGTCTCATCTGGCACACGCAAGGATCGGGCAAAACGTACACGATGCTCACCATCGCCAAACGTCTCATCGAAGACCCGGTGTTCAAAAATCCCACCGTGTTGATGATTGTGGATCGCAACGAACTCGAAGCGCAACTTTTCAGTAACCTCGCGGCGGTCTGGCTGGGTAATCCCGTGCGCCCCATTGTGCAACCGAGGTTGTACACGCAGTATGGCAACGTTTACATCGCCGAAAGCAAAGAGGGCATTCGCGAGTTGCTCCAGCGCGACACGCGCGGCGTCATCGTCTCGATGATTCACAAATTCGATGACATTCCCGCGCGGCTCAATCTGCGTCACAACATTTTCGTTCTGGTGGACGAAGCGCATCGCAGCACCGGCGGCGATCTGGGCAACTATTTGATGGGCGCGCTCCCCAACGCGACCTTTCTCGGTTTCACCGGCACACCGATTGACAAGACCGCGCACGGACTCGGCACGTTCAAAGTGTTTGGGCGCGATGACCCGCAGGGCTATCTCGACAAATACTCGATTGCCGAATCCATTCAGGATGGCACGACCGTTCCGCTCTACTACGCGCTCGCGCCCAACGAGTTGCGCGTGGATCGCGCCACGCTCGACCGCGAATTTCTCGACTTGGCGGACGCGGCGGGGCTGAGCGACATTGACGATTTGAATCGCATTCTCGACCGCGCGGTCAACCTGCGGAACATGCTCAAGAATCGCGAACGCATCCACCGCATCGCGCAGTACGTCGCCAAACATTTCACCGAAAGCGTTGAGCCGAGTGGCTACAAGGCGTTTCTCGTCGGCGTGGATCGCGAGGCGTGCGCGCTTTACAAAGACGCGCTCGATCAATTTCTGCCGCGCGACTATTCGCAAGTCGTCATCAGTCCTCTCCACAACGATCCGCCCGAACTCGCGCGCTATCACCTGAGTCAAGACGCCGAAGAACAGGTACGCAAAAATTTCAAAAAGCCCGATCAACTTCCCAGGATTCTCATCGTCACCGAAAAATTGCTGACGGGCTTTGACGCGCCGATTTTGTATTGCCTCTATCTCGACAAACCGATGCGCGATCACGTACTCTTGCAAGCGATTGCGCGCGTCAATCGTCCGTACGAAGACGAACGCGGCAAACACAAACCCGGCGGCTTTGTGCTTGATTTTGTCGGCATCTTTGAGAATCTGGAAAAGGCCCTCGCGTTCGATTCCAGAGATGTCCAGAGCGTCATCGAAGGATTGGAGACGCTCAAGGCGCGTTTTCGCGGACAGATGATTCTTGGACGCACCGAGTATCTCGCGCTCATCGAAGGCAAGCGCGCCGATCGCGCCGCCGAAGCCGCGCTCGAAGCGTTCCGCGACGAAGCGAAACGCAAGGCGTATTATCGTTTCTTTGACGAACTTGAAGACCTGTACGAAATCCTTTCGCCCGATGCGTTCCTGCGCGAGTTTATGGACGATTATCATCGCCTTGCCGATGTGTACGCGCTCTTGCGCGCGGCGTACGAAGGTAAGGGCGTAACCGATCGCGAACTCGCGCGCAAGACGGCGACGCTGGTGCAAACGCACACGCAGGTCGGCGTGATTCGCGAAGCGATCACGGTGTACGAAATCAATCCGCAAACGCTGGAGAGCATCGCGCAAAGTAATCAGCCCGATACGGTCAAGGTGTTCAACCTGCTCAAGAGCATCGCGCAAAAAGTGACGGACGAAGCCGCGCACGCGCCGTACCTGCTTTCGATTGGCGAGCGCGCCGAGGCGATTGCGGAAGCGTTCAAGCAGCGACAGATCGAAACGCAAGACGCGCTCAAACGCCTCGCCGAATTGGTGCGCGAGATTAACGACGCGCAGCGTGAGCAAGCCGAGCGTAACATCGCCGGCGAACCGTTCGCGATCTTCTGGCTGCTCAAGCAAGCGGGAATGTCCGTCGCGGCGGCGGAAGAGATCGCGCGGCGGATGGCGCGCGTGCTGGACGAGCAACCGCACTGGCGCGTCAGCGAACAACAGGCGCGTTCTGTGCGCCGCGCGCTGTATCAGTATCTTGGGGACAAGAATATTCCAGACGTGCCACGAACCGTCAATCACATTATGACGTTGCTGGGGAGGGCGCGCGCGTGAGGAAAAAGATTCTGGACGAGGTGCGCGCCGCACGTCACAACGCCGCGCGCGCGCCCGCCGACCCATCACTGGAGCAAACGGTACCCGTCGCGGTTTTCCATGCCGAGGTCGCTGCGTGGGCAAAGCGCATTGGCGTCACACCCAGAGAAATTCGCCTGCGACCGCTCAAACGCAAATGGGCAAGTTGTTCCAGTCACGGGCGCATCACCTTCGACACCGCGCTGTTGCAGCAACCCGCGCGCACGCGCGCCGAGGTCATTGTCCACGAGTTGTTGCACCTGCGCGTGCCGAATCACGGCAAGTTGTTCAAGGCGTTGTATCGTGCTTTTCTTCCGGATGCCGGGGACAACGAAACGACGGATGAGAAACAGAATTTTTGACAACCCCTTTCTTTTGGCGTAGAATCACGTTGCAAGTCGCGATTCAAGATGTGTGCAATCACTAATTGACAATTCGCGATCGGCAATCGAAAATAGATTGGTGGTTAGAGGAGGTGCATATGGCAGAGAAACAAGTTGGAACCTGGGCAGTCAAAGTGGGNCTGGCGCAGATGCTCAAAGGTGGCGTGATTATGGATGTGACCAGCGCCGAGCAAGCCAAAATCGCCGAGGATGCCGGCGCGTGCGCGGTGATGGCACTCGAACGCGTGCCGGCGGACATTCGGCGCGAGGGCGGCGTGGCGCGGATGGCTGACCCGGAAAAGATTATCGAGATTATGGAAGCGGTCACGATTCCGGTGATGGCAAAGGTGCGCATCGGGCATTTCGTCGAGGCGCAAGTGCTTGAAGCCCTGGGAGTGGACTTTATTGACGAGAGTGAAGTGTTGACTCCTGCCGATGAAGAGAATCACATTGACAAGCATGCGTTCAAAGTGCCGTTCGTGTGTGGTTGTCGCAATCTGGGTGAAGCGTTGCGTCGCATCGCCGAAGGCGCGGCGATGATTCGCACCAAGGGCGAAGCCGGCACCGGCGACGTGGTCGAAGCAGTACGGCACGCGCGCGCGGTGCTCGGCGAGATTCGGCGCATCCAGAACATGCGCCCCGATGAGTTGATGCACGTGGCGAAGGAAATCGGCGCGCCGTACGAATTGCTGAAGGAGACCGCCGAACAGGGGCGCTTGCCCGTCGTGAACTTTGCCGCCGGCGGCATTGCCACGCCCGCCGATGCTGCGCTGATGATGCAACTGGGGATGGATGGTGTGTTTGTCGGTTCGGGCATCTTCAAATCGGCGGACCCTGCCAAGCGCGCCAAAGCCATCGTCGAAGCGACAACGCATTACAACGATCCGGATGTGATTGCGCGCGTCTCGCGTGGTCTGGGCGAGCCGATGCATGGACGCGCCGCGCGCGAAATCCCCGAGAAGGAACTGCTGGCGGTACGCGGTTGGTAGTTGGGGCTTGGGGCGAGAAAATTCTATGCCAACCGTGCTCTATGTGGGGCGATACCGCTTTTATTTCTTCAGCAATGAGAGCCAGGAACCGCCCCACATCCATATTCAGGCTGCTGAAAACCAGGCAAAATTCTGGCTGGAGCCCATCAGTCTCGCATCCAACTATGGATTCAAAGCCCACGAATTGAATGAGATTGAGCGGATTATTCGACAACATCAAGTTGAATTTCTGGAGGCATGGCATGAGCATCTCGACNGAGACGCGACCCAAACTGAAAGTAAGATTTCGACGCGCCTATAGACCGACCACTGCTCTGGCTAAGAGTGTCAAGTTCAGAGACGAGATGATGGAGGTTTATCTTACGGACGGGCGCATCATTAGTGTCCCCCTCCTCTGGTTTCCATTGTTGCATAAAGCGACACCTGAGCAGAGAGAACGTTATGAGATTGGCGGAGGAGGAACGAGTCTTCACTGGCCCGAAATAGACGAGGATTTATCTGTTGCAGGATTGCTGGCTGGCGCCGATTGGGCTGCCGCTTGAGGTTCGACACATCCAGCCAGTTAACCTGAAACCGATAAAAATGAAACCTATGAAAATCGGCGTTCTGGCACTGCAGGGTGCCTTCATCGAGCACATTCAGGTTTTGCATGCGTTAGGCGTCCAGGCAACGGAGGTGCGTAAACCCGAGCAGTTGAACGATCTCGATGGGTTGATTATTCCGGGGGGCGAGAGCACCACCTTTGGCAAACTCGCCGTTGCGTACGGCTTGATTGATCCCATCCGCGCGCTGTGCGCGGCAGGTAAGCCGGTGTGGGGCACGTGCGCGGGAATGATCTTTCTTGCCAGAGACATTGGGCGCGACCAACCACTACTTGGCGTGATGGACATCACCGTCAGGCGCAACGCGTTTGGACGCCAGGTGGATAGTTTTGAGACCGATCTCGACGTGCCGGTGCTGGAGCCACCCGGACCTTTCCACGCCATCTTTATTCGCGCGCCGCTCATCGAACGCGTGGGCGCGGGCGTAGAGATTCTGGCGCGTTTGGACAACGGGACGATTGTGGCGGCGCGGCAAGGCAACTTGCTTGCTACATCGTTTCATCCCGAGTTGACGAAGGATGATCGCTTTCACCGCTATTTTCTGAAAAGCGTGCAGACGTAGTGCGCGACGGTCGTCGGTCAGCCGTCGCCGGTCGGAGTGCCAATGGATCAAAAAATATATCGGCAATACCTGCGCGAGTATCTGCGCGCGGCATTGCAACAAAGTGATGGCTCGAATGCCGGCGTGTCGAGCTATCTGATGCAGCAGATTTTGCCCGGACGATTCACGCGGCATCGCGAGGAAAAAGTGCGCGCGCTCAGCGATTTGCAACGCGCCTTTGCCGAGCATCGCCACTGGCCAGTGGATATGGTGCTGACCTATCTGGGAATCAAACTCGAAGAGGTGCAACCGCGCTAAAGAACATTACAAATTGTTAACACAAACGCCAGGACGTTTAACGCGCCTTCAACGTCCTGGCGTTATAATTTGTGTGACTNTTCATTATCTTTTTTCGGAGGTAACCTTATGAAAATCGCAAACGATGTCACTGAATTGATTGGTAACACTCCATTGGTACGATTGAATCGCGTGACACAAGGCGCGGTCGCGCAGGTCGTCGCCAAGTTGGAGTTTTATAATCCCGCGCACAGCGTCAAAGACCGCATCGGTTTTTCGATGATTGACGCGGCGGAACGCGAAGGCAAAATCACCAAAGACACGATCATCGTCGAACCGACGAGTGGCAACACCGGCATCGCGCTGGCGATGGTGTGCGCCGCGCGCGGCTACAAGTGTGTGTTGACGATGCCCGAAACGATGAGCAAAGAGCGGCGNATGNTGCTNCGCGCNTACGGCGCGGAGGTGATTCTCACGCCNGGCTCGGAAGGGATGGCGGGCGCGATTCGCAAAGCNGAAGAGTTGGTCGCTTCCGATCCNCGNTANTTTATGCCGCAACAATTCAANAATCCGGCGAATCCTGAAATTCATCGCAAAACCACNGCCGAGGAAATCTGGCGCGATACCGATGGNCAGGTGGATATTCTCGTCGCGGGNGTAGGCACCGGCGGAACGATTACCGGNGTCNGCGAAGTCATCAAGGCGCGCAAACCNTCGTTCAAAGCGATTGCNGTCGAACCGGACGCGTCGCCNGTGTTATCGGGTGGNCANAAAGGACCGCATCCGATTCAGGGCATCGGCGCGGGATTTATCCCGGACGTGCTCAACACCAAAATTTACGACGAGGTCATTCGCGTCAAAAACGAAGATGCCTTTGAGACCGCGCGGCGAATGGCAAAGGAAGAAGGTTTGCTCGTGGGCATTTCGTCGGGCGCGGCAACGTGGGCGGCGTTACAGGTGGCGCGACGACCTGAAAACAAAGGCAAGTTGATTGTGGTGATCATCCCGTCGTTTGGTGAGCGGTATTTGAGCACCGCGTTGTTTGCGGATCTGGCGTAAAACGCGAAACGTGAAACGTGAACGTTTCGCGTTTGGGAGGTAAAGGATGCTCGAGACGCTTCGTCGTGACGTTCAATCGGTGTTCGAGCGCGACCCGGCGGCACGGAGTGTGCTGGAGGTCGTGTTGCTGTATCCCGGTTTGCATGCCCTGTGGGCGTATCGCGTCGCGCACTGGTTGTGGCAACACAATCTCAAGTTGTTGGGGCGCTGGGTGTCGCAACTGGCGCGCGGTCTCACCGGTATCGAAATTCATCCGGGCGCGAAAATCGGCAAGGGATTTTTCATTGATCACGGGATGGGCGTTGTCATCGGCGAGACGGCGGAGATTGGCGATAATGTGACGTTGTATCACGGCGTCACACTGGGCGGCACATCGCTCAACAAAGGCAAGCGGCATCCTACACTCGAAGATAACGTGGTGGTGGGCGCGGGCGCAAAGATTTTGGGCGCCATCACCATCGGCGCGAACAGTCGCATCGGCGCGAACGCGGTGGTGGTGCGCTCGGTGCCGCCGAATTCGGTCGTCGTTGGCGTGCCGGGGCAAATTGTCAAGCGCAAGGAAGAGCGCGTCGCGCCGCAACCCGATTTGAATCACAACGTGATGCCCGATATGATTGGCGCGTCGGTTATTTCGTTGATGGCGCGCGTGAACGCGCTGGAGCAACTGATGGCGCGCCGCGAGGCGGATAGTGTGCGTGTGCAAGACGCGGACGATGGCTTTGTGATTTGAGTTACAAAACCACCTGACGAACCTCGATGATGTTGGGCAGCGCGCGCAGTTCGGCAAGAATCGCCTCGGTCGCCGGCGTGTCAATGTTGATGAACGAGAGTTGATGTTGCCCTGAACCGTCGCGCCCCATATGCCAGTGCGCGATGTTGATGTTGTGTCGCCCCAGCAGCGTCCCCACACTCCCCATCACGCCCGGCACATCGCGACTCTGCATCACGAGCGCCCAACCGAACGGCAGCGCGTCCAGATGAAAATCATCGAGCAAGACGATGCGCGGTTGCGTATGCAAAAAGAGCGCGCCGCCAATCACCCGCGTTTCTTGCGCTGCAGAGACGCGCGCGGTGATGATGTTAGAGTAACCCTCCGCGCTGGTGTGATGCGCCTGGGCGACGACGATGCCGCGTTCCGCCGCGAGGTACGGCGCGTTGACATAGTTGACCGCGTCGCGCAGAATCGGATAGAGCAACCCCTTGAGCAGCGCGACCGTCAACGGCTTGAGAATTTTCTGCGTCTGTTCCCCCTGACAGGCAATCTCCACGCGTTCGATGCGCCCGCGTATCAACTGCATATGCAACGCGCCGATTTTTTCCGCCAGCGTCATATACGGTTGAATCGCCCGATAGTCGAGTCCCTCGGCGAACGGCAAATTGACGACGTTGTTAAAGTTCACGCCGCGCAATGCCTCCAGCACTTGGGTTACGATTTGCCGGGCGACCTCTTGTTGCGCATCGTACGTGTTCGCGCCGATGTGGGGTGAGACCACGACGTTGTCGAGCGCGAGGAGTTGGCGCAGGTGTTCCGCGCGCGGCGGCTCTTCCGAGTACACATCGAGCGCGGCGCCCCCCAGTTTCCCCGCGACCAAGCCCTCATACAGCGCGCGTTCGTCCACGATGCCGCCGCGCGCACAGTTGACGATGAACGCGCCCGGTTTCATACGCGCAATCTGTTCGGCACCGATCATCCCGCGCGTCTCGTCGGTCAAGGGCGCGTGGATGGTGATGACATCCGCGCGCGCAAGCAATTCCTCGAGTTCGCCGACCAGTTCCACGTGGAGTCGTTCGGCAATCTCTTCGGCGATGTACGGATCGTAGGCAAGCACGGTCATGCCAAACGTCTGCGCGCGCGTCGCCACGCGCGAACCGATGCGTCCCAAGCCGATGATGCCCAACGTGCGCTGGTAGAGTTGAATGCCCATAAACTGGCTGCGTTTCCACTCGCCGCGCCGCACCGACGCATCGGCTTGCGGAATACGCCGACACAGAGCCAGGAGCAATGCCATCGTCAATTCG
>JGI24188J35168_1002230_pt1 | contig 10701 bp, 8 predicted proteins | sample YNPBryantNP2012_FD_35168 | JGI IMG/M metagenome (IMG submission 35168) | reverse complement strand
CCCCCCCCGCGCTCACGTCCCCGACGCACCGAAGGCCTCTCGCAGGACCTGGATCACCTTCGGCGCCAGCTCATCCCAGTCCTGAGACCCGTCCTGATTCACGCTGCAGAAGTCATTCAGCAGCATCACGCCCGTCACCCCGGGCAGCTCGAACAACCGCCGGGCCACCGGATCGCTCGCGGCGGCGGCCGCGCTGTAGAACGTCCGCGTCGGACCGTCGTGGATCCTCCGGTTCGCGACGAACTTCACCGCATTGGGGTTGGGAGTCGCGTGGGGTGTGAACGTCAGGTCGCTCATCCGGCATCCTCCGAGTCTTGCGGCCGCCCCGGCCGACCTCGAACCGTAGACCGCCGCCCCCACGAATGCAAGTCCGGCAGCCCGTCCGACCGCACGCGAAACCGCAACCCGGAGGTCTCACTGCCGCAAGCGCGCGCCCGCGGCCGGGTCACGCGCGGGACAGCCTCGGGCGATCCGCCCCGCGACACGCACTCCCAACGGACAGCGCACGAGGGGAACGCCGAAGCCGACGGCCGTGGAAACGATCCGTTATCGGCACCACCGGAGCGGGCCCGCGATACTCCGACTTCGTTTGCCCCGCCCGCCCGCGTTTGGTATGGTTCGGTTGGCCGCTCGCGGCCGCGAAGAGCGCGGAGCGGCCGCCCGGGGGCCTGAGCCACGGGCCACAAGAAATGAGCTTTGCCGCCCGCGCCGTCGCGGCGCAGGGGTATGCCCGTCACGGTGACGGGCGCCGTCCTGGCGGCGCGGGAACGATCTTGTGCGGGCGGCGCGTGGGAGTCGCCGCCCGGGGCCCGCAGACGCGGGCTCACCGCCGGCCGGATGCCGGCGAGCCGACGCGTGCGGATGTCGTGCGGGGACGTCGGGCACGTGTAGCTTCCCGCGGCATGGATCACTCGCGGGACAGAAGGGGCGCCTTCGGCACGGCCCTCGACAGGCCGGCCGAAGGCGCCCCCGTTTTGCGCCGCCGGCCGACCCGGGCTCCGCCCGGACCCACGGCTCCACGCTTGTGATCCGGCCGCCGGAACATACACTTCCAGGCGATTCGTTTCCTTTGCAGGAGGTCCTCATGACCCGTACCCGATCCGCCGTGGTCCTGGCGATCCTGCCCGTCGCGACTTCATTGGGGGCCGACGCGTCCGCTGCGGGCGCCGACGACGGCGCCGCCCGCGAAGCCGCCCTTCGCGCGCGGCTTGAGACGGCCCTCGACAAGTGGTGCCGCTGGTTGTCGGGCTATCTCTACAACGTCCCTGGAACCGACCTGTACACGCTCAACCCGACGCTCGGCACGGGGAACAACCCCTACCGCGACGTGGCCGGCAACGACTTCGCCGCCGCCGCCGGAGCCTGGTGGCTGGCCCACGCCAGGCCCGATGAGTCGCTCGCCCGGCCGATCCGCGGACTGATCAAGCTCGCCCTGGGCACGCACGTCGCGAACAAGACGATCGACCGCCCGGACATCCAGAAGTGGGGCTCGACCTTCTCGTTCTCCGACGACTGGCATGCGTGCCTCCAGGTGGCGGCCATCGCGATGCTCTCGCAGGGCGCCCTGCCTCCGGATATGACCGAGCAGGTCCGACGGATGGTGGCCTGGGAGGCCGACCATCGGACCAAACTGGGCATCAGCAAGGAGGGCAACTCGATCCCGGGCCTGATGCCGGAACATTCGCACGGGGAATCGAACGCCTGGACGGCGACCCTCCTGCAACTGGCCCGCACGATGTTCCCCGACTCACCCCGCGAAGAGGCCTGGCGCGAGGCCGCCATCACCTTTTCCCTGAACGCCATCTGCGTGCCCGACGATGCGAAGTCCGACCGGGTGGTGGCCGGCAAGCCGCTCCGCAGTCGCGTCCGGGGGGCAAACTTCGAACCGCACGGAATCCAGGAACACCACGGATTCTATCACCCCGGCTACACGGCCTGGCCGCTGGCCTACGCCGCCTATTCGATGGTCCTCGACGAGGCCTTGCCCGAACCCCGACGCAACCCGGATGTGTACCTGCACAACTGGAAGATGGTCTATGACCGCATGAAGCAGGGAACGCTCCACACCGGACGCTTCGTCCACGCGGCCGGCGATGACTGGATCACCTACGGCTACGGCAACAGCCTGATGCTGCCGGCGTCCATCTTCGCGGCCGTGCGGTTCGCGGATCCCGACGCCTCGCGCATCGCCGATCAGTGGCTGGCCCTGATGGAGAAGCAGCAGGCCGTCACCGGCGGGGCCACCGTCTCGGCCCGACTCGCGACGTTCGCGCGGCTGAGGGTCAACGACCTGGCGTGGTACGAGGCCCAGGACGGCTGCGCCCTGGCCCAGTCCCTGTGGCTGCTCGACCGGATCGACGGCCGACGGATGCCCCCTCCGTCATCGGCCGAGGAATACGACCGGCGCAACGTCGGGACGATGAACGAGCCAGGCGCCCGGCTCGTCTGGCACCGCGATGCACACCGCTGGGCCTCGATGTCCTGGCGAAGCTGTTACAACGAGTGGCAGGCGATTGTGCAGCCGGTCGCCCTGCCGCACCTGCTCAAGTACAACCACAACTCGGTAGGCCTCCTCCAGTTCATGGGGGGGCTCGGCGGGGCGAAGATCATCTGGAGCCGCACCGAGGAACTGCCCGCCGGCGGATTCTGGTCGCTCGGAATGATCGACCGCGAGTCCAAGCGCACCCTTCACGGGACGAAGGCGCCCCTCGTGCGGCAGTACCAGGCTCTGATCGCCCTGCCGGAGGGACCCACGATACTGGTGGATCAGTGCCTGGCACTCGACCAGCTCTGGCTGCAACAAACCGGGTCGCTGGGCATGCGGCTGGCGGCCGACGTGTTCAACGGAGGAAAGGTCACCCTCACTGCGGGCGGCCGGGAGCAGTCATTCCCGCCGCACGAGTGCCGGGACACGTGGCACGACCTCGGGACGCGTCAGATCACGATCGAGAAGCTCCTGACCATCCACGCGGTGGCCGGCGAGGGAACGTTCCAGCTTCTCCAGAAGCGGCGGCGCCCGCCTCAGCGCGATGAACTCCTGTATCCCAACGACCCCTTCGGCTCGGAAGAGTCGCTCCTGACCCACGAGCTGTACTTCGGCCCGCCCGCATACGACCGGTTGAGGATCGTCAGCCCCAACGAGTGGTTCCGCAATGACGTGCTGGTCTTCTACTGCGACCCGGCCCGCACGCCGACCGAGCCCACGGCGAAGGCCACCGGCCGACCGGGCTGTATGGCGATCAAGGTTCCGGAAGCCACCTGCACCGTCGCCGTCAACTTCACGGACGGTGAAGAATCGGTCGCGACGGAATCCGGTCAGGCGTCCGTCCCGGCACGGTCTGTCAGAATCCTGCAATAGAGGGCGATGCGTCCGCGCCGGTCCGGCAGTCCCCCGCCCGTCCGGTCCGAGTCACCCGCTCCGACCAACCGGGGCATCCGACTCCCCGGCACAACGCGGCCCTCCCGCACGCAGCCCCCGAGGGCGGGACACTCAGTTCCGTGCACGCGGCCACGGCCGCGGCGCCGGGGGTCTCATCCGCCCGTCCCCGAGGTCCACTCCAGCACCGCCCGCGGCGCCTCGGCCAATGTCGGGGCGAACCAGTCGGCACCGGCGAGCTGCTCGACCGTAAAGCTCGTCGTCAGGGCCAGACACCGCGACCCAGCGGCCTTGGCGGCCGCTACCCCGTTGACCGCATCTTCCACCACCAGACAGTGGCGGGCGTCGAGCCCCAGACGCTCGGCGGCCTTGAGAAAGATCTCCGGGTGCGGCTTCTTGTGCTCCACATCCAGGCCGGTGATGACGGCGTCGAACGTATCCATCGGCAGGCCGATCTCCCGGAGGTTGCCTTCGGCCTTGATGAGGTCGGCGCTCGTCGCCAGGGCCATCTTCTTGCCGCGCCGACGGCAGGCCCGCAGGAACTCGTGCACCCCCGGCAGCGGCTGAAGCCGCCCCCGGATGATCTCGAGGTAGATCTCGTACGTACGGCGCTTGGCCTCATCGATATCGATGGGAAANCCGTACTTCTCGGCCACCCCGCCGATGTAGCGGTTCTCACCCGCCCCGACGAACGGGTGGAAGTCCTCCGGCCGNACGTGCAGCCCGTTCTCCGCGAAGTACATCGTGGCGGCCCGGCAGATGAACGGCTCGGAGTCCAGAAGAACNCCGTCCATGTCGAAGATCACGCCGAGCGGAAGGTGATCGGTCTTGTGGGACATCCGGCTCTCCGCGCAAACGCCGGCGGNGCCCTGTTGATGCGCCCGGAACCCGCAGGCGTTCCCGTCAGACGACGCGCTGACCGCCGATGATGACGGCCGCCGGAGCCTCGTGCAACTCCAGCACATTGCGTATCGGGTCGGTCGGCCCGTCAGCCCGCAGCGGGATGGCCACCATATCGGCCCACTTGCCGGGACTCAGCGAGCCGACCTGGGCGTCGAGGCCGAGGGCCCGCGCCCCGCGGATCGTCCCCATCTCCAGGAGGACCCGTGGGTCCACGTCCGGGTGCTCGCGACGGAGGAACCGCAGCTCGTCGAGGACCGACAGCGAATCGTTCGAGGCCAGCGAATCGGTCCCGACGCACACGTTGATGCCCCTGGCCAGCATCTCGCGAAACCGATGCCCGCTGTGCCCGAAGAAGCGGTGCGCCCGCGGACAGTACGCCACACTGCATCGCGAGGCGGCCAGCATCTCCAGGTCGCCGTCCGAAACGTAGTTCACATGCGCCAGCAACGCCGGGACGCTCAGCAACCCGCACTCCCCCAGGTATTCGAACAGCGGCCGCCGCGGCGGCGGGCACTTCTTCAGCAGGCCGGCCGCCCGGAGCCCCCAGTACAACGCCCCGCGCGAGCTCTCGATCAGCTTCCGTTCCTCCAGGGTCTCGGCCACGTGCATCGTCAACGGAAGCTTCTCCTGTCGGGCCATCTCGACACATCCGCGGATCTGATCGGCCGTCACGGAATAGGGGGCATGCGGCGAAATGCCGGCCACAAGCCGATCGTCCGTCCGTGTCCCGCGCACCTGGTCCGCCAGTTCGCTCAGGTCGCGGGCCGGCTGGTCCGCAAAGGCCAACAGCTCGGCGAAGCAGACCTTTCGCAGGGGCCAATCCCGAAGAACCGGCCAGGCCAGGTGCAGCCGGGAGATGTCGCCGACCGTCGTGACCCCCGCCGCCAGCGAAAGCTCCGCCCCCCGCCGCACGGCCTCCCGCTCGCGCTCGATCTGGCCCGGCCGCGATCGCAACGACACGAGCCGGCGGATCCACCGCCACAGTCCCCCGGCCGGGAGCTGACCCGCGTAAGCCGTCAGCTCCAGGTGGGTGTGGGCATTCACGAAGCCGGGCAGGATGGCGCACGCGCCGAGATCCATCGTCGCAGGGGACGATGAACGGGTTCGGGCTCCGAGCTCGACAACCCGCCCATCCCGTACCCGGACAAACCCGTTCCTGACAGGCGGCCCGTCCACGGGCACTACCCAATCGGCCACGATGGTTGCAAGTCGGCCCACGACGACATCTTACCGTCTNATGCAGGATCGCGGCGGCCTCGAACGGCGCCGGCGGCGGCCGCCGGGATCCGGCCCCGCCACCGCTTGGCCNGGCGTACGCCCGAGTGTATGATCAGACCGCCTTCGGGTCCTGCCCCGAATNCGCCCCACAAAACGGNGCGTCAACCCGGACGGTGAGCATATGCATCTGATCGCACGCCCCAGCCGACTTTCCGGNTCCGTCCCGATGCCCGGGTCCAAGAGCCATACCATCCGGGCCGTCGCCATCGCCTCGCTGGCCACCGGGGAAAGCCTCATCCGCGAACCCCTCGACTCGCTCGACGCCCAGGCGGCCGTTCGTGCCTATCGAGCCCTCGGAGCACAGATCGACACGAGCGACCCGCGGCTCTGGCGGGTGCGTGGGGTTGGCGGCCGGCCGCGGGTNCCCGAAGACATTATTGACGTGGGCAACAGCGGAACGACCCTCCGAATNGCGATCGGCTCGGCCGCCCTCCTTCCCCTCGACACCGGACATGCCGTCTTCACGGGCGACCACCAGATCCGCCGACGGCCCGTCGAGCCGCTCCTGGCCTCGCTGCGGGACCTGGGCGCCACGGCCTTTTCGGTGCGCCGCAACGCCTGTGCCCCCGCCGTTGTCGGCGGCCAGATCCTCGGCGGTCGAACCGCCATCGACGCCACCAACAGCCAGTACCTCACGAGCCTGCTGCTCAACTGCCCGCTGGCCGATCCGTCCCGCGCGTACACCGAGATCGAGGTCACCCGCCTCGGCGAGCGACCCTATGTGGAAATGACGCTCGACTGGCTCGACCGCCAGGGCATCCGCTATGAGAACGACTCCTTCCGCCGCTTCATCATCCCCGGCGGGCAGGCCTACAGACCGTTTGATCGGGCGGTGCCCGCCGACTGGAGTTCGGCGACGTTCTTCCTGGTGGCCGGCGCGATCTGCGAGGGCCAGGTGACGGCCACCGGCCTCGACCCGCGTGACACCCAGGGCGATCGCGCCGTGGCGGAATACCTCCGCGCGATGGGCGCCCGGGTGGACGTCTCGGACGATCGCGTAAGCGTCGCTCGGGGCGATCTGAACGGCGTGGAAATCGATCTCAACGCGACGCCGGATGCCCTCCCGGCACTGGCCGTCGCAGCCTGCTTCGCCCGCGGAACCACGCAGCTGATCAACGTGGAGGAGGCCCGTCGCAAGGAGACCGACCGCATCCGCGTGATGGCGACCGAACTCCGCAAGCTCGGCGCGGACATCGACGAACGGCCCGACGGCCTCGTCATCCGCGGCCGACCGCTGCGGGGCGGCCGGGTCGAGGGCCACGACGACCACCGCGTGGTGATGGCGCTGGTGCTGGTCGGCCTGGCCGGCACGGAGCCGGTCACGGTCAGCACGGCCGAGGCGGCGGCCGTCACCTTCCCCCGCTTCGTGGAGCTCATGCGCTCGCTGGGGGCCGACATCGAGACGACCGAGTAGAACCCTGCCCGCCGGCCTCGATGCCGGCACCGCAGTCGAGGCCGGACCCCCGCGGGCCGTAGTGCGTGCCTGGGACCGCCGCCGCGACTATATTCCACCTGCCGGGTCCGACCCTTGGGCCCCGGGTGCAGGAGACGGTGGCGGCGACCGGGGCCGGGGCCTTCGGGAGCGGGGCGGTGGACCGGCGGGATCGTGACAACGGTCCCGGGAGGATGTTTCCGGGAGAATCGCTATGGCATACGCGGTCCTGGCACGCAAGTACCGGAGCTGGACATTCGACGAGATCGTCGGGCAGGAAGCCATCGCCAAGACCCTGCGGAACGCCATCGTCAGCGGCCGGATCCACCACGCCTATCTGTTCACCGGCACGCGGGGGATCGGCAAGACGTCCATGGCCCGCATCTTCGCCCGGGCGCTCAACTGCCTCGAACGTCCCGGCCCGTCGGTCGATCCGTGCCGCACGTGCGAATCGTGCAAGGCCATCGCCGAGGGCCAGGATATCGACGTGATCGAAATCGACGCGGCCAGCCACACGGGCGTCGACAACATCCGCGAACTGCGGGCCAATGCGATCTACCGGCCGGCCCGCGCCCGTTACAAGGTCTATATCATCGACGAAGTGCACATGCTCAGCACCGGGGCGTTCAACGCCTTGCTCAAGACGCTGGAAGAGCCCCCCGAGCACGTCAAGTTCATCCTGGCTACGACCGACCCGCAGAAGGTCCCCGCGACCATCATCAGCCGGTGCCAGCGGTTCGACTTTCGCACGATCGGCCCCGAAGCGCTGGCCGGCCACTTCCGCCGCATCATCGAGGCCGAAGGCTACGAGGCCGACGAGGCCGTCATACGCCGGGTCGCCCGGCTGGCCAACGGATCGATGCGGGACGGCCTGTCGATTCTCGATCAGCTCATGTCGCTCTCGCCGGGCCGGCTGTCGATGGAGCTGCTCGAAGAGGTCCTGCCGACACCGCACGATCAGCTCCTGGCCGCGCTGATCGACTCCTGGGCCGCCCGCGACGCGGCCCGGGCGATCGAGGCCTTCGACCGCTGCCTCGCGGAAGGCTACAGCCTCGAGCGCTTCTGCGACGCCATGATCGACCAGTTGCGGACGCTCATGCTCCTTGCGGTCTGCGGCCCGGACACGCCTCTGGTGGATCTCCCCGGCCAGTTCCGCGATGAGGTCGCGACCCGCTCCAGGAAGTTCGACGCAGCCGCCTATGTCCACATGATCGCCCTGTTTGAGGACCTCCGCCGCAATGTCCGCTTCAGCCAGGCCGGCCGCGCGTTGGCCGAGGCGGTCGTGGTGCGCCTGGCCGAGGCCGTGCCCTATGCGTCGTTGGCCCGGCTCCTGGAGCGCATCGAGGGTCTGACGGGCGAACCGGTTTCAATCCCGGCGCCGGATAAAAAAAAAGCGCCCGGCGGGATGAGCCCGCCCCAGGACGCCCCCGTCCATCCGGCCGCTAGCGCCGGGACAACCCCACAAGCCACGCCCCGGATCTCGGAGGCGGCCCCTGCCGGGCCGACCCGCGCGCGGGCCGGCGCCTCGCCAACGGCCGCCACCTCTGTCGAGGCCGGCCCGGGGAACGAAGCCGCTGGTTCGGCCACCGTGCCGCCGGCAACAGGCACACGGGGCAAGCCGCTCGTCGGGCCCCCTGCGTCCCGCGGGTCGCCGAGACCGCCGAGGACTCCTCGCGCGGCCCGTGCGCCCGCGCCGGACACTCCGCCGATACCCACCCGGCGGGTCAACAGCCAGGAGATGAAACAGGCCGTCTGCGACTCCCTGGTCCGCAAGGTGCTTGATCTGTTCGAAGGCTCCCTGGTGAACGTGGAGCGGATCGATGCACCGCCCGCCCCCTCCGGACCGTCCGCTGCTCCGGAGGCGGACCCCTCGGCCTGAGGCTCGCATCGGCATGTCCGGGCGCCGGCAGGCCAGGGGCAAAATCGCTCCGAACGCCCGGCTCCCGTGCGTCTTGGCATTGCAAGCCCCAGAACACCGGCCCTTCGAGCACTACCGAGGCATTGAATGCCCGAAGCCTGTCATCTCCGCGAAAAACGGGAATCCACCATTACCACGCGGGCACACCCCGTCACTCCCGCGCAAGCAAGAATCCCGTACTCGCCAGACCTGGACCCTCGCCTGCGGCGCGGCGACAAGTCCACCGCGACTCAGGAAAAACGGCCTGGAGCAAGAGCGCCGCAAGAACATTCACCGGAGGATCTGCGACGTGTAGGGGCCGGCCCCCGCCAACCTGTAGCGCGACCTTCAACCGCCGGCGTCGCGATCGAGAGCCCTCCCGCAAACCGCTGGGCCGGACGAGCGGCACGGCCCACCAACGTGAGGCCCTGGCGACGGACAGCGCCCCGGAGTGCCGCGGCAGGCGCCCCTGCGTCATCCTGCACAGCCCGTACGGAGCCGATCGCACCGCGCCGCCGCAGGCCGTTCGCGCCTCATGGCGACCCACGGCCCCGACCGCCCGACCACTCCGGCGAACAGACGCAACGCAATGCGAAAGGACGGCAAAACGGAGGCGGAGGGATTCGAACCCCCGGTGCGGTTGCCCGCACAGCGGTTTTCAAGACCGCCCCCTTCAGCCACTCGGGCACGCCTCCGGAACGCGGGCACCCGCCCGCTCCCGCCCGGCCGATTCTATACGGCCGGCCGTCGGCCGGGAACGCCCGGCGCATCGCCTTCGTGCGGGCCGGACCCAGTCCCCGCATCGGCAAACCGCGCCGACGCCGGCTCGCAGGCCACCGGTCACGACGATCCCGCCGGCGCACCCAACCCCAGCGCCTGCGCCTGCCTCTGCATGGCCGCGATCACGTTGGCGATGTGTCGGTCGAGGTCGATCCCCAGCCGCTCGGCCCCGCGGACGATGTCCTCCCGACGGACCGCCGCGGCGAACGAGGGCTGCTTGAGCTTCTTGAGGACGCTCTTGGGGGTCATGCCCGCCAGCCGATCGGGCCGGACGTACGCAACGGCCATGATGAACCCGGTCAGCTCGTCCACGGCATAGAGAACCTGTCGGATGGGCCGATCGAGCGGGTATTCCTCCTGATTCCACTCGGCATGGGAAAGCACCGCCGCGATGATCTCCTCGTCCACGCCCCGCTCCCGCAGAATCCTGGCCCCCTGCCGCGTGTGGTCCGGGGCCTGCGGCCATCGCTCGTAGTCGAAGTCGTGCAGCAGGCCCACCACCCGCCACGTCTCCACGTCGTGGCCGAGATGTTCGGCGTACCAGGCCATGGCCGCCTCGACCGCCAGCGCATGCCTGAGCAGCGAGTCCGAGCGGGTGAACTCGTTGAGCAGATTCCACGCCTCCTCGCGGGTCATGGCGGCGCCTCCTTGGTGGCCGCCCCGCGGCCCGACCAGACCGAGTCCTTCATCGTCAGGTTCCGGAATCCCCGAAACCGGTGGAACGTCATGAAGTTCGCGTCGTGCGTTCGGACGGCACCGCCCATGCCGTCCTCATAGGCCGTCCGCGAAACGGCGATGATGTCGTCATCCTCGAAGAGCCAGTCCACGTACTGAAATCCGTGCTTGTGCACATCCGGGTGATACAGGACGANGCATCGCTGCTCCCACTTTCGCAGATCGGCCGAACACATCAGCGCCATCGCGTTGCGGATCNCGCCGGGCTGTGGGCCTTCGTGCTCTGGCAGGATCACGTTGGCCAGCGTCCAGTACAGCTTCGTCCGCCGGTCCGGGCGGATCGTGAACTTCTTATCCGCC
>JGI24188J35168_1002221_pt1 | contig 10734 bp, 8 predicted proteins | sample YNPBryantNP2012_FD_35168 | JGI IMG/M metagenome (IMG submission 35168) | reverse complement strand
AGGGTCGCGTCGTCCCACTTTTCGCCCCACGCGGGCGCGGCAAGATCGGCCCGCGCGACGAACGGCAGGCCGGCTCCCGCAAGGATCGGCCCGGCCGCCTCGGCCGCCGGCCGCGTCCACGGTCCGAGCACGGCGATCACGTCCCCATCGAGCGCCAGGGCGCGGGCCTGCTCCGCGGCCCGCGGCGGATCGAGATCGTCGTTGAACGCCACGACGAGCACGCGATAGCGGCCCAGGTCCCCGCGCGCGTTCGCCTCCTGCGCCGCGGCCTTGATCGCGGGCAATACCGCATAGCCCAGCGGCCGGCCGGCGCCCTCGAACGGCGCAATCACGCCGATCTTGACCACGGCCGCCGCATCGCCAGGCAGAGAGGAAAGAATAGAGGGTAGAGAACAAAGAACAAGAGGAAAGAACAGGCCGCAAAGCGTCAAACGCACAACACGAAGCGCCGCCTTCATGAGACCGCTCTCTGCAACTTCACGTTCGACGTTTGACGCTTCACGTTTCACGCCTCACCGCTGAAACCGCGCGACGTTCGCCTGATGCTCGGCCAGGGTCACGGCGAAGACGTGCGAGCCGTCGCTGGTGGCAACGAAGAAGCAGTACTTCGTTTCGGCCGGCTCGGCCGCGGCCCTGATGGCCGAGAGGCCGGGGCTGGCGATCGGCGCCGGAGGCAAGCCGGGGCGCAGGTAGGTGTTGTACGGCGATTGCACCTGGGCATACGCCTCGACCGAAGGCGGCTTCCACCACCATTCGCCCGGCCGGCCGGCCGCGTATTGCACGGTCGGATCGGCCTGCAGATACGAGCCGCCCGTCTCCTTGCTGCACGCGCCGCTCAGNCGGTTCCAGTAGACGCTGGCGATCAGCGGCCGTTCGTCGGCCCGCGTCGCCTCGCGCTCCACGATGGAGGCCATGACGATCACCTGTTCCAGGCTCCGGCCGCGCTGCGCCGCGGCCTGCTCGATCTCCGGCGTTACCCGGCGGGCAAAGTTATCCAGCATGCGCTGGATCAGATCGGCCGGGGTGGCGCGGGCCGGCAGGCGATAGGTATCGGGGAACAGATAGCCCTCCAGCGTGGTGGCGCTATCGGGCACGAAGGGATAATCGCCGAGCGCCCGCGCCGACGCCGCGCCCCCGCGCACCATCGAGAGGAACGCCTCGCCGTCCATGACCCCCTGCACGTTGAGCAGGTCGGCCACTTCCTCGGCGCGCAAGCCCTCGGGGATGGTCACCACGATCTCCTGGATGCGCGGCCGCTGAAGCTGTTCGGCGATCTGGGCCATCGTCATGTTGGGCGCCAGCTCGAAGTCGCCGGCCGCCAGCCGCTTGTCCAGCCCGTTCACGCGCATGTAGAGCCGGAACAGATTGGCGTCCCTGATCAGCCCCTGCTCTTGCAGGCGCTCGCTGATCGAGAGGGCCGTCTCGCCCAGCGCGATCTTGAACGGCCGGGGCGTGGGATCATCGCCGGCGGTGGCCTCCAGGGCCGAGCCCTGCAGGCGCAGGTAGAGCGCCAGCAGCCGCAGCTCCAGGGTCTCGGGCCGCAGATCGAGCGGCTGTTCGGCCGTGGGCTTAAGCAGGGCCACCCGCGGCTGCTGCGGCACGTCGGCCAACTGCGCCTCGACGAAGCTCACCAGCACGAAGCCCAGCACGCATAGCGCCAACACCGGCACGAGAAACAGGGCAAAGCGCAGCAGTACATGCACTGCGCGATGGAAGGAGTTCACCATACCTCCACATATGAAGTAGGACGAAATTTATTTCGTCTTGCTTGTGGATATCAGTAGGGCGAAATAAATTTCGCCCTACTGATGAATGCAAGTAAGACGAAATTCATTTCGTCTTACTCATGGATACAGGTAGGGCGAAATAAATTTCGCCTTACCTGGTTTTGCGCCGCGCCTCCAGGAAGTCGTTCAACAGCACGGCCGCGGCGGCCGCGTCTACGGCGGTGCGGCCGCCGGCCTGGTGCACCAGTCGGCCGGCCTCCTCGGTCGTGAAGCTCTCATCCCAGAACGCCAGCGGCACATCCAGCACGCCGGCCAGACGACCGGCGTAGCGCCGCACCCAGCGGGCCTGCGCGCCGGCGAGGCCGGCGCGGTCCAACGGCAGACCCACGATCACGCCGACCGCGCGCTCCCGGCGCACCAGCGCGGCGATCTCCGCGAAGTCCTCGGCGCGGGTACGTCGCCGGCGCAACACCGTCAACGGCGTGGCGAACATGCCCAGCTCGTCGCACACGGCCACGCCGGTGCGCGCCTGGCCCAGGTCGAGGGCCAACAGCCGGCCCTCCGGCAGGGAAAACGGGGGGACTACCATCTCGATCTACGGTCGCCGCGCCAGCTCGGCCGCGGCATCCCAATCCACTTCCACGCGGATGCGCCAGGGCAGCTCCGGCAGGTTGATCGGCACGATGTACGGCAACCAGTCGGGGCCCAGATGGATCCGCGGCGGCTGCGCCAGCGGGAAGCGCGCCATGAGCGCAGCCGTGGCATCCTCCACCGGGAGGCCGGCCACCGCCGCGCGCACCGCGTTCCGATCTATGCCGCGCAAGAGGATCCCCTGCGCCGTCAGCTCGAACTTCACCGTCCGCTCGTCGGGAACGGAGACCGCGCCCGGAATAAAGCGAACGGTGTCGGAGATCAGGCGGGTGCCGGGGGGCATGGCATCTTGCAGCCGCGCCAATCCGATCTGCTGCGCGGCGGCCATGTCCACGTTCAACCCCACCGCCTGCACGGTCATGTTCAGGGTCAGCTCGGCCGCCACCTCGCCCACAAACGGCGTGAAGGTGGGCGAAAGGGCCAGATAGGTGACCGACTCGGGCGGCACGAAGGAGCCCGGCCCGATCTTCTCGCTCAGGCGTTCGTAGGCTTCCTTCTTGAGCTGCTCGAAAAGCTGCGCCTGGAGCGCCGTCTTGTCCTCTTCGGTCACTACCCCGACGCGCGCCATGGTGCCGCCGGAAGTCGGCGCGTCGTTGGCCACGACGACCGACAGCGCCATGGGCCCCTCGATCTGCGTGATCGTGCCGGCCCGCACGTTGCCGTCGGGGCCGGGCAAGACCGCCTCGATCGGCACGGTGGCCCGCGCGTTGGGCGCCAGCGGCGCGTCGGCCAGGGTCGCAAAGCGGACGTTGTTGCCGGTGGCGGTCGCCACGATGGTGCCCGCCGGCACGGTGATCTCGCGCGGGGTGCGGTTGACCATGATCACCTGGCCGCGGGCCTTCGTCGCGGGCTCGAGCCGCCGGCCGGTGGTGGGCATCTTCCCTTCGCCGGCCACCTGCGCGCTCAGCACGCGCGCCGGGATGACTCCCGCGACCACGTCGGTCGGTGCGTCAAGCGCGGCCGTCAACGGCACGCGCACCTGGAGCGGCTCGGAGACCGGAACCAGTGTGATGGTGGCCGCCGGAACGACGAGCGAAAGGGCATACACCAGGCCGGTCCCCAGCGCCAGCAGGCAGATGAGGAGGCCCAGCTCGACCAGCCACGGGCTGATCCCCCGCTTGAACGCGCGGGGAAACGCGACCGGCCGGAAGCCGGTGGGCGAACGCGGGCCGAACACGCCCGGCCCCAAGGGCGGCTCGACCTGGTCGGGGGTCGGCGGCGCGGGCCGCCGCACGGATCGCCGCGGCTTGCGCCAGATGGTCCGTTCGGCCCACCAGCGGCTGCGGAACGCGCTGATCCCCGCCCGGGCCGCGCGGCGCCGCAACGCNACATCGGCCGTCAAGAGCGCGATCTCGACGCCATGCGCGGCCGCCTCTCGCCCCAAAGCCACCAGATCGGGCANTGTAAACGTGCATCCCGCCGGCACGGCCAGCAACACGCGGCCGGCCGGCGCGCTCTGCAAGCGCATCAGGACGCTGCTCAGGGTATCCCGAGGCGTCAACTCGATGATCTCGACCGGCATTATATCAACTCTTCGCCAGCGCCTTCGCCACCAGTTCCGGCGCCTGCGCCAGCGCTTCGGGCAGCTTGCTCAGGTCGCGGCCGCCGGCCTGCGCCAGCGAGGGCCGGCCGCCGCCGCCGCCGCCGACCACGCGCGCCACGCTCTTCACCAGCTCTCCCGCGTGCACTCCCCGCTTCACCAGGTCGTCGGTCACGGCCGCGATGATCTGCGGCTTGTCGTCCACGGCCGTCGCCAGGATGACGACCGCCGAGCCGAGCTTGTTCCGCAGCCAGTCGCTCATATCGCGCAGCGTTTGCACATCGGCGCCCTCCACCTGGGCCGAGACCACGGCCACGCCCTTGACGCGCCGCGCCTGCGCCGCGAGCTGCTCGGTCTGCTGAAACGCCAGCCGGGCCTTGAGGCGGGCGTTTTCCTTCTGCAGCGCCTGCACTTCGGCGTACAGGTTGCGCACGGCCCGATCTATCTCATCGGGAGGCACCCGCAGGAACGCCGCGGTATGATCGAGCAGGCGCAGGCGATTTTGCACCAGTTGCATCGCCCCGCGGCCGGTCACCGCCTCGATGCGCCGCACGCCCGCGCCCACCCCCTCTTCCGACACGATGTGAAACAGGCCGATCTGGCCGGTGCGCTGGACGTGCGTGCCGCCGCACAGTTCTTTGCTGAACTCCTCGCCCTCCCAGCCGACCTTGATGACCCGCACCTCGTCGCCGTATTTCTCNGTGAAGAGCGCCATCGCGCCCGACGCGACCGCATCCTGATAGCTCTTGCGCTCCACGACCACCGGATAATCGGCCAGGATCGCGTCGTTGACCGATTGCTCGACCGCGTCCAGCTCGGCCTGGGTCAACATGCTGGAGTGCGTGAAGTCGAAGCGCAGGCGGTCGGGCTCCACCACCGAGCCGGCCTGATGCACGTGTTCGCCCAGGATGTAGCGCAGCTCGCTGTGGAGCAGGTGCGTGGCGGTGTGATTGCGCATGATGTCCCACCGGCGTTCCTCGTCCACCAGCGCCCAGGCGACGTCGCCCACGGCCGGATTGCCGGTCACCACCTCGCCGATGTGGACGATCAGGCCCGGCACCGGTCGCCGGACATCGTCCACGCGGATCTCCCAAATCGGCTCTTCGCGGCCCTCGACATAGCGGCCGATGTAGCCCCGATCGGAGACTTGGCCGCCCGATTCGACGTAGAAAGGCGTCACGGGCAAGACGACCTCCACCTTGTCCCCCGGCCGCGCCACCCGCACGGGCTGTCCATCGCGCAACAACGCGGCGACGACCGCCTCGGCCTCGACCTCGTCCTCGTAGACGTGTTTGACGCCCTCCGGCCCCAACACGCCGTCGCTCTTCAGATCGTGCAGGAGATCCAGGTAGACCTGCACGTCGTGCGTCTCGGCCGCGGCAAACTGGGCGGACGCGCGCGCCCGCTCGCGCTGCTCGGCCATGGCGGCCTGGAAGCCGGCTTCGTCCACGACCAGGCCGTGATCGCGCGCCACATCTCGGGTCAGGTCGAGCGGGAAGCCGTAGGTGTCGTACAGGCGGAACGCCTCGCTGCCGGGGATCGTCGTCGCGGCCTGCGCCTTCAGGTCGGCGATCAGGCGATCCAGCAGCTCCAGGCCGACGGTCAACGTCTGGTGGAAGCGATTCTCTTCCTGCTCGATGTTGTTCAAGATGAACTCGCGGCGGCGGATCAGGTCGCCGTAGTGCGGCCCCATGATCTCGATGACCGTCTTGGCGAGCTCGGCCAGGAAGGGCCCGGTGAAGCCCAACAGCCGGCCGTGGCGCGCGGCCCGGCGCAGGATCAGGCGCAACACGTAGCCGCGGCCCTCGTTCGACGGCAGNACGCCGTCGCCGATCAGGAAGGTGATGGCNCGGCTGTGGTCGGCGATGACGCGATAGGAGACGATGCGCGCCTCGCGCTCGGCGTCGGAATGGCCCAACAGCTCCTGCGTGCGGCGGATGATGGGCTGGAACAGATCGGTGTCGTAGTTGGAAGAGACGTGCTGGAGCACGCTGACGATCCGCTCGAAGCCCATGCCGGTGTCCACGTGTTTGGCGGGCAAGGGCACCAGGCGGTCGTCCCGGGTGTGCTCGTACTGGATGAAGACCAGGTTCCACAGCTCGACGAAGCGCTTGCAGTCGCCGTTCACCCGGCACACATGGCCCGGCACATCCCGTTTGTTGCACGCCTCGGGCCCCAGGTCGATGTTGATCTCGCTGCACGGGCCGCACGGCCCGGTATCGCCCATCTCCCAGAAGTTGTCCTTGCGGCCGAAGAACAGGATGTGATCGGCCGCGATGTCGGTCTCGCTGCGCCAATATGCGGCCGCCTCTTCATCGCGGCCCAGCTCGCCCTTGTCGTCCTCGAAGACGGTGGCCCATAACCGCTCCTTGGGCAGCTTCCAGACGTCGGTCAGGAGCTCCCAGGCCCAGGCGATGGCTTCCTTTTTATAATAGTCGCCGAACGACCAGTTGCCCAGCATCTCGAAGAAGGTGTGGTGGACCGGCGAGCGGCCGACATCTTCCAGGTCGTTGTGCTTGCCGCTCACCCGCATGCATTTTTGCGCGTCGGCCACGCGGCGGGCTTCGGGTTCGCGCAGGCCCAGGAAGATCTCCTTGAACTGGTTCATGCCGGCGTTGGTGAACAACAACGTCGGATCGCCCAGCGGCACCAGGGAAGCGCTGGGCACGATCTGGTGTCCCTTGCTGGCGAAGAAGTCCAGGAACTGTTGGCGAATCGCGGCGCTGGTCGGAAAGCGTTTGTCGGTCATGTAATCGTCCCTCAAGATGACGAAGGCCAGAGACGGCGCCGGGCGCCCTTGACCGGCACCCATCCCTGGTCTTCCGTCCAACAATCAGCACGCGCCGGGAGCCCCGGCGCGTGCTGAGCTATTGTACGGCAAGAAAGGGGCTTTGTCAAAGCCGCCGATGACCGGATTACCAGATCTTCTGCGACCTCACCTGCACCACGGCCTCGCCTTCGGCCTGGAAGTATTCCACCGTCCAGGTATGGTTGCCGGCATAGATCAGGACGTCGCGCTGGCAGATGGTGGCAGGGTGGATGCCCCAATTATCAATGACCAGCACGCCGTCTATCCAGACCCGCACGCCGTCATCTGCGGTGGTTGTCACCCGATAGGTGCCGTAGTTCATGTAGAAGACGCGCGTCCAGCGCGCCGAGAAGTTGTACTGATTGAGCGTGCCGGGCGCGGGCGAGGTGCCCGTCCAGTTGAAGTTGATGTCCGGGTCGCACCGGTTCAGGGTGACCGGCCCGCTCAGGTCGCGGTTGCTGAAGTAGTCGGCGTTCCAGCAGCCGGCCGGCGGTGGAGGCGGCGGGGGCGGCGGAACGGGCCAGCAGGTCTGTCCGCTGCAAGGCCACGGTGTGGGCGGCCAGGGCGGCGGCGCAGGCGGCGGAACAGGCGGCGGATAGCCGCAGCGGTAGATCACCAGCGTCTGGCCGGCATAGATGCGGTTGGGGTTGCTGATGTGGTTCCACTGTTGCAACTGCCAGACCGTTACGCCGTAGTGCCAGGCGATACGGGTCAGGTTGTCGCCCCACCGGACGCGATAATAGACGGGCGCGCAACCGGCCGCGCTGGCGTTGACGGGGGCCGCTGCCGAATCGGCGACAACGGCAGGCGTCCACCCGACCCCCACGATCGCAATGACCAGCAAGGCGATGCTCCAACGACGCCACCACGAAGTGCCCATAGGATTCTCCTTTCCTGAAGGCGAACGCAGTAGACCATACGTCCGGGTCTGGCTACCAGACTAACTACATGATATCACAAGTTCTGTCCAATGTAAATAGCTCGCCGTTTGCCGTTTGCCCGCTGAGCCTGTTTCGGGTATAATCTGGAAGCTGGAAGCTGGGGCTTTCTGTAATCGTCGAAACAGAGCAGCGATTTGTCATATCGTTTCCTATCCCCGGCTGTGCCGGGCCGAAAAAAGAGGGTGATCGGATTCCTGGCCGGCGCGCTGGTGCTTCTCCTGGCCGGTTGCCGCGGGCAGATCATCACTCGCGTCACGCCGACGCCGAGCGCCACGCCCACGATCGCGCTCGTGCGGCAGGCTTCCCCGCGGCCTACGGCCACGCCCGCGCCCTATACGCCCGCGCCCACCGCCACCCCCACCGTCACGCCGACGCCGTTCATCTACACCTTGAAGAGCGGCGATACGCTGTTCGGCTTGGCCCTGGAGTTCGGCACCACGTTGCAGGCCATCCAGGACGCCAACGGCATCACCGACCCGCGCGGCCTCCTGGTGGGCCAGAAGATCATCATCCCGCGCGAGCCGCCGCAGGGCGCCGGCACGCCCACCGCCACCCCCACGCCGCTGCCGTTCCGCGTCGAGAACATGGCGTTCAACTATACGCCCATCGGTGGCCTCTGGGGCTTCGGCGAAATCCACAACACCACCGGCGCCGACCTGGAACAGGCATCCGTCATCGTCCATCTGCTCGATCAGGGGGGCAAGGTCCTGGCCAGCGGCGTGGGCCATGCGCAGATCGAGCTGATCGCGCCGGACGGCCGCGCGCCCTTCGCGGTGCACTTCCAGGACGCGCCCGCCAGCTTCGCCAGCTATACCGCGTTGCCGGCCACCGGCATCAACGGCTATGTCGGCGCCTACTATCGCGATCTGACGCCGAAGAACCTGCGCGGCGAGGGCCAACGCTACGCGGCCTACATCGTCTCGGGCACGATCGCCAACACCGGCCCGGAGGATGCGGTCGGGGTCACCGTGACCGTGACGATCTACGATGCGCTCGGCCGCGTCATCGGCACGCGCAAGGTCATCCCCGAACACAACGTCATCCCGCCGGGCGGCGAGACAAGCTTCTCGGTGACCCTCACGCCGGCCGGCGGCCCGGTGCAGAGCTTTCGCGTGACGGCGCTCGGCCGGCGCAACCTGACGCCCACGCCGCCCCCGCGCGGCTCCTGAGGAGAGGATTGCGGATGAGGCCCATCGCACCTGAAGCACCGCTGTTCTATCGCGGCCTCCAGCGGGTGATGCAATGGCTGATCGAACATCTGACCCGCATCGAAGTCAGAGGAATCGAGAACATCCCGACGACCGGTCCGTTCATCCTGGCGCCCAACCATCTGCACGTCTTCGATCTGCCCGTGGCGTTTGCCTATTGTCCCCGCCAGGTATGCGTCTTCGCCGCCAACAAATGGCGCAACAAACTGGGCGGTTGGGTGATGAAGCTGGTCACCACGACGATCTTCGTGGCGCGCGGGGAAGCGGACCGCCGGGCGCTGAGCCAGGCGCTGGAGGTGTTGCGACGGGGCGGCGTCATGGCGATCGCGCCGGAAGGGACGCGCAGCCGCACGGGCGGCCTGTTGCCCGGCAAGAGCGGCGTGGTGTATCTGGCGGCGCGGTCCGGCGCGCCGATCGTCCCGACCGCCATGTGGGGCCAGGAAAAGGTGATGCCCGCCTGGGCGCGCTTGCGCCGGGCCGAGGTACACCTGCACTTCGGCCCGCCGATCTATCTGCCGGCCGAGGCCGCGCAACTGCGCGCCGGCGAGCTGGACGGCTATACCGAACAACTGATGGTCACCCTGGCGCGCATGCTGCCGGCCGCATATCGCGGCGTGTATGCCGACAAAGTGCAAGATTGACTGATCTGAAAATAGCCCGCCTCACGTGCCAGGCACCTGGGAGGGTGCCTGGCACGTGAGGCGCGTGAAATCCAACAAAAAAAGGAGCGTTTACGATGGAATACCGATCACTGGGTCGCACAGGGGTTATGGTTTCGCCGCTCTGTCTGGGCACGATGAACTTCGGCGCGCCCACCAGCAAGGAGGATTCGATCGCGATCCTCAACCGCGCGCTTGAAGCCGGGATCAACTTCATTGACACGGCCAACGTCTACAACGCGGGGGAGAGCGAACGGATCGTCGGCGAGGCGCTGAAGCTGAACGGCAAGCGCGATCAGGTCGTGCTGGCGACGAAGGTGCACGGCCGGATGGGGCCCGGGCCGAACGACGCCGGCAACTCGCGCTACCACATCATCAAGGCGTGCGAGGATTCGCTGCGTCGGCTGCAAACCGATCACATTGACCTGTATCAGCTTCACCGGCCGTCGCTGACCATCCCNCAGGACGAGACGCTGCGCGCCTGCGATGACCTGATCCGCGCGGGCAAGGTGCGCTATATCGGCTGCTCCACCCATCCCGCGTGGATGGTGATGGAGGCGCTGGCGATCAGCGAGCGCTACGGCCTGGCGCGCTATGTCAGCGAGCAGCCACCCTACAACCTGCTGGACCGGCGCATCGAAAACGAGCTGATTCCGCTGGCGCTGAAGTACAACCTGGCGATCCTGCCGTGGTCGCCGCTGGCGGGAGGCATCCTGGCGGGCCGCTATCCGCTCGATGCGGCCGAATTCGATGCCAGCTCGCGGGCCGCGCGCGCCGGCGCGATGTTCCAGCAGCGGGTCACCCGCAAGGGCCGCGAGGTGGCCGCGCAGGTGGCGGAGATGGCCAGGGAACGCGGCATGACCGCCTCGCAACTGGCGCTGTTGTGGGTCAAAGATCAGCCGGGTGTCACCTCGCCGATCATCGGCCCGCGCACGATGGCGCACCTGGAAGATGCGCTGGGCGTGCTCGATAAGAAGCTGGACGACGCCGATCGGCCCCTCTTCGATGCGCTCGTGCATCCCGGCAACGCCGTGGCCGACTTCCACAACAGCAATGAGTGGATGAAGGCGAGGATTGTGGATTGAGGGGGTGAGGCGTAAAACGTAAAACGTAAAACGTAAAACGTAAAACGTGAACACGTGAACACGTATCACCCCGTCACCGTTTGCGCCAGTTTGCGCCATTCGAGAAGGGAGAGG
>JGI24188J35168_1002220_pt1 | contig 10735 bp, 17 predicted proteins | sample YNPBryantNP2012_FD_35168 | JGI IMG/M metagenome (IMG submission 35168) | reverse complement strand
CCGCCGGTCTGTGACCGGCGTCGTCGGCTTACAAGCGCCGTCTCGGACGGCTTGTCGGGGGTCTGCGACCCCCGGCAAGCAAACCGGGCATAAGTCCTATCAATGAGAGGTTATCCTATGGCTTTGGTGGTTTACAATACCCTGACGCGCGAGCTCGAGCCCTTTACGACCCTCGAACCGGGCAAGGTGCGGATGTATGTGTGCGGGCCGACCGTTTATGACGAGGCTCACGTCGGCCACGCCATGTCCTCCATCGTGTTCGACTTCATCCGCCGCTACCTGGAATACAAGGGGTACCAGGTTCGCCACGTCATGAACTTCACCGACGTGGACGACAAGATCATCAATCGCGCCCGCCAGACGGGAGAGGACCCGGCGGCCATCGCGCGGCGCTATGCCGAAAAGTACCAGAGGCAACTGAAACAACTGAACGTGTTGGAGCCGACCGCGCTGCCGCGCGTCTCCGAGACGATCCCGGAGATCATCAAGATGGTGGCGGGCCTGATCGCCAAGGGGCATGCCTACGTGACCCCCGGCGGCGACGTGTACTTCAGCGTGCGCAGCTATCCCGAATACGGCAAGCTCTCGCATCGCCGGCTGGAAGAGGCCGTGGCGGGCACGCGCGTGAACGTGCGGGAGGAGAAGCAGGACGAAGGCGACTTCGCCCTCTGGAAGGCCGCCAAGCCCGGCGAGCCGAGCTGGGATAGCCCCTGGGGGCCCGGCCGGCCGGGGTGGCACATCGAATGCTCGGCCATGAACCTGCTCCATCTGGGCGAGCAGATAGACATCCACGGCGGCGGCAACGACCTGATCTTCCCGCATCACGAGAACGAGATCGCCCAGACCGAGAGCTACACGGGCAAGCCGTTCGCCCGCTACTGGCTGCACAACGGCATGTTGCAGCTCAAGGGCGAGAAGATGTCCAAGAGCCTGGGCAATCTGATCACCATCGAGGAATTCCTGGCGCGGCACAGCGCAGATGTATTGCGCCTGGTCATCGCCGGCAGCAGCTACCGCAAGCCGCTGGCATTCAACGACGACGTGATCGCCGACGCCGAGCGGGCCCTGGAGCGCCTGCGCACCGCGCTGCGCCCGCCCACCGGCGACATCACCGACGGCCCGGCCGTGGCCGCCCTGGCCGGCCAGGTGGCCCAGGCGCGCGCCGACTTCGAAGCGGCCATGGACAACGACTTCAACACGGCCGGCGCGCTGGCCGCCCTGTTCGAACTGGTGCGGGCCATCAACGTGGCGCGCGATGCCGGCGTGGCCGGTCAACCCTTTGCCGATGCGCAGGCCGTCTTCCGTCGGCTGTGCGACGTGCTCGGCCTGCAACTGACGCCGTCCAGGGCGGCCGAACAGCCCGCCGCGCCCTTCATTGACCTGTTGTTGGCGGTGCGCCAGGACCTGCGCAAGGCCAAACAGTGGGCTCTGGCCGACAAGATCCGGGACGAGCTCAAGGCGCTCGGCGTGATCGTCGAGGACACGCCGCAGGGCAGCACGTGGCGCATGCAGACATGAGCCCGGCCGCCGGCGGGAAATTCGAGCCGTCGCGCCCTGGCGCGGAGCAGGCGGGCGGCGATCGCGGCGGCCGCGCGATGGCGCGGCCGCCGGCAACCGAGTGGCTCTATGGCCGCCACGCCGTGCTCGAGATGTTGCGCGCCGGCCGCCGGCGAGTGCATCAAATCGTCATCGGCGAGGGGGTCAAGCAGCAGGCCGGGATCATCGGCGAGATCCTGGCCCTGGCCCGCCGGATCGGATGTCCCGTACACGAGGCCGACCGATCGGCGCTGGCGGTCGTCGGCCCGGCCAACCACCAGGGCATCATCGCGGAGGTCGGGCCGTATCCCTACGTGGATTTGACGGAACTCGGGCCGGCCGGCGAAGCGCCGCTCTACCTGGCCCTGGATCATCTGCAAGATGTCCAGAACCTGGGCGCGCTGTTGCGCACGGCCGAGGCCATGGCCGTGACCGGCGTCCTCTTGCCCGAACGGCGCGCGGCGGGCATCACGCCGGCCGTGGTCAACTCATCGGCCGGCGCGGTGGAACATCTGCGCATTGCCGCGGTGGTCAACCTGGTGCAGGCGCTGGAACAGCTCAAGCGGGCCAATGTGTGGGTCGTCGGCCTGGATGCGACGGCCGATGCGGTGCCGTTGCCGCGCGCCGATCTGACCGGATCGCTGGCGCTGGTGGTCGGCGCAGAGGGGGCCGGCCTGGGCCGGCTGGTGCGTCAGACGTGCGACTGGCTGCTGGCGATCCCGATGTACGGACGGATCGGCTCGCTCAACGCGGCCGTGGCGGGCTCGATTGCACTGGTGGCCGCGCGCCAGGCACGCGGCGCGCCGAAAAAGGAGCCGACCTGAACGATTTGCGCGCGCAGCACCCCGATATTTGACTTTAAGCCACAGCGCGAATATACTGTTCATTCGCAAAGCTGACCGAAATACGCCGGACAACGCGGACGATGTCGAAGCTCATAGGGCAGGTGACAGTTTTTGGCGCCGGATGAGCCCTATGATATAATCTCAGCTACGCCGGCGTAGCTCAATCGGCAGAGCGTCGACCTTGTAAGTCGAGGGTTGCCGGTTCGATTCCGGCCGTCGGCTTACAATGCACCTTATCAACCTGGGCAGGTACCCAAGTGGACAAAGGGGGCTGACTGTAAAATGTCAAGTTTGCCTGAGCAACATGCAGGCAACAACAAACAAAAGGGCAACTTGGCAGTCGCCAGTGCGATCAAACACTTCGTATCCGCTGGATACACTGTGAGCATTCCGCTAACGGATACGGCCAGGTACGATCTGGTGGTCGAACGAGACGGCACTTTCCTGGCAGTTCAGTGCAAGTATGCCGGCTATGAAGGCCATCCAGGCGTTTTCTCTGTGCCGCTATATGTTTGTGGCGGAAATCGCAGTGCCGGCAATCGGCGACTTCGATATCGCGAAGGGGATTTTGATCTTCTGTTTGTATTGTGTGCAAACAGTCGAATGTATGTGATTCCCTTCGAAGAGATTGCCGGACAAACAACGATCAATATTGGTCGTGAAAGCAAGTGGGCGAAGTGGGAGCGCTATTTCCTTCCGGATACTGGCGATCATTGCAGCCCTGCGGAGGAATCCGCAGGTGATAACTTCCCAAATTCGGCGAAGCCTCTGGAAGGTGGTAACGCCGAGCCAAGCTCCTGACGGAGAAGGTGTAGAGACTTGATGGGAAGCATCCAGACCGGATGAAGACAAAGTCCAGCCCACAAATCCCATCGCCGATGGGAGCGGTGAAAACCGTAGTTGGGATGAAATCAGCAGGCTGACGCCTTCGGAGGTTCGAATCCTTCCCTGCCCACCACGCCCACGTAGCTCAGCCGGTAGAGCACGTTCTTGGTAAGAACGGGGTCATCGGTTCAAGTCCGATCGTGGGCTCTGTATTGTGTGTTTATCGCCGCCCGCTCTCCGTATATCGTCGAAGAAAAGGCGGCGAATTAACGCCTTAGCACTGGACGCGCAAATGCGCGCAGCAGGAGGAGACCATCCATGGCCAAGCAAGTATTCGAGCGCAAGAAGCCCCATGTGAACGTGGGGACGATTGGGCACATTGATCATGGCAAGACGACGTTGACGGCGGCGATCACGAAGGTGTTGGCGCTGAAGGGATTGGCCAACTTTCGGCCGTTCGATTCGATTGACAATGCGCCGGAAGAGAAGGCACGGGGCATCACGATCGCGATTGCGCATGTGGAGTACGAGACGGAGAAGCGGCACTATGCGCACGTGGACTGCCCTGGGCACGCCGACTACATCAAGAACATGATCACGGGTGCGGCGCAGATGGACGGGGCGATCCTGGTGGTGGCGGCGCCGGAGGGGCCGATGCCGCAGACGCGGGAGCACGTGTTGCTGGCGCGGCAGGTGGAAGTGCCGGCGATGGTGGTCTTCCTGAACAAGTGCGACATGATGGAGGACGAGGAGTTGTTGGAGCTGGTGGAGCTGGAGCTGCGGGAGTTGTTGACGGCGCAGAAGTTCCCTGGCGACGACATACCGATCGTGCGCGGCAGTGCGTTGAAGGCGTTGGAGAGCCCGTCGAAGGATCCGAATGCGCCGGAGTATGCGTGCATTTGGGAGCTGTTGCGGGTGGTGGACGAGTACATTCCGACGCCGGTGCGGGACACCGAGAAGCCGTTCCTGATGCCGATCGAGGACGTGTTTGGCATCAAGGGGCGGGGCACGGTGGTGACGGGGCGCATCGAGCGCGGCAAGGTGAAGGTCGGGGACGAGGTGGAGATCATCGGGCTGCGCGAGACGCGCAAGACGGTGGTGACGGGCGTGGAGATGTTCCGCAAGATCCTGCAGGAAGGCATTGCGGGGGACAACGTCGGGTGCTTGTTGCGGGGCATCGAGCGGGAGGACGTGGAGCGCGGGCAGGTGTTGGCCAAGCCGGGCTCGATCACGCCGCACACCAAGTTCCAGTGCGAAGTGTACGTGTTGAAGAAGGAAGAGGGGGGTCGGCACACGCCGTTCTTCAACGGCTATCGGCCGCAGTTCTACATCCGCACGATGGACGTGACGGGCGAGGTGCACTTGCCGGCCGGGGTGGAGATGGTGATGCCGGGCGACAACATCAACCTGACGGTGGAGCTGATCGTGCCGGTGGCGCTGGAAGTCGGTTCGCGCTTCGCCATCCGCGAGGGCGGCCGCACCGTCGGCGCGGGCGTCATCACCAAGATCCTTGAATAAACATGACGTTTGACGTTTGACGCTCGTCAAACGTCAAACGCTGAATGGAGTTTGTTCGCGATGGCCAAAAACAGAATCCGCATCCGGCTGAAGGCGTTTGATCATCGGGTCCTGGATGATTCGGTCCGCAAGATCGTGCACGCCGCGGAGCAGACCGGCGCGGCCGTAGTGGGGCCGGTGCCGCTGCCGACCAGGATCGAGCGTTTCACCGTCAATCGGGCGACTTTCATTGACAAGGATAGCCGCGAGCAATTCGAGATCCGCACGCACAAACGCCTGATAGACGTGGTGGACCCCGGCGCGAAGACGATCGAGAACCTGACCAAGCTGGACCTGCCGGCGGGCGTGGATATCGAGATCAAGCTGTAGTCGTCAGTCGGGATGATGCGGTCCCGTCGTGCGACGGGATCACGACAGTCCCAAGGAGGATGAATGAAGGGTATTTTGGGCCGCAAGGTGGGCATGACGCAATTGCTCACCGCGAAGGGCGAAGTGGTGCCGGTGACGATCATCGAGGCCGGGCCGTGTTACGTGACGCAGATCAAGACGGCCGAGCGGGATGGTTACACGGCGATCCAGTTGGGCTTTGAACCGACCCAGCCGCGCCGGCTCACCAAGGGCCAGCTCGGCCATCTGAAGCGCAAGGGCATGCCGCGCGATCTGCCCGTGTTGCGGATTTTGCGCGAGATCCGGGTGAAGGATGTGGAGAATTACGCGCTGGGGCAAAAGATCCTGGCCGACATCTTCACCACGAGCGAGCGGGTGGACGTCAAGGGCATCTCCAAGGGTCGCGGCTTTCAGGGCGGCGTGAAGCGCTATGGCTTCCGCGGGGGGCCGCGCACGCACGGCCAGTCCGACCGGTTGCGCGCGCCCGGCGCCAGCAGCTCGGGCACGACCCCCGGCCGGCTCTACAAGGGCAAGCGCATGGCCGGACACATGGGCAACGTGCCGGTGACCGTGGCGAACCTGCGGGTTGTGCTGGTGGATGCAGAGCGCAATCTGCTGGCCGTCCGCGGGGCGGTGCCCGGTGCACGGGGCGGGCTGGTGCTCGTCACGGAAGCTCGGAAGCAGGGGTAGTGACCATGCAAGTTTCATTGATGAATATGGCCGGCGAGAAAGTCGGCGAGATCGAGCTGGCCGATACCATCTTTGCTGCGCCGATCAACATTCCGTTGATGCATCAGGCCGTGGTGCGCCAGTTGGCCAACGCCCGCCTGGGCACGGCCAAGGTCAAGGGCCGCAGCGAGGTTTCGGGCGGCGGCCGCAAGCCCTGGAAGCAGAAGGGCACCGGCCGGGCGCGCCAGGGTTCGATCCGCGCCGCGCAGTGGCGCGGCGGCGGCATCATCTTCGGCCCCACCCCGCGCTCCTACGCGCAAAAGATGCCGCGCAAGATGCGCCGCGCGGCCGTCTGCTCGGCGCTCTCGGTCAAGGCGGCCGAGAACAAAGTGGTGGTGCTCGATAAGCTGGCGCTCGAACAGCCCAAGACGCGCGAGATGGCCACGGCGCTGAGCCGCTTGGCCGTGGATTCCAGCGCCCTGATCCTGATGGCCGCGGCCGACGAGACGGTCCGCCGCGCCACCAGCAACCTGCCGGACGTCAAGTTGTTGCGCGCGGAATACGTCAACGTGCGCGATCTGCTGACCTACGATTACCTGGTCATCCCGCAGGACGCGCTGGCAGTGATCGAGACGATCCTGGGCTAGGGGCGGGAGGAGCAAGATGCACGTATACGATGTTTTGAAGCGCCCGATCGTGACCGAGAAGACCGGCGCCCAGGCGGAAGCGCGTCAATATACCTTCGAAGTGGATCGGCGCGCCAACAAGATCCAGGTGAAGGATGCGGTGGAGACCGCCTTCAACGTGACCGTGACCGACGTGCGCATGGTGCACATTCCGGCCAAGCACGGCCGCTACGGCCGCGCGACGGTGGTGAAGAAGCCGGCGATCAAGAAGGCGGTGGTGACCCTGGCGCCGGGCAACTCGATCCAGCTCTTCGAGGGCGTCTGATACGACTGAGGAGTTTGTCGCATGGCGATCAAGATTTACAAGCCCACCAGCCCCGGCCGGCGCGGGATGACAGGCTATACCTTTGAGGAGATCACGCGTGATCGGCCCGAGCGTTCGCTCNTGCGGCCGGCCCGCAAGATCTCGGGCCGCAACAATCAGGGCCGCGTCACGGTGCGGCATCGCGGGGGTGGGCACAAACGACAATATCGCGTGATAGATTTCCGTCGCGATAAGATAGGCGTGCCCGGCCGGGTGGCCTCCATCGAGTACGATCCCAATCGCTCGGCCCGCATCGCCCTGGTGGTGTACGCGGACGGGGAGAAACGCTACATCGTGGCGCCGTTGGGCCTGCAGGTGAACAGCCAGGTGATGTCGGGCCCCGAGGCCGAGGTGCGCGTCGGCAATGCGCTGCCGCTGAAGAACATCCCGTTGGGCACGGTGGTGCACAACGTCGAGTTGCAGCCGGGCCGCGGGGGGCAACTGGCCCGTTCCGCCGGCGTCGGCGCCCAGTTGATGGCGAAGGAAGGCGATTACGCCCTGTTGCGCCTGCCGAGCGGCGAGCTGCGCCGCGTGTCGCTGGCATGCATGGCGACCATCGGCCAGGTGGGCAACGTGGAGCACAGCAACATCAGCCTGGGCAAGGCGGGACGCAAGCGGTGGTTGGGCTGGCGGCCGGCCGTGCGCGGCGTGGCCATGGATCCGAACTCGCATCCGCACGGCGGCGGCGAGGGCCGCACGCCGGTCGGCATGCCCGGTCCCAAGACGCCGTGGGGCAAGCCGGCTTTGGGATATAAGACGCGCAAGAACAAACGCACCGAGAAGTTCATCGTGCGGCGCCGCAGCAAGTGATAGGGGATGAGGTATGTCGCGATCTTTGAAGAAAGGCCCGTATGTTCAGCCTAAGCTGCTGAAGAAGATCGAAGCGATGAATCGCTCCGGCAAGAAGCAGGTGATCAAGACCTGGTCGCGCGCTTCGACGATCTTCCCGCAGATGGTCGGCCACACGATCGCCGTGCACGATGGCCGTCGCCATGTGCCGATCTACATCGCCGAGAATATGGTGGGCCACAAGCTGGGCGAGTTTGCGCCGACCCGCTTCTTCCGCGGGCACGTCAAGAGCGAGAAGAAGAGCTCGCGCTAGTCGAGAGGTGAGAGAATGGCAACTCGGGCGGTAACAAAGTTTGTAGGCGTCTCGCCTCAGAAGGTCCGCCAGGTGATCGACCAGGTGCGCGGCATGCAGGCCGAGCAGGCGTTGGCGCTGTTGCGCCATATGCCGCAGGCGGCCGCGCAGCCGGTGGCCAAGACGATCGCCTCGGCGCTGGCGAACGCCGATGAGAACGAGGGCCTGGCCCGCGAAGATATGTTCATCGCCAAGATCACGGCCGATCCCGCGCCCCTGCGCAAGTGGCGCCGGTTCGGCGCACGCGGCCGGTTCAAGCCGATCATCCGGCGGTCTTCGCATATCACGGTCGAGTTAGAGGAACGCTAGTCAGGAGGCTGCTTTGGGCCGAAAAGTTCATCCCATTGGTTTTCGTCTGGGTTTGGTGGAACAGCATCGCTCGCGCTGGTTTGCCGAGGGCGATGAGTATAAGAACCTGGTCGGCGAAGATCGCAAGATCCGCGAGCTGGTCTTGAAGGAATTGCCGGAGGCCGCGATCTCCAAGGTCGAGATCGAGCGCTTTCCGCCCAACCAGGTGCGCGTGACCGTGCACTCGGCCAAGCCGGGCGTGATCATCGGCCGCAAGGGCGCGACCGTGAACGAGCTGCGCAATCGCCTGCAGCAGATCACCAACAAGCGGGTGAAGCTGGACATCGCCGAGATCGAACATCCGGAGATGGATGCCTTCCTGGTGGCCGAGAGCATTGCCGAACAGATCGAGCGCCGCATCTCGCACAAGCGGGCCATGAAGCAGGCGGTGCAGCGGGCGCTCAAGAGCGGCGCCAAGGGGTGCATGATCCGTTGCGGCGGCCGCCTGGCCGGGGCCGAGATGGCCCGCGTGGAAACGGTGCGCGAGGGCCAGGTGCCGCGGCATACGTTGCGCGCGGAGATAGATTACGCGCGCAGCGAGGCTCTGACGACCTATGGCCGCATCGGCATCAAGGTCTGGATCTACAAAGGCGAGCATCTGCCGGGCGAAGAGTGATCACGATCTGAACGATGGACGGCCGGCCGGGCGCAGGGCGCTCGCGGGTCGGCCGGCATCGGTTCGAGATGAGGAGTGTTGGGTATGTTGATGCCAAAACGCGTGAAGTATCGCAAGGTCCATCGGGGGCGTCGGCGTGGGCTCGCCAGCCGCGGCAATCAAGTGTCGTTCGGCGATTACGGGCTGCAGGCGCTGGCTCCGGCCTGGTTGAGCAGCCGACAGATCGAGGCCGCGCGGCGCGCCATCGTGCGTTACTTGCGGCGAGGCGGCAAGTTGTGGATCCGCGTCTTTCCGGATCATGCCGTGACCAAGCGGCCGGCCGAGACGCGCATGGGCGGCGGCAAGGGCGCGGTCGAATATTGGGCGGCGGTCGTGCGGCCGGGGCTCATGTTGTTTGAGGTCGCCGGCGTGACCGAGGAAGAGGCCAGGGCCGCCATGCGGCTGGCCTCCCACAAGTTGCCGATTGCGACGCAGTTTGTGCGCCGGGAGATCGGCGCCGGGGAGGAAGGCTGATGCGACCGCATGAGATTCGTAACCTGTCACAGGCGGAGCTGAGCCGGCATCTGGACGAGGCGTATCATGAGCTGTTCAATCTGCGCTTCCAGTATGCCACCGGCCAGCTAAAGCATACGGCCCGTTTGGGCCAGGTCCGACGCGAGATCGCCCGGCTGCGGACGATCCTGCGCGAGCGCGAGCTGGCGGCGGCGAAGGAGGGATGAAGTGGAAGCACAACGCAAGCGGCTGATCGGTCAGGTGGTGAGCAATAAAATGGATAAGACCGTGGTCGTGGCCGTACGCCGCACTCGTCGGCATCCGCTGTACGGGAAGGTGATCCGGGTGACCAAGCGCTACAAGGCGCACGATGAGAACAACGAATGTCAACCCGGCGACCAGGTGCGCATCGTCGAGTCGCGGCCGTATAGCAAGGAAAAGCACTGGCGGGTCGAGGCGATCCTTCAGCGGGCCACGCCGGTGGACGTCACGCCGTTGCAGGCCGAGTGAGGTGTAGCAATGATCCAACAGGAAACCAGGCTTAAGGTGGCCGATAACACGGGCGCCAAGGAGATCCTGTGCATTCGCGTGATGGGCGGCTCCACTCGTCGGTATGCGCATTTGGGCGATATCATCATCGCGTCGGTGAAGCAGGCGGCGCCGAACGGCGCTGTGAAGGAAGGCGAGATCGTGCGGGCGGTGGTGGTGCGCACGACCTATCCGCAGGCGCGGCCCGATGGTTCGCACATTCGTTTCGACGATAATGCGGCCGTGATCATCGATCAGGGCCGGGCCCCGCGCGGCACGCGCATCTTCGGCCCGGTGGCGCGCGAGCTGCGCGACCGCGGCTTCATGCGCATCGTTTCGTTGGCGCCGGAAGTGTTGTGAGAAGAGCAGAGAGCAGTCCGAAAAGGGCCCGGCCGAAGGGCGCAAGCGGCTGCTGATCTGTGGCGGGAGTGAGAGCATGAACATTCGCAAAGGCGATAAGGTGATGATCATCGCGGGCGATGACCGGGGCGCACAGGGCGAGGTGCATCGGGTGCTGCGGGCCAAGTGGGGCAAGGGCCGCCGCGCCGGCGAGCGCAAGCCCGAAGGCGATCGCGTCATCGTGGCCGGCGTGAACCTTGTCAAGAAGCATCAGCGTCGCACGGGCGATATTCGCACCCAGTTCGGCATCATCGAGCGCGAGGCGCCGATCCACATCTCCAACGTGATGTTGATCTGCCCGCGCTGCGGCCAGCCGACCCGCGTGGCGCACAAGCAACATGCCGACGGCACCCGCTCGCGCATGTGCAAGAAGTGCGGCGAGTCTATTGACGAGTAAGGCCAATACACCGATGCCCACGGTACGGCGTATGGNCTCTTACT
>JGI24188J35168_1002219_pt1 | contig 10736 bp, 11 predicted proteins | sample YNPBryantNP2012_FD_35168 | JGI IMG/M metagenome (IMG submission 35168) | reverse complement strand
GACAGGCTTCCTGGCCTGCTGGAGGAAAGCCGTCCGCCGCGGGAGCGTGCATTCGTAAAAATTCGTTGACGGTATGGCTCCATGGTGGTAGCTTTGCCCAGGTCCAGGGGGATGGCGCAGGAGAGGGCGGGGAAAGCCAGATTCAAGCGGAGGTTCCACGGCGGGCAACCCCCGATATTTATGATATTTATCTATAATATTGACAAACGTCCGCCTTCCTGCTATACTATCCAGNGATGAAAAGCACACGGGAACGCGTGTTACAACTTCTCGCCCGCAAGCCCCGTCAGACGGTCAATGAGCTGGCTCAGGAACTGGGGATTAATCCGATCTCCATGCGCCATCACCTGAACGTGCTGCAGATGGAGGGGCTGATCGCAGCGGAGGAAGAACGCCATGGGGTGGGACGCCCACGGCTGGTGTATTCCCTGACGGAAAAAGGCCGCGAACGTTTCCCGACCGGCTATCTGCGCCTGACCATGCGCCTGCTGGAGCAGATGAAAGAAACCATGCCCGCCCCCATGGTAAAGAGCCTGTTCAGCCAGATCGCCGCCGACCTGGCGCGCGAATACACCGCCGAACTGGAAGGGTTGAGCATGGAAGAGCGGCTGGAGCTGGTGAAAGCCCTGCTCAGTCAGGAAGGGTTTGTCGTCGAGTGGGAACGGCGGGGGGAACAATATCAGATTCATGAGCTCGCCTGTCCCTACTATCAAATCGGCATCAGCCACCCGGAGGTCTGCACGGTGGACGAGGAGTTAATCTCCAAAATGCTTGCCGTCCCGGCGGAGAAAGTACAGTGCGTGCTGACCGGCGGCAACTACTGTACCTACGTTATCCAATCCTCTACGGAGAAAAAGCATGAGCGAAACGGTGAATCAAATCAAGTGGAGCCTGCATGAAACACATCCCGACCTGGTACAACCCCTGCGCGAGAAACTCTCACAGGTCGTAGACCCGGAGATCGGGCTGAATGTTATCCAGTTAGGCCTGATCCGCGAGGTGCGCATCGAAGACCATGTGGCGCGGATGCGGATGATCCTCACCACCCCCTTTTGCCCCTACGGGCCGGCGCTGATCGAAGTGACGCGCCAGAAGGCCCAGGAAGCCCTGGGGATGCCGGTGACCATCGAGATGGGGATGGAAATGTGGGATTTCTCGATGATGGAAGACCCATCGGTGCTGGATTGGGGCCTGTACGGTTGAGCCATGCCCAACCGCCTGATCCATGCCCTTTCTCCTTATCTTCGTCAACATGCCTCCAACCCTGTTGACTGGTATCCATGGGGGGAAGAAGCACTCGAGAAAGCCCGCCGTGAATCGAAGCCGATCTTCCTGAGCATTGGATATGCGGCCTGTCACTGGTGTCACGTGATGGCCCATGAGTCGTTTGAGGATGCGGAGATTGCCCAAATCCTGAACGAGCATTTTGTTCCAATCAAGGTAGATCGAGAGGAGCGGCCGGACCTGGATGAGATTTACATGCAGGCCACAATCGCCTTGAGCGGTCAGGGCGGCTGGCCGATGTCGGTCTTCCTGACGCCAGACCTGCAACCCTTCTTCGCCGGCACTTATTTCCCCAAAGAACCCCGCTATCGGCTGCCCTCCTTTCGCCAGGTGCTCCTGGCGGTCCTGGATGCCTGGCAGAACGAGCGCAGCCGCATTCTGGCCTCCGCCGAATCCATCACCCGCCAGTTACAGGCCTCGCTCCTCAACGCCTACCCTGGCGCGCTCACGCCGCAATGGCTGGACGCCATCACGGAGGAGCTACTGCGCACGTATGATTGGGTGCATGGCGGCTGGGGCGGCCCACCCAAATTTCCCCAACCGCTGCTGATCGAATTCCTGCTCCATCAGGCCTGGAAGGGAAATGCCCGGGCCCTGGAGGTATGCCTGCACGCGCTGCGCTGTATGGGNAAGGGCGGCATGTATGACTGGGTCGGTGGAGGATTCCATCGTTACAGTGTGGATGCGCAGTGGCTGGTGCCGCACTTTGAAAAGATGCTCTACGACAACGCGCTGCTGGCGCGCGTCTATCTGCACGCCTGGCAATTGACGCGCGNTCCCTTCTTCTACCACATCGCCGAAGCGACGCTGCGCTTCCTGGCGCGGGAACTCACCCACCCCAGGGGCGGCTTTTTCAGCAGCCTGGACGCTGATTCGGAGGGGGAAGAAGGAAAGTCTTACGTCTGGACTGCAGACGAGCTGGAAAAAGTCCTGAAAGAAGATTATCCGCTCTTTCGCAGCGCCTTCAACATCCGTCCATTCGGGAACTGGGAAGGTAAAACGGTGTTGCAGCGCGCTCTGGATGATCACAGCCTGGCCCGACAGTTTGGGATCAGCGTGGAAGAAGTGGAAGCAAGGCTGGAACGCGGACGGGAAGCGTTATTCCGCTACCGTCAGGCACGGGTGCCCCCTGCNACGGACGTGAAGGTTATCACCTCCTGGAATGNGCTGGCTCTCGCCACACTGGCAGAGTTTGCATGGTTCGCGGATCAATCGCCCGGCGGCANACAGGGGGAAAGTCAGATGCTGGCTGGGTCTTTGGGGGGTTTTTCGTTGGTGGCTCAGAGGGATTGGTATTTATTGGCTACACGAAATGCGAAATTCTTGCTCGACGCCCTCGGCTACCCCGATCTCCGCCACGCCTGGAACAACGGGCTGTTGAGCCAGGAAGGCTTCCTGGAAGATTACGCCAGCCTGATCCTGGGCTTGCTCCAACTCTATCGGTGTGATTTTAACCCCACCTGGTATCAGGCCGCCAGGACGTTAACCGAAGCCATGCTCCGCCATTTCTACGATCCCCAACACGGATTTTTCGACACCCCCTCCGCCGAGGGTCTGCCGTTCCGCCCGCGCCAGGTGCAAGACAACGCCACCCCCAGCGGTAGCGCGCTGGCGGTCACCGCCCTGTTGCGCATGAGCGCGCTGGAAGGGAAAACCGAATGGCGCGCCATCGCCGAAAGGAGCATCGAACAACAGGCCGCCCTCATTGCCCGCTATCCCCACGCCTTCGGGCAGTGGTTGCTCGCCGCCGACCTGGCGCTGACCCCCTCTCAGGAGATCGCGCTCCTGGGCCGCTCCTTCCAGGATTTGCATCCCCTGCTCCAGACCATGCGCCAGGGCTGGTATCCGTACGCGGTCATCGCCGCCAGCGCCTTCCCGCCCTCCCCTGAATCCCCGGCCCTGCTCCACGACCGTCCGCTTCAGGATGTCGCAAGCGCCTATGTCTGTCATCACTTTGTCTGCGAACGCCCTGTAAGCACTCCCGAGGAGCTTCACGCCCTGCTCCGCCCCACATCCCCAACCTCCTGACCGGCTAACTGTGGTAAAATGTGGCCATTCCTCATCCACAGGCGCTGCGATGGATAACCGTATCCCCCTGCTACGCATCCAAAACCTGAAAACTTACTTTTACACCGAAGATGGCATCGTCAAAGCGGTGGACGGCGTAGACCTCGAAGTCTACCCCGGCGAAGTGTTGGGCCTGGTCGGCGAATCGGGATGTGGCAAAAGCGTCACCTCGCTCTCGATCATGCGCCTGATCGCCCCGCCCGGCAAAATCGTAGAGGGCGNAATCTGGTTCGATGGGCAGAATCTGCTCAGCCTCCCGGAGAAGCAGATGATCGCCATCCGCGGCAACCGCATCTCGATGATCTTCCAGCAACCCCAGACGGCGCTCAATCCGGTTTTCAAAGTCGGCGATCAGATCGTCGAGGTGCTTCAGATCCACCGCCAGATGGACCGTAAAACGGCCTGGGAACGGGCGATAGAGATGCTTCGCCTGGTCGGCATTCCAGACCCGGAGCGGCGCGCCCAGGCCTACCCTCATGAGCTTTCCGGCGGCATGGCCCAACGGGTGATGATCGCCATGGCCCTGGCCTGCGAGCCGGCCCTGCTGATCGCCGATGAACCCACCACCGCCCTCGATGTCACCATCCAGGCCCAAATCCTCGACCTGATGCGCAACCTGCGCCAGCAGATCAACACCGCCATCATCCTCATCACCCACGATCTGGGCGTGGTCGCCGAAATGGCCGAGCGCGTGGCCGTGATGTATGCCGGGCAGATCGTGGAACAGGCGGAGGTCAACGCCCTGTTTGATACCCCGCTCCACCCCTACACCCAGGGGCTGCTGGAATCAATCCCGGTGTTAGGAGAATTCAAAGAGCGTCTGGCGGTCATCCCCGGCAGCGTCCCAAACCTGATCAACCTGCCGCCCGGCTGTCGTTTTGCCCCACGCTGCCAGGCAAGGGTCAAANATGGTCTGAAGATTTGCGAGCAGGAAATGCCTGCCCTGCAGGAGATCGCCCCCGGTCATCGGGTACGTTGCTGGCTGTACCAGCAAGCACCCGATCATCAGCCGCCGTTCCCCCTCGCGGCAAAGGTCTGAACCATGAACAACGCCCGCCCACTCCTCGAAGTTCAAAACCTGAAAACCTACTTTCCCGTGCGCGCCGGGTTGCTGCAGCGCGTGGTCGGCTGGGTAAAGGCAGTAGATGACGTCTCCTTCACGGTCTATGAAGGGGAGACGCTGGGGCTGGTGGGTGAATCTGGCTGTGGCAAGACGACGGTGGGACGCTCCATCCTGCGCCTGATCGAACCCAACGCCGGCCGCGTGCTCTTCGAGGGGCAGGATGTGCTGCGCCTGCGNGGGCGCGAATTGAAAGCGCTGCGCCGCAACATGCAGATCATCTTCCAGGACCCCTACGGCTCACTCGATCCGCGCCTGCCCATCGGCGAATCCATCATCGAGGGCCTGCACATCCACGGCATTGGCACGCCCCAGGAACGCTATCNGCTCATGCTGGATATCCTCCGCAAAGTGGGGTTAGAGAGCTACCACGCCCGACGCTACCCGCACGAATTCTCCGGCGGTCAGCGGCAGCGCATCGGCATCGCGCGCGCCCTGGCGCTGCGCCCGAAATTCATCGTCTGCGACGAACCCGTCTCTGCCCTGGATGTCTCCATCCAGTCCCAGGTGCTGAACCTGCTCAAAGACCTGCAGCAGGAATTCGGCCTGACCTATCTCTTCATCGCTCACAACCTGAGCGTGGTCGAGCACATCTCGGATCGGGTGGCTGTCATGTACCTGGGGAAAATGGTTGAAATTGCCCCGCGCCAGGAAATCTTCCGCTCCCCCCTGCACCCTTACACCAAAGCCCTGCTCTCTGCCATTCCCATCCCCAACCCCAAAGTGCGCCGCGAGCGCATGATTCTGAAAGGCGATGTTCCCAGCCCGTTGAATCCCCCGCGCGGCTGTCGCTTTCATCCCCGCTGCCCCTGGGCCAAAGACATCTGTTCTCAGGAAGAACCGCCCTTGCGGGAAGTTTCCCCCGGACATCAAGCAGCCTGCTGGCTGATCGAATCATGAGACCTCTCCCCTGGATCCTTCTGCTTTCGCTCTTGCTGAGCGCCTGCCTGCCGTTGACACCTCCCCCGCTGGCGCAGACCGCGCTCCCCGAAACACCCTCTGCGCTGCCGACGGCTTCTTCCACTCCCACCCCGGCCCCCCGTTCGCTGACCATCTGCCTGGGAGAGGAGCCGAACACGCTCTATCCCTTAGCTCGGCTGAACGCCGCTGCCCGCACCGTGCTCTCCACCGTCTATGACGCGCCGGCTGAACGCCTCAACTACACCTATGTCCCCATCATCCTGGAAAAAATCCCCACCCTGAAGGACGGCGATGTCAGGCTGGAGCGTGTGACGTTGAAACGTGGGGATGAGATCGTGAACGCGGAGGGCCAGGTCCAGGCCCTGGCGCCAGACGTGCGCTTTCTCCCGGCCGGCTGTCGCAGCGCGGACTGCGCCGTCCGCTGGGATGGAAAGAGCAACGTGACCATGGAGCGTATGCGCGTCACCTTCAAGCTCCTCAGCGATATTTACTGTTCCGATGGCGCCCCGGTCACCGCGGCAGATTCGGTCTTCGCCTACAATCTGGCGGTTGCCCAGAAAGATGCTTTTCACGCCTACCTGCTCGACCGCACCACCTCGTATAAGGCCCTGGACGAACGCACGGTGGAATGGATGGGCAAGCCCGGCTTTATTGACCCCGATTACGTACAAAACTTCTGGCTGCCGCTCCCGGAGCACGCCTGGAAAGACTATAAACCCTCTGAACTTGCCGATCTGGACGTAGTCAGTCGCACGCCACTCGGTTATGGCCCGTACGTGATCCAGGACTGGCGACCGGGCGACTCCATCCTGCTGCGGAAAAACCCCTCCTATTTCCGCGCTCGCAACGGATTGCCGCGCCTGGATACCATCACCTTCCGCTTCCTGCGCGATCCGAATCAGGCGATCAGCGCGCTGATCGCCGGCGAATGCGATCTCCTCGATCCCACCTTACCCCTGGAGGGGCAGGTCGGCCTGCTGCGCTCCCTGGAGCAACAGGGCAAAGTTCGCCTGTGGATCGCACAAACCCCCATTCTCGAATGGCTCGGCCTGGGATTGCGCCCGGCCTCCTATGAGGATGGCTATACCCCTCCGCAGTATGACCGTCCGGACTTCTTCGCCGATCCGCGCTTCCGCCAGGCGCTCGCCCTGTGCCTGGATCGGACGCGCGCCGTGCACGAAGTGCTCTTCGATACCACCCAGGTCCCGGACACCTTCTTCCCCTCCGCTCATCCCCTGCACGTGACAGGCCTTCCCACCTATCCCTATGATCCTGAGGCTGCGGATGAGCTACTGAAGAGCCTTGGCTGGTACGATCACGATCAAAATCCCTCCACCCCGCGCCGCGCCCATGGCGTTCCCAATGTCCCGGATGGCACCGAGCTGATCCTGCGCTACGACACCACCCAGGCACTGCAGCGTCGCCAGGTAGCTGAAATCCTGGCCTCCTCCCTGCAAACCTGCGGCATTGGCGTTCAACTCCATTTCCATCCCGCCCAGGAATTCTACGCCGAAGGCCCCAAAGGCCTGCTTTTCGGTCGCAATTTTGACCTGGCGCAATATGCCATTGGGGGCGCGTTAGAGGTCACCTGTAGCAACTTCATGAGCGCTCAAATCCCCAACACTCAAAACCACTGGATCGGTGCCAATGTGGAGGGCTACCAGAGCGCAGAATACGATGCCCTGTGTCAGCAGGCCTTGCAATCCCTGCCTGAAGAGCAGAGCTACCAGGAGGCCTACCGCAAGCTCCAGCAGCTCTTCGCCCTGCAACTGCCTGCCATCCCCCTTTATGCCCGTCCGCTCCTGGCCATTTCCCGCCCCGATCTGTGCCGCCTCGACCTGGACGCCACCGCCTTCAGCCCACTCTGGAACATCGAGCAGGTAGATTACGGGGAAGGTTGTCGCTAAACGCTACGTCTCTCAGCCCCTATTCCCTCACAAACACCACGCTCTTATACCCCAGCGACATGAAAAACCGCAGCAGATACACCTCTGCGTTCTCTCGCGCCCGCTGCAGAATTCCATCCTCCAGCGCGGCCTTCAGAATTTCCTGCTCCGCGCGTTGGCGTGCCAGCGTCTCCAGGTCCTTCACCCCTTTGCTCAAAAGTCCAGTCTCGCGATCATAGACATAAGACTTCTCGTTATCCAGCGTCGCCACAAACACCTCCGGCGCCGGCAACCGCACATACAGCACCCCATTCTCCAGCCACATATCCTGCGGCATGATCTTCTGCATATCAATCCCGGCGATCACCACCCCGTGCGCCACAAACAGCAAACGATCCCCCAGCAAAAACCCCAATGTTCCCTGATTCTGCTCCGCTGTGACCACCTTCTCCACCGTGTACTGGATAGTCTCCAGCCGTGCCAGCGCCTGCACCTGATTGATCACCGTGACCGGGTCTGGCAGAATGGTCGGCGTTGGGTGAAGCAGGCTCGCCACCTGCGTCTGCAGAGAAGCGTTTGCCTGTTGCAACGGCGCCACGGCCTGCTGTGTCCCCTCGCGCACCGTTTGTACGATAAAATAGACCCCGGCGATCAAGACGATCAGGATCAGCAATGAAAACAAATTCTGTCGCATGGCTACCTCCTTACGGAAAGATCGGGCCCTCCTATTTTAGCCGAAAAAATAGGGAAAAAAGGACCCGGCCGCCTGCCATCCCGAGCCGCATCCTGCTCCTGGGGCTTCTCCTCCTCCTGAGCGCCTGCCGCGGTGCGCCTTCCTCCCCGACCCCTGGCCCCGCCGCCGCACCTGAAGCCTCGCTGCCCACCCCGACGATCACACCGCAGGCCCCCCTGGGCAGTCGCCAGAACCCGATCCTCTTCGCGTTCCCGCCGCTCTCCCACCCGACCGATCAACAAATCCGTGAAATGCGCCAGCTCACCGATTTTCTCAGTCAGGGCAGCGGTCTCATCCTGGCTGCGGTGATTCCGGCCTCCGAGGAAGAACTGCTCACCGGCCTCTCGGAAGGTCGTTACCACATCGCCTATCTCTCCCCGCTTCTCTACGCCGCCCTCCCCCCCACGGCTGATCTGCAGCCCATGCTTGCCCGCCGCCAGGATGGTAAAATCTTTTACAGCGCCCAGTTTGTCGTCCATCGCCAGCGGGGCCTGATCCCTTTCTTCGACCCGGTCAGCGGTCAGAACACCCAGGATGCCCCTCAGGCCCTGGCCCAGCTCCAGGATCGTCATCCCTGCTGGGTTTCCCCGACCTCGCTGGCCGGCTATCTCATTCCTCGCGCCTATCTCCTCCGCGCCGGCGTCCAGCCGCTGGAGGCCGCCTTCCTTGGGGGACATGAGGCTGTCCTGCGCGCCCTGTACACCCCCGGCCTGTGCGATTTTGGCGCCACCTACACCGATGCCCGCGCCTTTCCCAGCCTCCCCGCCGATTTTCCAGATATTCAGGATGATATTCAAGTTCTCTGGCGCACGNCGCCCGTCATCCCCTACGATCTCTTCGTCTTCTCCCGTCGCATCCCCCAGGAACAACGCATCCTCTTTGCCCAACGGCTGCAAAGCCTGCCCTTCCGTCCTGAAAAATCCATCCTGGAGCACCTCTTCCAGGTCACGGAACTGGAGCTTGTAGATGAATCCCGCTACCGTGAATTCCTCGATCTCATGCATTCACTGCCTCTCGATCTCCGAATGCTGCTGAGACTAAAACTTCCATAAAACCGTNTGAACTGGCTTTTACGACTCTCCTTCCACCTCTGGTATTACTTCCGTCCGCCCTGGGATAAAGGTCAATCGCCGCCGGAACTGCTGGAATACCTGGCACAGCATCCCCCGGCGCGTGCGATTGATCTTGGTTGCGGCAGTGGCACCAACGTCATCACCCTGGCGCGTCACGGCTGGCAGGTGAGCGGAGTAGATTTCGCCCCCCGTGCCATCGCGCTCGCCCNTCGCAAAGTGCACCAGGCCGGCCTCCATGCCGATTTGTATGTCGCCGATGTCACCCGCCTGGATGAAAGAATCCCCGGCGCGTTCGATCTCGCCTTAGATATTGGTTGCTTCCATGGCGTCGTAGATCGCCCCGCCTACCTGCGCCAGCTTCAACGTCTTTTGCGCCCCGGCGGTCACTGGCTGCTCTATGCCTTCTNCCGCTCCAGCGCCCCCGAATCCTTCCAGGGCTGGGATCGGCTCTTCGCCCTCCTGCAATCGCGCACGCCGCCGGGTCTGAATGAAAGCGATCTGAGGCACATCGAGGCAAGCGGTTTTCGCCTGCTCTGGCGCAAAGACGGCCATGATCGGCGCGGTCGTCCTTCTGCCTGGTTCCTTTTCCAGAAAGCCGGGCCATGAAACTGCTCTTCCTGTTTCTCGATGGCGTGGGACTGGGCAGCGCGGACGGGAAGATCAATCCGCTTGCCCGCGCTTCCATGCCTTTCCTCCAGGAACTGCTCGAAGGCCGGCGGCTGCTGTATCGCGCAGCCCCCTATGAGGGGCGGCTGGCTTCCCTGCAAGCTCTGGATGCCACGCTGGGGGTGCCCGGCCTCCCTCAGTCGGCCAGCGGTCAGGCAACCTTGCTGACAGGTCTCAACATCCCTGGCCTGATCGGCTATCACTATGGCCCCAAGCCCAATCCGCCCATCGCCGCCCACATCAAAAATGGCACTCTCTTCAGTCGTCTTCGCCAGGCGCAGCGTCGGGCTGCCCTGTTGAATGCCTATCCACCGCGCTATTTTCACGCCATTCAAAGCGGCCGCCGGCTCTATTCTGCCATCCCCCTGGCGGTGACGGCTGCCGGCCTGCCTCTCTTCAACGCGGAGGACCTGTTCGCAGCGCGTGCCTTCTCCGCCGATTTTACCGGCGAAGCCTGGCGTTCCATGCTCGGTTTCCCGCAGGCACCCCTCTGGTCACCNCANGAAGCGGGTCGCCGCATGGCGGAGCAGGCTGCCGCCTATGACTTCTCCTTCTTCGAGTACTGGGCCAGCGATTACGCCGGCCACAAACAGGACATGGAATGGGCGCTCCGTCAACTGGAAACGCTCGATGGTCTCTTACAGGGACTTTGCGAGGCTCGCCCGGACGACCTGCTGATCCTGATCACCTCGGATCACGGAAACCTGGAAGACCTTTCCACGCGCCANCANACGCTGGCGCCTGTGCCGCTTTTGCTCATCGGCCCACCCCAGGCTCGTCAGGCCTTTCAAGATGCTCAAGACCTCACTCACCTCGCGCCGCTCATCTTGCGGCTATTGACAGGCACCGAAGAACCTGAGGAAAGTGGACGATAGACGGTGAACAACGGACAGTACTGTATCATTCGTTCAGGAAATTCGCATTGAGTCGCCCGAAGCCATGAAAAAACCTCTGTCTTCTGTCATTGCGAGCGAAGCGCATGTCCC
>JGI24188J35168_1002216_pt1 | contig 10742 bp, 8 predicted proteins | sample YNPBryantNP2012_FD_35168 | JGI IMG/M metagenome (IMG submission 35168) | reverse complement strand
AGCCATCGATGACCGGTTGCGCGAGGGCGGCGGTCGCGAAAAGCAGGCTTGCCGCAAACACGGTGAGATAGACCTTGCGTATCATGTGAATACCCTCCTTTCCGGTAATTTGCAACCGAGTTCACGTATTCAGAATACGTATTCGTTCCAAAACTATTATTGCTCTATTGCGTACGGGAGTCAAGAGGGTAAGGGGGTGTTCGACAAATCCGCCAGACTCCACTTGGAGGACGAGGCTCCCGCCGAAACGTTAGAGAAAGTGTCGTGCAATAAGCCTTCCGCGGAGAGGTCGGGTGGGAGCTCGTCTGTCCACCAACGCAGTCTAAAGCCTGCGGCTACGCTCTGTGTATTTTCAAACACCCCCCACCTCTTCTTGACAAACCGGCAGTCCATCCGTTATACTCTATGCAACGGGTTCCTTTAAGTCCGTCCAGCGAGGCGGACAAGGAGCGATGCACAGTGCCTGCCCGCTCAGCACCTCTCCTTGCCGCCCGCACAGCAAAAGGAGGCACGCATGCCCACCGAAGTCAAAGTGATGGATGCCCACGAGATGCGGCGCGCGCTGACCCGCATCGCTCATGAGATTCTGGAGCGCAACAAAGGCGCGGAAGACCTGGTGCTGGTGGGCATCCTGCGACGAGGCGCACCGCTGGCACACCGCCTGAGCCGACTGATTGAACAGATCGAAGGCACCACTGTGCCCGTCGGCGAGCTGGACATCTCCCTTTACCGCGATGACTACCGCACCCGCACCGTTTCCGATATCGGTGCCACCCGCATCCCCGTGGACATCACCGGCAAAAAGGTGGTGCTGGTGGATGAGGTCATCTATACCGGGCGCACCGTCCGCGCCGCCATCACCGCGCTGATGGATTTGGGGCGTCCGGCGTGTATCCAGCTGGCGGTGCTGATTGACCGCGGGCACCGCGAACTGCCCATCCGCCCCGATTACGTGGGCAAGAACCTGCCCACGTCGCGGCAGGAGTTTGTGGATGTGCGTTTGGAAGAGCTGCACGGTGACGACTCCGTCTCGATTCGCAAACCCGACGAGGAGCGACAGGCATGATGACCGACCTGATTACCCTGCGCGAGACCAGTGCGGAAGACATCCGCTTGCTTCTGGACACGGCGCAGTCGTTCAAAGAGATACTGGAACGCCCCGTCAAAAAGGTGCCCACCCTGCGCGGCAGGCAGGTGGTCACGCTGTTTTACGAAGCCAGCACCCGTACGCGCGTCTCGTTTGAAAACGCCGCCAAGATTATGTCGGCGGACACCACGAGCGTGGCAGCAGCCACCAGCTCCGTGCAAAAGGGCGAAAGCCTGCTGGATACGGTGCAGACCTTGCGGGCGATGCGCATCGACTGTCTGGTGATGCGCCATCCGCAGTCGGGGGCGGCGCATCTGGTGGCGCAGGCACTGGACGTTCCGGTGGTCAACGCGGGCGACGGCATGCATGAACACCCGACGCAGGCGCTGCTGGATATGCTGACTATCCGCCAGCACAAGGGACGGCTGGAAGGGCTGACCGTCGCGATTGTAGGCGACATCGCGCACAGCCGCGTGGCACGAAGCAACCTGTGGGGGCTGACCAAGATGGGCGCGAAGGTACGCTTCGTCGCGCCTGCCACGCTGTTGCCGCGCGAGGTGCACCGATTGCCGGTGGAGGTGTACACCGATTTGCGCCAGGGGCTGAAAGACGCGGATGTGGTGATGGCGCTGCGCCTGCAGCAGGAGCGAATGGAGCGTGGGTTACTGCCAAGCCTGCGCGAGTACGCGCAACAATGGGGCGTCAGCGCCAGTGCGCTGGAGGTTGCCAAACCGGACTGCATCGTCATGCACCCGGGTCCCATGAACCGCGGCGTGGAGATAGCCGACGACGTGGCGGACAGCGGGCGCTCGGTCATTCTGGAGCAGGTAACCAACGGCGTCGCCATCCGAATGGCGGTGCTTTACCATCTTCTGGGCGGGGAGGCAGCGGCATGAGAACCGTTTTCCGAAAAGCGCACGTCTGCGACCCATCACAGGGCATCGACCGAGTGACGGACGTGGTGGTGGAGGACGGCACCATCCTTGCCATCACCGACGACAGCGCGCCCTACGATGTGGGCAGCTGCGAAGTGATAGACTGTTCCGGGCTGTTGCTGACGCCGGGGCTGATCGACCTGCACACCCACCTGCGTGAGCCGGGTTATGAGTATAAAGAGGATGTGCAATCGGGCACGGCGGCAGCGGTTGCCGGAGGTTTCAGCGCGGTGTGCTGCATGCCCAACACCGACCCGCCGCTGGACGAACCGTCGGTCATTCGCGGACTGCTGAAGCGGGCGGAAGAGGTCGGCGTCGCGCGAGTGTATCCGGTGGCTGCCATCACAAAGGGCCTGCAGGCAGAAGGCTTAAGCGAGATGGCGGCGCTAAAGGAGGCGGGAGCGGTTGCGGTGACGGATGATGCTTACCCGCTGCAGTTGGCGGAAGTGCTGCGGCGGGGGATGGAGTACGCCGCACAGCTGGGCTTGACGGTGATGACCCACTGTGAGATAAGTCGCTGACCCGTGATGCCAGCATGAACGAGGGGCTGACCGCCACCATCATGGGCTTGCGCGGGATGCCTGCGGTAGCGGAGGAGATACAGGTGGCGCGGAACTGCCTGATGAGCCTGTATACCGGCTGCCGTCTGCACATCCTGCATGTGTCTACGGCGGGGGCGGTGCAGCTTATCCGCTGGGCAAAGGAGCGCGGCGCACCCGTCACCGCCGAAACCTGCCCGCACTATTTCGCGCTGACCGACGAAGCGTGCATGGGTTATAACACCAATGCCAAGATGAACCCGCCCCTGCGCACGCAGGCGGACTGCGACGCCATCATCAAAGGGCTGTTGGACGGTACGATTGACGCCATCGCCACCGACCACGCCCCCCACGCCCATCACGAGAAAGCGCAGGAGTTTGCACTCGCGCCGTTTGGGATTGTGGGGTTGGAGACTGCGTTCGCCATCTCCTACACCGAGCTGGTGGCGACGGGCAGGATGAGCGTGAGCGCGCTGGTGGAGAAGATGAGCTGCCAGCCGGCGAAGGTGCTCGGGTTGCGCGGAGGCACGCTGAAGCCGGGAGCGCCTGCCGACATCGCACTGTTCGACCTGGAGCGGAGGTGGACAGTTCGCGCCGAGCAGTTCCGTTCCAAATCGCGCAACACCCCCTTCGAGGGCTGGGAGGTGCTGGGCAAGCCGGTGTTGACGATGGTAGGGGGCAAGGTGGTGTATCGGGAGGTGGGGACCTAACCCCCCTTCCCTACGAGGGAAGGGGGAACAAAACGCCCTTTTGCTTGTAGGAGACGGGGCGGGGCTGAAGTGACCCATCTCCCCTCTCCCACAGCGTGGGAGAGGGGTCGGGGGTGAGGGAGAACAACGCTATGCCCGAAACGCTTCTGAAAAACGTCACTATCTACACGATGGACGAAGAACAGCCCATTGCCAGCGCGATGGTCTGGCTGGAGGAACGCCTGTTGGCAGTGGGTGACGCCGCCGATTTGGCGGCACGCTACCCGTCTGCGAAGCGCGTGGACGGCGGAGGGCTGTTTGTGGTGCCGGGCTTCAATGACTGCCACTGCCACATTCTGGCGTATGGGCTGGATTTGAGCGCGGCGAATCTGAGCCCAGAGNATGCGCCCGACATCCCTTCGCTGGTTGCGCAACTGCGCCGCTGGGCGGAAGAACATCCGGACGCCGCTTGGATTGTAGGCAGCTTTTACGACCAGAACCGCCTGGCGGAACGCAGACATCCGACTCGCCATGATTTGGACCAGGTGAGCTGCGAAAAGCCGGTGTTTATCGAACACACCAGCAAGCACGGGGGCGTGGCGAACTCGGTGGCATTGCGGATAGCGGGCATCACGCGCGAGACTCCCAACCCGCCCGGCGGCAGCATCGAGCGCGATGCGCATGGCGAGCCAACGGGCGTGCTGCTGGAGAGCGCGACCGACCTGGTGACCAGACACCAGCCGCCGCTGTCGCATCAGCAGCGGGTGCGTGCCGTCCACCTGGCGGCGCAGGCGATGGCAGAGAAGGGCATCACGGCAGCTTCGGACGCCAGTACCGGCTGGGGCGACCTAGAGGGGGAGATTGCTGCCTGTGTGCAGGCGGTGAACGAAGGCGCGCCCCTGCGCGTGACCCTGATGATTCTGGCAACCGCGCTTCGGCGTGACGGGAGGTGGCTGCAGCCACAGGATATCGGTACAGGGAGCAACGGCGTGCGTGTGGGCATTGCCAAGGTGTTTGCCGACGGCGCGCTGACCACCCGCACCGCCGCGCTGAAGGAGCCTTTCGTGGATACCGGCACGACGGGGATGCTGCTGCACAGCGAGGAAGAGTTGCAGGAGCTTATCGTCGGGGCGCACCGTGCAGGCTGGCAAATCGCCACGCACGCCATCGGCGACCGTGCGATTGAGACGGTACTGAACCTGTATGCGCAGGCGATGCAGGCGCAGCCGCGTGCAGATGTGCGACATCGCATCGAACACTGCATGTTACTGGACGATGGCTTAATCGACCGCCTGCGCAGGTTGGGCGTGGTGGCAGTATTGCAACCGGAGTTCGTGGCGCGGTTGGGCGACGCTTACCGGTACGGGTTGGGCGAGGAACGGGCGAGGCGGCTCAATCGGGTAACGTCGTTGCTGCGTGCAGGCGTGCGGGTAGCGTTCAGTTCCGACTGTCCGGTGGTGCCCGGTGCGCCGCTGGACGGGGTACGCGCGGCAATGGAACGGAAAACCCCACTCGGCGTGGTGTTGGGAGAGGAGGAGCGAGTGGGTGCACTCGCCGCTATCCGTTTGTATACAGCTGGCTCGGCGGTCGCGGTCAAAGACGAGGCACATACCGGCATACTGGCGGCGGGAAAGCGTGCAGACTTTGTCGTATTGAGCCGCGATCCGGCGGCAACGCCACCGGAAGAGTGGGAAGCCGTGCAAATCGTGGCGACCGTATTTGGGGGAAGGGTCGTGGCAGGGAGGTTGGAGTGAAAGCGATACTGGTTCTGGAGGATGGCATCACCTTCGAGGGCGAGGCAATCGGTGCGCCCGGCACCGTGGTGGGGGAGGTGGTGTTCAACACCGGCATGACCGGCTATCAGGAGATATTGACCGACCCCTCTTACGCCGGGCAGATTGTCACGCTGACGTATCCGCTCATCGGCAACTACGGCATTAACGAAGAGGATGACGAATCGCGGCGTGTGCAGGTTTCCGCGCTGGTGGTGCGGGAGGCATGCGACCGTCCAAGCAATTGGCGTGCGCGCTGGACGTTGCGCGAGCACCTTCGGTCGAAGGGCGTGCCCGGCATCCACCGCATCGATACACGCGCGCTGACAAGACGACTGCGGGCGGCAGGGGTGATGATGGGCATTCTAACCACCGAGCTGACCCGTGAAGAGGCATGGCGGCACTTGAAATCGTCTCCCCGCTACGATGAGTTCAACTACGTGCGGATGGTGACGACACCGGAGCCGTACGTCTGGGACGCAGAGGGCATGAAGCCTGCCGACGCGCCCGAACTGCCGGGCACACGCTATCGCATCACGCTGATAGACTGCGGGCTGAAGTACAATATTCTGAGGAGGTTCGCTGCACTGGGCAGTCGGGTAACGGTGTTACCGTGCACCGCCACCGCAGAAGATATTCTGGCGACGCATCCCGACGGAGTAGCCCTGTCACCCGGTCCGGGCGACCCCGCCCTGCTGGGGGACATCGTGCAGCAGGTGCGTCGGCTGGTGGGCAAAGTGCCCATCTTCGGCATCTGTCTGGGTAACCAGCTGGTGGGTGCGGCGTTCGGCGCGAAGACGTTCAAACTGAAGTTCGGACATCGGGGATGCAACCATCCCGTCAAAGACCTCCTTTCGGGACAGGTAACGATTACGTCGCAGAATCACGGTTACGCGGTGGACGCCTCCGGGCTGGAGAAGGGCATGGAAGTGTGGCAGATTAACCTGAACGACGGCACGGTGGAAGGCTTGCGCCATACATCGCTGCCCATCTTCACCCTGCAGTATCACCCGGAGGCGTCGCCCGGACCGCGTGACAGCGATCCGTACTTTGCCGAGTTCTTGCGGTTGATCGATTCGGTGAGGAGTTGACGGTTCCGCCATGAAAAAACGGGCAGCCATCGTCATACTGGTGCTTGTGGCGACCGCGCTGGCGGTGTGGGCGCGGGTGGTGGCGCTGGATGCCGACCCGGACTTCCGCCTGTGCTGGAGCAGCGGTCTGCTCACCGACGAGGGTTTTTACACGCACAACGCCCGCAATGCCGTTCTGCTGGGACACGCACGCACCAATGAGTTCAACAACATGGTACTCAGCCCGCTGGTGCACGCGGCGCAGGCGGCGGTGTTCCGACTGTTCGGGGTGGGCTATCCGCAGGCGCGAGCCATCTCCGTCGTGTGTAGCCTGCTGACGTTGCTGGTGATGTATGCCGCGTTGCGGCGGGCGTTCGGAGAGCGTGTGGCGTGGCTGGGAGCGTTGATACTGGCGTGGGAACACGCCTACCTGATGTACAATCGCATGGCGCTGCTGGAGACGCCCGCGACTCTGTTTCTGGCGCTGGCGTTTTACACGTGGGTTCGTCGGGGAGAAGGGCTGGCTTGGTCGATGCTGACAGGGATGCTAACCGTCATCGCCTGTAGCATCAAGTCGTTATGCGCGTTCTTTATTCCCGCGCCTTTGCTGGCGAGCTGGTGGAGCGGACGGACGCACAAACGGGATACCCTCTGGGAGATCGCGGCAACTGCCGGGGGCGTGCTGATGGCGGGACTGCTGTACGCGGGCGTGTGGCTGTTGCCACACTGGCGCGAGTATCGCCACATGAGCGATTTCTACCTGACCTACCAGATACTGCCGCGCAATTTCATGGAGGCGTATGCCGATGTGCGTCGCGCTTTGCTGAACTATCAGTACGGGTTGATGGGCTATCTGTTTGCCCACATGCCGGTAACTATCTTCCTGGCACTCACGACCACCTTGCTGGCGATTTTCCGCAGGGAGGAGCGGCGCCGGGGAAACGGTGCGGTGGAGTTCCTGCTGGTGTGGATGTGGCTGGGCATCGCTCTGCTTTCCTTTATTCGCTATGCACCGAGCCGGTATTACGTGCCCGTCTACCCGGCCATTGTCGCGCTGGCAGCCATCAGCATCGTGCGTTTGCCGGATATCAGCCGCATGGTATGGCGACCGCATGAGTGGTGGGCGCATCTGCTGCGCACGCTGATGCTGGGATACGCGACCTACTTTGCGCTGGTGTTTCTGTTACAGGTTCCCTTCTCGTGGGATGTGGTGAGCCTTACCCTGTGGCTGGCGTTTCCACTGGCGGCGGTGATACAGTGGGTACTTCATCGTCTGCTTTCGGAAAACAAGTTCTCTCTGGCGTGGGCGCCGGCGGCAGCGCTGGCGGTTATCGCGGTATGGAACATCTGGTACTTCACCAGCTGGTATGAGAATCGTCAGTATACCCTGAAGCATCTCGCCGAGAAGCTGGAACATATTCTGCCGCAGGGCGCAGTGGTTGCCGGCAACTGCGCACCGGGGCTTTGTCTGGATGCGCCCGTTTCCACCATGCTGGTTATCCCGCGGCTGGCGAACTATCCCGACCCCATTGAGCGATACGGGGTAACTCATGTGGTGGTACTGGATGGGATTCAGGGCGAGTGGTGGTGGAGAAAGGACTATCCCGAGCTGTTGCGCCGTCGCAACCGTATCCTGCGGGAGTGGGTGGGACCGTATGCCATCTCGGTATACCGGGTACCGGGATGGTTACAGGAGGCTTATCGCTGGAGGTTACATTCCCACCGATTGCCCCGCGTTCAGCACAGCGCAACAGCAGCTCGCAAAGGAAAGGGAGGTTCTTGATGCCGTTCAGCACGCTGTGCCGGGAAGGGATGTGGCGTAAAGAGTGTGCCCGCTGGTGGATGCGCACCGACGAAGCAGACAGGGGAGAGGTCGAGCAGTGGTATCTTCCGCGTTCTCTGGATGAGCAATGGAAACCTGTCCGCGTGCCACATTGCTGGGAACAGGAGGGCGTCTCCGCGCGTTTTGAGGGTCCCGTATGGTATGTGACGGAGGTGGAGGTGCCCGCCGACTGGCAGCGGGGCAGGATATGGCTCTTGCTGGAAGGGGTCAGCTACGCCGCACAGATATGGGTCAACGGTCACCGTCTGGCAACCCATGTGGGGATGTGGGACAGCTTTGCCTGTGACCTCACCTCCCATCTCGAGAGTGGGAAGGCTTGTGTCGCTCTGCGCGTGGTCAAGCCGGGTGGCGAAACCTACCCCGTGCCCCGGACACTGGCGGGGTTCCTGCCGTACGTGTACGGCACATTTGGTGGCATTTGGCAGCGAGCGTGGCTCGTTCGTACGCCGGAGGCATGGATAGAAGACCTGTATCCGAACGTGGTGGGCAAGGAGCAGGTGGAAGTAGAGATATCCTGTGGCGGACAGCTCCCTGCCGGTCTTGACATGCGCCTTTACCGTCCTGATGGCGGGTTGGTCAGCAGTAAACAGGTGCAGTGTGAGGAACGCGGGTATGTCCGGGTTCCACTGGATGTCCCGGAACCGCAGTGGTGGTCTCCCCATTCGCCGAACCTGTACCGTCTGGAGGTGGAAATCACCGACCAGCGGGGGGATACCTGTCGGATTGCTCGCCCGGTTGGTCTGCGGACGGTGCAGGTGAAAGGGGATACCATCCTGCTTAACGGAGAGCCTGTCTACCCACGAGGCATCCTGCACTGGGGCTGGTATCCACAGCATCTCGCGCCGAACCCAACAGAAGACGAGGTACGCACCGAGATCGCGCGGCTGCGCGAGATGGGTTTCAACATGGTGAAGTTCTGCCTCTGGGTACCGCCGGTGCACTATCTGCGCCTGTGCGACGCGATGGGCATGTTCGCATGGGTGGAGTTGCCCATGTGGCTGCCAGAGGTTACCCCGGTGTTCCAGAGGCAGGTCGTCGATGAGTATACGCGCATTGTACTGCAGCTGCGCGGGCATCCGAGCATTATCGCCTGGACGCTGGGCTGTGAGCTGTCGGACAGCGCAAGCGCACCCTTCCTCGAGAAGCTCTACCGGCTCGTAAAGCGTCTGACCGATTGTCCTCTGGTGCGAGACAACAGCGGGGGCGGGGAGGCGTATCAGGGCTTGCTCAAAGAGTACGCCGACTTCTACGACAACCACTTCTACTGCGATTTACCGTTCCTGCGTCCTCTGTTTGATTATTTCGCACCGCGCGGGCGCGAACCCATGCCCTGGTTGTTCGGCGAGTACTGCGATTGTGACACCTTCCGTGATTTACCGGCTCTCCTGCAGGCAAACGACGGCGTCGCGCCCTGGTGGGCAACAGAAAACGAGGATATCAACCCGCGTGGCGTACGACCGCATGTCTACGTGATCGAGCAGCTGCACAGGCTGAATCAGGATGGCTTTTTTGCGGATTACTGTGATGCCCTCAAGTTCTCCTCGGAACGGCAGGCGATGTTTCACCGCAAGGTGACCGTGGAGACGACACGNCTGTACCGCGAGATTGGCGGCTACGTGATTACGAGTATCAGCGATACGCCTATCGCTACCTCGGGCGTCTTTGACGACTTGGGCAAACCCAAGTGGGATGCCTCAGAGTGGCGGAAGTTCAACGCCGATGATGTGCTGTTGCTGCAGTTCCATCGCAGGAGGGAGTGGCTCAACGGCGGCGACCGCCCATCGTACGTGGACTGGTGGAACTTCTTTAGCAGCGATACCGTTGTGGCTCGCGTTGCCCTCTCACATTACGGGCGGTGCGATTGCAAGGGCATCCTGCGCTGGAGCCTGCGTGACGAACACGGACGAAGCTTACTGCAGGGTGAGCAGGGCATTCAGACGNCAATACGTGCNGGCTCGCTGGCGCCNGTGGCGACGCTGGAGATGAAATTGCCCGAGGTGAGCCAGATGCAGCTACTCACCCTGCACTGCGCCCTGAAGACGGAGGAGGGAGAGGTCATACAGAACGATTGGGAGCTCTGGTGTTATCCGCAGGTGGACACCGGCGCTTTGAGTCTGTGGGCGGTATATGACCCTCACCACAAGCTGCGCGGAGCGGAGAAGCTGGGCTGGGACATGCGATGCGTCAGCGAAGGGGAAATCGGCCAGCAGAAGCAACTCATCGCCTCCGCGTGGCATCCGGCTTTGCTGGATGCACTGCGTCAGGGAGCGCGGGTAGTGCTCTTTCAGGACGAGCATGATGGCTTGCCCGCAGAGGGATTGCCCTTCTGGCGCGAGGCGGTAAGGCACTTTATTCCTCATCCGCTCTGGAAGAGGTTCCGTCAAAAGGGGTATACCGGCTCACAGTTTATGGGTTTGACCTGTGACTGCGCACTGGTGACCGAACAGCTGCACGAGGTGCTGGGGGCGGATGCTGTGGTGCAGCCCGTCCTGCGCCGGGTGGACGCCCGCTCGTGGCGGTTGCACGACTACATCGTGGATGTCACACTGGGCGAAGGCAGGATGCTTGCCACCACCCTGCGCATCGCGGGTGGTCTGGGTGATGCCCCATCGGGCATCGAGCGCGACGTGGCGGGGCTGTGGTTGCTGTACAGCATGACTGGTGTGTTAACGGAATGACGAGCCAGCAATCTGTATCGCAGAATGCATTTGCGCTGATTACTCGGGTAAGAGGGAAGAAATGCCAAAAAACCCAAGCATTCGGAAAGTGATGGTTATCGGTTCGGGACCGATTGTTATCGGTCAGGC
>JGI24188J35168_1002214_pt1 | contig 10757 bp, 5 predicted proteins | sample YNPBryantNP2012_FD_35168 | JGI IMG/M metagenome (IMG submission 35168) | reverse complement strand
CCCCTGGCAACCGACCGATCGCCTCCGCGGCATTGGCATCGGGCAACTCCTGGATCTTCTCTTCTGAGACAATATTGACAATCGTATTCGACGTGATCTGCTTGTTAATGGCAGCGACCTGTCCCTCCGCCTGAGCAGTTACCTCAATCATTTTGCCCCGGATTACATCGCTCACGAGCGCAATATTGAGCTCCAGCGTCTTGTTCGGCTGAATTTCAATGTCGACATCTTTTGACTGATAACCAATATAAGTTACCCGAAGGGTGTATCGTCCAACGGGCACCCGCATGATACGATAGACCCCCTCCAAATCAGTCGCGCTACCTAATGAGGTTCCAACAATAAACACGTTTGCACCCGCCAATGGCTTTGACGTTGCTCCATCGCTGATTACCCCCCGAATGCTCCCCTGCCCAAAGACCGCGATCGAATCAACAAGCATCATCAGCATGAATATGAATCGAACGCTTCGTTTGGTCATGACCAGGCTCCTTGGTTATAATTTTTGAATGACTTTTGATAATTTCTTTTTGTTAATTGGCTTCATCAAATAATCGATGGCCTGATAATTTTTGGCTTCGTCGAGATATTGATCAAATCCAGTAATGAACACTAGCTTAAAATGACCATTGACTCGATCCAAAAAATCAAAACCTGATCCGCCTGGCAGTTGGATATCCAGAAATACCAGATCAGGTTTTAGCTCATGATGCAATTTGATAGCATCCATAACATTGGTCGCCTCACCAACCAGCTCAATATTGGGATAGTGAGAGAGCATATTCTTGAGCTCGGCTCGAATGAGCCATTCGTCTTCGATGATGAGCGTTTTGTATGAATTCATGTCATTCAAAGTTAAAGTCGCATCATTGGGATGGGGCACGCATCCTGCTGCACGAAATGAGCATTGGACGGAGGAACCGAGTCGACTGTGAAGGCAATTTCTGATGCTGCCTATATCCATTGGTTTCGCCGATCCAATGGGCACGATTTCAGCAATGGAAACGGCCCCTGCGTTTGCCAAAATCAANTAGAAAATAAAAATGGAAATTATCAAGACGAAATATGTTAGCGGCAAAATAAAATGGTGAATGGCAAGAGGATGAAGTTCGAAGTGCTAAATCAAAAATCATTGCATTTGAATGGGACGGCTCATTCCAAATCAAGAAAGACAAAGGCAATTTTTCGGAATGAAAATGGGATCTGCTACGCCAGCCTAAGACAAACTCCATCTCGTGGATGATCAGTTACCTGATCCTTGCCTCAAGAGAGAATTGAGAACGCGCAAATAACAGCTTGTCTTCCTTTCAGGGCTCGAATATTGCCCCAAATAGCAGTCTCTCATCAGTCTGCTGATGGATAAGCTCCGATTTTTGATTTAAATTTTTGGGCTAAATGATCTGCTGCAATATCCGGATCAGAAGCCATTTACAATCCCAGCCAGAACTGGGAAAACATGTTTAATATTTAGCCAATCGCAAGGCGGTATCCGGCGTTAGTCTGCGTTCGCCTTAAACGATTTCGTTCTTCTTCTGGCCGGCATCGTGGTAGCTAAAGCCCAGTGATTTTGGTTCAATGCCATTGATTTTAATAACTCTTCGTTCAGAATTTCGCTGGGATTCCAAGGTGACATTTTATCGATGTTCATCATTTTTTCCCAATGATCGTTTACCATTTCACTGGTATGAGCGTCATTCTCATGCATTCAAAACAGATTCGAATTGACCAGTAAAAAATTTTGGTTCAAAAACCAGTTGACAATTCTCCCAAAAAAGATTATTTTATACCGAAGAAAATGAGAATTTGTGCGTAAATCCGACCATTCGTATTGGGCTTGTAAATTGCAAATGTAGAAAAAAATCCTTTTGCATGTTAATTAAATCAAAAAATTGTCCTATCAAAAAATGAAATATCAATCCGACATTGGCCGATCCACATCACGCTCATTTCTCTATCGATTCATGTTATCTTCGATCAGTTTCGCGCTGCTATTCTTCTCTGGTACAACTCCGAGCCCTCAACTTCATGCCCAACAACAGGATTTGAAATTCACCAACATCACTATCGAGGACGGCCTGTCCCATAGCAAAGTCAATTGCATCTACCAGGATCGCCAGGGATTTCTCTGGTTCGGGACCAATGAGGGGTTGAACAAATACGATGGCTATTCCTTCACGATCTATCAGCCCGATCCCGAGGATCCTCATAGCATTTCGGCCAATCTCATTCGCTGCATTTTGGAGGATAGCAGGGGCAACCTTTGGATCGGCACAGAGGCGGGCGGACTGAATCGGTTCGATCGCCATCACAAAAAATTCACCCATTTTACCGCCAACCCCTCTTCTGAAATCGTGTTGAGCGGCAACAACGTCAATGCCATTATCGAGGACAAGGATGGTTATCTTTGGTTAGGAACAGAGCATGGGATCGATCGCCTCGATCTGCAGCATCAACAGGCGAGTCACTATCGCCCTTATTCGGCCGACCAATCTCCTCATTTTTCAAATGAAATAATGGCCCTCTTGGTGGATCACGAAGGTATCCTCTGGATCGGCACGCTGGGCGGCGGGCTATGTGCCTTTGATCGCCAAAAGCAGCAATTCAGTTATTACCGCTATGAGCCCAAAAATCGCTTCAGTATCGGCGATAATGAGATTTACTCCATTTATGAAGATTTGAAAGGTGAACTCTGGATTGGAACCTTGAATGGTGGTCTGAATCTTTTTGATCGGACCAGCCACCGCTTCTATCGCTACTACCCTGGCCAGGATAATTCGGAAAGCACCACCATTCGGGCGATTCTGGATGATGGCAGGGGCAATCTATGGGTTGGTAATCGCAGCGGGCTGTACAATTTTGATCGCCGCAGCCATCGATTCAGTTATTATAGCCATGATCCCACCAATCCCTACAGCCTGGTTCAGAATTCAGTTCAGACCATCTTCCAAGATGCCAAGGGCGACCTCTGGATCGGCACTCGCGGCGGCATCAGCTTTTTGAATACCTCCAATTTGCCGTTCGTCCATTACCGAGCTGATGTCAATAATCCCCGCTGCTTGAACCGGCAAGCGGTGTACGCCATTCTCGAAGACCGCCACGGTGATCTCTGGTTTGGCACCGAGCATGGTGGGTTGAACCATCTGAACCGCAAAACTGGCCTGTTCACCTACTATCTTCATGACAACCAGAATCCCAATAGCTTAAGCGTGAACAACATTAAGGCGCTGCTGGAGGATCGGGAGGGCAGGCTATGGATCGGCACCTTCAACGGCGGCTTGAATGTATTGGAACGATCGAAAAAAAGGTTCATTCATTACTGGCATCATGAAAACGACCCCACTAGCCTGGCGATTGATAACGTCATGGCGTTGTTTGAAGACAGTGATGGTCATATCTGGGTGGGAACCTACGGCGCCGGGTTGGATCGGTTCAATCCTCGAACTCAGCGGTTTGAGCACCTTTTGACCGACTGGCACCACTTGGGTTTCAATAATATCTATTGCTTCTGGCTGGATCGCCATGGTCAACTCTGGCTGGGCGCCGGCCAGAGCCGGGTGGCATCTTATCACCTTCAAACCAAGAAATTTACNCCCTATCAACTCAATCATCATATCAACAATGTTGATGTGAGGGCCATCTATCAGGATCGAGCGGGCAATTTGTGGTTCGGCACCGTGGGAGCCGGTTTGTATCTATTCAACACAACTGATTCATCCTTTCGGGCTTATACCAAAAAGGATGGTCTGCCGAGCAATATCGTCTACGGCATTCTCGAAGATGATGCGGGCAATTTATGGCTGAGCACCACCAATGGCTTATGCCAGTTTAATCCCCAAACCGGAACCATAAAAAATTATTATAAAGAAAATGGCTTACAAAGCGATCAGTTCAACTACAACGCCTATTTGAAGACCCGTGACGGCCAGATGTTATTCGGTGGCATCAATGGAGTGACCGCGTTTTACCCCGATCAGATTCGTCAAAATTCCTATGTCCCACCTGTGGTCATCACCGATTTTAAAATCTTCAATCGGCCTGTGGAGATTGGCGGCGAACATCCGATCCTGACTCAGGATATCAGTCAGACCCGCGCGATCAAACTTTCTTATAAGCATTCGGTGTTTTCGTTTGAGTTTGTGGCCCTAAATTACGCCATACCCGAGCAGAACCAATACGCGTATAAAATGGAGGGCTTTGAGAGCGATTGGAATTACGTAGGCAATCGGCGCTTTGCCACCTACACCAACCTGGATCCAGGTACGTACACCTTTCGAGTCAAAGCCGCCAATAACGACGGCATCTGGAACGAAACGGGGACCGCCATCGACATCACCATCACCCCGCCATTCTGGAAGACGCTGTGGTTCAAAATCCTATTGGCCGCTATGATCCTGTTGACCATTAATCATTTTGTCAATTACCTCCGGCAGAAGAGAAATTTACTGAAGGCGAAAGCATTGGCCAACCTGGCGCAACTGAAGCTGCTGCGCAACCAGATGAATCCCCATTTTCTATTCAACGCCCTGAGCTCGATCCGCTCCATGATCCTCATCAGCAAGGACAAAGCCTGGGACATGGTTTCCGAGCTCTCCGAATTTTTCCGATATACTATGCTCAATTTCAACAAAGTCGAAGCCCTACTGGACGATGAGATCAATGCCGTCCACAATTACCTCAATATCGAAAAGGTGCGCTACAAAGATACCCTTCAGGTGTCGTTCGAAATTGAGGATGAGGCTCGCCAGTGCATAGTGCCCGCCTTTATTTGCCAGCCGCTGGTGGAAAACGCCATCAAATACGGCATGTCCACCAGCCCACTGCCATTGATCGTGAACATTTCCATCTCCTACCAGCAGAATATTTTGACCATCGATGTTTCCAACACAGGCAAATTGATGGATTCCAGGCCTAACTCGCCAGAAAAAAAGGATGTTCATGGCACATCATTGGAGAACATCAAGCAGCGCCTGCAGCTGATGTTCCCCGATCAATTCAATTTTCACCTGTNCGAGCAGGATGGGTGGGTGCATGCGAAAATTTCGATTCAATGCGATAAGAAGAAATTTTTTGTAGCCAAGGATAGGGAGAAGAGTTGAGATAATGAAATATTCATATCATTTCATCAAAAAACAGAGACTTAAACCTTCAAATTATCTAAGAGGACTCATATCTTCTGGCCGAGCCGCAGCAATGGCCTATTTTAATCAGCCTAAAAATAAGACGCCNCATGCTTCAATAAGCACGAGGCGTCTGTATAAGTTATTCCTGGCAACGACCTACTCTCCCACCCGCCAGCTGGCGGACAGTACCAGCACCTCCTATCCAAAAAATAATTCCGCTGATGCACAATAAAAAAGCCTCAATCTGCACGATTGAGGCTTTATAATTATTCCCGGCAACGACCTACTCTCCCACCCCGTTGCCAGGGCAGTACCATCGGCGCTGGAGGGCTTAACTTCTCTGTTCGGAATGGGAAGAGGTGTTTCCCCTCCGCTATGGTCACCGGAATTTTTTATCAATTTGATAAAGGTTACCAGCCTTGACGAGATTTTTTGCAGCCAAAAGCCACTAACCATCTGCTGCCATAGAGGCGGCAGGTAAGTCGCACGGCTTATTAGTACCACTCGGCTCAATACGTTGCCGTACTTACACCTGTGGCCTATCACCTTGTCATCTCCAAGGAGCCTTTAGTCCTCTGTCTTGCGACAGAGGGAGGGATATCTTATCTTGAGGTGGGCTTCGCGCTTAGATGCTTTCAGCGCTTTTCCCTTCCGAACATAGCTACCCAGCTGTGCCGCTGGCGCGACAACTGGCGCACTAGAGGTTCGTCCACTCGGGTCCTCTCGTACTACGAGCAGCTCCTCTCAAATATCCTACGCCCGCGACAGATAGGGACCGAACTGTCTCACGACGTTCTAAACCCAGCTCACGTACCGCTTTAATTGGCGAACAGCCAAACCCTTGGGACCTTCTCCAGCCCCAGGATGCGATGAGCCGACATCGAGGTGCCAAACCAGGCCGTCGATGTGAACTCTTGGGCCTGATCAGCCTGTTATCCCCGGAGTACCTTTTATCCGTTGATCGACGGCAATTCCACTTTCAACCGCCGGGTCACTAAGTCCTGCTTTCGCACCTGCTCGACCTGTGTGTCTCGCAGTTAAGCTCCCTTATGCCTTTACACTCTACGCACGATTACCGACCGTGCTGAGGGAACCTTTGAGCGCCTCCGTTACATTTTGGGAGGCGACCGCCCCAGTCAAACTACCCGCCTAGCATGGTCCTCGAACCGGATTCACGGTTCTGAGTTAGGATTTCAGTAGAACAAGGGTGGTATTTCAACGGCGACTCCATGACAACTTGCGTTGCCACTTCACAGTCTCCCACCTATCCTACACATGCAATACCAAAACCCAATACTAAGCTGTAGTAAAGGTTCACGGGGTCTTTCCGTCCCGTCGCGGGTAACCGGCATCTTCACCGGTGCTACAATTTCGCCGAGCCTCTGGTCGAGACAGCGCCCAAGTCGTTACACCATTCGTGCAGGTCGGAACTTACCCGACAAGGAATTTCGCTACCTTAGGACCGTTATAGTTACGGCCGCCGTTTACTGGGGCTTCGGTTCAGTGCTTCACCGCCTTACGTTGGTTGACACGTCCCCTTAACCTTCCAGCACCGGGCAGGTGTCAGTCCCTATACATCGTCTTACGACTTAGCAGAGACCTGTGTTTTTAGTAAACAGTCGCCCAGGCCCTTTCACTGCGGTCCTTTTCTGCTCCTCCAGCAAGTGGATTCACATACTCAGGACGCCCCTTCTCCCGAAGTTACGGGGCCATTTTGCCTAGTTCCTTAACCAGAGTTATCTCGAGCACCTTAGGATTCTCACCCCATCTACCTGTGTCGGTTTGCGGTACGGTCATCTATAAATCTCGCATAGAGGTTTTTCTCGGCAGCATGATTACGGTCAGTTTATGGGCTAGGCCCTCCCCTTCATGTCTCGGAGTAGTGATCGAACGGATTTGCCTGCTCGATCCTCCTACGCACTTGGACCGGCAATCCAGTGTCCGGCTGACCTGTCACTTCTGCGTCACCCCATAGCTCAAACGATTTACAGATGGTACAGGAATATTAAACCTGTTTTCCATCACCTACGCCTTTCGGCCTCGGCTAAGGGTCCGACTAACCCTGAGCAGATTAACTTTACTCAGGAAACCTTAGACTTTTGGTGATTCCGTTTCTCACGGAATTTATCGCTACTCATACTGGCATCCTCATTTCCATCTCCTCCAGCATTCCTCGCAGAANACCTTCGCAGGTTAATGGAACGCTCCCCTACCATCCTCTGCCGATTGGCAGAGGATCCGCAGTTTCGGTAATGAGCTTGAGTCCCGATTATTGTCGGCGCGCGCTCACTTGACCAGTGAGCTATTACGCACTCTTTAAATGATGGCTGCTTCTAAGCCAACATCCTGGTTGTCTGAGCAATCGCACATCCTTTATCACTTAGCTCATATTTAGGGACCTTAACTGACGGTCTGGGTTGTTTCCCTCTCGGCTATGAAGCTTATCCCCCACAGCCTGACTCCCGTAAAACGAGTGGACGGCATTCGGAGTTTGTCAGGGGTTGGTACCCTTGTAAGGGCCCTAGCCCTATCAGTGCTCTACCTCCGTCACTCTTTCTTACGAGGCTAGCCCTAAAGCTATTTCGGGGAGAACGAGCTATCTCTGAGTTTGATTGGCCTTTCACCCCTATCCACAGTTCATCCCCCAGATTTTCAACTCTGGTGGGTTCGGACCTTCACGACCTATTACGATCGCTTCATCCTGACCATGGATAGATCACCCAGTTTCGCGTCTACCGCATATTACTAAACGCCCATTTCAGACTTGCTTTCGCTACGGCTACCCCGCAGAGCGGTTTAACCTTGCAATATGCGAGTAACTCGCCAGTTCATTATGCAAAAGGCACGCCGTCATCCGCCTTGCGGCGGACTCCGACTGTTTGTAAGCACATGGTTTCAGGTCCTATTTCACTCCGGTTCCCCGGTACTTTTCACCTTTCCCTCACGGTACTAGTTCGCTATCGGTCACGAGTGAGTATTTAGCCTTAGGTGGTGGTNCACCCAGATTCTCACGGGATTCCACGTGTCCCGCAATACTTGGGAACTTAGTCCGGGAAGTTATCTCGCTTTTCGTCTACGGGGCTATCACCCTCTTTGGCCGATCTTTCCAGAGACGTTCGACTAAGGAGATAATTTTTGACTTCCTGGCAAAACTGCACTTTCGCCCGACTAAGTCCCTCAACCTCTGCCCTACAACGCGTGCAGGCTTTTACATAGAGCAGATTTAGGCTTCTCCCCTTTCGCTCGCCGCTACTTAGGGAATCGCAATTGCTTTCTTTTCCTGTGGGTACTTAGATGTTTCAGTTCCCCACGTTCGCCCTTTCCTGCCTATATATTCAGCAGGAAGTGTTCCGACATTACTCGGAACGGGTTACCCCATTCGGAGATCCACGGGTCTCCGGTTGTTTGCACCTACCCGTAGCTTATCGCAGCTTACCACGTCCTTCATCGCCTTCTCGTGCCAAGGCATCCACCATGTGCCCTTAGTAACTTACCAAAAGCCTCTAATGGACAGCAGATGGTTACTGGCTTTGTTAGCCACTGAATCCATCTTGGTTGGTTACCCTTGAATCAAATTGCCAAAGAACAAGTTCTTTTGTGGAGCTGATCGGAGTCGAACCGACGACCTCCGCCTTGCAAGGGCGGCGCTCTCCCAACTGAGCTACAGCCCCTCAACAAAATTTGGTTAGCTATTGAGGATCGTCTGATTCAACTCACTCACGCTTCATCATGCCTTCCTTAATGGCATCTGAGCTTTCTATCCCCACGGTGGGCCTAACTGGAGTTGAACCAGTGACCTCACGCTTATCAGGCGTGCGCTCTAACCGCGACTGAGCTATAGGCCCAAATAACAAGATTTTACTTCAGTTGTCTATTGGGGCGCTCAAACTGCAACTCAGTTTTAGCTCGCACCGCAAAGGGTGATTGGTCAACGACAGCCTGCTCAGCTCACAATTTAAGACGAAAAACCTCAGTTCCTGATTGAGATCCTGAGGCAAAAATAGTAAGAGCGTGCATGGTCGGATTCGATAAGATATTATCTTCACTGCGATCGCTTGCGATTGCAGTGGGTGCTCCATAGAAAGGAGGTGATCCAGCCGCACCTTCCGATACGGCTACCTTGTTACGACTTCGCCCCAGTCATCGGTCTCACCTTCGACAGCTCCCTTCCGCTGTGAAGCGGATTAGGCCACTGGCTTCGGGTGCTCCCGACTTCCATGGCGTGACGGGCGGTGTGTACAAGGCCCGGGAACGTATTCACCGCGGCATGCTGATCCGCGATTACTAGCGATTCCGACTTCATGCAGTCGAGTTGCAGACTGCAATCCGAACTGAGACAAGTTTTTAGGGATTTGCTCCACCTCGCGGTATTGCTTCCCGTTGTACTTGCCATTGTAGCACGTGTGTAGCCCTGGACGTAAGGGCCATGAGGACTTGACGTCATCCCCACCTTCCTCCCCGTTATACGGGGCAGTCCCCTTAGAGTGCCCAGCATGACCTGATGGCAACTAAGGGCAAGGGTTGCGCTCGTTGCGGGACTTAACCCAACACCTCACGGCACGAGCTGACGACAGCCATGCAGCACCTCTGCAGCCGTCCCGAAGGAGGTTCGCCTTTCGGCGAATTTCGTCTGCACTTCAAGCCCAGGTAAGGTTCTTCGCGTTGCATCGAATTAAACCACATGCTCCACCGCTTGTGCGGGCCCCCGTCAATTCCTTTGAGTTTCAACCTTGCGATCGTACTCCCCAGGCGGGGCACTTAATGCGTTAGCTGCGGCACTGATCCGCTTTGAGACGAACCAACACCTAGTGCCCATCGTTTACGGTGTGGACTACCAGGGTATCTAATCCTGTTTGCTCCCCACACTTTCGCGCCTCAGCGTCAGTTACGGCCCAGGAAGCCGCCTTCGCTACCGGTGTTCTTCCTGATATCTACGCATTTCACCGCTACACCAGGAATTCCGCTTCCCTCTACCGCACTCAAGAATCGTAGTTTCAAAGGCAGGCCATGAGTTAAGCCCATGGTTTTCACCTCTGACTTGCGATCCCGCCTACGCGCCCTTTACGCCCAATGATTCCGGACAACGCTCGCCCCCCCCGTATTACCGCGGCTGCTGGCACGGAGTTAGCCGGGGCTTTCTCTGGAGGTACCGTCAAATATTTATCCTCAACGAATAAATACCATTCTTCCCTCCTAACAGGACTTTACACTCCTTAGAGCTTCATCGTCCACGCGGCGTTGCTGCGTCAGGCTTTCGCCCATTGCGCAATATTCCTCACTGCTGCCTCCCGTAGGAGTCTGGGCCGTATCTCAGTCCCAGTGTGGCCGTACACCCTCTCAGGCCGGCTACCCATCGTCGCCTTGGTAGGCCGTTACCCTACCAACTAGCTAATGGGACGCAGGTCCATCCATTAGTGCTATCCGAAGACAGCTTTGATTCACCAACCATGCGGTCAGCGAATGTCATCCAGTATTAGCCCCGCGTTAGCAGGGTTATCCTGGGCTAATGGGCAGGTTACCTACGTGTTACTCACCCGTTCGCCAGTTTACTCGGGATTCCGAAGATTCCCTTTCTCCTTGACTTGCATGTGTTAGGCACGCCGCCAGCGTTCGTCCTGAGCCAGGATCAAACTCTTC
>JGI24188J35168_1002200_pt1 | contig 10818 bp, 8 predicted proteins | sample YNPBryantNP2012_FD_35168 | JGI IMG/M metagenome (IMG submission 35168) | reverse complement strand
CATTTCTCCTGGGAGCGCGGGCATCTTGCCCGCGGAGAAGCGACGGGGGCGAAACGCCCTCGCTCGCAGGCGCGTGGGTTACCCCAAGTGTGAACAGTTACCTGGTTAGAGGGTGTGACCCTCTTGCCTCCCGTTGATGTGCGGCAACGCCGCATAGCCCCTGACGCGGGGAAGCGCTATGACCATCGAATGGCTCGATCACGGACATGCGGCCAGCCCCACGGGTTGGCAAGCGGCGACAGCCGCCTGTGGCATCAAGTACGCCGATCGCGACGATCTGGCTCTCCTGGTCAGCGAGCGCCCGGCGACCGGGGCCGCGGTCTTTACGACCAACCGGGTCAAGGCGGCGCCGGTGCTCTACGATATGGCCCTGATGCGGCGTAATCCCGCCGGCCTGCGGGCGGTGGTCATCAACGCCGGCAACGCCAATGCCTGCACCGGACCCGCCGGCGATGACGCTGCCCTCGCCATGGCGCGAACCACTGAAGCGGCGCTGGAACTGCCTGCCGATACGGTCGTTGTCATGTCCACCGGCACCATTGGCGTGCCTATGCCCGTCGCGATCATCCTCGCCGGTATCCGCGCCGCCGCCCGACGCCTCGATCCGGCCCACGGGCCGGCGGCCGCGCGGGCGATGATGACCACCGATACGCGCCCCAAGCACGTCGCCGCCCGCGTGACCCTGCCGGACGGTTCGGCCGTCACCATCGGCGGAATGGCCAAGGGCGCGGGGATGATTCATCCGCATATGGCCACCTTGCTCAGCGTGGTCACCACCGACGCCGCCGTGCCGCCCGCGCTCCTCGACGCGGCCCTGCGCCAGGCCGTCGAGGGTAGTTTCAACAGCATCAGCATTGATGGTGATACCAGCACCAACGATACCCTGCTCGTGCTGGCCAATGGCGCCGCTCCCGCGCCGCCGATTAACGATCCCGACGGCCCATCCTTTGTCGCCTTCGTCGAGGGCCTGACCGCCGTCTGTCGCGCCCTGGCCCACGCCGTGGTGCGCGATGGCGAGGGTGCCACGCGCTTCGTGACCATTACCGTGCGCGGGGCGCGCAATCACGCCGAGGCGAAGCAGGCCGCCATGGCCGTGGCCCGCTCGCTCCTGGTCAAGACCGCCCTCTACGGCGCCGATCCCAACTGGGGCCGCGTTCTCTGCGCCATTGGCTACAGTGGCGCAGAGGTGGACCCGGCGCGGGTCGTGCTGCACTTCGGCGGTATGCGTGTCCTGGAGAACGGCCTGCCCTTGCCCTTCGATGAACGGGCCGCCAGTGACCTGCTCAATGTGCCCGAAGTCAGCATTGATGCCGATCTGGGCCTCGGCGAGGGCCTCGCCACCGTCTGGACCTGCGATCTCAGCCCGCAGTATGTGGCGATCAATGCGGCGTATCGGACGTAATACCATTTTTGATTGTAGATTTTGGATTTTAGATTGCCGTTTATGGCGTCCCAATCGGACCCTGCAGAGGCGCGCATGCGCGCTGTTCAACCGGAATTGGTGTAAGACATGGTTCAGCCGCCCATGCGGCTGGGCCGCACACCGACGGGATGAACATACTTCCTGGGAGGGCGCAGCCCGCCCAAACCCTCCCAGGGGGCGGGGCCTAGGTGCGCGGGCCTCCGGCCCGCGTCCGCCGAGGTATGGGGAAACCCGGTTTCCCCACACCCCTCTTCGAGAGCCTATTTTCACGTTAGATGTCCATGCGGCTCCGCCGCACAACGCCGCAATGAACATACGGTTGTTCTTGGGAGGGCTACGCCCTCCCAAACCCTCCCACCGGGTGGGGGTGTGGGGAAACCCGGTTTCCCCACACCCCTCGTCGAGGGCTTATTTTCACGTTAGTTCAAATCAAAAACCATGGAACACCGACTCTGGGGTGGCCGCTTCGCGGCCCCGACGGCGGAGATGATGCGCCGCTTCAACGACTCGTTTCGCTTCGACATGCGTCTGGCCGAGGCCGATATTGCCGGCAGTCTGGCCTGGGCCACGGCCCTGCGCGAGACCGGTCTGATCAGCGAGCCGGAACACGAGCGCCTCGTCCAGGGGTTGACCCTGGTGCAGCGTGAGTTCGAGAGTGGTCGCTTCGAACCCCGCGAGGGCGACGAGGACGTGCATACCGCTATCGAGCGCCGTCTCTACGAACTGGTCGGTGAACCGGCGCTCAAGCTCCACACCGGACGCTCGCGCAATGACCAGGTGGCGACGGCCTTTCGGCTCTTCGCTATCGCGGCGGCCAAACGGACTCAGCGGGGCCTGCGGGGCCTGCAACGCGCCCTGCTGCACCAGGCCGAGCGCCACGTCGCCACGCTGATGCCGGGCTATACCCACCTCCAGCGCGCCCAGCCGATCACCTTCGGCCACTGGTGCCTGGCCTATGTGGAGATGTTCGAGCGCGACTGGCACCGCCTCGCCGACGCTATCGCGCGCGCCCGCACCCTGCCCCTCGGCGCCGGGGCCCTCGCCGGAAATGGCCTGGGTATTGAGCGCGAACGCCTTACCGAGGATCTTGATGAGTTTGACGCCGTTTCGGCTAATTCTCTCGATGCTGTTTCCGACCGTGATTTCGTTGCCGAGTTGCTTTTCGTCTTCGCTCTGACCGGTGTGCATCTCAGCCGTATGGCTGAGGATCTGATCATCTACAGCAGCGCCGAGTTTGGCTTTGTCGAACTCGATGATGCCTACAGCACCGGCTCAAGTCTGATGCCGCAGAAAAAGAACCCTGATAGCATGGAACTCCTGCGCGGCAAGAGCGGGCGCCTGCTGGGTAACCTGGTGAGCCTGCTGACCGTGCTCAAGGGTCTGCCCCTGACCTACAACAAGGATATGCAGGAGGACAAGGAACCCTTCTTCGACAGCTTCGACACGCTCGACCTGGGCTTGCAGGTGGCTGCGGCGGCCCTGGCGACGCTGGCGGTCCGGCCTGAGCGTATGGCCGCCGCCCTCGACGACGCCATGCTGGCCACCGATCTGGCCGATGAGCTGGTGCGGCGCGGCGTCCCCTTCCGCGAGGCCCACGCCAACGTGGGCCGTCTGGTGCGCCGCGCGCTGGAGTTGCGCGTGCCCCTGCGCGAACTGCCCCTGGCGGAATACCAGGCCGTGCAGCCCGACCTGGACGCGGAGATCTACGCGGTCTTCGACTTCGCCCGCAGCGTGGCGGGCAAGTCCAGCCTGGGAGGGACCGCTCCCGAACGGGTGCGCGAGCAGTGCGCTCGCTGGCGCGAGACGCTTAAGGGCGCCGGGGAGGCCTAGTTCTTCGGGGAGGATCCGAGAGGGCGCAGCCTTCCCAAACNCTCCCGCGGGCAGGGGCGTGGGGAAACCCGGTTTCCCCGTAAGTGCTCACATGTCTGCTGGGAGCGCGGGCATCTTGTCCGCGGAGAAGCGACGGGGGCGAAACGCCCTCGCTCGCAGGCGCGTGGGTTACCCCAGGTGTCAACAGTTACGGGAAACCCGGTTGAGGGCCAGGCCCTCTCGCGGGCGGGGGCATGGGGAAACCCGGTTTCCCCACACCCCCTCTCCGAAGGGCTATGTTTAGGTGTGCGCATGTCGCATCCAGAGCACATACGAGCTGAACAGCCATGACCAGTCCGCTCTATTCTCCGCCGGTCATCCTGCCGCGACTCAACGTCCGGCCCGATGCGGCGGCGCGCATCCGTCGTGCCCGCGTAGACGACGTGCCGCGTCTCTACGAGATGATCAACTACTACGCGGCGCGTGGCGATATGCTGCCCAAAACGCTGGACCAGCTCTACAACCGGGTGCGCACCTTCAACGTGGCCGAGGCCGATGGCGAGGTGGTGGGTTGCGCGGCCCTGCACGTCACCTGGGCCGACCTGGCCGAGGTCGTGAGCCTGGCCGTGCATCCCGACTTCCAGGGACGGGGGCTGGGGCGCCGGCTGGTCGAGCCGCTCTTCGATGAGGCGCGTGAGCTGGGCATCCCTACCCTCTTCACCCTTACCCTGCAGGTCGGTTTTTTCAGCCGTCTCGGCTTCCGCGAGGTGCCCAAACTGCGCCTGCCCCACAAAATCTGGCAGGATTGCGCCACCTGTTTCAAGCAGGACCGCTGCGATGAGATTGCCATGGTGAAGCAACTGGCGTTGTGAGGGTGCGTGCGCGGCACATTGTTCCCTCATCAGTCGTCCATGCGGCTCGCGCCGCACACGAACAGCACGAAAACAGGTTGTTCCTGGGAGGGCTGTGCCCTCCCAAACCCTCCCGCAGGCGGAGGTATGGGGAAACCAGGTTTCCCCATACCCCTGCTCGAGGGTTGCGCCCTCCCAAACCCTCCTGCGGGCGGGGGCGTGGAGAAACCTGGTTTCCCCAGCCCCCTGCGCGCGGGCGGCGCCCGCACCTTCCCGTGGGCGGGGGTGTGGAGAAACCTGGTTTCCCCAGCCCCCTGCGCGCGGGCTGCGCCCTCACCTTCCCGTGGGCGGGGGTGTGGGGAAACCCGGTTGCCCCAGCCCCCTGCGCGCGGGCTGCGCCCGCACCTTCCCGCGAGTGGGGGTGTGGGGGAACCTGGTTTCCCCGTATCCCTGCGCGTGGGCTGCGCCTTCCCACCCCCTCCCAGCGGGCGGGGGTATGGGGCAACCCGGTTTCCCTGTATCCCTGCGCGCGGGCGGCGCCCGCACCTTCTCGGGGGCGGGGGTGTGGGGGAACCCGGTTTCCCCATTTTTTTCATGTTAGCGGAACGCTGGCGGGCCGATCTGCTCGACGCAGCGGCCATCGGGCGGAACGGCGGGGTTGTCGAGGAAGGCGCGGATCAATCTGGCGGGGCAGGCGCCCCGGCCTACCACGGCATGCCCCGTGTCGCGCAGGGTGAAACCATAGGCGCGGCTCAGACCCTCGGCGGCGCGTTCGCGCCACGCCGGGGGCGTGATCGGGTCGTAGGCCCCCGCTAGCAGCAACGCGGGGGTATCCGAAACAGCCGGCGCCCGCCAGCGCGGGTCGGGGAGCGCGGCGCCGAAGCGCGCGCACAGGTTCTCGGCTTCACCCGACAGCTCCAGCAGTTCCTGGTAAAAGCCTGCCACGCGCTCCTGGCCTGTCAGCGCCGCCTCGCACCAGCCGGCAGGGAGCGTCCCCAGATCTTCGGCGCACTGGATGGCGTAGTAGAGCGCCTGCGATTGCCCGGCCCCCACGCCGCGCCGCGCCGCCACCAGCGCCCGTAATGGCGCGACGTTGCCGCGCTCCTCCAGGGCCACAATCGCCGCCGGGAGGCGGGGGATGCTTTGCCAGGCGTACAACTGACGAAACATGATCCGCACCAGTTGATTGCCCGTCAGCGCGCCCGGCCCGTCGCCAGGGTTCGCCGGCAGCGGATTGGCGTTCAGGGCCGCCACCAGGCGCCAGAAACGCGCCTCCAGGTCGGGATAGGCCGCGGCGCAGCCCGGCTGCGCGGCGCAATCGGCGAAGAGCGTTCCCAGGGCGCGGTTCAGGTTGGCCGGCATGGCGGCGTACAGGCTCTCCTGAGGGGGATAGGGCGAGTCGAGGATCGCGCTGCGCGCCCCGCCCGGGTCGTCGCGCAGCATTGCCAGGGCCAGGCGCGTGCCGTAGGAGATGCCGAAGATGTTCCACTGCGCGTAGCCGAGGGCCAGCCGCAGGTCGCGCAGGTCGGCGGCTGCGGCGGCGGTGGTGAAGGCCCGCAGCGGCGTGCCGGCGGCGGCGATGCGTTCGCGGCAGGCCAGCAGGGCCGCCGCCTCCCCCTGGGCATAGGCGCGCCCGGCCAGGCCCTGCCTGCGCGCCTCGGCGGCAAAGGCGCGCATCTCCGGGCAGCGCAGATCGGGCCAGCTCGCCCCCGTCCCGCGCTGGTCTACGACGATCAAGTCGCGCCCCGCAACGAAGGGCTGCCAGGCCCGCCAGAGGGCCGGCGCGCCTGCCAGGGCCGGGCTGCCCGGCCCGCCGGACAGGTAGACGATCGGGTCGGGAGCCGGGCGCGGGTCGCGGAAGATGGCGAAGGCCAGCGCCGCGCTGCGCGTCGCCGGCTGGTCGCGCTCCAGGGGCACGATCAATGTGCCGCAATCCACCCGCGCTCGCGAGGGGACGGTGAAGGGACAGGCGCCCCAGGCGACCTGCGGCAGCGCCTGGCCGCCGGCGCCGGCGCGCGCCTCGCGGCCCAGCAACCCCAGGCGCACCTCCGGCCCGCGGGGGGTGGCGTGGATCTCGAAGCGCGCGCGCTCGAACCACTGCACGGTGTAGATCTGCCCGTCGGCAAGGCGCTCTTCCCGCGGGGCGCTCAGCGGCAGCCCGAACAGGGCCGCGTTCTCGGCCTCGCTCCGGCCGGGGCGCCCGTCGAGCTCCAGGCCCCGCGCGCGCCAGGCCGACAGGATTGGCTCGCACACGCCGTAGCCGCTTTCGCTGAAGAACCGGCAGCCCGGGGCCGCTCCGGGCGAAGGGGTGGCGGAGGTCTCCTCGCCCCTGGCGGCGAGCGCCTCCGCGCCGAGCGGGCCGGGGCGCACGTCGAGGGGGGGCCGCTGGTCGGGGCGCCATTCGAGACGCGCCCGCTCGAACCACTGCACGCGCATGCCGTCTGCGCCCTCGAGCAGCGGGGAGATCGGAAAACCGAGGACCGGCAACCCGCCGGTTTGCTCCCAGAACTCCGCGATGCGCCCGGCGATGCAATGACCGGTCTCGGCGAAGCAGCGCGTCCCGCCGGCCTGGGCCGCCGCTGGCGCCGCTGGCATCGCCATCGCGCTGAGGAGGCCCAGGAGCAGAGCGATTACCCGTCGCTGGATCATGGTCCTGCCTGCTGCTCCGCTTGCCGCGCTACGGTCCAGTGCCGGGTGTGGGGATCATAGCGCCAGATCGCCCGGCGGAGCGGCGCGGTTCCCGAAGCGTTGACTTGCAGCGTGTAGTTGAATGATACCAGGTCCACGCTCAACTCGCCATTGGCGAAGCGCAGCTTGCGCGCCCGTTCGCTCGCCGTGGCGCCCCCGGCGGTGAGATCGATGATCTCGACGGGCGGACCAGCGGCGTGGCCCCGCGCGTCGAGGGGAACGCCGACGATCGCCGGTCGCCGCGCCAGACCCGCCAGCAACAGGTAGCGCCTATCCGCCCGCACGACAGTCACCCCCATGGCGTCCAGGCCGTCCACGGGAGTGGCGCGGATCTGGCCATCGGTGCTCAGGGCGACCACGCCGCCGCGCTCGACGCTCGGGGTTGAACCGATGACCGTCCCGGCGAAGAGCAGGCCCAGGTCGCAGGCATAACTCAGACCCAGCACGCCGAACGGATTGCGCTCGCTGGCCGCCCCGGGCAGGGTGGCGAAGGGGCGCATCACCCCCGTGCGCCCATCCACGCGCCAGAGGGTCGTCGCCCCCGACGGGGGATTGTCGGCCAGCGATTGGCGTGGGGTGGGCGCGAGGTAGATGTTGCCGGCCTCGTCGAAGGTCATGGCCCCCATGAAGCCGCCGTCGTCCCAACTCTGGTGCTGATAGCTGCGTCCGCTGCCATCGAGGCTGACAAGCGCCAATCCCCGCATAGGCCGATCGGTGGCCAGCGCCAGCGGGCCGGGCAGACTGGCGGTAAGCTCCTGCGCGAAGGGAGGCTGCCGCGCGCAGGCGCCGGTCGCGGCGAGCGCGGCGGGCGCCGGGTTGGCCCCCGCCGCCTGCCGCATGTACAGCAGGGCCAGACAGGCCACGATCAGGCCGACGCCGATGCCGGCGCGACCGATGCCGAATGCGCGCCGCGGGCGCTTAGCGGGCGAACGTCGTTTGAAGGCCGCCACGGCGTAACCTCCTCCCCTGGGATGGCTGCGCTCTCCCACACCCTCCCGTGGGCGGGGGTGTGGGGAAACCCGCTTTCCCCACGCCCCTGCCCAGGGGAGGAGTGTGGGGCCTGAGCAAAGCCGTTTTCCCCGTCCCCTGCCGGTCCTGTGCGCGATGTGATCTCCATCCCCGCGCCGCACGGCCAGACCCGCGGCCTGAGCGCGCCGCCCTCCAGGGCGGTGTCGGCCCAGCAGCGTTGCCGCTCGGCGTTGCTGATACGCGGCACGAACCAGACCACCGCGCCGCCGTCCAGTGACTCCCCGTTGATGAACCGCTCCGGCCCTTGCCGGGCATCCAGCGCGCAACACGAGCCGATGCTCGGCAGGTCGCCCTGGCCCTCGCCCGGAGCGGGCCGGGTCCAGTAGACATAGGCATGTTCCGCTTCGTCCCAGCGTGGCGCCAGAGCGAGCAGGCCATCGGCCGTGCGCGCCTGGAGGACGTGGGGCGCGCCGGGCCGCCAGATGGTCTGCCCCTCCNGGGTGAGCCGCGCGCCGTTCTGGTCGCTCAGATCGGCGCCGGGGGGCAGTTCCAGGCGCAGCACNGGGTGGTAGATCCCCTCGACGCCGCAGCCGCGCCCTTCGTTGATCGCCAGGAAGCGCATGGTTCCATCGGGGCCGAAGTGGGCGCGAGTGACGTACTGGTAGTTGCAGGGTTGCGGCCAGTGGGGGCTGCGGAAGGTGAGTTCCAGGGTAAAGCCGCCGCCAGGAGCCTCGGCGATCTGCGGCGGGGCGTAGGGGATGACCGCCGCCGCCGAGAACACCGGGCAGCCAATCGCGTCGGAGAAGCCGACCCGCTCGTCGTCGCGCCCGGCGTAGCCCACGTGCCAGTCTACCACTTTGGCCGACACGAGCACGGGCCGTCCCTGGAAGCGCAGGTCGCGCAGTTCCAGGCCGTCCGAACTGGTCAGCAGGTAGCTCAGGCGCCAGCCAGCCCGTTCCAGGACGACGGGCGTCTCGCACAGGGAGGCCAGGGCGGCGTCCTGAAGGGTTGCCTCGCTCCAGATCCGTCGCCCGCTTACGCCCTGGTCGGTCCACGCCGCCCCGACGAGCCGAAACTCGCTCAGATCCACGATCGTCCAGAGGGCGCTGTTGCCCCAGCGGAAGACCGGCGCGACGCAGAGGTGCCGGCTGCGCTCGCAACTGGTGGTTTCGAGGGCCGTTTTGGTGGCGCTCATCGTTGCCATCGCCGCGTCAGGGGTCAGGCCCTCGAAGGCGGCGGCGACCTGCGGGTCGGCCAGGGCGATCTGCACGGCGAGATCGGCCAGATCGGCGGGGATTTCCGGCTGGGCATCGGCCAGCGCGTCCACACCGAGCACTGTGCCGTCGGCGGCGACCAGCGCGGTGACGGTGGTATTGGTGGGGTGCACGTAGATCTGGACGCGCGCGCAACGTTGAGCGGCGCAGGCGCGTTCCAGCGAGGGCGGAACATCGCCGGCGCTGGCGGGGCCAAGGGCCATAACCTCGGCGCGCAGCGGCCGCCCATCGGGCGCGCGCGTGGCGGCCCGCACGCGGGGGTCGGCGACGGCGGCCGCCTGGGCCGCGGTGAGCCAGTCGTCGCTGGTATGCGCTGCCAGTAGAATGTATGGTGGCGCGGTTAGCGCGGCCTCCAGGCGCGCCTTGCGCGCCGCGACCGCGGGCAGTTCCGGAGCCGATCCGCCGGCAAGCACCACCGGCGCGCCCCGGGCGGGCGCCGCCGGAGCGGCTGGGCGCGCCGCGCAGGCCCCCAGGCAGCCGAGTGCGAGCAGAATGACGATGAGACGGACGAACTGGTNCATAGGTCTCTGGGTGGGCACGGTTGCGCTGGCGGCGCTGCTGGTCATCGGCTATCTGGCGGCGAAAGGTCCGGCGCGCCCCGTTGATGTCACGGCGGCGCGGGTGGCGCTGGGCCAGCGGCTGCTGGCCGAGCCACGCCTGTCGGCGGATGGGCGGCGCAGTTGCTTCTCCTGTCACCAGCCCGAGCGCGGTTTCACCGACGGGCGCGCCGTGGCCACGCCCGGCGGTCTCAATACCCCGCCGCTGTGGGGATTGGGCGAGCGCCGGGTCTTCGGCTGGTTCTCGCCGGAGGTGCGTAGTCTGGAAGCAATGGCCTTGCGCCCCCTGGCTGATCCCGCCGAGATGGGACCGCGCGCCGAAGCGACCCTGGCCCGGTTGCGCGCCGACGCGGACCTGCTGGCCGCCTATCGCGCCGCCTTCCCCGGGGCCGCGGAGGCGATCACGTGGGAGCAGACCGGCGCGGCGCTGGCTGCCGCCCTGCGGGCGATCGAGCCGCCCCCGGGCGCCTACGCGCGCTACCTGGCCGGTGAGCGGGCGGCCCTGAGCGCGGCCGCCCTGCGCGGGCAGGCGCTCTTCGTCGAAGTAGGCTGCGCCGTCTGCCACCGGCCGCCNGGCTTCAGCAGCGACAGCTTCCACAACATCGGCCTCCCGGCGNACCCGGCGCGCAATGGCGGGCGGGCGCGGGTGCCGGGGCTGCGAGGCGCGCGCCACACGGCGCCGTACTTCCACGACGGCAGCGCGGCGACCCTGGAGGACGTCGTGCGCCACTACGCGCGCGGCGGCGGGCCCGGCGCCAGCCCGGCGATCACGCCACTGAATCTGACCGACGCCGACGTGCGCGATCTGGTGGCCTTCCTGGAAAGCCTGTGAAGCACGGGTGCGCAACCCTGCGGGCGGCGGCCACAAGGTATACCGTCGGATCGGCCAGAAGGATACGCCGGAGGCTGCATGAATGGTCGCAAACGGGCATTGCATCGCTCGAGCGCCGAAAGTGGCGAACGTGGGGGTGTCTTGGAACAACCGGGTGATAAAATGGAGGCGCGGGCGTGGCATAGGGAAACCCGGTTTCCCCATCCCCCTGCGCACGGGCTACGCCCTCGCCTTCCCGGGGGCGGGGGTATGGGGGAACCTGGTTCCCCCATGGTCACGTTGGACGGTCATGCGCATGGCGCACAACGCCCAATGAACATGACCTGGGAGCGCGGGCGGCCCGCCCGCGTCGCGTCTCCGCGGGCAAGGTGACGGCCCCCCTCCCCAGCCCTCCCCCCGCTGGGGGGAGGGAGTC
>JGI24188J35168_1002184_pt1 | contig 10884 bp, 8 predicted proteins | sample YNPBryantNP2012_FD_35168 | JGI IMG/M metagenome (IMG submission 35168) | reverse complement strand
GGCCGGCGCTCGCCGGCGCAGGCTTGCCCGAAGAAGGTGCAGGCCCGGGGCCGGCCGAAGCCCCCCGGGGGCTTGGACCGGCCCTCGGCCGCGCCTCCGCGAAAGCGGGATAGGCCCCCGTCCGGCCAGCTCATTCGGGGCAGGCCGGCGGCTGGTCCGGACCGTTGAAACACGCCTGGAAGACGGCGAAATCGCTCACGTCCACGTCGCCGTCATCGTCGAAATCGGCGTCGGCCGGGCAGCTCGAGGCCGGCGGCTGGTTCGCGCCGTTGAAACACATCTGAAAGACGGCGAAGTCATTCAGGTCGACGTCGCATCCGCGCCGAAGTCCGGGCGGACCAGCGGCCAGACGGTCAGCCCGGCGGCGGCCGACGTGGCCGAGCCGCAGTCGCCGGTCACAACACAGGCGTACGATCCCGCGTGGGCAGCCGACACCGGGTCGATCGTCAGGGTGGCCGTGGCGGAACCGGAGATCCCGCCCCCGTCGGAGAGATCGACACCGTCCCGCTGCCACCGCCAGGTCAACGGCCCGCTGCCGGTCGCCGTGACCATGAACTGCACCTGGCTGCCCGGGCAGGCGGGCCGGGGGGCCGGGTCGCCCGTGATCACGGTGGGCGACTTGAGGCTCAGGAGGGCCTCCGTCGAGGCGGCCGTCCCGCAGCCTCCCGTGACCACGCAGCGATAGGCGCCCACGTCGCCGGCCTGCGTCTGCGAGACTGTCAGGACGGCCGTGGCCGTGCCCGAGTAGTGGCCGTCGTCCGCCAGATCGGCCCCGTCCTTCTGCCAGCGGTAGGTCAGCGGGCCGTCGCCGACGGCGACGACCGTGAACTGGGCGGGGCTGCCGGGACAGACGGCGAGGGAGGCGGGGTTCTGCGTGATCGCCGTGGCCGCCCGGAGCGTGAGGGCGGCCGGGTTCGAGGTGACGCTGCCGCCGGCATTCGTGACCACGCACCGGTAGTCGGCCGCGTCGGCCGTGGAGGCGTTGGAGACCGTNAGCGTNGGNGTGGTCGTGCCGGAATAGTGGCCGCCGTCGGAGAGATTGGCGGCGTTCTTCTGCCACTGGTAGGACAGTGTCCCTTCGCCCGCAGCCGAGATCGAGAACGTCGCGTTCCGTCCCGCGCAGACGTTCTGAGCGAGCGGTTGCTGCAGGATCGTCGGCGCTGCCGGTCCGGAGCACGTTACCCGGATGTCGTCGAAACACACCGCCTTGTTGAGCCCGGTCCCGCCCGTCCGACCGTCGAGCCAGAGGGTCATGGAGGTGCCGGTTGCCACCACGGTCCCGCTGAATCGGACCCATGTGGTGCTGGTCGTGCTTTGCGGGGGCGTCAGATCGACAGCCGTCGACCAGTTGGTCGAGGCCGTCGGGCTGACCCTCACCGTCGCCGTGGCATTCGCCGAGTTGGTCCGCATCCACCCCGATATGGTATACGTGACCCCCGGTATGCAGCCGGTCACGTCTTGGCGAACGCCGCCGCCGCCCGTCGAGCTCGTGTTGGCAATCTGCTGATACCGCTCGCCCGCACCCGCCGGCGGGGAGGCCGTCTGGATGGACCACACTGTGGTGGGATTGGGGGATCGCTGATAGCCGGTCCAGCCGAGGGCGACGCCGTTGGTCTGACCGTCTTCGAAACTCGCATTCGTCATATTCCCGCACGGCGGAGCCGTCACCACCAGCGCGGCGGCCGACGAATAAACGGTCCCGTAGGGATTGGTCACGACGCAACGGTAGTTTCCCGCGTCCGCGGCACGAACATCGACAATCTGAAGCGAGGGGCCGGTCGCGCCCGAGATGCCGTTTCCGTCGCTCAGGTCGGCGCCGTCCTTCTGCCACTGGTAGTAGAACGGCCCCGTTCCCGCAGCCAGGACGGTGAAGTGGGCGGTGTTTCCGGCCTGGACGGCTGCGCCCGCCGGCTGCAACACGATCGTTGCCGTGGTGTTCCGCGGTGCGCAGTATTCGGGAGCGAAGGTGCAGATACCCGGTCGGCAGCGATCCAGGTAGCGGCTTTCGATCTCCGCCTTGAGGCCCGGATTGGTGGTGATCACGATCATGCGCGTGAGACTGAGTGAGCCCAGTGGCACGACCAACTGGCTGCCCTCGAGAAACGTACCTACATCACAGGTCCCGTAAGGTGTGATTTCGAAGGCGCGGGGGGATGAGAGGAGCCACGACGGGAGCGTGACCCTCGCGCTCGCGTTCGTGACGGGGCCTGAGTGGAAGCCGTTTTCGTCGATGTAAAAGTTGTCGGTCACCGCAAGCAGGATCATGCCGTCGGTGCCGACGGCCAGCGTCCTGGCCCAGACATACTCGGTCAGGACGAGCGGGGCACTGACGGGATGACTCCTGACCAGCAGCGGCTGGGCCGTCTTGATCAGGTTCCCGATGATGCCGATCTGTTTCCAGAGGGCGACGGCCTCAGGACCGCCGTCATCGAGACCGTTGCACGGATATCCTTTCTTGAACCACCAGTAGGCCATGCCTTTGGCGCCGCCGGCCAGCGCGTAAAACGCCTGAATCTGTTTGGACTGAGGGGTCGGGAAGGGCCAGATGTAGCCCAGACTCATGTCCTTGTATTCGCAGGAGTAGAGGATCATGTGCATCGGGTTCGGTTCGGCCGCCGTGGTCGTCGCGATCGCGGTCGCGTAGATGGATGTCGGCTTGCGGTACAGGGGGTCCCGCTCGGGATGATGCCAGTGATTGCTCGCCATCTCCTGTTCGTAGTACGAATCGACCATCATGACGTCGGCGAGCTGCCCGTAGGCGTACCAGCCGTCCGGCTTGAAGTTCCCGTCGAGGTTGACCGTGGTAGGAGCCGAGGGATTGATGGCCCGCAACGTCTCGCCGTACTCGATCAGGCGCAGCCCCAGAATGCCCGTGGTGTGACCTCCCCCGCAGGGGATTTTCAGGCCCGTTCCGCAGCCGATGTTGCCCTCCTCAATGTCCGGCTCGTCGTCGATGAACCACATCCGCGGCCGGGTGCCCCAGACATTGCTGTCTTTGACGTAACCGTAATCATGGGCGTCCGCGTAAGCCCGTCCCTCCGAGGTGGCCATATAGTCCTGGAGCCCGCCGGAAGAGTTCATCACGTAGGTGTTGACGCCCCGGCTTTCGCAGGCATCAATCCATGCCCGGGCGGCGGCGTAATCGTTGTCCGGGATCTCCTTGACGCCCCACGTGCCGTAAATGAAGGGGTTGACCCAGGTGCGGACCGCTCCGGTGGCCGTCTTGCCGTCCGGGTAGATCCCCTGATACACGTGGTACGACATGTTCGTCAGCGGGGTGGCGAATTCCAGAACCGACGCCGCATAGTTGGCACCCGGATCGCCGACCGTGATGGCGCTGGCCGTCACGTCGGTCCCGTCCATCAGGATCGCCGCCGGCGCGGCCCCGCCGGCCCGACGCCAGTGCAGGTAAACCCGGGTCCGATCCGCCGAGAAGCCCACGCTCGCTAGAACCGGATCGGCCGCATTCACCGGAGCGACAGCGTTCACGGTCCCCGCGGATGTAACCACCCCGATACTCACCGGCTGCGTCACGGGGACCGACCGCAGACGCACCACCACCCGCGCCACTCCGCCGGCCGGAATCGGATTCGGATCGGCCCGGTACCATACGGGCTCGCCGGCATCAAAAACGGCCTGAGGGGGATTGTCCCAGTAGAAGAAAATGCTGGCGGCATCATGGAAGTTGGCATTCCGCTTGAGAACCGTCTTCAGGCTGTAGCCGGCCAGAGTCACATCGCTGACCGTCACGGACGAAGCGCCGGTATTCTTCAGGAAGACGTGAACGTTGCACCCGACGACGTCAACGCCGCAGGATGTCGGGTAATTGCCGTAGTGATACCAGCACCGGTATTCCGAGTAGGGATTGTCCTGCTGGTACTGCACCCCCAGCAGCGTTACCGCGGCGCCGGCGGTGGAGCAGACCAGGAAAGACAGCAGAAGCCCACACCCGCAGTACCGCCCGCTTGTCGACCGTCCCATCTGATGTCCTCTCTGACCTCACAACAGCGCGNGACANCACACCAAGCTGCCCGCTCCAACTCTTCATGTGCCCCGGATGGGCGATAACCGGCCGGATCGGAGTCCCGCCCGCAGCCCCCTGAGCCGTTTGCAATCCATTATCGAGCCCGTGCTTCGCGACCTGTTCGTTGCGTTACTGATTCCGTGCTTGAGGCGGCGGCGTGAGTCGCCGCAGCACCCAGTCGCATGCGAGCCTCGCCCGCAAAGAGCCCTCAGAATGAGGAGTGCCTCATTCAGCTCCTGATTCGCCGTTTTCCCGAGGACATGAGCGCTTATCCCAACCCGTACCAGTTTACGATGTCCGCCAATCTTTGTCAACAAAAAGGCCGCCACTGACCAAGACCTCCGATCCGGCCCACGATCGGCAACGAGCGACCCTTGAGCGAGGACCCCACCCGGCGAGAGCTGCGCGGCATATCAGGGCGTTACAGGTAAAAGAGGGCGAGCAATGGCTCTGCTCCGGGGTGAACCTGTCATGCCCGTTTACAAGATCGTCGCTGACAGCTTACGGGCTCCGTCGACATCGTCGGGGCCAGAGCGGTGAACTGGCGTCCGATCCAGTGCACTCTGGCCGGTCTCTGCCGCGAGACCACGGCTCCGGAGTTTGCCGTGCCCGGCGTCACCGAACAACCGGGAACCTCAGAACCAAAGCGAGGCGGCCCCGATAACCCCGGCATCATTGCCGAGGGCGGCCAGGTCGATCGTCATCCGCTCCACCACGTACGGTTGGGCGATGTCCCGGAAGCTCTCGCGGACCGTCTCAAGCAGCGGGCGGCCGATCGCCGCGACCCCGCCTCCCAGCAGCACGCGGTCGGGCAGGTATATGACGCCCCAGGTCGCAATCCCGATGGCCAGCCACCGGCCGCACCGGTCCACGACGTAGCGGGCGCTCGTGTCGCCGGCGGCCAGCGCCTTGGCCAGCTCCGGCCCGCTGAGGCGCCCCGTCTCGGCCTTGAGCCGCGCCAGCATGCTCCGCGGCTGCTTGCGGGCCACGTCCTCGGCCAGCCATTCGAAGCCGCGGGCCGAGGCGTACACTTCCAGGCAGCCGCGAGCTCCGCAGCCGCACCGGGGCCCGTCGGCGTTTACGATGATATGACCCAGACTCCCGGCCACGTGGTTGCGGACCCGGAGAACCCTGCCGTCGAGAACAACTCCTCCTCCAATACCCGTGCCGAGCGTGGCCACCAGAAGCCGCCGCACGCCCCGCCCAGCTCCGAACCGGTATTCGCCCAGCGCCGCGGCATTGGCGTCCACATCGAAACGCACCCTCACAGGAAGACGCTCGGCGAGCTTGCGCGGAAAGGGCGTGTTGCTCAAGCCGGGCAAGTTCGCGACGAGCTCCACGCGCTTCCTCTTCTCATCGAGATAACCCGGCATCACCACGCCGGCCCCCAGCGGCCGCGCGCGGCGCCGGCGGGCGGCGCGGCACATGGCGTCCACGCCCTCGACAAGCCGATCGATCACCGCGGCCATCGTCATGGTATCGGCCAGCGGATGACGGTCGCGAGCCATGATCGCGCCGTCGTCGCGCACAAGGGCAAACTTGGCACTGCGACCGCCGATATCGACGCCGATCGCAAAGCGGTGTCTGCGTGTCATGGAGCGTTCCGATTAAGCCCCCCCACCTCCGTCCCGCCCGCACGTGATCTGCTGCCGGGCCTGCCCGATGCGCGAAGCGGCGCACGCCCGGCCCTGCTGAATCGCTCAGCGGCCGCGAATAAGGCGACGACCGCCGGAAGCAGCGGAAGGCCGCAGGGCGACGGCCAGGCCGGCGGGGGCTCTTCGTGCATCGTCTCCACGCGGGCGGGGGACTGGCCCGGCCATGTGGCCAGGCCGCGGAACCGTGTCCGCAGCGCTCCGTCGGGCTCCACGTCGATCACGACGTACGCGTAGCGGTTCGTCTCCGCAAACGTCAGGCCGTCCGCCTCCACCAGCGGCCGCAGCATCGCCGATTCGGCCGCGGACACCAGGAGGTTTGCCAGCAGCGATCCGGAATCCAGACCGAGCACGGAACAAGCGGCCCGGGTCACCTCCTCATGCAGACTCGCAGCGGCGATCGGGCCGGTGATCACCTCGGGGCAGATGACGCCGTTGTCGAGGCGGTAGTCGGGGCGGTAGCGGCGGAAGTAGCTCATCACGTCGGGGTTGTACGCGTTCGCGTGGAAGTCCGTCGTAAGGAAGACGACGTTCCCGATGCGATGGGCGTCGATGAACTCGAGGATCTCGCGCCGCTCGGCGTCGTATCCGTCCCAGCGGTCGTAAGGCCAGTATGCAACGAAGCTGATCGGCACGTTCGTCACGACGAACTTGACCGCCGCCGTCGACCCGGCCAGGCCCTCCTTGAGCCACGCGAGCTGCTCGGCGCCGAGCATCGAACGCGGTGCGAACAGGCGCTCGACACAGGCGGGATCGGGCGAGCCGAACGCGAACCCCAGCGGGTTGATGGAGGCGCCGCACGCGTCGGAGGCGCCGGGGTCCCGATATTGCCGACCATCCAGAAGGAAGAACTCCGCCGTCCGGCCCCACCGGAACGAGCGATACGTGCGGTTCGGCTCGACGGTATTGCGTCGGACGGGCATGTATTCGAAGAAGGCGCGGTAGCCGGCCTCCATCTGCCCCCCGCGGCCTGCCTGGATCAACCCGCGGCCGCTGTAATCGTTTTCCACTTCGTGGTCGTCCCAGACGGCCCAGGTGCTCACGGATGCCAGCAGCCGACGGAGATGCACATCCTCCCGATTCTCGCGGTATTTGGCGCGGTACTCATCGAGGGTCACCGCCACCCCCAGCGCCTCGGTCGTCAGGTCGGCATAGATCGTATCACCGACGTACAGGAACACATCAGGACGCTCCTCGGCGGCAAACCCCAGCATATCGAACGGCCGGCGGCCGGCCTCCGAGTCGCCGGAGTACACGAGACGAAGCGGCGCCGCCCGGTCGGGGCCCGGCGGCGTGCGGAACGTGCCGGCCGCGCTGACCTGCGCCGCATCCGCCGCGGAACGAAAACGATAGTAATACGTGGTGTCCGGTCGCAGGCCGGTCGCCTCGACGTGAACGGTCAGATCGTTCTCGGCCAGCGCCACGGCGACCCCGCCGGCGACGATACCCGAGAAGTCCGCGTCGGTGGCGAGTTCCCATGGAATCTCGCCGGGCTCGTCGGCCCGGGTCCACAGGATCGCCGCGGACTCCGTTACGTCGCCTGCGGCCACGCCGAACGGAAAAGCCCCCGCCCCGAGCGGCGGAATCACGAGCAGAACGATCGGCGATATCAGCATCGGAGGGATGGTAGACGCAAAGGCGGCGGAAGAAAAGCCGCCGGCACCGGGCCCCCCGCGCGGAACCTCGGCTGTATCCGTAAGCCGTTTGACCCGTTTGACGGCGCCCGGTAGCCTGAACGTATGAGCGACTCCGTGACCGCACCGCACCCGCTGGGCTTCGGCCAGAAGGTCCGCGCCTCGGCCGCATGCGCCGTCGGCATCGCCCTGTTTGCCGCCGCGGGTTGGACGGTCATACGTCCTGACGACCCGTACGCCGCGATCACGCTGCTTCTTCAGTCACGGGCGTGGGCGCCGTTGCTGGTCGGCATGGTCGCGCTGGCGGCNGTCACCTCGGCAGTCGGAACGGCCATCGCCTCGGGAACGGTGCCTCACATAGGAACACTGTCGGCNGCAGCCGGCCTGTCCATCCTCAGTTTCCGGGGCGGCACAATGACGCAGGTGCTCATGTACCACGGAGCCGCGCCGGCCGAGCGAAGGGTGCTGGCCGTGCTGCTCCTGGCGGAAGCCGTGCTCTGGTCTGCGGCCATCGCAGCGGCATGGATCGTCGGCCAGGTCACCCGGCGGTGGCTCAACGGGGGCGCGGCAGCCTCGACGATGCCGGCCGGGGCCGACGGGTTCGCACGGCTCTCGAATCTGCTGGCGAACGTCCAGGATGGATTGCTGGGCACGATCACGTGTGCGGCCATCGCGGCCCTGTTCATCTCCACGACGATCTCCCGACGCGAGCCATCCCCCGTACAACATGGGCAGGTGCTTTTTGCCGTCGGGGCCGGGTTTCTGATCGCCGCCCTTATCGCGCAGCGAGTGTGGTCGCGCACCTCCGCCGGATGGCTGGCCTCCGCCGTATTGCTGACCGCGGCGATAGGGTACGGCTGGGGATACATGCGTCCGCAATCCCCGATCAATTACTACGGCTCGCTGGCCACGACGCCTCCGAATCCCCTGTTCCGCCCTCTGCCGATCCAGTACGCAGGCATGGGCACGGCCGGAGTGATCCTGGGCTCCTGGTTCGGCCGCAGGATGCTGCACGGCCAGGCGGAGGAGGTCGCGTAATGTTGCTCCGCGGCCGGGTGCATGAAGACTGGGAGACGATGCGACGTCGAATCCTCCGCGAGACGGAGGAGTACCTCGAGCGCGCGTTGCGGAACCCGAAGATGAGCGTGCGTATCCCCACGCATCGGGTCGGCTGCGGCGAGTTCCCGCGGGCCTATGCCGTGGCTTTCTGGCGGCGGGTCCTCATGCTGTGGGAATCGGACTGACGGCGCACTCCTCGAGCCTGAGGTTGCGGGAAGAAAAGGGCCGGATCGCTCGATCCGGCCCTCGTACTGTTTGCGTTATCCCAAGAGCCGATCACCGCAGATGGCGGCGACGCAGCAGAATCCCGAGCCCTCCAAGCCCCAGCAGCAACAGCGAGGCCGGCTCGGGGATGATATCAAATGTGCTCGTGCCGCTGGCCGAATCGTTGGCCGTGAGCTTGAACTTGAACTGGGCCTCGATGGAGTCCACCGTGGCCGTGATAGTTTCCCGCCCGTTGCTCGGCCTGCGCTCCGTGGCGATATTGCTGTCACCGGCGGGCGCACTGACGCTGCCGACGAGGAACGCCCAGTCCACCGCCGGGCTGTTGTAGCTGGCCTTGTACGCCTTGCCGCCCGCCTGGAGACCGGTGAGCGCAACTCCGTTGCTGTTGAGGTCCGTCACGGTGACCGCGGCCGTTGCGAAGGCGTCGGGGTTGACGATGGGCAGAAAACCGGCGTTTGCACTCGTGATGGTGAACGTCGTATCTACAGGTCCCGCCACGACGGCAAAGGCCAAGGACACCGCCGGATCGCCCACCACCGTCTGAACCAGGTTCTCGATGGAGGCCAAGACGGTGTCGCCCGCCTTGATCAGGCGATTCTCCTGCCCCGGTGGCAACTGCCACTGCCACGAACCATCGGCCTGTTTCTCAGGGGTGAAGACGAACTGCTTGATCGCCGAACCCAGGTCACTGGAGACCTCGATCTGAATGATCTTTGCGCCTTGGCCCGGTATCCAATCCGCGCGGATCGGTAGAACTGCGCACAGCGCCACTAGCACGGCCGTCAAACATGTGCCTCGAGTCATCTTTGACCCTCCATGCACCCTGTGTGAGATGCGTCTCGAACGTCCNAATTCTTAGCACGTCCGAATACCNCTGTCAAGCCTAATCCGGCAAGAATAGCAGTTTTTTGTGCAGCTACGGTGCTCCGTTTGAAAGGCGGATCGGGAACGTAACCGATTGCGTGAACGTGACTTGAAAAAGGCAGGCCCCCGAACCCGCGGCGATGCCCTCCGGACTTCGGGGCCGCCTGATCCGCACGATCCTGGCCCGCCGAGCACGTGGCGTTGGTAACAAGCCGCTTGTGCCGCCGTGGAGCGGCACGGCAACCCTGTGCCCCGGTCGCAAGAAGCCCCCTGCCGCGCGGCGCGATGAGCACCGCACAAGCGGCCCGTGAGATCAAAACAAGAAGGCCGGACGCAGTGATCCGGCCTTCGTAGTTGGCTTGACCTCGAGGTCAGCTCGCGTCGTTACCGGCTGCGACGCCGAGCCAACAAGCCGACACATCCAACTCCGAGGACGAGCAACGACGCCGGCTCGGGAATAATCACGTCGAACGTGCTCGTACCGCTCGCCGAGTCCCTTGCGGTAAGCGTGAAGCTGAACTGGGACTCGATCGAGCCGACGGTCGCCAAGATGGTCTCGCGCCCGCTCGGTGTAGGCCGACGTTCGGTGCCGATGTTGCTGGAGTTGACGGGGGCCGTAACGGCACTCACCAGGAATGCCCAGTCGACGATGGGGCTGTTGTAGCTGGCCTTGTACGCCTTGCCGCCCGTTTGCAGACCCGAAAGGGTTGCCCCGTCGCCGTTGAGGTCCGTGACCGTCACCGCCGCGGTCGCAAACGCCAGCGGGTTCACGATCGGCGCGAAGCTCACAGGCGCACTGGTGATGGTGAACGTCGTGTCGGCTGCGCCCGCCACGACGGCAAACGCCAACGAGACCGCCGGATCACCGGCCACCGTCTGCGCCAGCGTGTCGATCGACGCCAGCACCGCGTCGCCGGCCTTGACCAGGCGGTTCTCCTGGCCGGGCGGCAGCTGCCACTGCCACGAACCGTCGGGCGTTTCGTCGGGAGTAAAGACGAACTGCTTGACCCCCCTGCCAAGGTCGCTGGAGACATCGATGCGAATGATCATGGCGCCCTGACCCGGTATCCAATCCGCGCGAACCGGGACTGCGGCGCAAAGTGCTACCGCCACGACGCCCATGCCCAAAAAAGTCCACCGTCTCATGNTTTCGCCCTCCATAAGGGTTCCTATAGGTTCTTGATACGTTCCTTTCATAGCACGTCCGAATCAAANAGTCAAGAGGAATCCGCACAAACTGATGTTTTTTGCGTGGTACGGTGCTCCGTTTCGCTGAGCCCAGCCCTAATCTCATCTAGCTTATGGCAGTGGTAGAGCGCCCGCCCGCCATGGGCAGCGAGCAAGCTACGATGTCGGGGGCGGCAGATGGCCATGTACCTTAACCCTTTGCCCAAGCGAGGATTACCACAGATTGCCGGTCGTAGAC
>JGI24188J35168_1002183_pt1 | contig 10885 bp, 9 predicted proteins | sample YNPBryantNP2012_FD_35168 | JGI IMG/M metagenome (IMG submission 35168) | reverse complement strand
GGTGTCCTCGGCATGGTACACCTCCTCCCGCAGCTCCCGCAGCACGTTCTCCAGCACCGCTTCCAAGGTCTCCCGTTCCTCCTCGGAAAGCTCCAAGAGCATGCCCCACCTCCTCACTGCCCTCATTGTAGGAGCGCCGCGCCCGCTCTTGGTCTGGGAATCACCAACGGGCAAGTGAGAGGACTGGGAAACGGGGCACGAAAAACGCAGGCGCAGGGCCTGCGAGGGAGGCGATCGTCGGGTTGGAGCGGGAAACGGGATTCGAACCCGCGACTTCGACCTTGGCAAGGTCGCACTCTACCACTGAGTTATTCCCGCTCGGCCCGGTGGCCGGGCATCGCTACTATAGCAACCTCCCCGGGCCCGGTCAAGCAGGCATGGGCCGCCCGCGTGCTTCCGCCGGGAAGACGCGGCGCCATCGCCGGGGGGGAATGCGCCGCTGGGTGGCAGCGTTGCAAACAGGGGGCCACCAGCGTGGCCGAGGTGTTGCATCTCGAGCCGGGTAGCGCGGAGGCGGCCCGCATGGTAAGATGGGCAGCGTGAAAGGAGGAAGCATGAAAGGGTCGAAGGTTTTGGCGTTGACGTTGCTTTTGGCTGTGGTGGCCTGGCCGGCCATGGCGGGCGGGGCCTGCTGCAGCAAGGACCAAGGGGTGACCCGGCAGGTGGAAAACCTCGCCAANGGGGTGCGCATCACCATCACCGCCCAGGACCCTCAGATGGTGGCCAAGCTCCAGAGCCAGGGGGAAAGCTGCGGTGCCGGGTGCAAGGACTGCCCGATGCACGCCCAGGGGGTGGAGCGCAAGGTGGAAAAGATCGCCGGGGGCGTGGTGATCACCGCCACCTCGAGCGACCCCAAGCAAGTGGAGGCGCTGCAGAAGCACGCTGCGGCCATGGGCGCTGCCAGCTGCCAGAAGGAGGGGGCCAAGGCCGCCGGGTGTGCCAAGGGGGAGGCCAAGGCTTCCTGCTGCGCCAAGGGGGAAGCCAAGGGCGCGGGGTGCAGCAAGGGCTCCCACGCCCACGCCCAGCCCCGCAGCTGAAAGCCGCAAAACTCGAGCGAAGGCCCGGTGGCCCCGGGCCTTTTGTTTTGCCCCCGAACGCGAAGCTTTGGAACCGGCACCCCGGATTTGCCCGCTGCCAGCTCCCTGGGATTTTCCGCCCGGTGCAGCGAGGGCGGGGGGTGGGTCGGCTACAATAGCCGACGATGGCGGAAAAACCACGCTCCTTGCACGATTCCGTGGAGTTTCCCCTGGTGGTGCCACCAGCGGGGGGCAAGGGTGGGCTTTTTTCCTACATCCGCTCCCGGCTGGTGACCGGCGCCCTGGTGGCGTTCCCCTTGGTGGTGACGCTGTTCTTCGGCCGCTTCCTGTTCAACCTCTTGGACCGCTGGTTCTACCCTTGGAGCATGCGGCTTTTCGATCGCCCGGTGCCGGGGGTAGGGGCAGCCATCGCCATCGTGCTCATGTTCCTCCTGGGGGTGGCGGCGCACAACGTGCTGGGCAGGCGCCTGCTGCGCTTGGGGGAGGCGTTGCTCACCCGCATCCCGGTCGTCCGCCCCGTGTACCTCGGGGCCAGGGAGGTTTCCCGGGCCCTTTCCCAGGACCGCACCCAGGGGTTTCGGCGGGTGGTGCTGATCCCGTTCCCTTGCCCCGGGGCTTGGTGCGTGGCTTTCCAAACCGGGGAGTTCCAGGTGGCCAGCGAGGAGGGGCCCAAGACCATGGTGGCGGTGTTCATGCCCACCACCCCGAACCCCACCACGGGGTTTTTCCTGGCCTACCCCAAGGAAGCGGTGCGGCCCACGGACCTTTCGGTGGAGGAAGCCGTGAAGGTGGTGATTTCCGGTGGCCTGGCGGTTTCGAACCTGCCCCGTCTTTTCGGGGGGAGCAAGGGATGAGGCAAACGCTGCAGCAGCACGCCCAGGAGGTGGAGGCGATCCTCGCGCGAGCTTACCCGGAGGCGCGCTGCGAGCTCGCCTTCCGCAACCCCTACGAGCTGCTGGTGGCCACGATCCTCTCCGCCCAGTGCACCGACGCCCGGGTGAACCAAGTCACCCCGGCGTTCTTCGCCCGCTTTCCCGACGCCCGCGCCTTGGCCCAGGCCAGCCAAGAGGAAGTGGAGCAGCTCATCAAGCCCACCGGGTTTTTCCGCAACAAGGCCAAAGCGCTGCTGGGGATGGCCAAGGCGCTGGTGGAGCGCCACGGCGGGGAGGTGCCGCGGGAGATGGAGGCGTTGGTGCAGCTGCCCGGGGTGGGGCGGAAGACCGCCAACGTGGTGCTGGGCACCGCCTTCGGCTTGGCCACGGGGATCGTGGTGGACACCCACGTGGCCCGGGTGAGCCGCCGGTTGGGGCTCGTCAGCTCCCAGGACCCGGAAAAGATCGAGCAGGATCTCATGGCGCTGTTCCCACCCACCAGCTGGGTGGCCCTGGGGCACCGGCTGATCCTCCACGGGCGCTACGTGTGCCAGGCCCGCAAGCCCAAGTGCACCGCTTGCCCGCTTTCCGAGCTCTGCCCGCGGCTGGGGGTGAGCTGATGTACCGCATGCGCTCTTCCGGCTGGATCGAGGTGATCACCGGGTGCATGTTTTCCGGCAAGTCCGAGGAGCTGATCCGCCGGCTGCGCCGGGCGATCATCGCCAGACAACGGGTGCAGGTGTTCAAGCCCGCCCTGGACGACCGGTACTCCGCCACCCAGGTGGTTTCCCACTCCCGCTGGCGGTTGGAGGCGGAGCGGGTGGGACAAGCCCGGGAAATCCTCCAGCGCCTGGACCCCCGCACCGAGGTGGTGGGCATTGACGAGGCGCAGTTTTTCGACGAGAGCTTGCCGGAGGTTTGCTCGCATCTGGCGAACTTGGGCAAGCGGGTAATCGTGGCGGGGCTGGACATGGACTTCCGCGGCAAGCCCTTCGGCCCCATGCCGCAGCTTTTGGCCATCGCCGAGGAGGTGGAGAAGGTGCAGGCCATCTGCGCCCGCTGCGGGGCCCCGGCTTCCTACACCCAGCGCCTCACCGCGGACCAGGAGCAGGTGCTGGTGGGGGCCGCGGACACCTACGAGGCCCGCTGCCGCCGCTGCTTCGACCCCGGCGGCCCAGCGCAGCAGCCCCCGCTGTTCCCCGAGGAAATCGAGGGCACTTGAAGCCCGGCGCCGCGCGCCACCGCAGGAGCTCGGCGGCGTCGGCTTTTCAAAAGCGGATCACCAGCTCCAGCAACCCCTGGTCGCCCTGCAAATCGTCCCCTTGCCGCTTCTCGTACTCGCCGTAAAGGTACAGCCCCCGGAGCAACTGCACGTTGCCGGAAAGCCTCGCCCAGCCGTTGCGGCGCCGCTGCACGGTCCCTTGCTTCCGCTCTACCAGCGATTGGCCCAGGGTGAGGCCCAGGTCGTGCCCCCCGGGGAAGTACCACCGGGTGCGCACGTTGGCCACCCAGCCGGAAAGCTCCCCGCCGCTGTACGTGTTGGCATCGAGGGCCAGAGCAAGGGGCAGGCCGAAGGCGCGGCTCTGGCTGATGGCGGCATACAACGAGTTGGTGGCCGAAGCCCGGGAAGTGGCCTTTTCCCACCCGCCCGCGAGGCTCGCCCGCCAACCCCGGGGGCCATCCCAGTCGAGAGAAACCCGACCCCCTTCCCGGAAGTAGCGCAGGAAAACCTCCTCGGGCAGGGGCCTGGTGTCCCAGGTGAGGTAGTTGCGCCGCTGGTCGTAGGAAGCACCCAGGCGCAGGCGCTGGGAAATGGTCAAGGAAGCCCCGAAAGCACCGTTGGTCACTTGGGAGCTGCTCCCAGCCACCTCCCGGCGCCAGCCGCGGTTGAGATCCACTTCCAAGCGCTGGAACACCCACCAGCGCCGGCTCCCGCCCAAGCGCGACTCCAGGGTGAGGAAATCCCGGCTCGGTTGGCCGTTGGCCGCCCGCTCGCTCACCCCCCCCAGCACCACCTCCGCAAAGCCCCGCCCCTGCTGCGCATCCTTGGCGTAGCGGAAAAACCCGCCCCATCGCCGGCCGCCGCTGTGCTCGGAGTTGGCAAAATCCACGACCTTCCCGCCGAAGGCCCCAAACCAAAGCCCACCCACCAGCCGAACTTGCGCCAGAATCCCGTCGGTGTACCCCATGGCGGTGAAAGGCCCCGAAGTGAGCCGGCCACCCTCGAGCCGCAAACGCTCCCCTTCGGGGCGCCAGAGGAACGCCAGCTCGTAGAGCCGGTTGTTAGAGGTTCGCGAGCTCCGGGCAGCGGTGCTGGCCCGCCAATTCGCCTCCAGGAAGCTCCCCCGCACCCGCAGTTCCAGCGGCGCCCCGCCCAGGTCCGCCACGCGGAGAAAAACCCGACCGTAGCGCTCGTCGGAGCTCACCCCGCCCGTGGCGCTCACCGCTCGGCTGCCCACCGTCAGGCTCCCAGCCACCTGGGTGCGCCGCCCCGGGGCAGGCCCGGCTTGGGGCTGTACAGAAGCGACCTGGGCGCTCGAGCTCGCAGCGGGCGGGGGCGCGGGAGGCGCTGGCTCCGCTGGGGGCGTGGGGGTAGGGGTTGGCGGCGGAGTCGCGCTTGCGAGAACCACCTCGTCCTGGGCCTGTACTTGCCCTAGNGCTCGCACGATCCGGCAGGAAGCCGAGTGCTCCGCCACGAACTCCACCGCAAGCTCCGCCACCAGCTGCCCGCCGCGCACCACCTTGAGGACCATTCCCTCCGCAAGCCCCTCGGCCCGCCCGCCGTTCACGTACACGGTGGAGCTGGTCACATAGGTCACCCGAAGCGGACTGGCTGCCCGGGCCGCCGAGGCAGCCGCCAAGATCGCGGCCAAGGTGACCAGCAGCCGCTTACTCGCNGCCCTGAGGATGGCACTGATAGCACGCTCTGCTGTCATACCGGTACCCTGCGACNTTCTTGTGCTCGCTATCCATCTTGCTCTGGTTGTGCTCGTGACACGTGGTGCACTCGAAGGTGCGGAAATCGTTGGGGGCCACGTGGCACTGGGAGCACTGGGACCACTTGCCCCGGTGTTTGCCCGAGTAAATCGGGAAGTACTGCGCGTCGTGGTTGAAGGTGGAAGGCACCCAGGCGTTGGTGCTGTGGCAGCTTTGACAGGTGGTGGGGAAGCCAGCGGTGGCGTGGTTGGGGTTTCGGGCGCTGTTGTACGCGCTCTGGTGGCACGCGTAGCACTCCTTCGGGGTGCCCGCGAAGCCGTTAGCGTGGCAGCTGTTGCACGTGGCCTGNTGGTGCGCCCCGGTGAGCGGGAACGCCGTCCGCCCGTGATCGAAGCTCGCCGGCCGCCACCCGCTGGTACCGTGGCACGTCTCGCAAGTGGTGGGAAAACCAGCCGCCANGTGGTTCGGGTTTACCGCCCCTTCAAACGCCGTCCGATGGCAGGAGTAACAATCGGTCTGGAGCGGGCCACTGCCCACGTGGCACTGCTCGCAACGCAAGGTGCCGTGGACCCCGTGGAGCGGAAAGCGCTCGTGGCGGAAGTTCGGGGCTTTCCAGCCCAAGGTGGCGTCGCTGTGGCACCTGGCGCAGTCCGTAGAAAAGCCTTGGTGGCTCGGCGCCTTCGCCTGGCGAAACTGCGTTTCGTGGCAGGAAATGCAGCCGTTCACCGGGCCGGTGAACGCCGCCGGAGGCGAACCCCGATGGCAAGCCTCGCAGGCGAGCTGCGCGTGCGCCGAGAAGAGCGGGAAACCGCTGCGAGCATGGAGGTGCAGGAAGTCTTCGCGGTTGCGCCAGCTGCTGGCGCCGTGGCAGCGCTCGCAGGCAAAACCGAACTCCCCTCGGTGCACGTCCCTGTGGCAGTCGGCGCAGGCCACAGCAACGCGGGAGAAAACCAAGCTACCGTGGCAGGCGCCACAGGGGACCTTGGCGTGCGCCCCCTCTAGGGCCATGCCCACCTCCTCGTGGCGGAAAAGCACATCTTTCCGCAAGGGCCGCCACTGCTCCGCGGTGTGGCAGTTCTCGCAGGGAATTTTCAGCTGGCCGTGGGGGCTTTTTACCGCGGCCCACGCCGGGGAAAGCCCCAGGGCCAACAGGAGCGACAGCGCTGCCGCCAAGCCAGGGGGGCGCCGCAAGAGCTGCGAGTCGCCGAAAAAGCGCACGCCGGAGGCGCGCAGCAGATCGTAGGGCGGCTCGCCACCGATGAGCACGAAAACGAAATCGTTGGGCAGGGTCACCTTCTGGTCGCGCACCACGAGAGTGACGCTTGCCCGCTCGATGCGTTCCACCGTGGATTCGAAGATCACCCTCACCTTGCCCTCCCTCTGCAGCCTCTCGATGGCCTGCAGATTCTTGCGCTTGATGCGGTAGAAAGTGTTTTTGCGGTAGGAAACCCACACCTGGTTCCCCGGCTGGCGCGCCAGCCCCACCGCCGCCTCCACGGCACTGTCCCCCCCGCCCACCACGAGGATCCGCTGTCCCTGGAAGCTCGCGGCGTCCTGGAGCTGGTACATGACCTTGCTCTGCTCTTCCCCCGGGACCCCGAGACGGCGAGGCGTGCCCCGGCGGCCCAGCGCCAGGACCACGAAGCGCCCCACGTAGCTCGTTTGCGAGGTGAGCACGCGGAGCAGGCCATCGTCGGGCTCCAGGCGCTGGAACCGCTGGCCGAAGGCCAGCCGCAGGCGGTGGGCGTTGATCTCCTGCTGGAAGAGCTCCAAAAGCTCCTCTTTGGCGTACGACTCCCGGCTCAGCTGCCGACCGCTCGGCAGCACCACCGGGCGGGTGAGCACCATCTTGCGCCGCGGGTAGTGGAGAACGGTTCCACCCAGGTCGCGGTTTTGGTCCAAGACCAAGGCACGGATCCCGAGACGTTCGGCGGCCAGCGCCGTGGCCAAGCCCGCGGGGCCCGCCCCGACGATGAGGAGATCCCAAACCTCGCCCGCGCCGGGGCGCCGCCCCTGGGCCAGGCGAGCGGCCACCGCCCGCGCCACCTTTTGCCCTTGCTCCACCGCGTTGGCGATGAGCGAAAGCCCGGTGAGCTCCCCTGCCGCGAAGACGCCCGGCACCGTGGTTTCCAGCTCGTCCGTGAGCACCGGCAGGTCGTGCCGGCCCTTCAGCTCCCCCAGCCCGACCTCGATCGCCCCCACAGGGCAAGCTCGAGCGCAGTACCCGTGCCCCACGCAGCGCAAGCCGTTGATCACCACCGCGGTCCCGCCCACGATGCCCAACACGTCGCCTTCGGGGCAGGCCTTGACGCAGCTCCCACAGCCGATGCACACGTTCCGGTCCACGAACGGGTACTGGGCCACGGGGCGATCCAAACCCAGCTCCCGGGCCTCGATCCAGCGCTGCCGGTCCTCCTGCCGTCGGCGACGGAAACGCAGCAGGTACGGGAAAAAGATCCCCGCACCCGCCAGGAAAGCCAAAGCCCAGAGCACCGCGGGTTCCAAGAGCGTGGTTATCAACGGGAACCTCCCGTGGGCGCATCGGCATGGCAGCCAGCGCAGGTGATGGGCAGCGGCTTGTAGCGCACCGTGCTCGGCTTGCCGTTGCCTCCCTCCCGCGGGTGGCACCCGCTACAGGGCACGAGACGGTGACGGCCGTCTAAGGGAAAACGTGTGCGCCGATGGTCGAAGTTGGCCGCGGGGCGAAACGCGTTGCTGTCGTGGCACTAGCCGGCGGTTTTCGGCAAGGCGCAGGTACCGAGGACTTCCCAGGCAGAACTCAGCGCTTGCCCGGCCCGATACGCCCTCGGGCAACAAAAAAGCCGGCCGGAGCCGGCTTTTGCAGCGCCAAGGGCGCGCTACTCGTCACCGTCGTCGCCGATGGCTTCCACCGGGCAGGAAGCCTTGGCCTCTTGGCACTGGGCCTCCTCTTCGGGGGTCTCCGGCTGCTTGTACACGTAGGAGTACCCCTCGTCCTCGTTGGCCCGAAAGTTGTTGGGGGCGGTGGTACGGCACACGTCGCAGTCAATGCAGGAGGTGTCCACGTACCACTTGCCCGGAACGTTCATCGGTACCTTGTCGTCCTTGTTCGCCATCGTCCACCCCTTTCTTCGGGCTCGCGGCCCTCGGGCCGTGAATGATAGCACAAGCTCCCGGAGAAATATTCCCGAGGCGGCTTACGGGTGCGGGGGGAGCAGCGGCCGGGGGCGAAGCAGCACGCTCGCTGCCGCGGCAAGCCCCTGGGGGGTGCAGTTGCCGTTGAACACGCAGTCCCAGGGGAACTCCTTGGTGAAGCTCTGCTCCAGGTACACCGGGTCGTTGGTGGTGTTGTCTATGCGGGAGCAGTAGGCGATGAGCGCCGGCGTGGGCTCCGCCGCGGTGGAGCNCCAGCTCTTCACCGAGACCTCCAGGGTGCCGAANGGAAGGTCGTTTTCCAGGCGGAAAAGCCCGCCTTTTACCGCCTGATCGAACTGCTCGTGGGCCAGCGGGTTGAGGATCACCCCCAGGTCCTTGAGCTTGGTGCCGTCGGCCCCGTAGAGCACCAGCTGAACCTCCAAGGTGGTGAGCCGGTCCGAGATGTTCACGAGCCCCACGTTGGTGCGAAAGGAAGCATCCTCACGGATGCCGGAAAACACCACCTTGTTGAGCCCCCTTGCCTGCTGGTGGGGGTCAACGTAGTAGTACCAAGGCAAGCCAGGGATGGACTGGCCGTAGGTGGAAACCGCGTTGTTCTCGCCGGTCCTTCGGTTGTAGGTGCGGCTCCACACGAGGATCTTCCGCGGCTCTCCCCCCGGGGGGTTGGTCTGGGTGAAGCTGCCCGCCTTGTAGGCCCAGATGAGCAGCGCCCCCACGGCGTTTGTCCCCCAGTGGGCCTCGATGAGGTTTTCCAAAAGCACGCTGCGCCCCGGCTGGATGTCCTTCAGCTTGGGGTCCACCTTGGAAAACCCGTCCTCCTGCCGCCCCCCCAGGTGGTTGGCGAAGTTGTCGAAGCTTATGGTGTTGTTGATGTTGCCGGTGGGNAGGAAGACGATCATCACGTCCACCGGCACCTCGTCCACGTTCATGATCTCCACGTCGGTGCGCCAGGTGGCGTTCTGCAGCCCCGGCGCCGCCGCTGCGGCGGGGACGATCACGAAATCCGCGGCGCGAAAGCTGCCCCAGGCCAAATGAGCCACGGAGAAAACCGCCGCTGCCAGCAAGAGCCTCCTCATGCCGTACCTCCGNCGGAAGTGTACACGCCTTCCGAGGAAGTGGGGAGCAGCACCAGCGCGGCAAGCCCGGACGGCTTGCGGTTTTCCAGCACCAGCTGCCCCCCGTGGGAGGTCACGATGCGCTCGGCGATGGCCAACCCCAGCCCCGTGCCCCCCTTGCGCCCGGAGTAAAACGCCTCCTTCACCTTGCCAAGCTCCCCCTCGGGGATACCCGGGCCCGTGTCCTCCACCGCCAGCACCCACCGCCCCTCAGCGAGCGAAGCCCGCAAGCGCAACTCCTTCACCGGGGCCTGCTCCATGGCTTGGATGGCGTTCAGGCCCAGGTTCAAAAGGACCTGGGTGAGCTGCCCCCGATCCGCCAGCACCTTTCCGGGGCTCGACTGCACGGCAAGCGTCACCCCTGCCCGCTCGCACTCCGGCCCCAGCAGCGCTTGCACGTCCGCAAGCAGGCTCGCCAGCTCCACCGGCTCCCGCTGGGGAGGGGCAGGGCGGGCGTACTGCAGGAAATCGCTCACCAGCTTCTGCAGCCGGCCCACCTCCTTTTTCGCCAAGGCCACCGCCTCCGAGCCACCCCCCTGGGCTTGCAGGTCCTCCGCCACCAGGTCCAGGTGGATGGAAAGCGCGTTCAACGGGTTGCGGATCTCGTGGGCGAGGTTGGCCGCCAGCACCCCCAGGGAGGCTAGCTCGCGGTCCCGGGCGCGCCGTGCCTCCAGCTCGGCGTTGCGCTTCAAGAGGTGGCCGATGAACACGAACGCCCCCACCATCATCGTGAGCGTCACCCCGCCGGCCAGGGCGGTGCGGTAGAGCAAGCGCTTGCGCAACAGCGCGATGCGCTGCTCCAGCACCGGCTTGGAGATGGAGAGCACCACCGAGGCGAAGTCCTCCACCGGCACGCGGATCTGGTAGGAGGCTTGGCTTTCGGTGACGTGTTCCCCTTCCGGCAGCGGCACGAACTCGCTCCCGGGCTCCGGGAACCCCCCCGGCACCCCCTCGCTGCGGGTGGTGGTGTGCCACACCAGCCGCCCCCGGTCGTCGTAGACCTCCACCGACTCGATCACCTCTTTCCTGGCCAGCGCCGCGGTGAGCCGCTGCAGCGCTTCCCGCTTGCGCTCCACCACCTGGTAAAGCGGCGCATCCCCCTTGAGCTGGCGGGCCAGCTCCTCCGCCTGGGCGCGGCCGGTGAGCAGCACGTCCTCCAGGTAGGAGCGGGAGAGCTGCGAGATCGTGAGCTGCGCGAACAGCGCAAACGCCAGCACGAACAGCAGGGCGAACGCCACTGCCACAGCCAAGTACTGCCGCTGCCAGCCAAGACCCTCCCGCACCACCCCCGCATTCTACGCACGCCGCCGGGAGCTGCTACCATAGCCGGGGGAACCGCGATGCAAGCGCGATCCAAAACTGCCCTGGCGATCCTCTGCTGCGCGGTGCTGCTGGCGGCTTGCCGGCGCCAAAACTCCCTTCCCCCGCCGCAAACCGCCGAGCCGATCCACGGCGGCGAGGTGGTGGTGGCTCTGGCCCAAGACCTCTCCGGTTTCAACGAGTACACGGGCTTTGCCGAGTCCACCGAGCTCGCCATCCTCGACCTGCTCTTCCCCTCGCTCTTGACCGAGCAACCCGACTACCAGCTCCACCCCCCCTCCTTCGCCCCCGCCTTGGCCAAAGCCTGGGAGTTCTCCGAGGACAACCGCACCCTCACGCTGTACCTCCGGGAAAACGCCCGGTGGTCCGACGGCACGCCGGTGACCGCCGAGGACGTGGCGTTCACCTTCCGGGTGCAGAAGGACCGCCGCCTCGCCTGGCCAGGCCAGGAGATCAAGGACTTCATCGA
>JGI24188J35168_1002181_pt1 | contig 10892 bp, 9 predicted proteins | sample YNPBryantNP2012_FD_35168 | JGI IMG/M metagenome (IMG submission 35168) | reverse complement strand
ACACACTAACTCTTCGCCGTCATACAGATAATACCTCCTGCCCGACGCCGTCTGCTTCCACGCCCGCAAGCCGTCCCCGTTATAGCCGGTAGTGAGGATGTTCCCATAAGCGGTCATCCGGTTCTCGGGGTCAAACGACAGGTTCACGCCCTTATACAGCATCGGGTTGCTGTTGCCGTCATACCCGAAGCCCGCACCGATGAGCTGGTTGTTCACCTTGTAAGTGCGAGACTGCCCCTTGAACTGCGTCGGGTTTTGTGCAGGGTCGTAAACGAAGGTGAAGGTATAGCCTCCCGCCCGCGCGGACCGCTCCTGCAGTGAGGGAAATCAAAGAAAATTTCTTCTCCAATGCCGTCAGTAGACACCACATATCGCCACTGCACAACCACTCACCCACCCTGTTACGGTCTGGAGAGTATCGACCTCCACAGGGTAAAGGCAAGATAGGTATCCTTTGTCTGCAGGAATCTCCTCTAGACCCCCTGAAAATCATTATCGGAGCCATTACGCCGTTTGGAACTCGCTCACGGAAAGGATGGTCGGTATGAGTACAGGCAAACGGATAACGCGAAGGCAGTTTCTGAAGGGTGCGGCTGTGGGTGCAGCTGCCGTTGCCATGCCTGCGGTTGTACCCGCTTCGGTGTTCGGCTCGGCTCAGCGACGCGCACCCAACGACCGCATCACGCTTGGGTTCATCGGGCTGGGCGGCATGGGCACAGGGCACCTTAACGGCTTCCTGGGCAACGGGCAGGTGCAGGTGCTGGCGGTGTGCGACGTGTATGCCCCCCACCGCGATCGCTCCAAGAAGGCGGTGGACGACCGCTATGGCAACCAGGACTGTGCTGCCTACACCGACTTCCGCCACCTATTAGACCGCAAGGACATCGACGCAGTGGTCATCGCGACGCCCGATCACTGGCACACGCTCATCAGTATCATGGCGTGCGAATCGGGCAAAGACGTGTACTGCGAGAAGCCGCTGACGCTGTTTGTAGACGAGGGCAAGGCATTGGTGCGCGCCGTGCGCCGCTACAACCGCGTCTTTCAGGTCGGCAGCCAGCAACGGTCGGATTACTACTTCTGGCTGGCGTGTATGCTGGTGCGTAACGGCAAAATCGGCAAGGTGCATACCGTGCGCGTGAACCTGCCAGCTGGTCCGGACATGGACCCGCAACCAGACGTGGAACCGCCGCCCGACCTGGACTGGAACTTGTATCTGGGTCCCGCTCCCTGGGTGCCCTTTAACTACGCACGCTTCCTGTGGAACTTTCGCTGGTTCTGGGACTACTCTGGCGGCGAGATGACCGACTGGGGGCATCACCACTTCGATATCGCGCAATGGGGGCTCGGCACAGACCTCAGCGGGCCCGTGAGCGTGGAGGGCAAGGGTGTGCTGCCAGTGAAAGGACTCTGCGAAACCTATGTGAACTTCGAGGTGCATTACGAATATGCCAACGGAGTGCACATGATTGCCACCACTCCGGAACGCGGCGTGCGCTTCGAGGGCACAGATGGCTACGTACACGTGTGGCGCGGAGGCATCGACACCAGCCCGAAAGAGCTGCAGCAGATAACGTGGGGACCAAACGACGTGCAGCTATATCGCAGTCTCAGCCACCACCAGAACTGGCTGGATTGCATCCGCACACGCAAGAAGCCCATCTGCGACGTCGAAATCGGGCATCGCTCCGTGACGGTAGCCCACATCGGCAACATCGCCATGCGGCTGGGCAGGAAGCTGCGCTGGGACCCCGTGAAAGAGCAGTTTGTGGACGACCCGGAGGCAAACCGCTGGCTCAGTCGTCCCTATCGCGCGCCGTGGTACCTAAGGTAAGAGGTGGAGGCAGAAAATGAAGAGAACATGGCTCACCGTAGTGGCATTGCTGGCACTGGCTCTTCCCAGCGCGTGCCAGAACATAGAGCAGACCGTGCAAAAGCTGCGGTCACCCGACGATAATGCGCGACGGCAGGCGATTGAGGAAATAGCACCGTTCGGTGTGAAAGCTATTCCTGCCCTGCTGGCGATTATCGAGAACCCTAACGCCGAGCCCGGCGCAGTGATGGCAGCAAGAATGGCTCTGGAGCGGGTGGTCTATCAATCCACGCGCCCCGGTGCCACGTCCGAGCGCAACGCCGCCGAGAAAGCGTTGCTGGCGCGCCTGCAGAAACCGGCGCCGGAATCCCTGCAACGCCTGCTGCTGCGCCTGGTCACGGTGGTGGGTACTTCACAATCGGTGCCGACCCTGCAAAAACTGCTGGAGAATAAAACCCTGCGCGAGGCAGCACGCATGGCCCTACAGCAGATTCCGGGCAGGGAAGCCACTTCCGCTCTGGAACGCGCCTTCGCGCAGGCAACCGATCCGCAGTGGAAAAGCGCGCTGCTACTGGCTATCGGTGCACGCAAACAGCCCGGCTCGGCAAAGGTGGTGCTGGGTGCACTGAAAAGCGCACAGGCAGAGGTGCGCCTGACGGCGATTACGGTCGCTGGGGAGTTTCCCACCCCCGAAATCCAGAAGGCGTTGCAACAGATTGCTCAGAAAGGCAGTGCCAAAGAGAAAGAGGCGGCTCAGCACTCGCTGGCACGTATCGCGGAGCGGCTTCGCCGCTCCGGTGCGGCGGGGCAAGCCGCCCCGCTCTTTCAGTGGCTCTACGCCAACGGCAATACGCCCGCCCTGCGTGCCGCCGGACTGGTGGGACTGGCACACACCGGAAACGCAGACACCGCAACCTTGCTGGTGAAGGCACTCAACCACCCAAACCCCGCCATCGCCAGCACGGCATACTCTTTGCTGCAGGAGGTAAAGGTACCGGGGCTGGCGGAGGCGCTGGTGGTACAGGCACAAAATGCACAGGGAGAGCAACGCCTGCGCCTCATTGACCTGCTGGGGTATCAATCCGGTTCCCCAGGCGTGGTACTGCCCTCGCTCCTCAAAGCCTTTGGTGATAACAACCCGGCAGTGAAGGTCGCCGCGCTGAACGCTATGGGACGCCTGCGCCACGCAGACACCGCCTCCGCGCTGATGGTCGCGCTGGGGCATGAGAACGAGCAGGTGCGTCAAGCTGCGATAGAAGCGGTGCCAGGAGTGGCATTCGCCCTGCAGAAGCAAGGCAAAACCGACGTAGCGACGGTACTCGCCCGTACCGCTCTGGAAAAAGCGCGCGACCGTGAAGGCGTGACTCGTCTGGTGGGCGTGCTGCGCTCGTTGGGAGCATCCATCAGCGTGAAAGACATCGCCATCCAGCAGGGCATGGTGGTGAACTGGTGGGTGCTCGCTCCGTTGGCAGAGCGCAGCCTGCTGCGTGAGCGCGACCTCGTAGACCCCGGCGCACCGATAGACCTGCAGGGAGAGGTGAATGGCGTCCGGTGGCGGCGTATCGAGCTGGATGACCCGCAGGGCGTGCTGGATTTCTGGCTGAGCGCGGGCGCGCNCGAAAACACGGGCGGATACGCCTACGCTCAGGTGTACAGCGATACTGCGCAGACGGTCACCCTGAAAATCGGCAGCGATGATGATGTCACCTGTTGGGTGAATGGGCAAAAGGTGCATGAATTTACCGGCGACAGGGGGCTAACGATCGACCAGGATACCGCTACCGCCACCCTGCAGCAGGGCTGGAACCGCATCCTGTGTAAGGTGCTGAACGGAGCGGACGGCTGGCAGCTGAGCCTGCGTATTACCACCCCTGACGGGAAGCCCCTGCGCCTGCAGCAGCGCTAAAAGCGGGACTACCCCCTTTCTCAGTGTCTGGGCTCACTACACGACGTTTTTTTGCGCGTTTTCGCCCCCACCCCAGCCCTCCCCGCGGGCAAGGAGGAAGTTACGGTTCTTCCTCCGTCCACATTGGAGGTCAGGAGGGAGGAAACTCACTGGAATTTCCTCCCGTCAGAGAAAGTGTCGTGTAGTAAGGTGTGTGGCAGAGGGGTGAATCACCCCAGATTCTCAGGGTTCAGCCCTTCCAGCTCCGGTACCACAAAGCGCCCGTCCTTGCGTATCAGGCGGTCGTCGAAATAAATCTCTCCTCCGCCGTANTCGGCNCGCTGTATCAACACCAGGTCCCAGTGTATCTGGGAGCGGTTGCCATTGTCCGCTGTGGTGTAGGCGTTGCCGGGGGTGAAGTGTAGCGAACCCGCAATCTTCTCGTCGAACAGCGTGTCCTTCATGGGGTGGAGGATGTGCGGGTTGAAGCCGAGCGAGAACTCGCCCACGTAGCGCGCTCCCTCGTCGAAGTCCAGTATCCTGTTCAGCTCGTCGGTGATGTTGCAGGTGGCATCCACAATCTTGCCTGCCCTGAACACCAGATGAATGTTTTCAAAGGTCTTGCCGTGATAGAGCGAGGGCACATTGAAGGTAATCTCGCCTTCCACCGAATCGCGCACCGGAGCGGTAAAACACTCGCCATCGGGGATGTTGCGCAATCCGTAGCAGGGGATGACCGGGATATCCTTGATAGAAAACCTCAGGTCGGTGCCCGGTCCCACCAGCCGCACGCGGTCGGTCTGGCTCATCAGTTCAACCAGCGGCTGCACCGCCTTCTCCATTCTGCTATAGTCCAGTGTACACACATGGAAATAGTAGTCTTCGAAGGCTTCGGTGCTCATGTTCGCCTGCTGCGCCATGCTGTCGTTCGGCCAGCGCAACACCACCCAGNGGGTGTTGGGTACGCGAACGTCGCTGTGAACCGGCTTCCACCACAGTCTCTGCACCATCTCCACCTTTTCGANAGGCACATCCGACATCTGTGCGCTGTTCAGGGTTCCCCGCACACCGATATAGCACTGCATTTTCTCCATGCGGTACTTTTCGACATCGGCGATAACCTGCAGCTGCTCTTCGGTGGCGTGCATCTGTAACGTGCGCATCAGTTTCGAGTGTTTCGTATCTACCAGCGGAATGCCTCCCGCTTTCACTATCTGCTCTATCAGCACGCAGATAAACTCTTCGGGCACATCGGTCGCCTCCACCAGCACCTTGTCGCCCGGCTGCACCCGTGTGCTGTGCCCTACCAGTACCTGCGCTAATTGCTCAAAACGAGGGTCTCTCATCACTTCGCCTCCACTGCGGTATGTTTGCCTTTTTTCCATTCGGCATTGCTCTGCCAAAACCTTGCTCGAGTATTTTTTCACATTGAGTCCAGCAAAAGGGCAGGAGTTTCGCCTTGACAGAGTGGAATCTGTTGTATACAATCACGGAAGATAAACCGTTGTCTCGATCACGAAGAACAACACTGCGCCATCAACGCACACAGGAGGACCATGATGCAGGAGGAACTCAAAGCACTTGCCCAGGCTATTCTGGAGGGCAAACGCAACGATGCGGTAGAGCTCACCCAGAAGCTGGTGGACGCGGGTGTTACCCCCAAACAGATCCTCGATGAGGGGTTGATTGCCGGTATGGCCGTTGCCGGCGAGAAGTTCAAAAACGGCGAGTATTTCGTGCCGGAGATTCTGGTGGCAGCTCGCGCCATGAAGGCATCTATGGAGATTCTGCGCCCCTTGCTGGTAGCCACCGACGTGCAGCCGATAGGTACGATGGTCATCGGCACCGTGCGCGGCGACCTGCACGACATCGGCAAGAACCTGGTAGCCATGATGATGGAAGGCGCGGGCTTTAAGGTCGTGGACCTGGGTGTCGATGTCACTGCCGAGAAGTTCATTGAGGCTGCCAAGGGACACAACGCGCAAATTGTGGGCATGTCTGCGCTGCTGACCACTACCATGACCTATATTCCCGAGGTGATTAAAGCCTTCGACGAGGCAGGACTGCGTCCGAAGGTGAAGCTCATCGTAGGCGGTGCGCCGGTTACCCAGGAATGGGCGAACCAGATTGGCGCGGATGCCTACGCTCCGGACGCCGCCACTGCCGTCGACAAGTGCAAAGAGCTGCTGGGGGCAGCGTAGCCGGGCGATTATCCGGAGGGCGAGGCTCCTGCGGAGCTGTAAACTCTGCTCCCCGCCCGCGGGGAGGTTGGCTGGGGACCGGCTCACCTGGAGGTTCGCCCTCCAGCGGAGGAACAAACCCCTTCCAGAGGGCGAGGCTCGCACCGAGCCGTTTGCACTGTGTTCGGTTCACCCGGAGGTCCGCCCTCCGGATGTCGCGAGCGGTTGGAGGCAAGCCTCCTGCCGAGTCGTTTTGCTGTTCCTCGACAAGCGCACCACCTACAACGAGGGGGGCACCAACATTGACGTCGAGAGAGCGCGTACTCTGTGCATTCCATCGGGACACGCCTGACCGCATCCCTGTATCTCCCCAGCACTGGGGACGCATCCCGCCGGGTAGCGAACTGGCTGCTCAGCTCGTACGCGAGACCGACATGATGCTCTATGCAGGCTGGGCATGCGACTGCTTTATCGGCTCCGCTTTGCCACGTGAGACGGAAACCATCGGCAACACCACCCGTACCGTCTATCACACTCCGCATGGAGACCTGACCCGGGTTGTCACGCGCACACCGGTAACCACCGCCTGTACCGAGTTTCCCTGCAAGAACGCGGAGGACGTATTGAACCTGCTTGCCGCACCATACGAGCCTCCGATAGAGGAGGCTGTGCAAAATGCACTGCGACACTTCTTCCAGACGAAGGATTGGCTGGGAGATGAAGGGGTCGTGCTCTTCGAACTGCCGGATGCGCTCTGTTTTCCAGCAGAGTGGCTCTCACCACAGGATTTCTGTCTGCTCTGGGCAGACGCGCCAGACGTCATGGAGCAGATGGTGCGCGTGGGCAACGAGCGGCTGCTGGCGTTCGTGGAGAGGGTGTTAAGAGCAGGCGTGGACGTGTTTCGTATCGTCGGTGGGGAGTACGCATCTACACAGCTGGGACCCGTCGCGTATGACCGACTGGTGCGTCGCTACGATAAAGAGCTGGTGGCGCTCATCCACGACTACGGTGGCGTTGCCTACTTCCACAACCATGGACCCATCATGCGCTATCTGGAGGCGATTGTGGACATCGGTGTGGACGCACTGGACCCGCTGGAAGCCCCGCCGTGGGGTGACTGCGATATGCCTGCAGCCAAACGGGTTCTTCAGGGGAAGGTGGGCATCGTGGGTAATCTCGACGACATGGAGGTTTTGAACCAGCGCAGCACCGACGAGATACTCGCCATCGGCAAGCGGCTGATCGAGGAAGCAGGTCCCGACGGATTTGTGCTGAGCGGGACGGCATCAGGAACNTATGGCGAACACGCCGCCCGAAACTTTATCGCACTGGCAAGATACGTAAGAAGCCAGATGTAACCGGAGGACAGGATGACACCCAGAGAACGTGTTCTACGTGCTATTCGCCGTGAAGTGCCGGACAGAGTTCCGAAAGAGATGGGCTTCACTCCGGCGGCATACGATCGGTTCGTGAAGGAGACCGGACATACCGACCCTGCCGAGTATTTCGGTATGGAGACCCGTTACGTTGGCTTCCGTCCGCCACGCGAACTACCGGACTTTACACCCTATCTGAAGCGTCTGCCTGAAGGAAGCGTCCTTAGCGGCGAGTATGGTACAGCGCACATCCCCGGTACTTTCTATCACTTCTCCCGATACGTATTCCCGCTCGAACACGCTACCACCATCCGCGAGCTGGAGGAGTATCCCTGGCCCGACTTTACCCCTTCCTACCGCCACGAACATCTGGAGGCGGAGGTGCAGGCATGGCACGAAAAGGGCTACTTCGTTGCGGGGTTCGCCGGGCATATCTTTGAAACCGCATGGCAGATTATCGGCTTCGAGCGTATTTTCCGCGACTTCATCGAGAACCCCGAGTTCGTGGAGTGGGTGCTGGATAAGATTACCGAAGATAACTGCTTCAAGGCGCGTCGCCTTGTCGAGGCAGGTGTCGACATGATTCAGTTTGGCGATGACGTGGGAATGCAGGACCGGCTGATGATGCGCCCCGACGNNTGGCGACGTTTTCTNAAACCGCGTCTNGCCCGTGAAATCGCCGCCGCTCGCGCCGTTCGCCCCGACATCCCCGTCTGGTACCACAGCGACGGCAATATCACCGACATTATCGAAGACCTGATCGAGGTCGGTGTCACCGTGCTTAACCCCGTGCAACCGGAGTGTCTGAACGTGGACTGGGTGAAGCGTGAGTTCGGCGACCGGCTTGCCTTCTGGGGCACCATCGGCACGCAAACAGTCATGCCTTTTGGCAAGCCGGAGGACGTGAAGCGCGCGGTGAAGGAGATGATAGACCGCTTCGCGCCCGGACTGGTGCTTGCGCCGACACACGTGATCGAACCCGATGTCCCGTGGGAAAACATTCTGGCTTTCTTCGAGGCGGTGGAGGAGTACGGCAGGCTGGCGTAGAGGAACCTGCGGGAAGCGGTTCCCGCCGCCAGCGTAGTGCAGCCGGTACTGCTGTCTACCTTGACACCGTCCCTTCCTTTGCCTATACTAAAGGCATGAGTACGAGAGCGTTTACGGTATCCGCACCCGGGCGGATTTGTCTTTTCGGTGAACATCAGGACTATCTCGGACTGCCCGTCATCGCCGCTGCCATCAACCGGCGTATCCGGGCAGAGGTACACCTTTCACAAAACAGCAATTTGCTGAAACTGCAGATGCCGGACACCGGCGAGCAGATGGAGATTGACCCCACGCAAGAGCAACAATATGCCCATTCCCGTGACTACCTGCGAGCAGGCGTGAACGTGCTCCGTCGCGAGGGGGCGCNCTTCCTCAGGGGCGCAGATATCCGCNTCACCAGCAACATCCCCATGCAGGCAGGCGTGTCGAGCTCGTCGGCGATGGTGATTATGTGGCTGCGTGCGCTGAGCGAACTGGCGGAACCTCCCATGGATCCCGACCCTGAGACGCTGGCGCGATGGGGACACTGCACGGAGGTGCTGGAGTTTAACGAGCCGGGTGGCATGATGGACCACTTCTGCGCCGCGCTGGGCGGTGTGTTGTACATCGACACCATACCGCCTTACCGTGCGGAGCGGCTCCCCATCCAGCTGAATGGGCTGGTACTGGCGGATTCCTTACAGCCGAAAGCTACTGTAGAAGTGCTTGCCTCCCGGCGGCGCGACGTGACAGAGGGCATCTCCCTGCTGAAGGAAAGGATGCCTCACTTTGACCTGCATACCACGCCCCTGGAGGAAGCAGAAGAGGCTCTGAAGCACCTCCCCGAACGCAACGCCCGTCGCGTGCGCGCCAACCTCATCAACCGCGACCTCACCCGCCGCGCTTTGCAGTTGCTGCGAAGTGACCAGTGGAGTCCGCAGGCATTGGGCGACCTGTTGATAGCACATCATGCTCAGTTGCGCGATGGGCTGGAAGTATCCACTCCCAAAATCGAAAAGATGCTGGAAGCGGCTTTGCGAGCTGGTGCGCTGGGGGGCAAGGTGAACGGCTCCGGTGGTGGCGGATGCCTCTTCGCCTATGCGCCCGGACGCGAAGAGGAGGTGGTAGAGGCTTTCAAAAGCGCGGGCGGAGATGCCTGGCACGTGCGCGTGGATACTGGAGCGAGGGTAGAATGAGCGACGCTCCGCGCCGGTGTGTGTTGCTGGCAGCAGGCAGGGGAACCCGACTAGGTGACATCACCCGTAACATTCCCAAGCCGATGGTTCCTCTTGCCGGGCGTCCGCTTCTCGAGCACATCGTGCGCAATATCTGTGAGGCGACACCCATTCGCGATTTTACCATCGTCGTGCAGTATCGCGCTGAAAGCATCATCCAACACTTTGGTCACGGCGGCTCCCTTGGCGTGCGTATCCACTATGTCCGGCAGCCGGAAGACCAGCCGGGTACAGGGGGCGCACTGCGAGCTGCTCTGGAAACCTTGCCTCCAGAGCCTGTGCTGATGAGCTTCGGCGACATCCTCACTGACCCGTCGAACTACCGACGCCTGCTACAGGCATACACTCTGGAAATCGCTGCCTTAATCGGCGTAAACTGGCTACCTGATGTCTCCGAAGGGGGCGGTGTGTGGCTGGATAACAGCGACAGGGTGCTCCGTCTGCAGGAGAAACCACGCCATCCCGATACCAACTGGAATCTTGCGGGCGTGCATATCTTTTCGCCAACCGTCCTCCCTGTGCTGAGAAACCTTCCTCTGTCCGCACGGGCAGAGTACGAGCTTACCGACGCCATTCAGCGGCTCCTGCATCAGTACCCCGAATTCGTGCGGGCAGTGCGCTTCGAAGGCTACTGGAACGATGTCGGCACGCCTGAACGCCTTCAGCAAGCAAAGCAATACCTGCAGGACTGCCAGCACACGCGGGCGAATCAAGGTTCAAAGTCGTTGCCAGGAGGAGAACCATGAAAGGCAACCCCGAGATACTGAAANTACTCAACGAACTGCTTTCCGATGAGCTGACTGCCATCCACCAGTANATGGTGGAAGCGGAAATGTGCGAAAACTGGGGATATGACAAACTGCACGAAGCACTTCANAAAATCTCCATNGACGAGATGCACCACGCCGAGTGGTTGATNCAGCGCATCCTCTTTTTCGAAGGACAACCTACCATCCAGCTGGGGAAACTGCACATCGGCGCTACGGTGCCCGAGATGATACACAGCGTGGTAACCGCCGAGAGCGAGGCCATCGAGGCATACAACAAAGCCATTGCGCTGGCGCATCAAGTGGCGGATCAGGGCACCGTCGACCTGCTCATCAAAATCCTCACGATGGAAGAGGGGCATATCGACTGGGCGGAAGCGCAACGTGACCAGATTGAGCACATGGGTCTGGCGAATTACCTGAGCATGCAAACGGAGGGCGCAGCGCAGTAAGTGCTTCCCTACCCCGCCGATACTCTGATTCGCAGGGTGCGCGCACTGCATGAGCAGATTCGCTCGGAGGTGCGCGCTCAGCTCCTGCAGTATTCCGCCGACTGGCTGGCACAAGCCACCGAAAGCGCGGATGGCGATACGCAGTTTCGCATCGACGT
>JGI24188J35168_1002174_pt1 | contig 10916 bp, 10 predicted proteins | sample YNPBryantNP2012_FD_35168 | JGI IMG/M metagenome (IMG submission 35168) | reverse complement strand
GACGTTTGACGTTTTTACGTTTTACGCTTCGCGCCTCAACCCTTATTCGCCTCGTCCAACAGCTTCTGCAGCGCCTCGTCTACCTTCGGCAACACCTCGGACGCCTTGGCCTTGCCGGCGATCATCGGGTCCCAGCCGACCGGCTTGACGACCTCGCTCCACATCTTGGAGCGCGGCACCGCGCTCACCACGTCGATCTGGCCCCGCTTGAATGCTTCGAGGAACGCCTTGCCGTTGCTGACGCCGTAGAGCTCCTTGATGCGCGGGATCCAGAAGCTCTCGACCAGCTTGGGGTCGTTCGGGATGCGGCCGGTGGTCTCGGAGTAGATCTTATCCCCCTCTTCGCCGGCCATGAAGGCCGCGAAGGCCCAGGCCGCTTCCTGGGTATCCGGCTTGCTCTTGGGCACGGCCAGGCCCTCCGACCAGCCGCGATGCGGCCGGTTCGGGTCCTTGTACTTCGGCATCAGCACCACGTCGAACTCGACTTCCTTCTTCTGCTCGCGCAACTGCGGGCTGTTGAGCTGGGTGAAGAACCAGGCGCCTTCGTACTTCATGGCGCAGTTGCCGGTCTGGATGGTGTTGGCACCGCCCGATTGATCGGCCGGGGTCGGCGCGATCTTGAGCGTGTTGTAGACGTCGTTGGCCACGAGCTGGACGATCTCGACGATCTCGGGCTGATTGAACTGCGCCTTCTTCGGATCCACGATGTTGTCGAACTCGCGCTTGCCCGTGCCGACGATCCAGCCGATGTCGCGGAACCAGTTGCCGTTGGCCTGAAGGCCGAACATCTTGTTGGGGCCGTCGGTCTTCGTCAGCTTCTTGGCGATGTCCAGGAACTGCTCGAAGGTCCAGTCGTCGGTGGGGAAGGGGATGCCCGCTTCCTGGAACGGCTTCTTGGCGTAGAACATGACCATCGTCGCCATCTGCAGCGGAATCAGATAGCGCTTGCCCTTGCGCCGCGTGCTGACGTCCAGGCCGGCGATGCCTTCGGAGTAGGGGCCGGTCAGCTTATCGCGGCTGATCCAGTCATCCACCGGCACGAGCAGGCCCTTGTCGGCATACGTCTGCCACTCCCAGCCCTGGAAGGAGGAGAGGTGGGGCGGGGTGCCGCCGGCGATCATCGTCTGCAGCTTGGGATAGAAGTTGTTGCCGGGGTCGGCGATGCTGGTGACTTTGATNGTGACGTTGGGGTTGCGCTCCATGTAGAGCTTGGAGAGCTTCTCCCAGGCCGGGATGTCGGTGTTGTCGCCCCAGGCCAGGAAGTCCACGGTGATGGGCGCCTTGGCCGCGGGCGCGGCGGCCGGCGCTTTCGTCGGCTCGGCGGCGGCCGGTGCCTTCGTCGGTTCGGCCTTGGCCGGAGCGGCCGGGGCCGGCGCCGGCGTGGGCTGGGCGCACGCGGCCAACGCGGCGGCCGTCACGCCCGAGCCGGCCAACATCAGGAACTGCTTGCGGGAAAGTCTCTTGATGGCCATCGGATCTCACTCCTTGGGTTTGATAAAGATGAACGGGTTGATCGGCAATCGGATGTGCAAAAACCGGGTTCGCTTCACGAGCAGAACGTCCAGATCGGGCAATCCTCCTCCTTTCTCTTCGTGCGTTCGCAACATCGCGGGAACAGCGCCAGAACGATCTTGCGCCGCGCTACGACGTGAGCCTCAGCACCGGCAGGCCCAACAGATCCGCCAAAGCCAACAGCTCGTCCACATAGTCGCCGTAGGTCAGCGAGATGTGATGATCGAGGCCTTCATGCATGATCGTCGCCAATACGTCCGCGGCGGGCCGGTCGAAGCGCAACACGCCCGACGTGCCGGAGAAGCCGAGCGGCGCCTGCACCATCTCGCCGCGGCCGACCACCAGCCGATACGCGCCATCTCCCGCCTGGGTGAGCCGGCCGAGGGTGACCCGGCCCGGCTTCAAGGGGAATTCCATCAGCAACGGCAGCTTGCGATTCGAATGGATCGTGCCGCGCGGCCGAAAGGCGGGATCGGCCATGCTGAGGGGCGCCAACCCACAATGCCACACCACCGCCTCGTCGCGCGCCAGGTCGAAGCCGACCACGTCCGTGCCGAACGCCGGGCCCCCGCTGAGGGTCTGCAGGATCCACTGCGTGATCGTGCCGTTGACATCGGCCTCGCAACTGCACGGCGTGCCGGCGTCGCTCAGCATGGACATGGCGCCGCACGCCGCGCACCCCAGTTCGGTGAAGAATTCGGGCCAGCAGCGCACGGCCAGGCCGTCGAAGCGCTCGGCCGCGGCCAGGCGCTGCAGGGCCAGATAGACGGCCGCCGTGCCGAGCACGCCATGGCGATCCAGCGCATCCAGGCCGCTCACGCGCGGCGCGAGCTGCGCCAGCACGGCTTCCCGCGCCGCCGGCTCCACCGCACGGGCCTGGGCGAACAGATCGGCCAGGTCCCACTGCACCACCTGGACGCCGAGCTGCCGCGCCAGCGCATCGCCGTCGAACGTGCACGGCTCGAAGCCGGTCGGATTCTGCCCCACGCGGCCGATGCGCAGCGCCTTCAACAGGCGCCGCACGCGGCCGGCGCGCGCCAGGACGAGCAGCTCGCGGCGGCCGGCGTCGTCCCCGGGCGCTACATAGACATAACGGTAGTAGATTCCGGCGCGCTTGAGCGCGTGGCCGGCCAGATTGATGCCGCAGAAGGAGTTCAAGCGCAGCCGGCCGCCCGTGCGCTCTTCGGGCAAAGCCCAGAGCAGGACCGGCGCGTCCACGGCGCGGGCCAGCTCGAGCGCCAGCGAACTATCGGCGAACGTGGCCTGGAAGAGCACCAGCAGATCGAGCGGCCGGCCCGCCAGTTGCGCGCTGGCCGCCTGCGCCGCGGCCGCGTCCATCACCGGCGCCTCCGGGCCGACGAGCTCGCAGTCCGCCGCCTGAAGTGCGGCGCGCGCCTGGCCGGTCATTTCGGCTGCCAACGCGGTGTCAAACGTCGGCCGGGCGATGGGAACAAAACCGATGCACAGAGACTTCACGAATCGTCCGTCCTTTCAGGGCATCAACTGACGTTTCACGCTTCCTGGCGATAAAAGAACGCATCCAGCGCCAGCGCGGCCGCGCCGATCACGCCCACCTTGCGGCCGAAGGTGGTCACGCGCAGGGCCACCTGCTCGCCGAGGCCGGCAAAGGAGCGCCGGCGCATCGTCTCTTCGACGCGCGGCAGAAACAGATCCGCGCCGGCCGCGAACATGCCGCCCAGGATGATCATGTCGGGATTGACCAGGTTGACCAGGTTGGCCAGCGCAGTGCCGAGATAGATCGCGGCCTGATCGAGCAGTTCCAGGGCGCCGCGATCGCCGCCGCGCGCGGCCGCGAAGACCTGTTCGATGGGGGTTTCGGCCGGGCTGCCGCCGTTCGCGTCGTTCGGGTTCGGCTCGCCGGCCGACCGATCCAGGAGCGCCGCCAGCAGGGAATCGGGCGCGCGGGCGGCCAACACGCGCGCCTGGCGCACGAGCTCCGGCTCGGAGACGAGGGTTTCCAGGCAACCGGTGTTGCCGCAGCGACAGGGCGCGCCGCCGGCCGGGATCATGGTGGTATGGCCGATCTCGCCGGCGCCGGCCCGGCTGCCGCGATAGACGTTGCCGCCGACCACGAAGCCTGCGCCCACGCCCACCCGGCCGTAAACGAATGCCAGCGTGTTGACCCCGCGGCCGGCGCCGAACATGGCCTCGGCCAACGCCATGGCCCGCACGTTGTTGTCCACCATCACCGGCAACCCTGTGCGATCGGCGAAGAACTGGCGCATCGGTATGTTGCGCCAGCCCAGGTTGGGCGCCAACACGTTGACTCCCGTGTCGGGATCCACCAGCCCCGACGCGCCGACCCCCAGCCCGACCAGGTCGCCGCGCTGCGCGCCGGCGCGGCCGATCATCTCTTCGACCAGGCCGACCGCCCGTTCGAGCAGGTCCTGAGGCGCGATCTCGATGGGATGAGAGATGACCTGATAGCTGTGCAGCTTGCCGAACAGGTCGGTCACGCCGACGCGGATCGTATCCACGCCGAAATGGATGCCGACGGCAAAGCGCGCCGTCGGCCGGATGCTCACCAGCGTAGCAGGCCGGCCGGCGCCGGTGCGGCCGTTGCCGCCGCGCGCGTCGGCGGGCTCCTCCTTCCCCGTCTCGGCGATGATCCCTTGCGCCAGCAGATCGGCGGTCAGATTGGTGATCGTGGTGGAAGAGAGGCCCGTGAGTTGGGTCAAACGCACGCGCGATGTGGGGCCCTGGTGCAACAGGGTGAGGAGCACCGCGCGCAGATTGTGCGACTTGATGTTGCCGACGCTGCGGCCGGTCAGGGTGAGGCCGGAGAAGGGTTCCTCGCGCGTCATCGTCAGGTCAACCCCTCGNNCGAATTTATTCTTCAAGGGATAAAAATAAATCATCCCCATTATGCGCCAAAACGTCCGCCGTGTCAAGTTTATCCCCGGCCTCAAACGGCTTCATCGCCGGCAAAGAACAGGTTTTCCTTCGGCATCCGAACGAATATCGCGGGACATCGGGAATTGACTCTCCGGCGGTTGGGGATTATACTCGTGGCCATGCGACCGATCCTNTACATAGATGCACGCACCTGCCACACCTGCTCCATCTGCCAGGCCCGGCTGGCGTGCAAGACGCGCGCCATCGTGCAGATCGAGCGCGGAGAGCAACCGGCCATTGATGCCAGTCGTTGCCGCGGCTGCATGATCTGCATGCCGGCCTGTCCCTTCGGCGCGGTGCGCAAGAGGGAAACGCTGGCGCCGGGCCAATCCGCGTAACGCCACCGCGCCCCGCAGCCAGACCTCATCGCCTCCCCAGCATCAGTGCGGCGTTCGCCGGCCACGCCAGCTCGCCGGAGCCCCTGGCCTGTGTGGCCGCAGGCCAGCACAGGCAGACCGGCCGGGAACCTCTGCCGGGCAACTCCTGATCATAAGCAACACAAAGACCCGTTATAATAAAAGTCAATCATCCAAACTGACCTGAATCATAAACAACACAANGGTAATCCGCGATAATTATCACGAATACTCCGTATAGAACGATAACCATTTCAGACCACACTCATCACTCAGGAGGCTTTCATGTCACGCAAAGTCTTATTGGCCCTGCTGGCGGTCATCATGCTGGTCAGCTTGACCGCCACCACCGCATTGGCCCAGGAAGCCAATCCGATCCAGGCCGCGGCCGAGAAGTACTTCGCCGGCGGCACCAAGAACATCACCGCCAAGGACCTGTTCGCCAACCTCAACGACGGTGACAAGTCCAACGACCCGTATCTGATCGACATCCGCGCCGCGGCCGACTTCGCGAACGGCCACATTCCCGGCGCCGTCAACATGACGGCCAAGGAGCTGTTCAGCGCCGAAGGCCTGGCCAAGCTGCCCAAGAACAAGCCGATCGTCGTCAATTGCTATACCGGCCAGACCGCCAGCCAGACCGTCGCGGCCCTGCGCATGATGGGGTATGACGCCTACAACCTCCTCTACGGCATCCCGAGCTGGGGTTACAACGACAAGGTGAAGTACCTCTTCCTGCCCGAGCAAAGCGGCAAATACCCGGTGAGCAAGGATGCCGCGCAGTTGCCCGAAAAGGGCGAGGCCCCCAAGCCGTTGGGCGCGACCGTCCAGGAAGCGGCTATGGCCTACTTCCCCGGCGGCTTCAAGGCGATCAAAGCTGCGGACCTCTACGCCAACCTGAACGACGGCGACAAGGCCAACGATCCGCTCATCATTGACGTGCGCAAGCCCGAGGATTATGCCCTGGGCCACATCCCGGGCGCGGCCAACGTCACGGTCGCCAACCTCTTCAAGGCCGAAACCCTGGCCAAACTGCCGAAGAACCGGCAGATCGTGCTCTATTGCTATTCCGGCCAGACGGCCAGCCAGGCCACCGCGGCCCTGCGGCTCCTGGGATACGACGCCTATAACCTGCAGTTCGGCATGCCCTCCTGGGCTATTGTCGAGGGGGTCTCGACGCCCGTGTGGAACATGGAGAAGAACAGCGGCAAGTATCCGCTGGAGGTTTCGGCCCAGCCGGCGGCTGCCCCGGCTGCAGCTCCGGCCGCCGCGACTCCCGCGCCGGCCGCCATGCCCAAGACGGGCGCGCCGCTCATCGCGCTGCTGTTGGCCGGCCTGGGGTTGACGGCCGCCGGGGTGGCGTTGCGGCGGAAATAGGCCGGTATTGCTTCACGTGCCAGGCATCCTCTCAGGTGCCTGGCACGTTCGTCGCCTTTTCCAGGCCCAGATAGGAGGAATCCCCCCATGTCCACTCGCTTCAGCTTACGCATCGCCCTGGCGATCGCGGCGGTGCTGCTGCTGGCGGTGGTCGTAGCGGCGTGCGGCGGGCAAGCGGCCCCCGCGCCCACCGCCGCACCTGCGGCGCAGGCGCCCACTCAGCCGCCTCCCACGCAAGCCCCGCCGACCGACACGGCCGCGCCGCCCACGGCGACCACCGCGCCGACCCTTGCCCCCACGGCCACCCGGCCGCCGGCCACCGCCACCACCGCGCCCACCCAGGCGCCGACCGCGGCGCCTGTGGCGGCCGACGCCACCAACTGCATCAAATGCCACACCAGCCAGGAGACGCTCCAGAAGCTCGCCAAGGCCGAGGAACCGACGGAGAAGCTCTCCGAAGGGGAAGGCTGAGGGGGCGACGTGCCTCCGGTGGAGGCATGGGAGAAGGTGTTCGTAGATCCCGAGAAGTACGTCCAGAACGATCCGCACGCCAAGGTTGCCACCTGCATCCAGTGTCACGGCGGCCAGAGTGGCGCCGCCGAGATGGAAGCCGCGCACAAAGGGGTGGTGCGCGATCCGACCGCCAGCGTCGAATCCACGAGCAAGCTATGCGGCACGTGCCACGCCGACATCACCGCGGCACAGGTGAAGAGCCTGCACTTCGACTCGCACGGCTATGACACGATCATCGGTGCGCGGCTGAGCGATGCGCCGGCCGCCCATGCCGCGTGGGACAAGGCCAAGGCCAATCACTGCTCATCGTGCCACACCACCTGCGGCCAATGCCACGTCAGCCAGCCGACGAGCGTGGGCGGCGGGCTGATCAGCGGGCATCAGTTCAAGAAGACGCAGGCGTTCACGCGTACCTGCACCGGCTGCCACGGCACGCGCGTCAACGCCGAGTACACGGGGTTGAACGAGGGGATTCCGGCCGATGTGCACTGGACCAAGGCGGGCATGGCCTGCTTCAAGTGTCACAATGGGACCGAGCTGCACGGCATGGGTGCGGCGGCCGCGCAGAAGGCGCGCTACGATGGCAAGCCGGCGCCGGCGTGTCTGGATTGCCACCCCGACGCGGCGGCCGGCAAGGGGCAGATCATGCAGCACAACCTGCACGGCGACAAGCTGGCCTGCCAGGTGTGCCACAGCGTGACGAACAAGAGCTGCTATAGCTGCCACGTGCAGACCAACGACAAGGGCACGCCCTTCTTCAAGATCGAGCCGAGCGTGTTGGGCTTCAAGATCGGGTTGAACCCGCTGAAGAGCGCCGAGCGGCCGTGGGACTACGTGGTGTTGCGCCACGCGCCGGTGGATCCGAACAACTTCGACTTCTACGGCAAGGACGTGCTGGGGAAGTTCGATGCGCTGCCGACCTGGAAGTACGCCACGCCGCACAACATCCAGCGCAACACGCCGCAGACCAAGACCTGCGACAGTTGCCACGGCAACGCGGAGCTGTTCCTGAGCGAGAAGGATCTGAAGCCCTACGAGGTCAAGGCCAATCAGAGCGTGATCCCGACCAAACTGCCGCCCAAGACGGGCCAGTAAACCAGGCCGAGGGGTGGGTTCTGAGACTCCCGACATGCGAAGCGCATGTCGGGAGTCTTTGTCTCCCCAAAACTTCTCACGAAGGCGAGCGTCGCGGGTCGCAATGCATTCCCACAGCAGGTGGAAGCCTATCTGCGTGTCTGCGCGCGGCCGGACTCGACAGCGTCCGGCAGATCTGGCATAATGAAGACGCCTATCTGCTCAGCGCCGGGCACTTGAAGTCCCCGGCTTGACTCTGACAACGATGTATCGTGGAGTTGAATCATCATGAGCCACGCAACTGAACGGCCGGCGCCGCCCGCGCGTGCGCCGCGGCGCACCTGGGTCGAATTCGAGGCGCCGGAGGTGATCGAACTGAAGCGCATCGTGCTCGACAAAGACGTGGCGGCCGCGGTGGCCTTCTTCCACGCCGCGGTCGTGCCCAGGGTGACCGCGGCCGCCCGTCGCCACGGCCTGATCCCGCCGAACCCCGAGGAGCCGGAACATGGGCGCCTACCTGGATAACGCGGCCACGAGCTGGCCCAAGCCCGAAGCGGTCTACCAGGCCGTGGATCGCTTCATGCGCGAGGTGGGCGCCACGCCCGGCCGCGGGGGCCACTGGCGCGAGGAGGAGGCTGCCCGCATCGCCGACGAGGCGCGGGCCGCGCTGGCGCAGCTCTTCAATGCGCCGGACCCGGCCGGCATCGCCTTCACCATGAACGCGACGCAGGCGATCAACATGGCGCTCAAGGGCGTGCTGCGGCCCGGCGACCACGTCATCACCTCGTCCATCGAGCACAACGCCATGTGGCGGCCGCTCAAGGCGCTGGAGCGCCGCGGGGTGGCCGTCACGGCCGTCCCCTGCGCGGCCGACGGCACGCTCGACCCGGCCGATGTGGCCGCGGCCATCCGGCCGAACACGCGGCTGATCGCCCTGCTTCATGCCTCCAACGTCCTGGGCACGCTTCTGCCGGTCGCCGCGATCGGCCGGATCGCCCACGACCACGGCCTTCTCTTCCTGGTGGACGCCGCGCAGACGGCCGGCGCGCACCCGATCGACGTGCAGGCCATGCACATTGACCTGCTGGCGTTCCCCGGCCACAAGGGGCTGTACGGGCCGCACGGCACCGGCGGGCTGGTCGTGCGGCCGGGCGTGCAGTTGGAGACGTGGATCGAGGGCGGCTCAGGGACCGAGTCGGCGCCGGAGACGATGCCCGAGGCGCTGCCGTTGCGGCTGGAGGCGGGCACGCAGAACGCGGCCGGCATCGCCGGGCTGCTGGCGGGGGCCCGCTTCGTGCTCGCACAAGGGGTGGAACGCATCCGTGAGCACGAGCTGGCGCTGACGGGCCAGTTGATCGAGGCGCTGGGCGATGTGCCCGGGCTGACGGTGTTGGGGCCGGCCGGGCTGGCGCGGCGCACTGCGGTCGTCTCGGTGACGGTGGAGGGCTACATTCCGGATCAACTGGCCGCGGTGTTGGATCAGGTCTTCGACATCGCGACGCGCGCCGGGCTGCACTGCGCGCCCCAGGCGCACCGCACGGCCGGCACGCTGGAGGCCGGCGCGCTGCGCTTCAGCCCGGGCTACTTCAACACCCCGGAGGAAGTCGCCGAGGCCGCGGCCGCGCTGCAGAGCATCGTCGCATAGGGGGCGGCCGTGGCCAAAGAGCGCATCGAAAAGACGCTGGTCATCCTGGAAGAGGCCGAGGTGCGCCAGATGCTGGCCGTGGCGCAGCGCAACGACCCGCAGGAGATCTACCGCTTCGTCACGCAGGTCATCGCCAAGAAGGTCGAGGAAGCGCTGCGTCGGCGCTGCGGGTAGGCCGGATTTGACAAGACATTCGAGAGAGGAGATTGGCCCATGAACCGTCGCAAAGTGCTTTTTCTCTGCACCGGCAACTCCTGCCGCTCGCAGATGGCCGAGGCCATCGTGAACGCCCGGCTGGGCGACGCGTGGGAGGCGTACAGTGCGGGCACGCAACCGGCCGGCTACGTGCATCCGCTGGCGCTCCAGGTCCTGGCCGAGCTCGGCATCGAACATCGGGGCCGCTCCAAGTCGGCCGATGAGTACCGCGGGATGCCGTTCGACCTGGTGGTGACAGTATGCGACGATGCGGCGGAGAACTGCCCGGTTTGGCTCGGCCAGGGCAAGCGCGTCCACCTGGGCTTTCCCGACCCGGCCAGGGCAACGGGGAGCCCGGAAGAAGTCCTTGCCGTGTTTCGCTCCGTGCGCGACGACATCGCGCGGCTGATCCCGGCCTATCTCAAACAACTCCCCTGATGGCTTCCAGCCGGATCGGAACAGGAGGAGACGATGTTCAGCCGGGCGTTGTTTCCCACGGATTTCTCGGATTACGCCAATTCGGTGCTGGCGTGCCTGCCGGATCTGAAGGCGGCCGGGCTGCGCGAGGTCGTCCTGTTGCACGTGATCCGCAGCAGCGACGTGCCGCTGCCCGAGACGGTCAACCGCGATAGCCTGGAGCGCGTGCGCTGGGGCGCGGAGGAGCACCTGAACATCGCGCGCCTGGCGCTGGAGGGCCAGGGGTTGCGCGTGCGCACGCGCATCGAATACGGCTCGCCGGGCGCCGAGATCGCCCGCGTGGCCCAGGAAGAGCTGGTGCATCTGATCGTGATCGGCGCGCAGGGGTGGACGGCCGCGCAGGAGCTGCTGNTGGGCAGCGTGGCNAACCAGGTGNTGCGCTATGCCACCGTGCCGGTGCTGATCGAGAAGTTCGAGATGGTGCGCGAGCTGGGCCACGTCCGCTGTCGGCACGTCTGCGCGCAGATGTTCGAGCGGGTCCTGCACCCGACCGACTTCTCTGCATGCGCCGACGAGGCATTCCAGGTCGTCAAGCGCCTCAAGGCGGCCGGCACGCAGGAGGTGATCCTGTTGCACGTGCAGGATCAACGGGCCATGGGGCATCGGCCGGCGGAGCAGTTGGCCGAGTTCGACCGCGAGGACACGGCGCGGCTGGAAAAGATGGCCCGTGCGCTGGTGCTGTTCGGCCTGACCCCGCGCATCCTCATCCGCCACGGCGTGCCCTTCCAGGAAACCCTCAAGGTGGCCGACGAGGAAGATGTCGGGCTGATCGTGTTGGGCTCGTATGGCCGCAGCGCGGTCAAGGAACTCCTCACCGGCAGCACCTTCGAGAACATCGCCCGGCTCAGCCG
>JGI24188J35168_1002163_pt1 | contig 10946 bp, 5 predicted proteins | sample YNPBryantNP2012_FD_35168 | JGI IMG/M metagenome (IMG submission 35168) | reverse complement strand
TGCCGGGGTTCTTTCGCTGACGAGGGTGGGGATCCCTGCTGGATCGGGGTTTTCTCCCACCAAGGGGCGCTGCTGCGGGGGTTGGAGCTGAGCTTGAACTACCCGCTCTGGGACCCGGACCCGATGGTGCCGTACGTGTGGAGCGCCGCGCTGCAGCCGGGTGGAGAGCTGGAGCTGTTCGGGGCTTTGCCTTCCGGCGATCGGCTGGATGTGGGCCTGTACATGGCCTTGGATGCTTCCGGCACACCGCTGGCAGCCTGGGCGAACCCCGGCTCGCTGGACGCCGTGGGGGCGCTGGACGAGGCGGGAAACCTGGTGACGTTCGGCGAGGACATCACCACCACCATCAGTACCGTGGCCACCTGGGTGGAAAAGACCGCCCCGCTTTCCCGGCCGCGCTTTTTCACCGAGGACCTAGAGGTGACGGTGCGTCAGGCGGCTTTCGAGAGCCCCACGGCAGCTTTGACGTTGGTCCCCACCACGCTGGCGCTGGAGGAGGCGGAAAAACCCAGCGCCTCCTCCGGGTGGACCGAAGCTTTTGTTTTCGGCGATCTCCCCCTGGGGGAGAAACCTGACCTTGCGGTGCAAGGCGAGATCCTGGAGCGGTTGGAGAACGGCCACTGGCTTGTGGAGGTGGAGCTGCAAGCCCTGGGGCCGGTGCCGGCGGAGCGGGTCTTCTCGGTGTTNNAGGTGGAGTTTCGCTCGAAAGCCGGCGCGGTGGTGGCCGTGGAGCCCTCCCAAGGGCAGTGCGTCGTGGATCCCATGTGGGGCAGTGCCGAGGTGTACTGCCAGCTGGGGGACATCCACCCTGGCGCGCCAGCCACGCTGGTGGTGGAGCTCAGCGATCCCGGGGGCAGACCCCGCAAGCTCTCGGCGGAAGCCCGCGGGCTTTTGCCGGAAAATCGCTGNNAGAACAACACCTTCGGCCGCTTCCTCGGCCCCCCGCGCCACCACCTCCGCCGCTCGCGGTGAGCGCCTCCGGGAGGCGCACCGCGGCGTCCCGATGGGGCCCACTCCCAGCTTGGCAGAGCAAAACAAAGCAAAAACCCAGGGGCAGGAGCCTCTGGGTTGGGCTTAGCGGGGCGAGAATCGGCACTTATCGCGGGGGAGAGCTCTTGGTTTTGATGGTGAGCTCGGGGCTGCGGGGCCTTTGGCTCGTCTTGCTCCGGTTTTCCCCCGGCAGCTTGGCGAGGTACTTTTCCGGCTCGGCGCGGAAAGGTTTTTCGCAAGCTGGGCAGCAAAACTTCACCGTGCGGCCCTTGTAACGGATGCTGGAGGCTTCCCCGTGCTCCCCCAGCTTTTCCCCGGAAACCGGGCAGCTGGTCTGGATGTTCTCCAGCTCGATGCCATGCTTTTCGAACTCGGCGAAGAACTTTTCGGGGTCCTTGAGAAAAGCCTCGCGCTCTTGGGGCGAGCAAAAGTAAATGCGCTGGCCCTGGTAGTCCACGAACACCTTTTTCTCCCTCAGGGGACCGCCACAAACCGGGCAAGCAGTTTGCGGCTTGGCTGACGGTGCCGCTTGGGCTTACCCTTGGGGCTGTGCTGCCAGCAAAGGCGCGCTTGCCAGCCCCGCGACAACCACGATACTCAAGACCATCACTGCTTTCTTCATGCTGTTCCTCCTTCCGTATCTTGCAACAGCTGTGCTAGCAAACCTATTCCTCCCTAAAGCTTCAGCCGGTACAGGCGCAGCGCGTTGCCCACCACCGAGACGTCGGAAAAGCTCATGGCTGCGGCGGCGATCATCGGGCTCAAGGTGAGGCCGAAGAACGGGTAGAGGACGCCGGCGGCGATGGGCACCGCCAGCACGTTGTAGAAAAAAGCCCAGAAGAGGTTCTGCTTGATGTTGCGCACCGCCGCCCGGGCGAGCCTCCGTGCCCTGAGGATGCCCAAGAGGTCCCCTTTCACCAGCGTGACGCTGGCGGTTTCCTTGGCCACGTCGGTGCCGTTCCCCATGGCAATCCCCACGTGGGCGGCGGCCAAGGCGGGGGCGTCGTTGATGCCGTCCCCCGCCATGGCCACGATGCGCCCTTCCCGCACCAGCGCTTGGACCACCGCGGCTTTGCCCGCGGGGAGCACCTCGGCTTCCACCCTGTGGATCCCCAGCTTGGCCGCCACCGCTTTGGCGGCGGTCCAGCTGTCACCGGTGAGCATGACCACCGCGAGCCCCTCCCGGTGCAGCTGCGCCACGGCCTCGGCGGCGGAGGGCTTGAGGGCATCGCCCACCACCAAGACTCCCGCGAGCTGGCCGTCCACCGCCACCCAGGCAGCGCTAGCCCCTTCTTCGTGGGCCTTTTCGGCCAGCTCCCGCAGCGGTGCGGTGTCTACCCCGTGGCTTTCCAACAGCGCCGCGTTGCCCACCAGCACGTGTTTTCCGGCCACCTCCCCCGCCACGCCTTGCCCTGCCAGCGCTTCGAAGCGCGCGGCGGGCTGCAGGGGAAGCTCGCGCCGCCGGGCTTCCTGCAGCACCGCTTCGCCCAAGGGGTGCTCGCTGGCGAGTTCCACGCTGGCGGCAAGCGCCAGGAGCTCCTCCGGGGTGAAGGGAGGCAGCGCGTGCACCTCGAGCACTTGCGGCTTGCCCTGGGTGAGCGTGCCGGTCTTGTCCAGCACCAGCGTGTCCACCTTGGCCATGAGCTCCAGCGCCTCGGCGTTGCGGAAGAGTACCCCGGCGCTGGCGCCTTTCCCCATGGCCACCGTCACCGACATGGGCGTGGCCAGGCCCAGGGAGCAGGGGCAAGCGATGACCAGCACCGCCACGGCGTTCACCAGCGCCGCAGCCAGCCGGGGCTCCGGGCCCCAGAGCAGCCAGGCGGCGAAGGTGAGCCCCGCCACCGCCATCACGATGGGCACGAAGTGCGCCGCCACCTTGTCCGCCAGGCGTTGCATCGGCGCTTTGGAGCGCTGGGCTTCGGTGACCTGCGCCACGATGCGGGCAAAAAGCGTGTCCTGGCCCACCCGCTCGGCGCGGATCACCAGGGTGCCTTGCCGGTTCACGGTGGCGCCGATGACCCTGTCGCCGGGGCCCTTGGCCACGGGCATGGGTTCCCCAGTGACCATGCTCTCGTCCACGGTGGAGCTGCCCGAAAGCACCACCCCGTCCACGGGGATCTTTTCCCCCGGGCGCACCCGGATCCGGTCCCCCACCTGCACCGCTTGGAGCGGCACGTCCTCCTCGCTGCCGTCTTCTCGCAGGCGGCGGGCGGTGGTGGGGGCTAGCTCCATGAGGGCACGGATCGCTGCTCCGGTCTTGCTGCGGGCGGAAAGCTCCAGCACCTGGCCGGCGAGNACCAAGGTGACGACGGAGGCGGCGGCCTCGAAGTACACCGGGACGTGGCCAGCACTCCCGGCGACCGCCGCCCGGAGTAGCTCCGGGGCGAAGGTGCCCACCAGCGAGTAGCCGTACGCCGCGGCAACGCCCAAGCCGATGAGCGTGAACATGTTGTAGCTGCGCAGCTTGAGGGAAAGCCAAGCCCGCTGGAAGAAAGGCCACCCCCCCCACAGCACCACGGGGCTTGCCAACAGCGCTTGGGCCAGCACCAGCCAGGGCTCGGGGAGCGGGAGCGGCACGTTGCCCATGGTGAGCAGCAGCAGCGGCGCGGTGAGCACCGCGCTCACCACCAAGCGGCGTCGCATGTCCAAAAGCTCCGGGTCCTGGCCGAGGGGTGCCACGGTGGTGGGTTCCAGCGCCATGCCGCACTGGGGGCAAGCCCCTGGGACGCTGGCCACCACCTCCGGGTGCATGGGGCAGGCGTAGCGGGCCTGGGCGACCGGAGGAGATGCGCAGCTGCTGCACTCCGGAGCAGGGGGAGGGGGCGAAGCCTTTGCCGGGGCGAGGAAGCGATCGGCATCCGCCAGGAACTTTTCCCGGCAGTGGGAGCAGCAGAAGTAGAAGCGCTTGCCGTTCACCTCGGCCCAGTGGGAAGTGCTTACGGGGTCCACGGTCATGCCGCAGACCGGGTCCCGGACCCCTGTTTGCATCGTGGGTAACGTCGCTTTCATGCCGACCTCCTAGCGGCTGCGAGCTCACGGCTGCGCCAAAGCTTGTAGGCCGCGGGGTAAACCAAAAGCTCCAACAGGAACGAGGTTACCAGACCGCCGATCATCGGCGCGGCGATGCGCTTCATCACATCGGCGCCGGCCGAGGTGGACCAGGCGATTGGCAAAAGCCCCATGAAAGCCGCGCTCACGGTCATGAGTTTGGGGCGCAAGCGCTTGACAGCGCCGTGAACGATGGCCTCGTCCGCATCAGCCAAAGTTTTCAAAAGCCCCTTGCGGCGGTACTCCTCCCAGGAAAGGTCCAAAAACAGCAGCATGAACACCCCGGTTTCCGCATCCAGCCCCAAAAGCGCGATCATCCCCACCCAGGCGGCGATGGACACGTTGTAGCCNAGGAAATGGAAAAGCCAGATGGCNCCCACNGCGGAAAANGGCACCGCCAGCATCACCAGCAAGGCGCGAAACGCCGATTTGGTGTTGGCGTAAAGCAAAACGAAGATCAGCGCCAGCGTCACCGGCACCACCAGCTTGAGCCTCTGCTTCACCCGCAGCATGTTCTCGTACTGCCCCGACCACTGGAGCAGGTAGCCGGGCGGGAGGGCNAGCTTTTCGGAGACGAGCTTTTTGGCTTCCTCCACGTAGCTCCCCACGTCCCGCCCCGCCACGTCCACATACACGTAACCCGCCAAGAAGCCGTTTTCGTCCCGGATCATGGCGGGACCCTGGAGCNGTTGGATATCGGCAAGTTCCGCCAAGGGGATCTGCGCCCCGGTGGGGGTGGGGACCAGGAGGCGCTGGAGATCGGCCANTTCCTCCCGCAGCTCCCTGGGGTAGCGCAGGTTCACGGGGAACCGCCCGCGCCCCTCGATGGTGGTGGTGAGGTTTTCGCCACCCAAGGCCGCGGCAATCACCAGCTGCACGTCCTCCACCCGCAAACCGTACCGGCCCAGCCGCTCCCGGCGGGGCACGATATCCACGAAAAACCCCCCGGTGACCCGCTCCGCATACACGCTGCGGGTGCCGGGAAGCGGTCGCAGCAGGTTTTCCAGCTCTAGGCCGATCCGCTCGATGGTTGGCAGGTCCGGCCCGAAGATTTTGATACCCACCGGGGTGCGCACGCCGGTGGAGAGCATGTCAATGCGCGCCTTGATAGGCATGGTCCAAGCGTTGGTCACCCCGGGGATGCGCAGCGCCTGGTCCATTTCTTCCACCAGTTCCTCGTAGCTGATGCGATCCGGCCAAAGGGGGCGGAGCAGCGAGGCGAGCAGCTCCGGGGCCCAGGAAGAGTACCAGCGGGGTTTCTTGCGCCACTGGTCCTCGGGTTTGAGCACCACCGTGGTTTCCATCATGGAAAACGGCGCCGGATCGGTGGATGTTTCCGCGCGCCCTGCCTTGCCGAAAACCCTTTCTACCTCGGGGAACGATTTGAGGATGCGGTCCTGGGTTTGCAGCAGCTTTTCCGCTTCGGTGACGGAAATCCCCGGCAGCGTGGTGGGCATGTAGAGAATCGTGCCTTCGGCCAACGGTGGCATGAACTCCCGCCCCAGCTTGAAATACACCGGAAGACTTGCCGCCACCAAAGAGAGGGCAGCGGCGATTACCGATTTGGGGTAGCGCAGCACGAAGCGGCAGACCGGCTCGTAGATGCGGAACAAAACGCGGCTTACCGGGTGTTTTTCCTCGGCGTAATAGGTCCCTACGAAAAGCTTGGTGGCAAGATGCGCCAGAAACCTCGGCCGAAAAGAAAACGGCTCGATGCGCGCGAAGAGCATGCGCATCGCCGGATCCAGGGTCACGGCGAGGATCGCCGCCAGCGCCATGGCCAAGTTCTTGGAGTAGGCCAACGGCTTGAACAGCCTGCCCTCCTGTTCCACCAGCGCGAAGACCGGCAAAAACGCCACGGCAATCACCAAGAGCGAGAAGAAAACCGAAGGGCCCACCTCTTGGAGCGCTTGGAGGCGCACGTTGTGAAAATCTCCAGGCCGACCTTCCTCCAGCCAGCGGTGAATCCTGTTGTAGGCGTTTTCCACCTCCACGATGGCGCCGTCCACCAGGACGCCGATAGAAATGGCGATGCCAGCCAGCGACATGATGTTCACGGTAACGCCAAGGAAATACAGCGGAATGAACGCCAGGAAGACCGAGACAGGAATCGTAAGGATCGGCACCAGCGCCGAAGGGACGTGCCACAGGAAAAGCAGGATCACCAAGCTCACGATGATCATCTCTAGCAAGAGCTCGTGCTTGAGCGTGGCGATGGCCCTTTCGATGAGGTCCCCGCGATCGTAGGTGGTGACCACCTCCACGCCTTCGGGGAGGTACGGCGCAAGCTCCGCGAGTTTGGCCTTCACTGCGCGGATCACGTTGAGCGCGTTTTCCCCGTGGCGCATCACCACGATCCCCCCCACGTGATCCCCCAGCCCGTCCAGATCGGCTACCCCCCGGCGGATTTCCGGCCCCAGCTCCACCCGGCCCACATCCCCGAGGCGCACCGGAACCCCATCGGCACCGGTTTTCACCACGATGCTGGCGAAGTCCTCGAGAGTTCTCGCATACCCCCGCCCTCGCACCATGAACTCCTTGCCAGCGAACTCTAAAAGCCTTGCCCCTATCTCGTTGTTGGAGGCCCGCACCGCCGCCGCCACCTCTGCCAGGGAAATGCCCAGCGCGGCCAGGCGGTTGGGATCCACGGTGATCTGGTACTGCTTCACGAAGCCGCCNATGGAGGCCACCTCCGCCACCCCGGGCACCGACTGCAACGCGAAGCGCAAGGTCCAGTCCTGGAAGCTGCGCAGCTCCTCCAGGGAATGCTTGCCGCTGCGGTCCACCAGCGCGTACTGGAAAACCCACCCCACTCCGGTGGCGTCAGGTCCAAGCTCGGTGCGCACCCCCGGGGGCAGCTGCGGTTGGATCTTCGAGAGGTACTCCAGCACCCGGGAGCGAGCCCAGTAAAGGTCGGTGCCATCCTCGAAGATCACGTAAACGAAGGAAAAACCGAAGTCGGAAAAGCCGCGAATCGCCTTCACCTTGGGCGCGCCCAAAAGCCCGGAAACGATAGGGTAGGTGACCTGNTCCTCGATGATGTCCGGGGAGCGGTCCCAGCGGGANTACACGATCACCTGGGTGTCGGAAAGATCGGGCAGNGCATCGAGGCGGATGCGCCCGAGAACTTGCCAAGCGAAAAGACACGCCGCCAACACCCCAAGGAGCACGAGAAGCCGATTGTTCGCGGAAAACTCAATGATGCGCTTGAGCATGGGAGCCTCCTTGGGGCAAGCTCAGCGCTGCCCGCAGGCGAGATTCGGAATCCAGGAGGAACGTGCCTTTCACCGCCACCCGCTCGCCAGGGGAAAGGCCACGCTTGACCAGGCTCGTGCCGTCNCGGCTTTCTCCTAGCTCCACCTCCCGCGGNACGAAAAACCCNGGCATTTGCTCCACGAACACCAGCTTGCGTTTACCGGTGTCCATCACCGCGGAATCGGGGACCAGCACACCTTCCTGGGGGGCGGGGTGGAGCTCCACCGTGGCGTACATTTCCGGCTTCAGGTGGCCTTTCGGGTTGGGGAACTCCAAGCGTACCTTTACCGTGCGGGTCTGGGGTTCCACCGTGGGGTAAACGAAGCGCACCTGTCCCACAAGGCTGGGCGCTTCCGGGTAGGGGAGGATCACCGTGGCCGAGGTGCCCACCGCCACCGACGCAAGCTCCCGCTCGTAGATTTGCGCTTCCACCCAAACCCGGGAAAGATCGGCCACGGTGAAAAGCTCCGTCCCCGGCTCGATGCGCTGTCCCTCGTAGACGTTCTTCGCCAGCACCACCCCGCCGATGGGGGCGAGCAGCGTTACCGTGCGCTGCGGCGAGCCCGTCTGCTCCAGGGACGCCAGGAAACCATCGGGCACATCGAAAAGCAAAAGGCGCTGGCGGGCCGCGGCCAAAAGGTCTCCCGCAGCCTTTCGGGCCTCGGGGAAAGGGGACTGGGCGAGTTCTTGGGCGAGCTTCGAAGCCTTGAGGTACTCCTCTTGGCTTGCCAGGAGCTCCGGGGAGTACAGGGCGAGCAGCGGCTCTCCCTGGCGCACCTGCTGGCCCGTGGTGTTCACGAAAAGCTTTTCCACCCAGCCGGCCACCTTGGTCTGCACGTGACGCACCAGCCGCTCGTCTGGCACCACCACTCCCACCGCGCGGATGGTGCCGCCGAGCTTGCCCGCGGTGGCTACGGCGGTTTGCACCCCGGCCTTGGCGAGCCCCTCCGGCGCCAGCTGCACCGGGGCGTACCCGGGTACTTGGCTGGCTTCCGCCGTTTCAGGAGCGTGGGCCTCGTGGGTTTGGTCGGCAGGGGCCGGCACCAGCTTCATGCCACACTTGGGGCAGCGCCCGGGGGAGTCCGCCACCACCTCGGGATCCATGGGGCAGATGTACTTGGCGGCCGCGGGGGTTGCTACCGGCGTTGGCGTGGGGGCACCGCGATCCTCGATGGGCACCAGGCGCATGCCGCAGATGGGGCAGTCCCCGGGCGTTTCGCTTACGTAGCTGGGGTGCATGGGGCAGTGGTAGCGGGTGGCCGTGTTGCTTTTCGGCCCGCAAGAGGCGAAAAGCAGCGCAGTCAAAAGCAAAAGCGTCAAAAAGAGCCGTAAGTTACTCATCATGGGACACCTCCTGTCCCGAAAGCCAAGGCAGGATGCCCAGGCAGCAAGCAAAGTCCAAGGCAGCTGCGAACTGCTCCGCCTGCCAGGAAGCAAGCGCTACCTTGGCCTCCAGCCAAAGGTTGAAGTCCTCCACCACGGTGGCGAAATCGCCCCGCCCGGCGAGGAACGATGCCCGAGCGGCCTCCAGCGCCGCCGCGGCAAGCGGGAGGATTTCCTGCTCGTACCGCGTGCTCTGCGCGCTGGCCTGGCTCATGCGCGCCTCCAAGGCGGCGAGGTTTTCCGCAAGCGCGAGCTTTTCCGCCTCCACCTCCGCCAAAGCCGCCTTGTAGCGCAGCTCGGCTGCTGCGAGCTGCGGTTTTTGTTTTTCCCGGGAAAAAAGTGGCCATTGCACCCCGAAGCTGAGGGAAGCCACGGCCCCGAACTTGCCGCGGCTTCCAAGAAAAGCTCCGGCCTCGAAATCGGGAAAAAGCGCCTTGCGGAAAACCTCCACCTCTCGGGCCGCAGCGCGAGCCCGAGCCTCGGCGAGGCGCACCCGGGCCGCTTGTCGCAAAAGCGTCTCGGGCCAGGGTGGCGGGGGCGTGCCCAGCGGCGGCAAGCTCCCCACGGAGCCGAGAGGGGCAAACCGCTCCCGGCCCAGGAGCCGGTTGAGCCCAGCCTCCGCCAGCTGCCGCTGGGCCCGCACGTTGGCCTGGCGCACCGCCAGGTTGGCCCGCGCCAGCTCCGCCTTGATGGCTGCCTCCTGCTCCCCGAGCCCCGCGGCGTAGCGCGTCTTGGCAGCCTCCGCCAGCACCTGGAGCAGCGCCGAAGAGGCCTCCAGGGCCTCCAGCTCCCGGTCCAGGGCGTAGAGCCTTGCGTAAAGCGTGCCCAGCTCCCGGGCCCACTCCAGCTGCCACACGAAAAGTTCCGCTTCCGCTACCGCCACCGCGCTTTGCGCCTGCTCGCGAGCTACAGCGCGCTTGCCTGGGTAGAAAAACCCCTGGCGCACCCCCACTCCCACCATGGACATCTCCTCCTTGCCCACGGTGAGCGCGGGGAACTTGACATCTTGCAGCTGCAGCTCCACCTGAGGGTCAGGCAAGCTTCCCGCTGGGGCCACGAGCGCCCGAGCCTCCTCCAGGCGCAGGCGCAGCGCTTGCCCCGAAGGGTTGCGGGCGAGCCCTTCCCGCAGCAGCTCCTCCAAGGGGGGAGCCGCTGGCTGCTGCGCCCAGCTGGTGGCGGCAAAAACCGCAACCAGGACGAAGAGTTTCGTCCGTCGCATGGTTTCCTCCTTGCGTGCTCGTTTCGAACTTGCGTTTTACGGGAAAAAGAGCTAGGCGGGAGCTTCTAGCAGCGCAGACAGCAGCATCCCAGGTAAGCCTTCTGCGGCCTCCATCGGCAATCCGCCGCAACTTCCGGCAAGCGCTGCCAAGCGGGACCTGCTTTCGTCCGCCAGAGGCAAAGTCAAGGCGAGCACCTCGGGTCCGAGGCGGGGCGAGGCCAGGGGAATCGCTACTGGCCGCTCCGGGGCAGGGGAGACCTGGCACGGGCAAGAGGCCGGCTTGGGGCAGCAACACCCCTGGGAGACGCAGTGGTGCCTTGTCTCCTGGCTCGCCGGCCAGCTCCCCAGACCAACCGCCGCCACCAGCATCAACCCCCAGACCCGCACACCCTTACCCTACGCCCCCCGCCCTCCGGTGTCAACCTGGCGCGGCCCGCCTCTGTGCCCGCGGGCTCGCCAGCCCGGAGGCGGCCGGAGAGGGCTAACGGTCTGCGACCGTCCTCTCCTCGCGCCGCGCCTCTCGGGCGCTGGTAGCAGAGGTTGGCCCCGTGGAAACCGTCATTTGCTTTTTCCACCGCATGGCTGAACTGAACCACGACCGCCAGCAAAGCCTGAAGCGGCAACTGCTTAGGCGTACACATCGGCCTAGGTCTTCAGGCCATCGGGGCTGCGCTCGACGATGTTCCCCGAGCCATCGGAGACGAACTCCCCAGCCCACCAGTCGCGCTGTTGCCAGCTGCACAGCTGCTGGCGGAACGGCGAGGGAAACCGGGAAGAGTCCCGGACACCGGCGAAACGTTTCCCCGCCGCCCGCCCGGGGTGGCTCGTGGGCTCCCCGTGGCACTGGTGTCTTGACAGGTTTTCGGAAGGGGGTAGCATAGGGCTGGGGTGCCCATGCCGGTGGTGAGCATTTCCCCGGTGCTGCGGATCGCCTTTCCGACCAAGGGGCGGAGGAGCTGGTGCGTCTTTTGTCCCTGGTGGAGGAAAGCTCCAGCCAGCAGGCGCTAGCCCTCGCCGAAGAGCGCTTCGCCCGGCGCCTGGCGGAAACCGA
>JGI24188J35168_1002159_pt1 | contig 10960 bp, 9 predicted proteins | sample YNPBryantNP2012_FD_35168 | JGI IMG/M metagenome (IMG submission 35168) | reverse complement strand
ATGGCCGAGGTGTTTCATGCCAGGGTCAGGTCCCATGCCCAGTTTCAGACAGCTGTTCTGGTGTTCCCAAACGGTTTTAAGCTGGATGTGGCCACCGCCCGTTGGGAATATTATGAATATCCAGCTGCGCTGCCTACTATTGAGCTTTCCTCCATCAAGTTAGATCTTTACCGCAGGGACTTTACCATAAACGCCATGGCCGTTGGTCTGACCCCACAGGAACAGGGGGTGCTTTTGGACTATTTTGGAGGCCAAAGGGATATCAAGGACAAACTCATTCGGGTCCTACACAATCTCAGCATAGTTGAAGACCCAACACGGGCCTTCCGGGCCGTGCGTTTTGAGACGCGGTATGGCTTCTCTATATCAAAACAGACGGTTAAGCTCATTCAAAATGCCTTGACACTTCAGTTATTTCAAGGGCTGTCCGGCAAGCGTATTTTAGCAGAGTTGAAGCTAATCCTGGAGGAACCCGATCCAAGACAGGCCATACGGCGTCTGTGGGAGCTGGGATTGCTCCAAGTGGTCCATCCCCACCTCAAATGCACGGATATGGATGAACAGCGTCTAACAGCGGCCTATGAGACCCTTTCTTGGTATGAATTGCTCTTTAAACCCATAAGACCTAAGAAATGGGTGGTTTATCTGCTGGTGCTTTTGGAATCCTTGAAGTTGAAGGAGGCCATGACTGTCCCGAAACGTCTGCAGATTACAGGTAAAACGGCTGAGTTGTGCGGCAGTGCATGGATAGTTGCCAAAAAGACGCTTGGTATGCTCATCCGTAGGAAAGGGCTTAAGGCAAGTGAGATCTATCTGATGTTGCATGAGTTTTCCATAGAGCATCTGCTCTATATGTTGGCAGTGGCCAGGCATGAACATGTACGTCAGTACATAAGTCAGTATATCTTGGAGCTTCAGGGCAGGCGGCCGATTATTACAGGTGAGGACTTGAAGGCCCTGGGGATTCCTACCGGTCCTGTGTATAAGGCCATCCTCACACGTCTGTTGGCAGCGCGACTTGATGGAGAAGTGAGTAGTAAAGAGGAAGAATTGGAACTGGTAAGAAGGGAGTTTTCTTGGGCACTCCCTGAGGGGCGTGGGTAGTTCCTTGACAAGCCTCAAATGAAGATTATTTTCTGAAGCGGCCGGCCAATGTGCTGTAGTAAATAGCTACTTACTTTATCTCATGATTTTTTAATTATTTTTTCATTGATATAACTGCTATTCAAATAGGAGGAATGGTCATGCCAATCTATGAGTATGAGTGTCAAAAATGTCATAAGATTATCGAACATATGCAGAAGATCTCGGACCCCAATCTATCAATATGTCCGGAGTGTGGTGGTGAGGTACAGAAGCTTATTTCTCACTCTAGTTTTCACCTAAAGGGGAATGGATGGTATGTAACCGATTATGCAGGTAAGAAATCGAGTAGCCAAACTACCTCTGAGGCCCCAGTACCTGCCAAAAAGGAGGCAGCCTCTGTCCCAGTCTCTTCTGCCCCCTCCTGCTCATGTGGCACCTCATCTGGCGAAAATCCATAATAACTTACAAGGTTAGACCTTAAAGTAAAGGTGTCCTTGCCGTTTGCGTAGTCCTTATCCTAATTACTCTTGGATCCTCATGATGAGCTGATCCATGTGTAGTGCTGGTCGGGATAGAAATGGAGTAGGATCAAAGGCAGGGTCTTGAGGCAGCACGTCTGTTGTCTCTAGTTCCTTTAATTCCATCCGTATCTCTAATGGGAAGTTAAGTAGTTTTATTGTGATATCAGTGGGATATGGATAGCTATCTTGGTTAGATCTGGGGTTTTTATAAAATATCTCCAGATCCCTCAGAGCTAAATATTCCGGGGCCATGGTGGTGGAGTCCATGGCCCATAGACCCGTCAGTATCTCATTGTCTTTATAGCCATTATTACACCATATTTTATTACAAAGCAGTGGAGAGTAGGAGTTCTGACCCAGTTGCAGGTCTGGTTGGCGGTCACAGACTATTGTCTGCATATCGCATAGCCTGGAGGTATCCCATGGGGCGAGTGCCAGGCGTATTTCAGTCATGAGTAGCCGCATATCCTGGCCTTTAAGGCCTTGTTGGGCGTTGGCCCAATAGACCAAGTCATCAGATGACATGGAGAGATAGATGCTTTCATCCAGGGACAGATAATCGAAAATTGGCACCCCTAATGCCCCTATGCCCGTGAGTCTAATGTTGATACCTGTTGGTGTTTTAGCCCATGTCATTACTGCCTTGAATTTTGGTTGAGGCTGATTTTTGAGGACTATCTGGGCGATTATCTTGTAGCGCATACCAACCGCTTTTTCTGCTTGTTCTTGCAGATTTTTTTTGATATGGCTTGAGATGTATGGCAAGGAGGATGGCTGTGCCTTAGGAGAACAGCTGCAGAAGAGCAGGCAAAGGCACATAAATGCTAACTGGCTTATTGATTTGAGCATGTTGGTTTGAATGGACATGTGGCGTTGGTGTGACTTGTAGGGAATAGTGCTTGCTTCCACCTTAATTAGGAGGGGTGTATGGATGATATCTCAAAGGCCCTGGCTTATCAAGTAAAAAGGGAGATGGCTGAGCAGTATTTCAGCGCCCGTAAGGCTATTGAGGAGGATATAGATGCCTTACAGCCCATGTATCAAGAATTGCGTGATTTTTATGAGTTGAGGATTGCAGTGGATCTGTTGCGCATCTATTCCATGTTAAAAGATAGGGAGTTGATAAAGGATTTTATGTCGGCTGTCCATTGGGATGGGCTTCCATTTTATGATGACTATATGGTTGCATCCAAGAATATCGCCAAGCGCCTGAGAGAACCGGTAACCGCCTGGGGTATCACGGCCTTTTATCGTTTTTTTAACGAGTTATGTAATGCCTATGAATTATTGGAAAGGGATGTGAGTAGGTACCATGCAATGCTTGAAGATTTGGAAGAGGAGGTCTCTGTTATAAATGAGGAGATAACACTGTTTGAAAGGAGGTTTTCCTGGGATGATATGATGAGTTTTCTAAAAAACATAGAGCAGGATGCCGCTATGGAGGGTGTTTTGGGGCAGAATCTCATGGCAGCCCCTGATCTTAGGGGAAAGGGATTAAGGCTTTCTAAGGTATCGAATCCAAAGGACAGCCTACCATTCGTACCCCACATACCTCCTTTAAATGATATCAGATCTGTTCTAAAAGACATGGCAAAAAAGGCATATGTAATGTGAATGGTTGAAGAGCTAAAGGGTTAACTGTTTTTTTATCCGTTTTCCAGTCGGTCAAACCGCATCTGTGCTATTTGGTCGGAGATAAGCCCCATTAAAAAGATCATGACGGATACGCTGAAAAGCAGCATGGACATAGTGGTGAAGCGATGAAAGGAGAGGTATGTGTAGAGGTAGTAGCCAAGGCCCAGCATAAAAAACGCAAAGCTTGTGGGTAAAAAGATTCGAAGGGGTGCGCAGATGGTGGCAATGCGCAGAATGATGATGACAAATCTGAACCCATCTTCAAATATGTGTATTTTACTCTTATCACCTGCCCGTCTCTTGACCTGAATGGGGACATATTTGATGGTCAAACCACTTCTTAGGTAAGCCAAGGTACTGGTTGTGGGGTATGAGAAGGTATTGGGGAAGAGGTAAAGGTATCTTAAGACCTCTTTTCTGTGAAATACTCGAAAACCTGAGGTGAGGTCCTGAATATGGAATTTGGCCACATAGCTGGCTAATTTGTTAAAGCACCAGTTGGCTAAACGTCTTGCCAGAGATGCCTGGCCGTGGCCATCCCTGGCCCCCACCACCAGGTCGTATGACATGGCATGCTCCAGGAGTTTAGGGATATCATGGGGGTCATGCTGGCCGTCTCCATCCATCAGGATCACTATCTCCCCCGAGGCCTTTCGAATCCCTGTTTTGACCGCTGCACCATTTCCTATGTTATAGGGGTGATCTATCACATAAGCGCCTGCCTTTTTGGCCTCATTGGAGGTGTCATCAGTACTTCCGTCATTTACCACAAGGATTTCCATCTCCGGGTAGAGGGAGCGTAGGGTTGAGACGGTTTGAAAGATGGAGGCTGCCTCGTTGTAGGCAGGGATTACAATGGATATCTTCACAGGGCAAATGTCGTAACACTGAAGTCCGGCAGGGATAATATGGTGCCGAGGGACGGAATTGAACCGCCGACACGTGGATTTTCAGTCCACTGCTCTACCAACTGAGCTACCTCGGCATGTGTTTGAGTCTTATAAAAGACTTCAGGACGATTGTCAAGGTTGTGAAAAGAGACCTATCTTTATCCGCAGTTTTTCTCTTGCGTGGCTATGGTTTGACAATGCGGCCTGAACGGATGCAATTGGTGCATACCCTGATATGACGGGTTTGACCGTTTATCAAGGCCCTGACGCTTTGCAAATTTGGCAGCCAGCGCCTTTTGGTATGGTTGTTGGCATGGCTTACATTGCAGCCCGTAGAAGGACCTTTACCACATATCTCGCATCTGATGGACATGTTTTTATGCTCCTTACTTTTTATAAAAATAGTCTTGATTTAGCTTAAAAAAATTAGTATTGCTTGTAAGGCAAAATCCATTTAGAGAGCTCTTTTATAGCCGAATGTAAGGGCATTTGCAAGTAGTTTTCGTAACTGTATTTTGAGAATAGGAGGATAATATGTCTTTAACGCCACCCAAAACCGAACGGCAACCACGTTACGAGAGCATTATGAAGGTCGAATATAGTTATAAGGGGCGTACTTATATTGATATCGTCGATAATATATCCGCGGATGGCCTTTTTATAGCCACCCCTGCGCCTTTGCCGGTCAAGGCGCATGTGGAGCTGTTTTTATATCCTGTGGGGAAAAATATTCCGATAGCTTTGACAGGTGAGGTGCGATGGGTTAGGACGAGACCAGAAAAAAATAAAAAAAGGGGGATGGGCATAGCTTTTCTGAATGAACAGCAGAAGGTGCTGGTGGCCAGAATGCTTGCGCAGATGGAGCCGCCTGCAGGTCCTCAGTCTCTTGATGGTCTGATGGGTCACGAGGTAGGTGTTCCATCATCTTCCATATCTTGAGCTTATTAGAGATCATGTCTTAACATCTTGTCAAGAAAACCATAGGGGTTTGTTGTGTTTGAAAATTTCTATCCTTTTTATATTATTGCCTTTATTCTGCTCGTGGTCCTGGCAGGTTTGGTGCTTCTTCTGCGCAGAGTGATGCAATATCATGCTGTTGTTTTGGACCGTATGGATTTATTTGAAAAAATGCAGGCAAGATTGGAAGGCGTTGTCAAAGATGAGATAGTCCGAAACAGGGAGGAATTGGGCAAGTCTGCACGGGAGCAGCGCCAGGAGCTTTTCGAGTCTTTTAAGCATTTAGGTGATTCCGTAGGCCAACGCATGAACGATGCTGCCACCATTCAAAGGTCCCAATTGGACAACTTCTCTAATCAGTTATCTGAGTTTGTCAGCATGAGCACTGAAAGGCTGAATAGAGCCCGTGACGAATCTACCTCACAAGCCCAACAGTTAAGGGAAGAGGTGATAAAGACATTAAGTGGTATTTCTGAGACCATAACCAAGAGTATGGCTGGTTTTAGCGATGCACAGCAGCAACAGTTGGCGACATTTTCTAATAATATTAAGCAGTTTGCCGATATTATGGCGAGGATATCGGAGTCTAATGAGAAGAAGCTAGAGGCCATACGAAGCACCGTTGAAAATAAACTTAAGACCCTGCAGGAAGATAATGCAAGACAATTGGAAGAGATGCGTAAGACCGTGGATGAAAAACTACAGGGCACCTTGGAAAAACGTTTGGGCGAATCCTTTAAACAGGTCAGTGAACGTCTGGAGATGGTCCACAAGGGGCTTGGAGAGATGCAGACCCTTGCCAGTGGTGTGGGTGACCTAAAAAAGGTCCTTACAAACGTCAAGACCCGTGGCATATGGGGTGAGGTCCAGTTGGGGGCATTGCTGGAACAGGTATTGACCCCTGAGCAGTTTGCCGTGAATGTGGCTACCAAGGATGCAGGAGAACGAGTGGAGTTTGCTGTCAAGCTACCAGGACAGGGAACGGATACACATGAACTTGTCTGGCTGCCCATCGATGCCAAGTTTCCTGTGGAGGACTATCAGCGGTTGTTGGAGGCACAGGAGTCCTCTGACCCTGTTGCTGTTGAAGCCCTAGGCAAACAACTGGAGGCCCGTGTAAGGGGATGTGCTGCAGATATCAGCAAAAAATACCTGAATCCGCCTAAAACCACTGATTTTGGCATATTATTTCTGCCCATTGAGGGGCTTTTTGCCGAGGTGATCCGTAGGACAGGTTTGGTGGAGACGATTCAACGCGAGTTTCGAGTGGTGATAGCAGGTCCCACCACCTTGTGGTCTATTTTAAACAGTCTGCAGATGGGGTTCCGCACTTTGGCCATTCAAAAGCGCTCCAGTGAGGTTTGGAACCTGCTGGCCGCGGTCAAAACCGAGTTCAGTAAGTATGGAGAGATTTTGGAGGCAGTACAAAAGAAGTTGCATCAGGCATCGGATGCCATAGATAAGGCCAAAATCCGTACAAGGGCAGTGAATAGAAAGTTGAAGGACGTACAGGAACTGCCATTGCAGGAGGCAAGGGCCTTGTTGCCCATGGATTTGATGGAAGATGAGGCCAACGAAGATAGGGGCCAGGATTAGGTGATGACCCCTCTTTCCCTTAAAAGCGTTAAGACTGCGGTCACAGACTGTTCTATGGAAAGACTTGTGGTGTCTAATGTAAGATCCGGTGCCAGGGGTTCTTCATATGGGGAAGAGATACCTGTAAATTCTTGAATCTCGCCCCTGCGGGCACGTTTGTAGAGCTGTTTGACGTCTCGTTCCTCACAGACCTCTATAGAACATTTGCAATAGATTTCTAAGAAATCTCCTGGCATCAGTATGCCCCTGACCCTTTTTCGGTCGGCTCGAAATGGAGATATGAATGCGGTGAGGACTATCAGTCCTGCATCCACGAAGAGTTTAGCTATCTCGCCTATTCTACGGATGTTTTCCCGTCTGTCCTCTAGGGAAAACCCCAGATCGCTGCAAAGTCCATGCCGTACATTGTCCCCATCGAGTACATAGGTGCGGCAACCCATTTCATATAGTTTCTCTTCTACTGCATGGGCGATGGTGGATTTGCCAGACCCTGAGAGGCCGGTGAACCATAAGACTACGCTGGAATGGCCGTTTTGGCGTTGGCGGTGTTCACGCCTTATGGTGGCGTGATGCCAGATTACATTGGGGCTTTGGGGCGTTCTTGACATATTTTTATTAGCTTTTGGCAGCCGGAATAGACATAAATGTTTTAGACCGGCCCCACTTTTTGTGTATGGCTAACTTTATAATTGATTCAGATTATAATTGCAATCAGTGTGTTGTATTGTGTACAGCACTCCATTGTGCAAGATATTTTTTATGCCTCAAATTTATAGAGGTCATATAGTTCCCTGGCCATTCCTATCCTCACATAAGGTAATACAAATTTTAAAACTATAAAATCAGCCAAATAATCAGAATTTATAATTTAAGGAGGGATTGTGTGCTCGTAACAATTCAGTTAACCCCCTTTCCTTGCAAACCCATGGCAATTGATATTAAATAGATGCTACGTTATACCCCCAACAGGAGGCAATACCATGGGAGCCGACTCCATACTAAATAAGATTGGGAATACACCTTTGATCCCGATAACACGTCTCAATCCCTATAAAAATGTTCGCATACTGGCTAAGATGGAGTCCTTCAACCCAGGCGGCTCCATAAAGGACCGCATCGCCCTCTCCATGATTCAAAGGGCGGAGGCCAGGGGAGAACTCTCGCCCAATCGCATTATATTGGAGGCCAGCAGTGGCAATACAGGAATCGGGCTGGCCATGGTCTGCGCCGTAAAGGGGTATCGCTGCCTCATAGCCATGAGTGAATCGGCCAGCATAGAACGCAGGCAGATTATGCAGGCATTTGGGGCAGAGATACTTTTGACACCTGCCAAACAAGGCACAGATGGGGCCATTGAAGCGGTCTATAACCTGGGCAGAGAATACCCTGACCGCTATTTTCTCACGGATCAGTTCAATAATCCTGACAACTGGCTTTCTCATTACAACGGCACCTCCCTGGAGATATGGGAACAGACTCACGGCCAGGTCAATGTAATAGTGGCCACCATGGGGACCACAGGCACCCTGATGGGCATCACCAGGCGCATGAGGGAGTTGAATCCGCAGGTCCGTATGGTGGGGGTGGAGCCGTATCTCGGCCACAGGATTCAGGGGCTTAAAAACATGAAGGAGTCCTACCGGCCAGGGATATACGATAAAAACCTGCCCGATGCCATTGTCAACATTCACGATGATGAGGCCTTTGAATACGCCAGGCGTCTGGCAAGGGAAGAGGGGCTCTTTGTGGGCATGAGTTCAGGTGCAGCCTTTGCAGCGGCCCTGAAGGAGGCCGCCCTGCTTAAACAAGGCATTGTGGTGGTGATCTTTCCAGACGGCGGAGAGCGCTATTTGAGCACAGGTCTCTTCTCTGTGGCCTCGCAAAAAAGGAAGGCGCAAAAGGAAGAGGGCCTCTGTTTTTATAACAGCATGACTTTAAAAAAGGAACGGTTTGAGCCGGCTGATGCAGAAAAACGCATAGGGATGTATAGCTGCGGCCCCACTGCCTATGAAGAGACACACTTAGGGTTGTGCCGACGAGTGCTGGTCTCTGACCTGATTCAGCGCCTTTTGGAGGCCAAGGGCATGAAGGTGGTGCATGTGATGAACATCACGGATATCGATGACAAGACCATTCGAGAGGCCATCGCAAACCATGTCTCCCTTTCCGAGCTCACTCAGGGCTATATTCAAAGGTTTCTAAACGACCTCAAGTTGCTGAATGTACGCCCGGCCACCTTCTATCCCAAGGCCAGTGAACACATAGAAGAGATGCTGGAAATCACTCGAGAACTCCTGCAAAAGGGCTATGCCTATGTAAAACACGGCTCTATCTATTTCGACATCTCCAAACTCTCCAATTACGGCAGGCTTTCCCGCATAGATGCAAAGGGGCTGGACATAGGCCGCACCGTTGACCTGGACAACTACGAAAAGGACAACCCAGCGGACTTTACCCTCTTTAAGAGGGTCACCCTGCAGGAGTTGAAGTATGGCATAGGGTTTCAGACGGAGTGGGGCAGAGTGAGGCCAGGCCTGCACATCGAGTGCGTGGCCATGTCTCGAAAATACTTAGGCGACCTCTTTGACATTCACACCAGCGACAAGAGCCTGTTATTCCCCCATCACGAAAACGAGATAGCCATCTCCACGGCCCTGACCGGCAAACCCCTTGCCCGTTACTGGCTGCACAGCGACCTGGTCTATTGGAATGGCAAAAAGATCTCCAGGCAGAACGACAACATCATCACTTTAAGAGAGCTTTTAGAACAGGGCTGGTCTGGCCGAGAGATTCGCTTTTTCCTTCTAAAAACCCACTACAGAAAGCCCATTCACTACGCCTGCACTCAAATAAAGGAGGCGGCCAGGCTTCTCAGAAAGATAGATGAGTTCTGGTATGAGGTGGTATTGGCGCCCACACAGGACACAGTGAATAACCATGCCACAACCCTGGAGGCCATCTCCAATCTCTTGAATGCAGTCAAAAAGGAGTTCTTTAAGGCCCTCGAAGACGACCTCAATGTCTCCAATGCCATCACCGCCCTTTTGGGGTTCATGAAGGGTGTTTACGCTATAAAACAAAGATCACCCCTTTTAAGGCCGGAAAAAGAGGCCATCTCCAGCTTTTTATTGGAGATAGACGACATACTGGGCATTCTGAACAGAGAGGTCCTGGCGCCCGATTATCTGCCGCAGACAGCCAAGAAACTGCTTGACCTGCGTGAACAGGCCAAAATAGCCCAGGATTGGGCCAAGGCCGACGGCCTCAGGCAGGAGTTATATGCCATGGGGTTTCAGGTCATGGATACTCATTGCGGCTCCTACTGCATACCCAATGCAAACACCAACCTCTGCAAGTGATACTCGGCACATCGCCCGTTATTTAAAGGCTATCCACCTCCGTTGAATCGCTATACACCCTTATACCAAGCTCCCGAGCAACCGACATGGCCTTGTCATCCACCATGGGAGAGATGACGATCAGACTGTCCGCCTTTCTTTGATGCCGCTTCTCATAAAAACGCACCTTGCGCTCAAAGGCATACATATCGCCCTTACTCATAGAGGACTTCAATTCACAGATTATCAGCATGCCATTTTTGATGATAATATCCAGTTCTACCTGGTCAGGACGGCCAAATACCTCACCAGTGTCATCATACTCACGAATATTTAAGACCTTTACACCAAAGTTCTCCTCCAAGATACCTGCCAGGGCATTTCTAAAGGCCATTTCAGACTGCATTCCCCATCGAGCCCCAATGGCACTTAGCTTGCGGTCAAGCTTGTCAGCCATTTTCATGATCTCTTCATGCACCTCATAAAAACGTTTATTATTTTCCTCCCATTTGCGTCGGTCTTCTGCCTTCCATTCTTCCCATTTCTTGTCCTGTTCTTCCCATTTGCGTCGGTCTTCCGCCTTTTCCTCTTCCCACTTTCTGTTCCACTCCTCCCATTTCTTGTTCTGTTCTTCCCATTTGCGTCGGTCTTCTGCCTTCCATTCTTCCCATTTCTTGTCCTGTTCTTCCCATTTGCGTCGGTCTTCCGCCTTTTCCTCTTCCCACTTTCTGTTCCACTCATCCCACTTTTTATTCTGTTCTTCCCATTTTTTATTCTGTTCTTCCCATTTGCGTCGGTCTTCCGCCTTTTCCTCTTCCCACTTTCTGTTCCACTCCTCCCATTTTTTATTCTGTTCTTCCCATTTACGTCGATCTTCAGCCTTTTCCTCTTCCCACTTTCTGTTCCACTCCTCCCATTTACGTGCATTCTCTTCCCT
>JGI24188J35168_1002148_pt1 | contig 10997 bp, 8 predicted proteins | sample YNPBryantNP2012_FD_35168 | JGI IMG/M metagenome (IMG submission 35168) | reverse complement strand
TTTTTTTCACTAGACAGTGTTCTCTTGATTAAACATTCTTAATAAGATCTTTTAAATTTAGTTCAATCTGATACTTTTATTAAAGTTGTTTAACCTGAAGGAATGGGTAACACTCAGTCATATTAACAGTTGGTTGCTGGAAAATTTATAGTTACCAGTGTTAAGTTGAATTAGTTATGCATCTAGCTATTTTTTGATGCCACTGACATTAAGTGTCTTCCTGGTTGATTTTTTAGAAAAAATAACTTTGCAATAGATTGTAAATCCATTTTTTAGTTTGACAAGTTTTTTCCTATCTTAATTTGAACTATACAAACTACAAAGTTAATTTTGGCTACGTGTAGCTTTTTAAAAAAATCTTGATTATGTACAAAATTGGTATTTGTGGTGCTCATGGCACAGGTAAATCAACTCTTTTGGAAGCCTTAAATCAAGAATTAAAACTACCGGTTATTAAAAGAACTATGAGAACTTTATGGGAAAATTTTGGCATTGATAATTTCGAGAAAATACCGTCTGACATTCGGACTAGTTTTCAAAAGTATGCTTTATTAAATCAAATTGATCGAGAAGATAACGAAGGTCAAAACGGTTTCATTTCTGATCGCACAGTTTTAGATAATTTAGCCTATACTAAGCTAAACGCTGATATGAGTCAATCGGATTTTCGGATTTATGAACGTTTAGTTAAGGAAAGATTGAAGAATTACACACACTTTATTTATTTACCAATTGAGTTTGATGTAGAACCAGAGCACTTACGAGCCGATCTTAGTAGTCGTCACGAAATTGCAGCTATTATTGAAAGCTACTTAGCTAAGTGGTTTGCTAGTGGTGATTACTTAGTAGCTAGAGGTAGCGTGTCAGAACGGGTACAACAAGTGAAGGAGTTTTTGCGATCCAAAACTTAACTAACCAAAATTAGCCAAAAAGTTGATTAAGTTTTGCAAAATTCAGTTAAAAATTTTCTAAACCCTAAACTTTAGGTAATCCATAAATAGTGGTTAATTGAAATCTTTTATTCAACCCAGCTTGAGTTTACTGTCCGTTAAATTTTAGTGTCAGTTTGTTTACTGTTTGCTCTTATTAACTATTTGTCTAAAACGGTTTTCCACGACTACTTAAAGTTTAAATAAACTAAGTACCACTCAGTTGCCAACTTTTAACTATGACATCAATAATAAAGCTTAACAGGTAGACTGTTAATAAAACCAACAGTCAAAATTAAAAATTTNGAATAAATTAGTAAAATTTGGAATTTGGAAACAGCCGGTCAAAACAGTTGACAAAATTGTTCTTCTAAACAAAACTAAGCTCCAACTACGATTATTTTAATAGTAGTGAAAAACTTGTTTTTAAGTAAACTTGTTTAAAATAAAATTACCACTTGCTCAGTTATATTTCAGTTNTATTCAATAATTACTGATCCTAACTTGTTAGTAGGTTTTTTAGGTTCAGTTTTTGGTAAACTAAAAATTTCCGCCGATGTAGCTCAGTTGGTAGAGCAAGTCCCTCGTAAAGACTAGGTCGCAGGTTCGAGTCCTGTCATCGGCTCCAGGATTAGGTTTAATNAGTTTATGTCTAATTTACTACAAACATTGATTTTGTTGGTTGCGGTAATAGCTGCTGGGTACTTTGCTTATCGTTACAACAGACTAAAAAATAATTCTTCTAAAAGTTTATCTAGCCAGGAACTAGAGCAAAAACTTGCTGAAAAAGTCAAACAGCTAGAACAAGAGAAGCAAAGAGAGATAGATCAACTTAAACACAAATTAATCCAAGAACAAACTACTCGAGAAAAAGAGTTAAGGGCTGAAATCTGGCAAGAATTAGAGTCTAAAAACCAAATTGTCTTACAAAAGAAAGAACTAGAACTGGAAACCAAGCTCAAAGAGGAAGAGAATAGAATGCGTCAAAGAATTATTGAGTTGCAAGCTAGTTTAGAAAAACGAGAAGTAGTTTTACAAGAGCGTTTAGATAAGCTTTCTCAAGAAAGAGAACATATCGAGCAAGTAAAACAAGANTTACGAGAAATTAAAGAAAAATTGCAAACCAAACAAGCGGAATTAGAGCAAAGAGAGGCTAGTCTAACTGAGCAAATTAGCCAACAACTAGAATCTATAGCTAAACTTACCCGAGCTGAAGCTAGACAACAAATTTTAGAGCAAACTAGGGAGGAACTAGGAGAAGAATTATTATCGCTGCAACAAAAAATTTTAGATCAAGTTGAAGAAAGAGCTAATGAGGAAGCTAGAAACATAGTAGCCATGGCTATTCAAAGATGCTCTAGTGAAGTGGCTAATGAACTAACCATTACCTCTATTAAGCTTTCCAGTGAAGATGAAAAAGGTAAAATTATCGGTAAGGGAGGGCGCAATATTCAGTGGTTAGAAAAAACCTTAGGGGTGGAAATTATTATTGACGAGACGCCAGAAGTAGTAACAATATCTGGTTTTAGTTCAATTCGCCGAAATATTGCCAAGCGTAGTTTAGAAAAACTTCTAGCTGATGGTCGGATTCATCCTTCTTCAATTGAAGAAATGTACGAGAAAGCCAAAAGTGAAATCGCTCAAGAAATTGCCGAAGCTGGTAAAGAAGCTGTCGACGAATTAGGTATTGTCGACTTTCCTTCAAAGTTAGTCCGTATCTTAGGAAGACTAAAATTCCGTACTAGTTATGGGCAAAACATGCTCAAACACAGCATCGAAATGGCTAAATTGGCTGGCTTATTGGCTCGGGAATTAAACGAGCACTTTCCTTCCAGGAATCCAATTGACGTAGATATATGTATTAAAGGAGCTTTATTGCACGATATTGGTAAAGCTTTAGATGAAGAGTATGAACCCAAAACCGATCATGTTACCCTGGGTGAAAAAATTTGTGATATGTTCAATTTAGACTGGCGAATTAAAAAATGTATTTCTAGCCACCACTCTACTGGTGGAGATGTTCACAGTTATTACGATAAAGAACATGGTTTTTGCATAGAAGCTGCAATTGTAGATGCCTGTGACAACATCAGTGGAGGTCGTCCAGGAGCCAGGAAAGAATCGATGGAAGCTTATTTCCAAAGGTTAGAAGCCCTGGAAAATATAGCTAAGTCTGTGGAAGGTGTGACTAAAAGTTGGGTTATGCGAGGTGCTAGAGAACTGTGGGTATTTTTTGACACCGAAAAAGTTTCGGCTGCCAGAATGCATTCTATTACAAGAAAAATAGCCAAAAGAATTAGTTCAGAAGTAAAGTTCCCCGGAGAAATCAAGATTATAGGTATGTGGGAGGATCGAGTAGTAGAATATGCTAGCTAGATAACTGTAATATTTACGTAATATTTACATGTGAGTGGGGATTTCTTGTTGGTTTTTATCGAGAACTTAAAGTTAATTCCAAACAAAATGTAATTGATTAAATTTTTCTTCATCTAGTTGATGCATTTTTAGCTCAGATTATTTTTGATACAAGTTCATTAACAATAGCTTTTGAATGCTTTTAACGACAGATCTGTGACTTTAAATAAATTTCTGCTATTTCACTTTTTATTGTTCGATAAACAGAAAATATTTACTTTATATCTACCCTACAAGGTCTGTTTGCTAACCCAATTTTTTTAAATTTCAAAAATCTTGATTCTAATTAATCAAGGTTGAAACAACAAAAGTTCAGTTAAATTTTAGAAAAGCAGTTTTTTAAAGCCTTTAAAAAAACTAATCTTATACTAATAAGCTAGGTTGATGAAAATTCCAACTGAATTACCTTCGCAAAGCGAATTATTGACGTTCAGTTTAACTAAAAGCTAGAATTTTGAAAAAAATTTATCTTTGACTTAATCAAAGTAAACCAGCAGCTAGTAAAGCTTCCTCACTCATCATGTTGGTATTCCAAGGTGGGTCAAAAGTGACTTCGAGAGTGCATTTTTTCACCCAGCTAAGGTTTTCCACTTTGGTTTTGATTTCTTCAAGGATGGTTTCGGCAAAGGGGCAGGTTGAGCTAGTAAAAGTTAGCAAAATATAAACTTCTCCTTGGGGATTAACGTCGACACCATAAATTAAACCTAGATCATACACGTTGAAACCCATTTCTGGATCAAACACAGTTTTTAATAGGCTAATAACTTCAGCTCTTTGTTCAAGTAGCATAATCAATTTCAAAGTTATTTGACTTTGGTTTTTTGTTTTAGTTTGTTGTTAGTTTTGATTACAGCTTTTAAAGCTAATCTAGACTTAGATGACTTATTGGATGATTTTTTGTCAGTTTTGGTTTGGACCAAAGTTGGTAATGGTTGAGTAGTGGCTAAATTAGGTTTTAGATCAGCCTCCAAGTTATTACTTGGATCGTCATCTTTAGCCAGGGGGTCAGTTTTAGCTATAGCTTCTGCCAGTAGATAAATTTGGTCTTTATAAACATAGGTAATGTAAATTTGTCTCACTAAGGCTAAAGCACTCGTAGTTAAAATATAAATAGCTACACCAGTGGGGATGACGTAAGTTGTGACAAACACAATAGCTGGAAAGAAATAAATTGACTGCCACTCTAAACTTTTTTGTAAAGCTTCTGGGTCTATTGGTTGGAGCTCAGTACTATTGCTATTTTTGGTTTCTGGGACAGGCATTTTTGGACCCCAACGAAACATATACATCCCCAACAAATAGGATAACACACCAATAATAATCGGCAACCACAAATAGGCGCTAGCTGGCCGACTAATTTCTAAAACACCAAAAGCTAGGTTGCTGAACTGAGCTTCGGAATGATCGAAAAAAAACTTGTACAATCCAGTTAGTTGATTGCCGTGGGATAAATTGTTGGTTAAACGAAATAGCCCACTAGCAAATAGTATTTGTAAAATTAAAATTAAGAAGGTATAGCCGGTTTTGATGTCATGTTTATGGTAAAATTCTTTAGTTTTATTAATCAATTCTACTGGATTATGGCGATATTGTTCTTGTAACTCTTTGAGTTTAGGCTGAAGCAATTTTAACTTTTGACTATTTAAGTAATTTTTGGAAAACAAAGGGAATAACAACAAATTAATCAAGATAGAAAGAACGACAATCGACCAGCCAATATCGTTAGTTAAAAGATATAATAGCTCTAGCAGATTCAATTGCGGAAGATAAACTATTTGATTATATAACCAACCTAAAAATTCCCACATATTCAACTAGTCTTTAATTAATTGATCTTGTTCAATCTCTTCCAGTAAGGTATAGATTTTTTGTAGTTTTTCGTCTTCTTTATCTACAAAGAAACTAATTTTGGTTTTCTTAAAAGTTAGTCCTTGTTCGTACAAATAATCTGATAAAACTTTGGCGGTCTTGCGTAGTTTAGCCAAAGTAGTTCCCAATTTGCCGGTAATTGTATTGATACCAATAGCTACCTTTTGGTTTTGTTTATCGTAATGAACACTACGCACTGTCCAAAAGTGTTTTCTTAATTCTTCTCTGCCTAAAAGGAAAATAGACACGCTAAGCAACAGCTCTCTGTTGGCTTTCTTTTTTAATTTATAGGCTTTTAAACTCGATTTAACGCTCATATTTCTATCCAATATAGGATACCTGGTACTAGGTACACCCTTAATCAAGAAGTAAAGGTAACTTTTGTCAACCTTAGTCTAACTTTTTTGGCCTTCTTCAGAAGAAGTAGGATTTTTAGTTAGTACTAAGACTGTAGCAGCAAAGTTAAGAATAACTAAAATAAGTACTAACATCCAGTTTTGGTCAAAGCAAGCTTGATTGCGTCCGAGGTATAAACCAATACCTGTGACCATAAAAATGGCTGAGATAATTGTTAGGAGATTTTTATTGGTAGTCATAAGATTTGAGTTAAATTGTTTTTTTAAGCTTTATCAGTTGCAGCTAACTAACAACAACAGATTTGGGTTTACTGTTTTGAGAGCTAGTTTTTTGGGTTTGAGAATTCAGGTAAATCAAAGAACTGGCTAAAGAAACGCTAAGTAAGACGACAATCCACCAGGGAAAATTAGTTTCACAAGCCAAGTTTTGGTTTAACTTTTGCAAATTATTTGAGTTTTGATCTGGAAAATTGTTAATAGAGATGTTCGGTATTACTGGGTTGTTTGGTTGAGTAGTAGAAATATATACATCAGGACATTTGTTATTGCTAGAACCAGCGTTTAAGATATTGCTGTTGTTAATAACAGGGGGTTGTTGAGGAGTATTCTTAGGGAAACAAATAATAGAGGTTTTATCTGGATCTATTGGTTTTGGATCTATTGGATCTATTGGTTTTGGATCTATTGGATCTATTGGATCTATTGGTTTTGGATCTATTGGTGGATCTATTGGTGGATCTATTGGACCTTTTGGATCCATTTGGTCTTTTCGATCTTTTACGAGGTTAATTTGTTGGTAACAAATTACTGTGTCTGATTCAAATACTGGTTGAGTACTGTTAGTACCAGGACTGGGGTTACCTCTTGTGGAGGAATTTTGGGGTGAACCTTTGGGAACTTGAGGATTGTTTACAAAGTTTGGGTTTTGAGGATTCTTGCTTGGTTGGCTAGGATCACTTATGCGTTGAGTTCTGTTAGTACCAGGACTGGGGTTGCCTCTTGTGGAGGAATTTTGGGGTGAACCTTTGGGAACTTGAGTATTGTTTACAAAGTTTGGGTTTTGAGGATTCTTGCTTGGTTGACTAGGATCACCTCTACCCGTTTTAGGTAGAGTGTTGTTTGAATTCAATAATTCAGTGGTACCTAATACTTGTTTTGACTTAGGCTTTTCTAAATTGTTCGTTACAATTCCTAAGCCAATAGAAAAAACTAGAATAATTCCAGAAGTAATTGCGGACAGTTTAATAAAATACCTAACTGTGCTTCCCTGGAGGTTTTGTTTTTGTGACATAANGCAATTAATTATTTGTATATGTTTTGATGTAACAGTTTTTTTTAAAAAATTTGTTTAGTCAAAAAATTTTAGAATTTTTTGTTTAGCTTAAGTTTCGTGGGTTAGAGTGAACTGTTTTTTGATCTGAAACTATTTTTAGGTTTTTATTGGTCCTGGAAATTCCAGCTTTTTAAGCAATGTAAGCATTTAGTCGATGAGCCAAAATTATACCAAACTACACTTCAATTACTAAATTAGATAGCTTGACAATAGGTATTTTGTAGCTACCAATAAAACGTTATGTCTGCAGATATTTTTGCCTCTGATGCTGATTTACCACTCTTTCCAGAAGATTCTAAAGCTAAGGAAGAAAANCAAACTTTAGAGGAACTGATTGCTAAAAATAAACNTGTCGAGCCAGCTGGGCAAGCCATATCTCAGTCGGCACAAGCTGAGAGTGATAATCTGCCTGAGATAGAATTAGAAGAACTCGGGGGTACTCAGTCTTTGGAAGACCAGATCCAGATAAAAATTCTGGAAGAAGAGATGCAAAGATCTTATCTTAGCTATGCTATGAGCGTAATTGTGTCGCGAGCTCTGCCCGATGTGCGTGATGGGTTGAAGCCGGTGCATCGACGCATTTTGTACGCTATGCACAAATTAAACTTAACTCCCGGGGCTAAATACGTTAAGTGTGCGCGTATTGTTGGTGACGTGATTGGTAAGTATCACCCTCATGGAGATCAGTCGGTTTATAATGCTCTGGTTCGATTAGCTCAGGACTTTAGCATGCGTTACCCATTAATTGACGGACAAGGTAATTTTGGTTCGGTAGACGGCGATGAAGCAGCAGCTTATCGTTATACGGAAGCCAGAATGGCTAGGCCAGCTGTGTTCATGTTAGCTGATCTAGATAAAGATACTGTTGACTTTGTCGACAATTTTGATGGTACTCAAAAAGAACCTAGGGTACTGCCTACCATTTTCCCCAATCTCTTAGTCAACGGACAAACCGGAATTGCCGTGGGCATGGCCACAGAGATTCCTCCTCATAATTTGGGAGAAGTAGTACAAGCATTAATTCATTTACTGGATTCCCCCGAAGCTGATGTGGAAACTTTAACTGAGTTTATTAAGGGGCCCGATTTACCCACTGGAGCAGTGATTTTTGGCCGCCAAGACTTGTTGAGTGCTTATAAAACTGGGCGAGGTAAAGTAACCGTACGGGCTCGAGCTGTACTTGAAGACAATCGCATCGTAGTTACCGAGATACCTTTCCAAGTAAACAAATCTGATCTTTTGGTCAGAATTGCCGAGTTAGTTAAAGACAAAAAATTGGAAGGCATCAAGGATGTACGTGACGAAAGTAACAAAGAAGGAATTCGTATAGTCATCGAGACAAAAAGAGACGTCAGTCCAGAAATTTTATTGAACCAGTTGTATGCCTTAACCGATTTACAATCAACCATTCATTTCAATATGGTAGCTTTGGTGAATGAAGGTAGACAACCTAAATTATTGAATTTGAAAGATATCTTGACAGAGTTTTTACGCCACCGTGACCAAGTGGTAATACGTCGCACAAATTTTGAGCTGAGACAAGCCGAAGCAGAATTACATATTTTAGAAGGCTTAAAAATTGCTTTAGATCATATCGACGAAGTCATTAGCCTAATTCGTAGTTCTTTTGATAAAACTGAAGCTGCCGCCAAACTTCAGGCTAGGTTTGCTTTGTCAACCAAGCAGGCCGAGGCTATTTTGCAAATGCGTTTACAAACTTTAACCAATCTAGACAAAACCAAAATTGAAGAGCAAAGGCAAAAAACTATAGCCTTGATTGAACGACTAAAGAACATTTTGTACGATCCGGAAGTGAAAAAGGCTTTGATTAAACAAGAGTTTTTGGATATGTTGCAGAAGTTTGATACCTCCAGAAGAACTGAAATTGTTGAGTACGAAGCTAGCTCTTACAATAAAGAAAATTTGGTAGAAAACGTTCCGATGCTGCTACAATTTACTCAAGCTCAATACATCAAAGCGTTGCCTTTAGACACGTTTAAACAGCAAGGNCGGGGTGGTCGTGGAGTAAGTAGTTTTAGTCCCAGAGAAGAAGATTGGGTAAGAAAAAGCTTGGTTTGCCAGGCTCACGACTATATGTTGGCTTTCACTAATACCGGTAGAGTATTTAAAATTCGTGTTTTTGATTTGCCTAGNGGTAGTCGTACTAGTCGGGGTCAGTCCTTGGTTAACTACTTAAATCTGCAACCAGATGAAAAGATTACCACAGTGTTTACCATTGCCAAAGAGTTAGAAGCTAGTAGTCAGGGAGCTTTAATTTTTGCCACTAAAAAAGGCAAGGTTAAAAAAACTTGGCTCCATGAATTTAAAAATGTCCGTAGTACTGGTAAAGTAGCCATTACTTTAGAACCTGAGGATGTATTGATTGACGTGGTCCTTAGTCAAAGTGAAAGCGATAAAATTATTTTATCGGCCAACAACGGGAAAACGGTGATTTTTCCAGTAAGTCAATTGTCAGCTTTGGGTAGAACAGCTCAGGGGGTGATTGGTATGCGCTTGAAACCAGACGAGGAAGTAATTAGTTTACAAATTTCTGATTTTGATTTTCAAGTATCTTCTTCTGAAGAAGAACCGGAAACTTTATTAGAGCTAGCCGAGAGTAAAAAAAATAAAATTTTTCCTTCACTCTTAGTAATTACCGAAAACGGTTTTGGTAAACAAACTGATTTGGCTGAATTTAGACAAACCAACCGTGGTGCTAGCGGAGTTAAGACTTTGAAGCTGACCGAGAAAACTGGGCGACCGGTAGCTGTGCAAATTTTGCATGGACACGAAACTAGCTTAATTGTTACTACCAAGAATGGAGTGACCATTCGTCTAGATCCTAACGAAATTAATCAGTTTGGCCGAGTGACTCAAGGGGTTAAACTAATTAAATTAGACGATTCAGATCGAGTAGTCACTGCCAGCGTGATTTAAAGTTAATGTCTCTATGTCAGCTTTAGATTACAACCCACCGCACGATTTGGAAGCTGAAAAAGCTCTTTTAGGCTCTTTACTGTTGAACCCTAAGTTGTTGGAAGAAGTGGCTGACAAATTAAAGCCAGATTATTTTGTTGATCGAAAAAACCAAATTGTGTACCAAATTATTCTAGATTTATGGCTAAATTCCCAACCAGTAGACGTCTTGTTTGTTCTAAATGCATTGCAAAACAACTTGCGTTTTAATGCTACGGAAGTTGGTNCCATTAATCGGGAGTATTTATTAGAATTAATTGCTAAAAGTTCTCTATCTTCAAGTCCAGAACATACTGCTAGAATTATTAAAGAAAAATATATTTTACGCATGTTAATTCGAGTGGGNGATAATCTTAAAACTCTNGCCGTAGAGAGTAATTCACCAGTAGAAGATATTTTGGATAATGCTCAAAAACAGTTGTACGAGATAGCTTTAGATAATTTAGACAAAAATTTTGTACGTATCGGTGATTTATTAACAGCTACTTTTGAAAGAATTAACGAACTTTATACTAACCAAGTGAAATATAGAGGTATTCCTACAGGATTTGTTGATTTAGACAATATGTTGGGAGGGTTGCATCATTCCGATCTGATTATTTTAGCAGCCAGACCTAGNATGGGTAAAACTTCTTTAGCCCTAGAAATTGTCAAAAGGGTGGCTTTGCAACAGCAAATAGGGGTAGCTGTTTTTAGCTTAGAAATGAGTAGAGACCAATTGTGTGATAAATTGATTGCTTCGGTATCTGGAATTGAATTAAGAAAAATTCGTTCTGGCCAACTAGAAGATAGCGATAACTTAAACGAATTTACTAAACTGGGCGAGGCTATTGGTAGGCTAGAAGAGGCTCCAATTTGGATTGATGATTCTGGTTCGTTGAATATTATGGAACTGAGAACTAAAGCCAGACGGTTAAAATCTCGGCACAATATTGGTTTAATTGTNATTGATTACTTACAACTAATGTCAGGCAAGAACTATAATTACCAGGGTAATCGGGTACAAGAGGTATCGGANATTAGCCGAGGTTTAAAAATGTTGGCTAAAGAATTGAATATTCCTGTATTAGCTTTGTCTCAGTTGTCGCGTGGGGTTGAGGGTAGAGAAGATAAGAGACC
>JGI24188J35168_1002145_pt1 | contig 11009 bp, 10 predicted proteins | sample YNPBryantNP2012_FD_35168 | JGI IMG/M metagenome (IMG submission 35168) | reverse complement strand
TTCATTCTTTCGATCACGTCTGGATTTATTCAGTCGTTTCCTGTTAAGAAGATTGGCATAGGGAGGCGAGGTCCAGATCAGGCTGATGGTCTCTGGTTGCAGATATGCAGGAATGTTGCGAGCGTCATCGTGAACCGCAATTTGTTGAGTGCAATTGAACAAATCATGAGAGGCTAAACGCTCAACACAGAGGTCAATATATTTCTCTTGAAGATCAAAACCGATAGCATTTCTATTAAGTTCTCGTGCTGCAACAAGCGTTGTTCCACTACCTACGAACGGATCTAAGACGAGCTCACCTTCGTGGGTGAAGAGACTGATAACTCGTTTCGCAAGCGCGATGGGAAAGGTTGCTGGATGGACATTTTTATCTCTAATGTCTCGACCTTCATATGCAAATTGCCAAACCCCAAGCTGACACTTTATCCACTCTTTTGCTGTCAGACAGTTCAGGTGATTAGAGGGGCATGTGCAGGTTCGAACATGACCGATTGCGATCCGTGTTCGGTAAAGCTGATGTGATTCTTTTATCGCAAGGGGTAGGATGTCGATGCTTGATTCGCTCATTTCTAATACTCTCCCTGGTCAGATACATTTCAACCTAACCACTTACCCCAACTGATGGTAGCCTGATCGGTAATAGAGCAGCGGTCTGCCCCCAAAGACCCGTGCCGCGATCACTTCGCCCACGAAGATTGTATGATCGCCACCGGGTAGCTTGTCGTAGAGCCGACACTCGATCTGTGCCAATACTCCGTTGAGCAACGGTAGCCCATTGGGTGACATCATAAAGCTATGTGGCGTAAATTTTGCCCCGTCGTGCATTGCAAATCGCCGCGAGAGATATTCCTGATCTTCAGCCAGGATGTTCACCGCAAACTGACCGGCAGCGGCAATAACATCATAACATCATGACTGGCAGCATTATGGTCAATGCAAATCAGCACCAGCGGTGGGTTAAGCGATAATGAAGCAAACGAACTGACCGTCAGACCGGCCAGGCGATCACCAAGGGCAGTGGTGACCACAGTTACTCCCGAGGCAAAGTGACTCATGGTCTAGCGAAAGAGTGATTCATCAATCATGGTTATCCTGTGGTTCGTTTACTACGTCGTGCAGCGATTGCAGCGTGAATCTCAGCCCCAATAGCATGTTCTGCCCGCGCCTCATCATCGAGGAGTAGCAATTGCGGTACAACCGGCGCTGGACCACCTTCGCGGTTAATAGCCACCATACTGAAGTAGCCGGTTGTGCATAGTCGGCGATCACCGATTAAGGGATGCTCGGCAAAGAGATGCACCCGCACCACCATCGAGCTGCGACCTACGTAAATAACTCGCGAGAACGCTTCAACAATTTCTCCCTGACCGATTGGAGTGCGAAAATCAATCCGTTCAGTCGAGGCAGTAACGACCGGTAAGCGGCAGAAACGCAGCGCAGCGATGGCCGCAGCTTTATCCATCAAAGCCATCACATCACCGCCAAACATCGTTCCGTACCCATTCGTTTGATGCGGCAGGATGATCTCGGCCATCCGCTCTTCATTGGCAGCCCGTGCCGGTCGATGTTGCAACGACATGTCGTTCATATCGTTTGATCCTGAAGGTACAAAACGGCGCTCTGCCGAGCGCCGTCGCTGGCTACACGCAAACTCGTTGTGGGTATGAGCAAAGGGTTTTCTCGCCTGTCCTCATGCCAGTTCTGAACAGACAAGCGACACCATTTACCCACCCCATCCCTTTGAGAGTTGGGTCTCCTCACCAGGCTTACGCTTCGGCAAGNGGTAGATAAAGCGCACAATCTGATCGGCGGCCACGAACATAATAATTAGTGCCTGCACAATTTTAATCACATCGATAGAGAGGCTAGCGCGTACCTGCATCAGCCGTGCACCGGTCAGCAGCCCTCCCCACAGCAATCCCGAAAAGATGATCCCAACCGGATTAGCACGGGCCAACAGAGCTACTGCAATCGCATCAAAACCCAACCCCGAAAAAAAGTCTGCACTGAGCGCACCGCGCACGCCAATAACCTCAATCGCACCGGCGATACCGGCTAGACTACCGGCAATTGCCATCGCCAGAATAATCGTGCGTGGCACATTGATACCGGCATAGCGCGCTGCGTGAGGATTAGTCCCGGCAGTTCGCATCTCGAAGCCAAGCGTTGTTCGATAGAGCAACCAGGCTACTACAAAAACCAGTACCAGCGCCAGAGGAATCCCTAAATGAAGAATGGTAGAGCTACCTACCTGAATCCCCGGTAAGCGTGCTGTTTCAACTATCAGACGTGAGCGAGCACCCGTGGTATCGGCGGGATCACCAAGAATGTACGGCGTTTTGCTCCGGATCAGCCAATCTGTCATGCGCAACGCGATATAGTTGAGCATAATCGTATTGATCACTTCGTGAGCACCGGTACGAGCTTTTAGAAAACCGGCAATCGCCGCCCACGCTGCGCCACCCAGTGCCCCTGCAATCAGTGCTGCTGGAATATGAAAAATGGCCGGCATTTGTAATGTGGTGCCGATCACAACTGAGGCAACCGCACCGGCGTAAAGCTGTCCTTCGGCCCCGATGTTGAAAAGACCGGCCTTGAAGGCCAGGGCAACGCACAACCCACAGATGATGAACGGCGTTGAACGAACCACCGTGTCGGCAAATGCCCGTNGCGAACCAAAGGCGCCTTCCCAGAGGCCAATATATGCCGCCTGCCAGTCAGCACCGGTTACACCGATAATGAATGCACCCACCACGAGCGCCGTAAAGACGGCCAAAATCGGCACTAAAACCCCTGACCAGCGATCCCAAAATAGACGGAGCGCAGATGGGCGAATTCCTGTTTCAGTAGCTGCCTGCGCCATGCTTCTCCCCCTGACTACGTCCGAGTAGTCACCTTGTGCAATCTTGTCTGAATCGGCTTACCCCTTCCCACGTCTTTACCATCTGGTCAGGCAGGCAAAGGACGGAAAAGGAAGGTGAATAGCGTGCTCGTTTAAACACGATCTCAGACTTCAATCGAGACTGAACGATCCAACGTCGCACCGGCCATCAGCAAACCAAGCTCCTCGCGCGAGAGTTCGCCATTTCTCACGGTCGCAACGATCTGGCCGTGATACATCACCGCAATGCGGTCGGCCAACGAGAGGATTTCATCGAGTTCAGCCGAGACCAGCAAAACTGCAACCCCTTCGTCACGCTTTTTAACAATCTGATTGTGAATAAACTCAATTGATCCAACATCGATGCCACGGGTCGGTTGGGCAGCAATCAACAACTTAAGCTGACGACTGAACTCGCGGGCAACGATCAGTTTTTGCTGATTACCACCACTGAGCGAGCTGGCCGGCACGGTAATTCCAGGGGTGCGTACATCAAACTCTTTGACCAGTCGGGCGCAGTGTTCGTTGATTGCCTGATCGTTCCGCACAATCCCACGGGCAAAAGGCGGGAGGTAGTACAACTCTAACACCGAATTATCTGTCAGCGGGTACGAAGCTACCAATCCATCACGCTGACGATCTTCGGGAATGTGAGCAACACCCAGTTCACTGATTTGACGCGGTGTTGCGTTCGTCACATCAACCCCATCAATGCGGATAGTACCTGCTTCGCTGGGGCGAAGACCGGTCAGCGCCGCAACCAACTCCGTTTGCCCATTACCCTGAACGCCAGCAATCCCCAGAATCTCACCAGCACGTACTTCGAGATCGACCCCTTTGACCGCCAGTAGTTGCCGGTCATCGCGTACCCGTAATCCACGCACTTCAAGCACTATTGCACCAGGACGGGCGGGCTGCTTTTCGACCTTCAAAATAACTTCACGCCCGACCATCATCGCCGCCAGACTGGCTTCTGTCGCCTGAGCCGGTGTTGTTTCGCCAACAACTTTACCGCTGCGCAACACAATGATCCGGTCGGCTACCTCTAGCACTTCACGCAGTTTGTGGGTAATGAAGATGATCGATGTCCCCTGAGCAGTCAATGTACGCATCACCCGTACCAGGTCATCAGCTTCCTGCGGCGTTAATACGGCAGTTGGTTCATCGAGAATGAGAATATCAGCGTTGCGGTAAAGTGCTTTAATGATCTCAACCCGTTGTTGCGCGCCAACATCAAGGTCGGCGACCAGGGCATCGGGATCGACGGCTAGATTGTACTGCNCAGAAATAGCACGGATACGCTCGGCAGCCTGTTTGCGGTTGAGGAAGGGGCCACGAGTGACTTCATTGCCAAGAATGATGTTTTCGGTGACGGTCATCACCGGCACCAGTTGAAAGTGCTGGTGTACCATCCCGATACCGCGTGCAATCGACTCGTGCGGGTTGGTAATCCTGACCAGCTCACCTTTAACAAAAATTTCGCCCTCGTCCTGATGGTAGAGGCCGTAAAGGATATTCATCAGGGTTGATTTACCGGCGCCGTTTTCACCAAGGAGGGCCAGCACTTCACCCTTATACAGTTTGAGCGAAACATTATCGTTAGCGACGACACCGGGGAAACGTTTGGTAATATTGCGTGCTTCCAGTACAACCGGGCGTTCCTGGCCATTTTGCGTCACAGGCGACCTCTATTCAGACGTATCACATTACAATCTTACGCAGGTATATCATATTGTAGCATATTCTGACGGTTTCGCTGATAACCATTTCCACCTTTGTTTTCAGCGCGGCCTGCGCGGCGTCGGCCTTGGGTATCCCGCAAATAACAGAAAAGCAGTGTTGAGTGCTATATACCCAGCTCTGACCGCAGATTGCGCTGAAGAGTCTCGATCGTTGTCACCAGCGTCGCACGTTCTGCTGACGGTAAGAACGTGGCCTGAGCAGCGTTGCGCGTCATGGTGCAAAGATCATCGACGGTAAAACCCAGATGAATAGCAGCCCGACGAAACTCCTCGCTGATCGTCGTCTCAAAAAAGGTTGGATCGTCGGAATTGATCGTTACCAATACGCCAGCATCGTACAGTTGTCGCAACGGATGCGTTTGCCAGGAAGTGACAGCTTTTGTACGTACATTACTGCTTGGACAAACATCGAGCACAATGTCACGCTCGATAAGGGTCGCTACCAGAGTTGGGTCTTCGATACTGCGAATACCGTGACCGATTCGGCTAACCCCCAAGACATCAATCGCCCCCCACACACTGGCCGGCCCCACAACTTCACCGGCATGGGCCATCACACCCAACCCAGCCTGACGCGCCGTTGCAAATAACGCAGCAAATTCTTCCGGCGGGTGACCAATCTCGTTGCCACCAATCGACCATCCCACCACTCCCAGCGCCCGACAGTCAATAGCTACTTCGAGGATTGGCCAGGCCGCTTCGGCACCGTATTGGCGGCCATAATCAAAGACGATCCCCACTAACGGCCCACCCTGCTCTCTGGCTTGCGCAAAACCCGCCGCCGCACCAGCCACTACCTCACGGAGATCGATCCCCCGCCGCACGTGCTGCATTGGCGAAATCATCACTTCGGCATAGAGTACCTGCTGCGCTGCCAGTTCTTTCCCCAACTCGTAAGCGAGCAGCGCAAAATCTTCACCAGAAACGATTGTTTCGGCTAAGACCATAAACGTGTCGAGGAAATGCTGAAAGTCGTCGTATTGGAAGAGCGCAGCTAATTCTGCTTCATGCTGTACCGGCAGTGCAACACCATTGCGCTGACTCAACTGCAAAAAGGTGCGCGGTGAAACGGCGCCTTCAAGATGGAGATGCAGTTCAACTTTGGGCATGCGCTCAATGAAGGTTGCAAGGGCCGGTGGCAACATGACGCTCTCCTGCTTGATGCCAACAGTACGATCAGGTATCGTTACTAGTGGCGTACATTGTACCCGATAATTGGGAGATTCCCGCATGGGATAGACAAGAACGAACGCACAGCGGCCACCTCCAAACACACCGACTACGACAACACTTGCATGGCTGGCGCGGAGCCATTATTGTTTCTTGTTGATCTGCCACGTGCGCCTGACACCAATTCTACCAGGCAGAACCGGATCACACCAATCCTATCTACACATCATATTCCGTACACTGACGCATACGCCTGGTAAGATCAGACACGGGTTGCCACAGCAAGAATTGGTGTAAGTGCCTATCCGCATAACCGTCTCACGGTATAACGGATGCAACCCATCGATGGATGTAGGGGCACAGTGACCATCGTCGTGGACACCGGTAGGGGCAAAGGGGTGCCTCGCCCCTCCTCGTGAATCTCGTGCATTGCATGACAGACTTCACTGCAAGAAGGTGATCTTCTCACCATAGAGACCAAAGATAATTTTATCTTTCATTGAACATAGGATTGTGAAAAATTTTTCTTACATACGCCCAATGATCAAAAATTATCCTTTTATTCATAAATCTTAGAGAGTGTCTGAAATGTATCTAGTCGAGGGTTTTGATGGATACGTGATGGTATGAACGAACAGATCAGACGAACATCATATCCTACCGACCTTGGAGATTGGCAACAACAGCGATAAGGCACGTATGCAGGATCAGGACGATCCCCAGACAATGGGTTACAAAAGGGGGGTAGAGCGATTCCAGGTATTGGGACGGGGTATCGAGATGCAACAGGTTCAGTTCGCACTTCTGCCCCCTCCCCCAACCTCCCGACCCGCCAGTGCGCGGGGAGAGGTCTGCGTGCCAGAGGTGCAGCGGCACTGCATCAGGCGCTTCTTCCATTCCCTGAGCGTGTAGCTGAATATGCCCTTGCTGAGCAGGGATTGAAGGAATGATTGGCTTGCTGAAGTCAAGTCTCAGTGTTGTACATAACTCAACATTTTTTCAGACAGGTAATGATTACGCGGGTACGGTACGTGCTCCACGAGAAAGCTGGGTGTTTGGTCAGGCTCTAAGCGATGTCTCATTCGTATGATCAGAATGCCTGCCGTACAGTGAGGAGACACGCGCTGCTGCACGCAGTCAAATAATTGCTGAGAGCAGCTATATCCGCTCACCTCAGGAGTGCGGGCCAGAAGCTCACACTCCCAGGTGCAAGACGTGGATCGGATACACACTCAGTTGCTGATGCCACTGGCCCGCAACCGTTCGGCGTTATCGTAGATGATCAACGCCTCAATAATTTTATCAAGTTCACCGTCAAGAACTGCCGGCAAGTTCGAGAAGTTCTGTCCAATCCGGTGGTCGGTAATACGATCTTGCGGAAAGTTATAGGTCCGAATCTTCTCGGCCCGTTCACCAGTTCCCACCTGAGCAAGCCGAGATGCGCCGATTTCGCGTTGACGCTTCTCCTGTTCACGAGCGTACAGACGTGCACGCAGCACAGCCATCGCTCGCTCACGGTTTTGTATTTGCGACCGGCCATCCTGACAGGTGACAACAATTTCTTCCGGTGTACCGGGCTTATAGACGATCCGTACTGCCGAGTCGGTTGTATTCACCCCTTGCCCACCGTGACCAGCGCTCCGAAAGACATCAATGCGCAAGTCTTCCGGCTTGATCTCAATCTCAGTATCTTCGACTTCAGGGAGCACAGCTACAGTGGCCGTCGATGTGTGGATACGACCACGCGCTTCGGTGGCCGGTACACGCTGCACGCGATGAACACCACCCTCGTACTTCAACTGGCTGTAAGCCCCTCGACCGTGAATCTGGAAAATCACTTCTTTGATGCCACCGATGCCGTTTTCGGTCAGGCTATCCACTTCAACTTTCCAACCACGCGACTCGGCGAACCGGGTGTACATACGAAAGAGATCGGCGGCAAAGAGCGCTGCTTCGTCACCACCTTCGCCCTGCCGGATCTCCATAATGACATCCTTTTCGTCGTTGGGATCACGTGGCAGCAGGAGCAGCTTCAACTGCTCTTCGAGCTTGAGTAACCGCTTTCGCTGCGTCTCAAGCTCTTCCTGGGCCAGTGCCCGCAATTCCGGATCGCTATCGTCGAGCATCGCTTCCGCTTCGTCAATTGCACGTTGGGTAGCCTGATATTCACGATACGTAGCAACAATGTCTTCCAGTTCGCGCTGTTCACGGGCATACTGCTGCAAGAGGGACGCATTTGTTGCTACCTCTGGCTTCGCCATCAATTCGGTTAATTCATCGTAGCGTGCGGCAACGGCAGCCAGTTTATCAAACATAATCTTATCTTCCGCTACTCAAGATGGTCGATGGCACAATACGTGCTTTACGCTGCAACGTATGTGCCATCGAAGGTTTTTCAATTCAGACCAAGCGCAGCAGCTTTGGCCAGTTTCTTTCGACGATTCCGCTCGGCGCGACGACGCTTCTCTTTGCGCTGCTCACTCTTCGAGATAAAGTGCATTTTCTCGCGATAGGTTTTGGTGATTCGCTCAGCGACAACACCTTTATTAAAGCGGCGAATGAGCTGTTCTACGGTTTCGCCTTCTCGACGTTCAACTCGCATAGCGCTGCCGGATCAACGGTGCCTAGTTGTGATAGAGAATCGTGACCTGGCGCGGGGCAACGCCCGATTTCTCTGGTGTTACCGTGATCCTCCTCTATCACCTCCTTCGCTGTAGATTTGGTGCGCCCCTGTGCAGCGACATGCGCCGTTATCGTACACCGAAAATACAGTATACCTGATCGTTCATTAATGCGCAACCGTCACCCCTTTCGTTAGAAGTTTTTAGCTTCGGGTCTCCTTTCAGGTACGCGGGCCTCCGGCCCGCCTCAGACAGGCATACGGGAGACGGCGGGCGGATCGCGAAGCCACCCCGACATCATCGTCTAGGTACGCGGGCCTCCGGCCCGCCTCAGACAAGCATACGGGAGACGGCGGGGGGCTTGAAAAACCGCCCCAACCATACACTAACGAATATGATCAACGAGCGAAGAGTGGCTTGGGAAGACTGCTAACGGAACAGGAAGCTGAGCAACGCTACGTACTGGGGAGAAGTTAGCAATCCGCCTCTGCTGCTCCCGTTTCTCTCTCCTCTCAGTACCTCTGCCAGGTAGAGGAAAAGTTTGAAAAGCCCTAGATTCGCCGCAACACAGCTCCACCATACGCCGGTAACGCTACCCGTCCACCAATGATGTCGGCTGATTGGGTAGCCAGAACGACCTCCCAACGTCCTGACGGTAATGGGATCATACCGGCATGCGGTGCCTGCTGAAGGGCTACCAGCCAGGTCTCGCCGTTGGCAGTACAGGTATATGCCAGTTGGCCATACTGGTCATCGATGTGAATGAATTGCCGTTCACCACGCCAGATTGCTGTGGTTGCCCGACGCAATGATCCAAGTCGCCGGTAAAACTCGAGCAGTTCGCGATCTTGATCCTCGTCCCACAACATCGGCAATCGCGACTCTTCAGGATGGCCGCTACCATCGGCATGACGTACATCGAGCCGCTGACTTAGCCCAACTTCCGTGCCGTAGTAGAGGATTGGTGGATGAGGTAAGGTGTACTGACACAGAGCAGCCAGGCGCAAACGACGAGTATCACCGCGCACAATCCACAGAAAGCGGTTCATATCGTGATTATCGAGAAAACTGGGCAGGTAGAAGCCAGGTGGAAAGTAGTGTAAATGCCGGTTAAGAAACACTGCAAATTGACTGGCACTCATCTCATCGAAGGCAAAGAAGCGTCGGATGGCCTGAAGTAAGAGGAAGTCTAGACAACCATCGAGTCGACCAACGTACGAGCGAAGCACCTCAGCCGTATCAACTGCCTCGCCCAACAGCACACAATCTGGCTTGACAGTTCGTAGGACTGCCCGAAACATCGTCCAGAAATCGTGTGAAGGTCCTATCGTGTAATCGAGCCGATACCCGTCAATCCCCTGTTCTAACCAGTAGCGTGCGGCATCGATCATAAACTGGCGTGCTGGTGGGTGATCCAGGTCAAGCTGTGGCAGTTCAGCAACCCCAAAGAATGAGACGTATCGATCTGGATAGCGGGTAAAGGTAAACCATTCCCGTTCTGGACTGTGCGGGTCGCTAATAGCCCGACGGAAGATAGGATGCTGGTTTGAAAAGTGATTGGCCGTGTAATCCAGAATGACTCGCATCCCACGATCATGGGCTGCTGCGATTAGGTGCTTCAGGTCGGCCATTGTTCCCAGACGAGGTTCGACATCGTAGTAATCAGTCGCGTCATAGCCATGGTGTGAAGGTGAAGGGAACAGTGGCGATAGCCAGATCGCTGTGGTACCTAAACTGGCGATGTAGTCAAGATGAGAGGTGATCCCGGCCAGTGTACCGCTGTAGATACCCATTGGTGTCGGTGGACTGGCAAACTGACGACCAGGGCCAGGATGAAACCGATCGATAAAGATATGGTAGATCAATGTCTCACCGAGCCAGTCGGGTGCTCCCTCATCACCCACGCGATACGCGCACGTCCGAGGACGACGGAAGAAGGTCAAATGAAACTCTGNGCCCATCTCGTGAAGATAATGATCTCCTGGCCCAGGATGACCAACCACACTTCCATCGCCTTCGGTAGCACCGATCACTTCACTATACCAGACCGACTCGGTTCCTTCGCGCAACCAGGCTTCGATCCGGTAGCGAACAACGGCGCCGTTTGGTTGTGGTGGCAAATCAATCGCCCACTCTTCCGCATACCCCCAGAGCAGAGTGTCCCAATGACTGGCAATGCGCTGACCAACCGCTACCGCACTCCCCAGTGCTGGCTCACCACGTTTCCCATTTGGCTCACTCCCATCGGTGGTATAGTAAACGCATACCTGATCGGCGGTAATCGATGGCCCTAATGTAACCAGGAGCCGGACAGGATCACCAGCTTGTGGTACCGCCGGTATCATCCGATAGCGGTGAGAAATACCCGCTATCTCTGCCCGCACATACCCTAATCGACGACTATCGGTCGCCATTGTTCCGAAAATAAAGTCAGCCGAGACGTGTATCTGTTCCACGGTGAACAATCCTTTGGATTTCAACTTGCGGGAATTATACGATCCGTTGTTCCTACAGGAGTGATCGGTCTCAAACATTCCCTCACCAGAGAATGTCTCATTCACGCCGCTACCAGATTATGTCAAGTGCAAAAAGCAT
>JGI24188J35168_1002144_pt1 | contig 11009 bp, 8 predicted proteins | sample YNPBryantNP2012_FD_35168 | JGI IMG/M metagenome (IMG submission 35168) | reverse complement strand
TACGAGACGCTGAGCAACCGGGAGCGGGAGGTGCTGCACCTGGCCGCTGAGGGCCTCACCAACGCCGAGATCGCCGAACGGCTGGTCATCAGCCCGCGCACCGTGGAAACGCACCGCGCGAACCTGATGCACAAGCTGAACCTGCATTCCCAGACCGATCTGATCCGCTATGCTTTGCAGCGCGGGATCCTGCCCCTGGAGCAGTGAATAGTTGCCGGGAGTGCTGCCAATGTTCGAGGCTGCCTATCGGGCGTTATTACGCACCGGTGAATTGAAGCGGCGGGTGGCAGCCGCATATGCGTTGCTGGAATCCTGCCGGGTCTGCCCCCGCGAGTGCGGCGTTAACCGTCAGCGAGATGAACGCGGCGCGTGCCGAACCGGGCGCCAGGCTGTTGTGTGCAGTGCCCATCCCCATTTTGGCGAGGAGTCGCCCCTGGTGGGGCACGGCGGGTCCGGCACCATCTTTCTCACCTGGTGTAACCTGCGCTGTATCTACTGCCAGAACGCCGAGATCAGCCAGGGCGGTGAGGGCCGGCCCATGACGCCGGAGCAGATCGCCGGGCTGATGTTGGCCCTGGAACAACGGGGCTGCCACAACATCAACTTTGTCAGCCCCACCCATGTAGTGCCGCAACTCCTGGCCGCCATCGCCATCGCCGCTGAGGCCGGCCTGTCCGTCCCCCTGGTCTATAACAGCGGCGGCTATGATAGCCTGGAGACCCTGCGCCTGCTGGACGGCGTCTTTGACATCTATATGCCGGACATGAAATACGCCGATGCTGCCATCGCCAAAGAACTATCCGGCATTGATAACTATCCGGCCGTCAACCAGGCTGCCGTGAAAGAGATGCATCGCCAGGTGGGAGACCTGCTATTGGATGAGCGTGGCGTGGCCCAACGGGGCCTGCTGGTGCGCCACCTGGTGCTCCCCGGCGGGCTGGCCGGCTCGGCTGAGGTCTTTCGCTTCCTGGCCGCAGAGGTCTCGCCCAACACCTACCTGAACGTGATGGACCAGTACCGGCCCTGCCACCGGGCCTATGCCCGGCCCCCCCTGGACCGACGCCTCACGCGGGACGAGTACCAGCGGGCCGTGGAGGCAGCCCTGGCCGTCGGCCTGACTCGCCTGGATGATCGTCAAAGCCGGGTGCTGGTCTTGCGCTGGTTTTAGTTGTCCCTCTCTAGCGGCATTCTGGCGATGAAGCAGGGCTATATCCTTCTGGTCAACCCCTGGATCCACGATTTTGCGGCTTATGACCTGTGGGCTGAGCCGTTGGGCTTGTTGAGCATCGGCGCGGTGCTGCGGGAGCAGGGCTATCGCGTCCATCTGGTGGATTGCCTGGACCGCTGGCATCCGGCCCTGCTGGCCCGTCAGGGGCGTACAGAACCACCCGGCACGGCCTATGGGACCGGCAAGTGGCCCAAAGAGGTCCGGCCCACGCCGGCCCCNCTGGCCCACGTGCCGCGCCGCTACGGGCGNTATGGCGTGCCCCTGGACCTGATCCAGGCCGATCTGGCGCGCCTGCCCCGGCCCCTGGCAGTCCTGGTGACCTCTGGTATGACCTATTGGTATCCCGGCGTGGTGGAAGCCATCCAGATGATCTGGGCGCGCTGGCCCGGCGTCCCCCTGGCCCTGGGTGGTATCTATGCCACCCTGTGCCCGGACCATGCCCGCTCTATCCTGGCGCAGATCGCGAACCGGCGCGAGGATAGCATCGTAATCCCAGGCGAGGGCGAGCTGGCCGCGTTACGCTGGGTGGATGCCGTCACCGGCCACCGCTCTGCCTGCGAGCACTACCGCACGCCAGACGATCTCCCAACCCCCGCACACGACCTGCGCACGAGCAACCGGGCCATCGGCCTGCTCACCGCACGGGGCTGCCCCTATCGCTGTCCCTATTGCGCTGCCCGCCTGCTCGCCGCCAGCTTTCGCCAACGCGAGCCGCGCCGCGTGGCCGACGAGATCGCCGCCTGGGTCAGCCAGGGGACCACCGACATCGCCTTCTTCGATGATGCCCTGTTGGTGAATGCCGACCGGCACCTGCGGGTCATCCTGGAGGAGGTCATCGGCCGGGGCGTGCGGGTGCGATTTCACACCCCCAACGCCCTCCACCCGGAACTGCTGGACGAGGAGCTGGCTCGCCAGATGCGCCAGGCCGGCTTTGAGACCATCCGCCTGAGCCTGGTGACCTACGGCCAGGCCGACGAGGCTCAGCAACGCGCCAAAGTCACGCGGGCCGGGTTCGAGCGGGCAGTGGCGGCCCTCTGGGCGGCCGGTTTCACGGCGCGGCAGGTGGGGACCTACATCCTGGCTGGCCGGCCCGGCCAGACCGCCGCTGAGGTGCAGGAAAGCGTGGCCTACGTCCACGCCCAGGGTGTGCCGGTCTACCTGGCCTGGTATTCGCCGATCCCCGGCACGCCGGACCATGACGCGGCCGTGGCGGCTGGCGTTTTGCCATCCAACGCCGACCCATTGCTGCACAACAAGGCAGCCTGGCCGCCGGGATGGTGGATCAGCCCGGCGGAACTGCAAAGCCTCAAAAACCAGGCCCAGGAAGGCAATAGAAAAATCCTCCTGCCGGTTTGAGACCAGCAGGAGGTGTTCATGCTCGCGGCGGGTGTGCCCGGCCCAGGCCGGACTGGGTCACCCGCCGCCGGGCGAGGGGTCGCAGACCCCGCCCGAGCACAATCCGCCGCCGGGCGCGGGGTCACAGACCCCGCCCGAGCACAATCCGCCGCCGGGCGCGGGGTCGCAGACCCCGCCCGAGCACAATCCGCCGCCGGGCGCGAGGTCACAGACCCCGCCCGAGCATAATCCGCCGCCGGGCGCGGGGTCACAGACCCCACCCGAGCACAATCCGCCGCCGGGTGCGGGGTCGCAGACCCCGCCCGAGCACAATCCGCCGCCGGGCGCGGGGTCACAGACCCCGCCCGAGCACAATCCGCCGCCGGGCGCGAGGTCACAGACCCCGCGCGAGCACAAGGGGCGCGAGGTCGCAGACCCCACCCGAGCACATAAAGACGCCCGGTCGCAGGCCCGGGCGATGGTCGCTTAAAGTGCTGCCCAGGCGCAGTCCACCCGGGCCGGCCCCTACCGCACCACGGCGTCCGTCATGCGGGCCACCCGCGACATCTCCTTCACATCGTGGACGCGCACGATGTCTGCCCCCCGGGCGATAGCCAGAGCCACCGTGGCGGCCGTCCCCTCCAACCGTTCCTCAGGCGGCAGGTCCAGCGTCAGGCCGATGAAGGACTTGCGCGATGGCCCCACCAGGATGGGCCGGCCTAACGACCGCAGTTCTCCCAGTCGGTTCAACACCTCCAGGTTCTGCTCGGCCGTCTTGCCAAAGCCGATACCCGGGTCCACGATGATCTGCTCCTGGCGCACGCCGTCGCGCCGGACCATCTCCAGGCACTCCCCCAACTCGCGCAGGATGTCGGCCATGAGGTTGTCATACTGGGTACCCTTATAATGCCCGCCGATGCCCCGGGTCTCCACGGCCTCGGTGGGCTTGGAGCGGTTGTGCATGAGCACCAGGGGGACACCTCGTTCGGCCAGGAGTGGGCCCATCTCCGGGTCCGCCCGACCGCCCCACACGTCGTTGATGAGGGAGGCGCCGGCGTCCAGGCAGGCCCGGGCCACCCGGGCTTTGTAGGTATCCACAGCGATGGGCACATCGGTAAGATCGACCAGCCGTTGCACCACGGGCAGCACGCGCCGTAGCTCCTCCTCGGCGGAGATGGGCTGCGCGCCTGGTCGGGTGGATTCGCCCCCCACGTCCAGGATATGCGCGCCCTCCTGGATAAAACGCAGGCCCTGGGTCACGGCCGCCTCCGTGTCGCTCAGGCCGTCACCAGAGAAGGAATCCGGGCTGACATTGATGATGCCCATGATGTAGGTGCGCCGACCCCACTCGAACACGTCATCGCGGATGCGCATGGGGGCCGGGCCAGGCCCCTCGATGTGGCGGAGCACGCGGTCCAATTCGGCGGCGATGGCGACCAGGGATTGCAAGGGCTGCACGCGCAGCCGGGCGATGAGATCACGATATTGGCGCACCGTGCCCAGGAGCAATACCTCGCTGGCCATCGCCCCGCCGTGATAGGCCTCCTGCGGCAAAGCCACCTCGCCACCTTTGGCCAGCATCCCCTCTTTGAGGATGTGCGCCTCCGCCGGGCCGACATCCTCCAGGGCGATAGCGTAGAAGATACCCTTGGGAGCCATACCCTCCACGCCGGCCGGCATCACCCCTAGCCGGGCCATTTCAGCCCGCACTGCATCCAGGTCCTTGAAATACAACACCCGTGCATTGTGCGTCTTCATGGTCTCACCTCCTTTCGCCAGTCTTTAGCGATGGTCATCAGGTTGGGTGATAAAAGGGCGGGGAATCTCCCCGCCCCATACGGTCGTTCTCGCAAGTTCGTTTGACCAGTAACTGCCCACCCTGTACCCTCCCGCAGGTTATAACCCAGCCTGCGGGAGGGTGAGCAATTGGAGTGGGCCTCTAGCTCGCCGGGATGGCCCGGACCAACGCCAGCATGACGATAATGATGGGCACTAACGAGGGGCCATCCGTGCCTTCGCCGGGCACGATAAAGATCTTGTGTGCGGCCTGGGCCACCGGATTGGTGCCGCTGGTGACAATGCCCAGAGTGTTGGCGCCTTTTTCGCGGGCGAGCCGGACGACTTCGGCTGTGTCTACTGGCTCAGCGGTGTAGCAGACCCCCACCATCAGGTCTCCCTTGCCCAGTTGCGCCAGGGTCATCTTGCGGGAGGCCACATCGCGCTCGATAGTATAGGCCGGCAGGCCAGTCTGGCGTAGCATCCAACTGAAGAGGTCAGCAGCATAACCTTCCGCCCCCTCGCCGATCACATAGATGCGCCGGGCCGCTTTCAGGGTACNNACGANATCCTTGATGGTTTCCGGGGTTATGGCAGTCAAGAGGGTATCCAGATTCGCCTTTTCCAAGAGTAGAACCTTGTAAAAGGCCTGGTCCGGCGTGGTCACCATCTCCGGGATCTCGCGTACCGTTTTTAGCTCAGCCTTGACGATCTCCTGGATCTCATCCAACAGTTCCGTGTAGCCGCTATAGCCCAGGGCCTGGGCAAAACGGACCACCGTGGCCTGGTCTACCTCCAGGGCGTGGCCTAACTCGGCGCAGGTCATAAAAGCTACATCCCGATAGTTGTCTACCACAAAGTTCGCCAGTTTCTGCTGGCTTTTGGTGAGTCCCTCATAGGAACTCCGGATCCGGTCAACGTATAACGGCATGTCTTTTTACCTCCTTCTTTTTAGTTGATTCTTGCTGCCTTGACCGTTGCAGTTAGTGCCCCTCCCAGTTCTTATAACTGCCGGTTGGTCACGCACAACTATATTATAAACTACAACCAGAGAATTTGCAAGGGGGATAAACAAAGGTTAGTGAAAGGTTAACATAATTAACCGGCCAGATTTTCGCTGTATCTCAAAGCCTGGAGCTTTTTATTCTGGAGTCGAGCCTTCAGGTCTTGTGGGCACAACCGGCTAAAGCCCCCTACTCCTTGTAGTGACCCGTTGTCCCAGGAGGCTTGCGGGCGGCCCTGAGGAACAGTGGGGCTGAGAGGCCGCTCCACCACCAGGATGTGGGGCNCGGGTGACACACCCGCCTGGAGCACCCACGAATCTGCGTAGAGCCTGAGCCACGGTTGACGATCCTCTGGAAATGGAGTATCATTATTCGCAATGCTCAGTAGATGGAAAAAGTTGCTCAACGCGGGTCTGCGACCCGCGTTTCTCGGCGGTCACAGACCGCCGAGGAGCACAAATTTCCATCTACTGATGCTCGTAATTGCCTGGGGGTTTCATGCCATCATCGAAAGTCATTGCCCGACCCGCTTCCCTGTGGACCACGCTGCGGGGCCTGGTCAAAACCATGCGGCCCAAGCAGTGGACCAAGAACGGCTTTGTGTTCCTGGGCCTCCTCTTTTCCGACGACCGGCTTTTCTTCAGCCCCGGACCGTTCGCCAGGACCACCCTGGCCTTTATCATCTTCTGCCTGCTCTCCAGTACCGTCTACCTGGTCAATGACATCGCCGACATCGAGAAAGACCGCCAGCATCCTCGCAAACGGTTGCGTCCACTGCCAGCCGGGGAGATCAAGGTCTGGCAGGCGGCTGCGCTCGCCGCCCTGATCGTGGCCTGTTGTATCCCGGCGGCCTTTCTACTGAACCCACCCTTTGGCGCCATCGCCACCGCCTATCTGGCGACCATGCTGGCCTATTCGTTCGCCCTCAAGAACATGGTCATCATTGACGTGTTCACTATCGCCCTGGGTTTTGTCATGCGGGCCATGGCCGGGCCGTTGGTGCTGGACATCCATATCTCCCCCTGGCTCTACGTGATGACTGTCCTGCTGGCCCTGTTCCTGGCCCTCAACAAACGTCGCCATGAGCTGGTGCTCCTGAATGACGCGGCTACAAACCATCGCCAGATCTTGCAGGAATATAGCCCCCGCCTGTTGGACCAGATGATCGCGGTGGTCACTTCGTCCACCATCATGGCTTATTGCCTGTATACGTTTACCGCGCCTAACCTGCCCACTGACCACAGTATGATGCTCACCATCCCTTTTGTGCTGTATGGCATCTTTCGCTATCTGTACCTGGTCCATCAGCGAAATCAGGGGGGCAGTCCCGACGAGATCGTGGTGAAGGACCTGCCGATCCTGATTGATGTGTTGTTGTGGGGCCTGTCATCGTTGCTTATCTTGTACGTGCTACGATGAGCGTTCAACCCGGCGGGAGGTTAAAGGCTATCTGCGCCTGCCGCAAAGCATGAGAGAAGACTCTTTGATTGCCTCTGAAGCAAACCCGCCTGATCCCGCCAGTAACCAGGTTCTTATAGGGTCAACTGGCCCTCTCGCCGGCCCTGCGGACCAGGTGGAAACCCGGTCCGTCGCCGTGGAGCTCTCGCCGGCTGACGAACCAGCATCGTCACCGGCGATGCCCGCCCCTCCCCGGCCGGCCCCGGCCGGGTCAATCTCCGGGCCGGCTCTCACCATCGCCCTGGCCGCCGTCACCGGAACGGCGACCGGCCTGCTGGCAGTAATCCTGTTACAGGCGATCCCGGCCCTCCGCGCGTTCTGCTATGGCCCCCTTTTGGAACCCTTTAGCCCGCTGCAACCCTACGTGGTGGTGCTGCTGCCGGCCCTGGGTGGGTTGCTGGTGGGGATCATCGCCGCCTGGGGTGCGCCGGAGGTACGTGGGCCGGGCATCCCGGAGATCATGGTCGCCATGAGCGATCTCGGCGGCGTGCGGCCCATCGTCGCCCTCGCCAGACCGGTAGCGACGATCCTGACGTTGGGAACAGGCGGCTCAGCCGGTCAGGAAGGCCCGACTGTGCTGGGCGGAGCGGCTCTGGCGGAGGCCCTGGCCGCCGGGCTGAAGCTATCCCCGGCGCGACGCCGCACGCTGTTGGCCGGGGCCAGTGCCGGGGCTATCGCTGCCGTCCTGGACACCCCCCTGGCCGGCCTGGCTTTCGCCCTGGAGGTGATCCTGGGTGGGTTCCCCACCGGGTGGACTGGCCACGGGGGAACGCTGATCGCCATGCTGGTGGCCACGGGCAGCGCCGTGGCCGTGCGTCGCGCGGTCATGGGTCCCACCCCCTCCCTGGCCGCACCAGGTTATCCGCTGACGCAGCCGGCCGATCTGATCCTGGTGGCGATCCTGGGCCTGGTGGCCGGTGTGGTGGCCGTCTTTTTCTCCTGGTTGCTCACCGTGGCCGAGGATGTGTTCAACGGCTGGCGATTGCCAGCCTTTGTGCGCCCGGCCGTGGGTGGGTTGGCCGTGGGTATGGTGGCGTTCCTGTTCCCCCTGGAAGGCACTCGTTCGCCGCTCCTGGGGCCGGGCCTGGAGACCCTGGCCCTGGCCCTGCGCGGCGAGGTGGCCTTGACCTCGCTGCTGATCCTGGTCGTGCTCAAATCGGCGGCCACGGCGTTTACTGTGAGTTCCGGTGGCTCCGGCGATGTCTTTGGCCCGNCGCTGGTNGTGGGNGGNGCCGTGGGCGGGGCCTGGGGGCTATTGACTCATCTGATCCTGCCGGGTCTCAGTGGGCCGGCCGGCGGCTACGCCCTGGTTGGCATGGTCGCCGCCCTGGCCGGGGTCATCCATGCCCCCATCACCGCCATCCTCCTGGGGTGGGAATTAACCGGCGACGTTCGGGTATTGCCGGCCCTCATCATCGCCGCCCTGGTGGCCCGCTGGATGGCCGGCTGGCTGGACCCGGCCTCTATCTACACGGCCTGGCTGGAGCGGCACGGGTTGCGCCTGTGCGCCGGCTATGACGCGACCGTCCTGGATGCCCTCACTCTGGCCGACGTGCTGGGCGCCACGGAGCCGCTGCCTTCCCCAAGCACGGCTGACCCGGCCCTGGTTCAGGCCCCCATCGCCGTCTCAGACAACACGTTGGCCCAGGCTCTCCAGTTGCTGGCGCAGTATGACGCGGACCGGCTGCTGGTGGTAGACCCGGCCCTGCCCGGCCGGTTGCTGGGGATCGTGCGGCTGGCAGACATCGAGGATGCCTGCCGCCACGCGATCACACTCTCCCGCCGTGAGCCAGCCGCCAGGCGAGAAGAACCGGCCTCATAAACATGACCTGGAACCCGACGCCGGCCGCCGGTTCAGAAACCGCCGCTTCCGCCGTCTTTTTGAGCCTCAGTAGATGGAAAAAGTTGCTCAAAGCGGGTCTGCCAGGCCCACCCAGTCCGGCCTGGGCCGGGGGCCTGGCAGACCGCCGAGGAGCATGAATTTCCATCTACTGAGCCTTGATGTCCTCTATGTTCTGCCGTCGTGATGCCATCTGGTGTTTGGCGTGAGGGGAAGACGGTGCGAGTCACAGTCGGGGTCTCGGTAACGGTGGTGCTGGTGGCTGCGCTGGCGGTGGTTAGCGTGGCGCAATGGGCCGGTCCAGGCGAGATGCCCCCTCTATCTCCGGCTGAGGCCCTGGTGGAGGCCAGACGTTACTCCGAGGCCCTCGCCATCTACGAACAGTTGGCCGCGCGCTACCCCCGTGACCCCGACCCCTACTTCCGTATCGCTGCCATCCGCCGGGCGCAAAAGCTCCCGGCCCGGGCCATCGAGGCCACCCTGCTGGGCCTGGCCCGTGACCCTCAGAACGCCGCCGGCCTGGCGCTACTGGGTGACCTCTACGCCGACCAGGGGAACCTGACCCTGGCGGCCGAGAGATACCAGGCCAGCCTGGTCGCCAACCCGGTCCAGGCCAGCGTGCACGTGGCCCTGGGGCGTGTGTTCATCCGCCAGGGCCAGTTCGGGCCAGCCCAGGCCCAGATGGCCCTGGCCTTGAACGATGACCCGACCCTGGCGGAAGCGCACTTTACCCTGGCCTTGCTGCTGGCGCCCAACGATGCCAGAGCCGCCCGTGCCCACCTGGCAACTGCGGCCGCCAACCCGGCCTTTGCCGGGCGAGTCCACGCCTTCGAGGCCACGCTGGCCCAGATGGAGGCGGCCCGGCAGACCAGTGGCGACGCCTATGCCCTCGCCACGTTGGGGGCCGGCTATTTGCAAGCCAACGAACCGGCCCTGGCCCGGTCCGTCCTCCAGAACGCTGTCAACCTGGCCCCCAGTTATGCCGATGCCCACGCCTACCTGGGGCACGCAATCTGGCTGCTGGGCGACCACCGGTCCGCCCTGGCTGAACTGGACACCGCCCTTGCTCTGGACGCGAACTATGCGCCGGCTCATCACTGGCGGGGCCTGCTCCTGCACTCCCAGGGCCGCCTGGATGAAGCGGTTGTCGCACTCCAGCGTGCCCTCGCCCTCCAGCCGGCCGAGGCCACCCTCTGCGCCGACCTGGGCGTGACCTACGAGGCCCGGCGAGATTATGCCGCCGCCGAGGAGTGGCTCCAGAAAGCCGTCGCTCTGGCCCCGGCCAACGCCTCCCTGGCCCTGCGTCTGGCCCGGTTCTACGTGGAACACGGCCTGAAAGTGCGCGATGAGGGTCGCCTGGCCGCGACGCGGGCTACAGAACTCCTCCCCGCCGATGCCGAAGCCTGGGAGCTACTGGGCTGGGCGCAGTACCTGGCTGGCCAGCCCGCAGCGGCGCGACCGGCCCTGGAACGCGCTGTATCACTGGACAGGGACCGACCCGGCGCCCGCTACCGCCTGGGGATGGTGCTCCGCGCCCTGGGCCAGGAGGATGAGGCCCGCCGCGAGTTTCAGCGAGCCGTGGACTTGCAACCCGAAGGCCCCTGGGCGGTGCGGGCCTGGCAAGCGATAGGAGAACCATGACCTACGCCGAAGCCCTGCGCTACCTATATAGTCTCACCGACTATTCCCAACCCCCGGCCATAGCCTATGCGTCGGCCAACTATAACCTGGATCGCCTGCGCCGCTTGCTGGAGCTGCTGGGCCAGCCCCAGGATCGTTTCCGCGCCGTGCAGGTGGCCGGCACCAAGGGCAAAGGTTCCACGGCGGCCATGCTGGCGGCCATCCTGTCCGCCGCCGGGTTACGCGCCGGGCTATACACCTCCCCCCATCTCCACACCTTCCGCGAACGCATCCGCCTGGGCGACAACCTCATCACCGAGGCGAACCTGGCCCGCCTCATGGCGCATATCGCGGATGCAGCCGATATACTCCACCAGGAGCCAGCCCTGGGCCGCCTGACCACCTTTGAGGTCGCCACGGCCCTGGGCTTCCTCCACTTCGCCGAAAGCGGCGCCGATGTGGCCGTGCTGGAGGCTGGGATCGGCGGCCGACTGGACGCTACCAATGTGGTGAACCCTGTGCTCTCGGTTATCACTCCCATCAGCCGGGACCACACCGCCATCCTGGGTGACACTCTGGAGGCTATCGCTGGCGAAAAGGCTGGCATCATCAAACCCGGCGTCCCGGCCATCATCGCGCCACAGCCCGCCGAGGCCCTGGCCGTCCTGGCGCGGGCGTGCCAGGAACGAAACGCCCCGCTGACCCTGGTGGGCCAGGACTGGACCTGGACCAGGCGCGAGACCACGCC
>JGI24188J35168_1002136_pt1 | contig 11037 bp, 6 predicted proteins | sample YNPBryantNP2012_FD_35168 | JGI IMG/M metagenome (IMG submission 35168) | reverse complement strand
GGTCTTCTTCCCCGCTTTCCCCGGACAACATGCTCTCCGCCTCTTCGGGCGGGCCAGAAAGTTCCCTTTCTTCGTCCTCCTTGCGGGCCTGATCCGCGTCCCCGGATCCAGCGCGAGACTCGGCGGTCTGGCCGGAGCTTTGTGCCCCGGCAGGCTCTGAAACGCCTTCCAGTTCGGGCTGTCGATCCTCGGGCTTCTGCTCCGCGAACATCCCCTCGATTTCGCGCAGCGTCGGCAGNCTCTTCAGGTTCTTCAAGCCGAACAGCTCCAGGAACTCCTGGGTGGTGCCGTAGAGGATCGGCCGGCCCGGCACTTCCTTTCTGCCCACGATGCGGATCAGCCTTTTTTCGAGCAAGGATCCGATGGCAGCCGCGCAGTCCACGCCCCGGATCGCCTCCATTTCTGCGCGCGTCACAGGCTGGCGGTACGCCACGATGGCCAAGGCTTCCAGCGCTGCCCGGCTCAGCCTGGCAGGCTTTTGCTGCCTGAGCTTGGCAACCCATGCGGAGAACTCGGGTCTGGTCCGGACCTGGAATCCCCCAGCAACTTCCACGATCTCCAACCCCCCTTGCCTGTTCCGGTACTCCAGAACCAGTTCCTCGACCGCCCGTTTGACCTCCCTCCGGTCAGCGCCGTCGACAAGGGAGACCATCCGCTCGAGCGAAAGAGGGGATTCGCTACAGAAGATCAGGGCTTCCAAAATGCCCTTGATCCGACCGCCCGCCACCGAGGCGGCCGCGGCCGCCGCAACTTCCTCGTCTCCCGGAGCGACATCGTCTGCCGGTGCGGTCTCTTCCCCCGGAGCGACCTCGTCCGTTTCAGCAACTCCCTCTTGGCCGGCACCCGGAGAACTCGAAGTCCCGGCTTCTGAGTCAGGCCAGGACTCGCCTTCCCGATCCCCCTCGACAAGGCCCTGTCCGGCCGCGAGGGTTAGGCCGGCTTCCGCCCTGAAAGCCGGTTCCTCTGCGGCTTCCAAAGCCGGCCCGGAGCCAAGCTCCTTTTCATGCTCCTCTTGGCATTTTTCGCCGTTTGCTTCTTCTGTGGACACGCGCCTCGTCCCTTTCCCGAAGTCCAAGACCGCGCTTCGCCGCGCACCCTTTCGGTCAGTCGTACTCGTCAGAGCCCATGTCTTGTTTCAGCTTCTCCCGCGCCTCCGAGTCCTCGTCCACCAGGAGCTTCAGATGGATCGGACCGAAGGGCTCGGCCTGAAACGCCTGGATGACCCGCATCCGCACGAGTTCCAGCAGGGCCAAGAAGGTGGCCACCATTTGCGGCCGCGAAGGCGCTCCCTCGAAGAATTCCTCGAACAGCATCGACTTCTTGGCCGAAAGCAGGTCGAGCATTTCCATCATCCGGTCCGCCACCCGGATCCGATCCGGCAGGACCTCGTGAACGGTCTCCGCGGGCGCCCGCTTGAGGACACGCTGGAAAGCGTCGAGAAGGTCGAAAAGTGTTGCCTTGAGCGGTACCTCGTCCCCGGCCGGAGCCGCGGACGCATCTTCTCCCAGCCGGACGTGGAACACATCTCGGTTGAGAAGGTCCCTTTCCTGGAGCTGAAAAGCCGCCTCCTTGAACCGTTGATATTCCAAGAGTCTTCGGTGGAGGTCCTCCAGGGACTCCACGCCTTCCTCCTCGTCCGCATCCTGTCCGTCCCCTGGAACCGGCAGGAGCATTCTCGACTTGTGGTAGGCCAGCGTGGCCGCCATCACAAGGAAGTCGCCCACGCCGTCGAGATTCAGTTGCTGCATCACTTCCACATACTCGAGATACTGGTTGGCGATGTCCGAAACGCGGATTGCGTAAATGTCCAGTTCATTCTTGCGGATCAGGTGAAGCAAGAGATCGAGGGGGCCCTCGAAATCCTGCAGTTTGACCTGATAGGTCATACCCGCCTCTCCTGCCTGCCTCGACCCTGCTTCGAAAGGCCCCACGGGCCGCCCTCCTCGGCGAACCCAGCCCGCTGCGCGGGCCGAAAGTCGCGCTCCGGCCCTTTGTTTTCCTCCTCAGATTCCCAGGAGCAGGTTCGAAAGCCCTGAAATCAGCCGCCAGACAAGCCCCATGATCCCGAAAGGGTTGAGGAAGATCAGGGCGGCCAGCAGGTACATGCCGAAAGGCTCGAGTCTGCTCACCGCATAGGCCTGAGGGTCCGGAAGGATACCGACAAGGATCCTGCCTCCGTCAAGGGGCGGCACCGGGATCAAATTGAAGACCGCCAGAAGCACGTTGAACTGGACGCTGAAAGCCATCATGTGGAGAAAATACNTGGAAAAGGTCTCCCCTTCCCCAGGCCCGCCCCCTGCGAGCAGGACGTGAAAGACCACGGCGCTCAGCACAGCCAGCACCAGGTTCGTCAAGGGGCCGGAAAAAGCCACCCAGGTCATGTCCTGCTTGGGTCGGCGCAACCGGTGGAAGTTCACGGGCACCGGCTTCGCCCAACCGAAAAGAAAGGGAGCGCCTGAAACAAACAGAACGCCCGGAACCAGCAGGGTGCCCACCGGATCGACGTGGGCCAGGGGGTTGAGGGTGAGTCTTCCCAAGGCCTTTGCGGTTCCGTCGCCCAGACGGTACGCCNCATAGCCGTGCATGGCCTCGTGAAACGTCACGGCCAGAAGCAGCGGGGGCACCACGACCGCTGCCTGAGCGAGATCCATTGCGCCTCCATATCAGGGGGAAGTTCATGTCTAACAAGGGGGTCAGACCTTGTCAACCGGACCTTGGATGTTGGGCCCGCGACCGGCCCGGAGAAAACTTCCGCAGGATCCACTCCATCTCGGACTGCCTGTCCGACACCTCCCCGTTCAGACGAGCCTCCAGAACCCTGTCGAGGATTTCCCGATAGAGCGGCCCGGGAGAAAACCCCAAGGCTTTCAGATCCCTTCCGGTCACCGAGACGCGCGTGCCCCGGAGCCGGGTGATGTAAAGGGAGATGGCCCGGCGCGTCGAATCCCGGGCAGTCCGGGCCATCATGTACAGAAGGACCTCAGGAGAAAAAGGCTCCAGCCGCCGGTAGATCTGGCTCGGCCTGGGCTCGGACCGGCCGGCCGCGAAGTGGCGGAGCGTCTTTTCGGCTTCGGGTTTTTCGTCCAGCCTTCCCAAAATTTTTCTGCCCTGCAGATCCAGGCGCTTGCGNACCTCNGCCAACGCCTCTTCGTTCAGGAACGCGAACAGGGCCAGAAGCAGCACGAGCCATTCCTCCCACTCGATGTCGAGGTACAGGAGCCGGAACCAGGTGCAAACCTCGCGCGTTTTCTGCAGGACCATTCTGAGCCTGGCGTCGAGGACAAGGTCAGGGTGGACCGAACGCAGGAGCCCGAATTCCTGCATCCTCTCGAGAATCGACAAGGCCCGCTCTTCCTCGAGGATGAGCCGAAGCTCGGCGAAGAGCCGCCTGCCGTCGAGTTGCTCCGGAAACCCCATGCGAATGGCGTTCTGCATGAGGTACCGGGTCTGTCTGCCCAGGCGGAACCCGAACCGCTCTCCGAAGCGAAGGGCCCGGTAGATGCGGGTCGGGTCCTCGATGAAGCTCAGACTCTGGATCACGCGAATGACCTTTTCCTTGAGATCCTTCTGCCCTCCGAAGTAATCGACCAGTTCCCCGAAGGCGGACGGGTTGAGCCGGATGGCGAGCGAGTTGATCGTAAAATCCCGGCGGTAGAGGTCGAGCTTGAGGGAGCTCCATTCCACGTGAGGCAGGGCCGCGGGCCGGTCGTAGTATTCGAGCCTGGCCGTGGCCACGTCGATCTGAAATCCGTCCGGGAACAGGACCCGGGCCGTGCCGAACCGTTCGTGGGGCCGGTGCCGGGCCCCGAAGCGCTCGCAGAGCTTCTCGGAGAACCGGATCCCGTCCCCCTCCACGACCACGTCAAGATCGAGGTTTTCCCGCCGCAGCAGCAGATCGCGAACGACCCCGCCCACCAGGTACGCCCGCATCCCCAAATCCTCTGCGATCCGCCCCATTTCGGCCAGCAGGCGGAAGACCGGCTCGGGCAACCTTTCCTGCATGAGNCGCGTGACGCGCTTTTCCCTCTCCTCGGCAGCGGCAGGTTCCGCTGAGGCGGGCTCGCCCTCCGAAGCCTCGGGCATCCTGGACAGAGACTGCACGAGGTCCATGCGGGTGAGCACGCCCACGATCTTTCCCTCCTCCACGACTGGAAGGAACCGCTGGACCCCGCGCAAGAGAAGATCCCGGGCCTTGTCCATGGGATCGTCCGGGCTCAAGACCTCAAAATGGGCGGTCATGAACTGCTCGACCGGCTCTTTCTCCAACCCGTGGTAGGCGGCCTTCTCCACGGTCTGGCGGGCGATGATCCCGCAAAGCCGCCCCTCCTGGTCCAAGATCGGCAGGCCGCTGATGCTGAATCGGCTGAGGATCTCGGCCGCCCTTTCGATGGTGTCGGTCTTTTCCACGCACTTGACCGGAAAGCTCATGTAGTCCCGCACCTGTTTGCCCCACAGAGGCCGAAGGACCTCGCGCAGACGGCACAGGAGTTTTTCCCGCACTTGAAAGAGCGTCAGGTCCTTGATCGTGGCCGATGCGGCCGTGGGGTGCCCGCCACCGCCGAAGAAGCGGGCGATCTCGCCCACGTCCACTTCGCGGATCCGGCTCCGGGCCACCAGGAACACCCTGTTTTCCATGCGGGCCAGCACGAACAGGACGTTCAAGTTCTCCATGTCCTTGAGCTTGTGGACCAGAACAGCCAGGTCCCCCACGTACCCGTCGGCGCTCGCCTCGGCGATGTTCACCTCGATCCCGTGGATGTCGTACGTCTTGCGGCTTTGGATGAGGTCGTTGAGAATCGCCACTTGGTCGTACGTGAGCTCGCTCGTGATGAGGTCTGAGACCACGTTCAAGTCAGCGCCGCACCGGAGAAGATGAGCGGCCGCCTCCAGGTCCTCGACCGTGGTCGAGGAAAAGGTGAGGGAGCCCGTGTCCTCGTAGATCCCCAGCATGAGGATCGTGGCTTCCTCCGGGGTGATCGGAATCGATCGTTCCCGAAGAAGACCGACCAGGATGCTCACCGTGGCGCCGCACGGCCTGCACACTTCCACCCGGCCCCGCACGTCCTGCTCTGTGGGCGGGTGATGGTCATAGATGTGCACCTCCACGCCGGGCGCATCCACGATCTGTTCGAACCGGCCGATGCGGTCCCGCTGCCGGATATCCACCAGGATCAAACGCCGGATTCGCTTCAAGTCGATCTTGCGGGCTTTTTCGAAGGAGTAGGCGTAAAGGAGGGAATGGAGGAAAAACCTCCTCAGGCTCTTCTCCTGGGAGCCCGGAAAGACCATGACGGCGTCGGGGTAAAGCTTCCGGGCCGCCACCATGGATCCCAGAGCGTCGAAATCCGCATTGATGTGGGTCGTGATCACGTCCAAGGCGCAGGTTTCCTTCCCAGGCCCTTCTTTAGGTAGCCCGGGGGTGGTAGCGCTCGTAGATCTGCTTGAGCCTCTCCCGGTTCATGTGGGTGTAAATCTGGGTCGTGGTGATGTTCGCGTGACCGAGCAGAAGCTGCACGGACCTCAAATCCGCGCCCCGCTCGAGAAGATGGGTGGCGAAAGAGTGCCTGAGCACGTGCGGCGTCACCCGAGACCGCACGCCCGCCTCGAGTGCGTACTGGCGCAGGATCTTCCAGAACCCCTGCCGGCTGAGCCTTCTGCCCCAGCGGTTCAAGAACAGGAACGGGAGTTTTTCGCGTCTTTGCGGGTTGAGAAGCCTCGGCCGGCCCGAGGCGAGGTACTTCTTGAGCCACTCCAGCGCCACCTCGCCCACAGGAACCAGGCGCTCCTTGCTCCCCTTGCCGTAAGCCACGACGTAGCCGACTTCGAGATTGACGTCCTGGAGCCGAAGCCTGAGCAGCTCAGAGACCCTGAGGCCGGTCGCGTAGAGCAGCTCGAGAAGGGTCCGGTCCCGAAGCCCGAGAGGGTCTGAGGCGTCCGGCCGGTTGAGCAGTCTCTCGACCTCGTCCAGAGAGAGATCCCGGGGAAGGGGCGCTCCGGGCTTGGGCACATCGAGCAGGCGGGTCGGATCCTCCGAAAGGATCCCTTCCCGCAGAAGAAACCGGTAAAGCCCGCGCAGGCTGCTCGCCTTCCTGGCCACAGTGCGGCTGGAAAGACCCTTGCGCTTGAGCTCGAGAAGATAGAAACGCAGATGATCCTGGCCCGCTTCCAGGTGCGAGGGACATCCGTTCTGTTCGAGCCAGTCCGCAAAGTCTCTCAAGTCCCGGCTGTAGGCGTCCAGAGTGTTTGCGGAAAGGCCCCGCTCCACGCGCAGATGGTCCAGATAAGCGTCCATGGACTGGGCAGGATCCGCCGGCCGGCCCGTCGTCTCCTTCATGAAGGATTCCCCTTCGCCTCGTGCAGGCGGTCCTGAAGTTCCTTGAGCTTGTTCAAGGCTTCAAGAGGCGTCATGCGCTGAATGTCCAGGCCGAGGATCTCTTCTTCCAGGTTCCAAGGCTCCTGAACGAAAAGGCTCGGCTGCACTCCGGGGTTCGCCTCTTCGGCCCTGGCCGAAAGGGCAAGCGTTTCCTGCGACCCGCCGAGTTCGGCTCCCTGGCCGGCTTCGAGAAGCTTTACGATCTCCTGGGCCCTTCGCACGACATCGGCCGGGATGCCCGCCAGCCGCGCCACCTGAATCCCGTAGCTGTGGCTCGTGGCCCCTTCCCTTACCTTGCGCAGAAACAGGATATTCTCCCCCCATTCTTTTACGGCGATGTGGAAGTTGCGGATGGTCGGATACCGGTCCGCGAGCTGGGCAAGCTCGTGGTAATGGGTCGCAAAGAGCGTGCGCGCCCGGACGTTCCGCTCGATGTACTCGGCCACGGCCCAGGCGATGCTGATGCCGTCGAAAGTGGAGGTGCCGCGGCCGATCTCGTCCAGGAGAATGAGGCTGCGCGAAGTGGCCTTGTCCAGGATGTGGGCCGTCTCCTTCATTTCCACCATGAACGTGGACTGGCCGCGGGCGAGATTGTCCATGGCGCCAACGCGCGTGAAGATCCTGTCCACAAGGCCGATCCGAGCGGACTGGGCCGGCACGAAGCTGCCCATTTGCGCCATGAGCACGATGAGGGCGACCTGACGCATGTAGGTCGATTTGCCGGCCATGTTGGGCCCGGTCAGGATGAGCATCCGGTTCGAGCGGCAGTCGAGAAGAGCGTCGTTCGGAACAAAGCGCTCGTCGAACCGCATCTGCTCAATGACCGGGTGCCTTCCCTCCCAGATGACGATCTCGTCGGACGTGCTGATCTCGGGCCGGGCGTAGCCGTAGCGGGCCGCGGCCTCGGCCAGGCTCGCCAGCGCGTCCAGTTCGGCCAGCGCCTCGGCGGTGGTGCGGATCCTCAGGGAGCGGGCCGCCACCTCTTCGCGCAGGGCGAGGAAAAGCTCGTATTCGAGGTTTTCGATCTTCTCCTGCGCGCCCAACACCTTTTGCTCGTACTCGCGAAGGGCCGGCGTGGTAAAGCGCTCGGCGTTGGCCAGGGTCTGTTTGCGCTCGTAGTCCGGAGGCACCGAGGCGAGATTGGCCCGGGTGACCTCGATGTAATAGCCGAACACGCGGTTGAACCGCACCTTGAGAGAACCGATCCCGGTCCGCTCCCTTTCCTGGAGTTCCAGCGCCGCGATCCAGCGCTTGCCGTCCCGTCCGATCGCCCGCAGCTCGTCGAGCTCGGGGTTGTATCCCGGCCGGAAGATCCCCCCCTCCCGGATCGAAACCGGAAGATCGTCCGCCAGGGCCCGGTCCAGGAGGGCCACCACATCCTCCAGAGGGTCCAGGAGGCCCAGGATCTCCCGAATCCGGTCCGACTGGAACCCTTCCAGCCGGGCCCTAAGGGGCGGCAGAGCCTGCAGGGAATTCTTCAGGCTCGCCAGGTCCCGGGGGTTGGCCACACCGAGACTCACCTTGCTGTTGAGCCGCTCCAGGTCCTGGATGCCCTGGAGGCCTGAGCGGATCGCGGCGCGGTCGATCTCCCGATCCTTGAGTTCCTCGACCGCGTCGAGCCTCGCCTCGATCGCTTCGACCNTCAGAAGGGGATACTGGATCCAGTTCCGGAGCTTGCGGGCGCCCATCGACGTCAGAGTCAGNTCGAGAACGCCGAGAAGGCTGTTCTTCTTCGACCTCTCCATCCANGATTGGACAATCTCGAGGTTGCGCTTGGCCGCCTCGTCCAGGATCATGAACTCCTGGACCTGGTAGTCCGAAATCCCGTGCAGGTGCCGGGGCCGACGCCGCTGGGTCTCTTCCAGGTAGCGAAGCAGGCCGCCGGCCGCGCACAGGGCGTTCCGGTAGCCTTTCTCGACCAGGGCGTGCACGGCAGACTCGCCGAATTGGGCCTCGAGGGTCCGGCAGGCTCCATGGAATTCAAACTGAGAGGCGGGTCTCGCGTTCCAAAGGGGCGGGGCCGCTCCGGCGTAGATCCTGCGCAGAGTCGGCTCCTGGGCGTGGGAGTCGGGCACGCAGATTTCCTGGGGCGCCACGCGGAGCAGTTCGTCCTGAAAGACCGTGAAGTCCCGAGTTTCGGCGATCCGAAACTCGCCGGTCGAGATGTCCACGTAGGCAAGGCCGTAAGAGGCCTCGGAGTCGGCTCCTCCAGGCGGAACGAAGGCCAAGAGAAAATTGTTCCTGTCCGCGTCGAGGGTTTCGCTCTCCAGGACCAGGCCCGGAGTCACGATTCGAGTGATCTCGCGGCGCACGATGCCCTTGGCCAGGCGCGGGTCTTCGACCTGGTCGCAGATGGCGACCTTGTACCCCTTGTTGACGAGCTTGGCGATGTACGTCGAGGCCGCGTGATAGGGCACTCCGCACAGGGGCACGCTGTCCGGGGAACCCTTGTTTCGGCTCGTAAGAGTAAGGTCCAGTTCCCGGGATGCGATCTCCGCATCCTCGAAAAACATTTCGTAGAAATCGCCCAGGCGGAAAAAGAGAATGGCGTCAGGAACTTCTGCCTTGATCTGCAGGTATTGCCGGATCATGGGAGTTTGTTCGGCCATGGCCGTTCCAGGTGCCTCCTCGAGGTCCTATCGTAACAAAAGGCCTGGGAGACGTCGACCCGGAAGAGCCGAGCCAAGGTGCGTCGCCCCCAGTGGAGGGCCACGGCCCCTCGTGGCCGCAAACCAAGGCGGACGCCGCAATGGAGGGCCATGCTCTGTCATGGCCGCAGGGGAATTCCGGCGACCAATGGAGGGCCATGCTCCGTCATGGCCGCAGGGGAATTCCGGCGTTCAATGGAGGGCCATGCTCTGTCATGGCCGCGAAATGAAAACCAGGCCTCCCGCGAGGGGTCAGTCCTTCATTTTCCGGATTCGCGATGATCGAAGACGGACGCGACGGAGCGCGTCCCTCCACGGGAAAAACCAGGGTGGAGGGCCACGGCCCTCGTGGCCTCAAAAAAAATCCGGCCTCCTGCGATTGTCACGCAGGCCTGCTTGCCAAGGAATGGGCCTGCCGCGGGTCTGCTCTGCAGGCGGCTGGCTGAAGGTTGGTGGTTATAAGTTGCCGGAGGTGGATCGCTAAAGGGAGAGACATGCGAGCTTTGATCTCTGATCAGAGCCATGGAGCTTTTCCTTTTTCTGAACTTATACAGGTCGGATCGAAAGAGGTCTGAAAAATGTTACAATTTACTTTAATTTAAACACGCAAGTCTTCGTTTATGAAAAATATTTATTCATTAAAATGGCGGTGTGTGTGGGATGGATTTGGGCCCTTATCATGCGCAAGAGGCTCGCCACATTCGTTCCAAGGAAAATCGACCAGGAAAAATGGAGCTTGGACCCGTGACTGGAAGTTGGATATTCTTTAGCCAAGATGAACTTGCAGAGAAGGATCCTGTCACGAACGAGGCCGGTTCCAGCTCGAGACGACTGCTTCAGGCCACATTCCCGCCCGGTTATGGGAGAGCGCGCGAAATGAATGGCATTCTCAAAGGACATGTCCAGAGGATTTATTCGGCAGGCGGGCGGTTTCTTCTCTACTGGGCGGGCACGTTCGGTTTTTTCGTTACCAGCGCGAACTGTCCCTGCTGCGGCCAGCCCGGGTGTCCCGCAGGAGCCGCTGGCATGGGAGTTCTGGCCGGCGTCATTGCAGGCGCAGCCAGCTTCCTCAGGCGCGGCTTGCGTCGCCAAACCGAGAAGCCTATCGCATGCGACGACGGGGCGAAAACCCCAGAGGCACAAACCCTCAATCCGTGACAGTCGCAAACGAACACGGACGCGACGGAGCGCGTCCCTCCAGAAAAAACCGACGGTGGGCCACGGCCCCTCGTGGCCGCAAACCAAGGCGGACGCCGCAACGGAGGGCCATGCTCTGTCATGGCCGCGGGGAAATCCGGCGACCAATGGAGGGCCATGCTCCGTCATGGCCGCAGGGGAATCCAGCGTTCAATGAAGGGCCATGCTCCGTCATGGCCGCGAAATGAAAACCAGGCCTCCCGCGAGGGGTCAGTCCTTCATTTTCCGGATTCGCGATGATCGAAGACGGACGCGACGGAGCGCGTCCCTCCACGGGCTTGCCCATAACACGCACGCGACGGAGCGCGTCCCTCCAGGGATTGATACGATTCTTTCCTTGACCCCCTGAACAAACCTTCCCTATACTCAGAAAGGCCTCGCCAGGACGTCCCTTCGCAGCCCCGCGGCAGGAAGGAAGCGAGGCTTCCTTAAGAGGTTCCCTNGGGCGCGAGAGTGGTCAGGAGACCAAAAATGAAAAGACTCCTTCTTGCTTTGGCCATCCTTATCGTAGTCCTCGCTTGTCTTTTCTACTTCTTGCTTCCGGAGCAAGGGTACCGGCTTTCAATGGCGCTAGAGCGCAAGGCTGCGGGCCTTGTGGAGAAGCAGGTAGAGGCNGACGACTTTACGGTCCACTACTTGGACGGAGGCCAGGGCGAGACGATTCTGCTCCTGCACGGCTTCGGCGCGGACAAAGACAACTGGAACCGCATGGCAAGGCATCTCACGCACAAATTCCGCATCGTGGCAATCGACCTGCCCGGGTTCGGAATGAGTTCCAAGCCGGAGAACGCTTCCTACACGATCCCGGACCAGGCCGCC
>JGI24188J35168_1002134_pt1 | contig 11040 bp, 8 predicted proteins | sample YNPBryantNP2012_FD_35168 | JGI IMG/M metagenome (IMG submission 35168) | reverse complement strand
ATAGCCGCCGAAGCAATCTCCCCACAGGCCTGGAGATTGCTTCGCCGCCTTCGGCGGCTCGCAATGACGCGGGTAGGTAGGTAGTTACGAATTTACACAAATTAATAGATAAAAATTCGTGTCAATTCGTGAAATTCGTGGCAGATTCTGATCATTTGTCCGCCAACTCAGAAAGGTCAACCGGATGCTGAACCTCTCCCTGGTCATCCACAACCACCAGCCAGTGGGCAACTTTGACTTCGTCTTCGCCACGGCGACGGAGCGGGCCTACGACCCCATCCTGGGCCTCCTGGAGCGCCATCCGGCGGTCCGCCTTTCCCTCCACTACACCGGCCCCCTCTGGGACTGGCTCCTGGCCCACCGGCCCGACCACGTAGAACGGCTGCGCGCGCTGGTGGCGCGCGGGCAGGTGGAACTTCTCACCGGCGCCTACTACGAGCCCATCCTGGTCTCCATCCCGGATGCCGACAAAGTGGGCCAGATTCGCCGCATGACCGACTTCCTCCGCCGGACCTTCGGCGTGGAGCCCACGGGGATGTGGCTGGCGGAGCGGGTCTGGGAGCCCCACCTCCCCCGACCCCTGGCCGAGGCGGGAGTCCGCTACACCCTGCTGGACGACACCCCCTTCAAAATGGCCGGCCTCACCGACGATGACCTCTTCGGCCCCTACGTCACCGAGGAGCAGGGGCATACGGTCACCGTCTTCGGCAACGTGATGTACCTCCGCTACGCCATCCCCTGGCATCCGGTGGAGGAGGTGATGGACTGGTTACGGGCCCAGGCGTCGGCCCACCCCGGCGGCGTCGCCGTGATGGGGGACGACGGGGAGAAGTTCGGCCTCTGGCCCGGGACCTGGGACCTCTGCTGGGGGCCGGAGGCGTGGATGGACCGCTTCTTCGCCGCGCTGGAAAGGAGTGCCGACTGGCTCCGAACCCGCCCGCTGGGCGAGGTCGCCGCTGAACTCCCCCCACTGGGGCGGGTCTACCTCCCCTGCGCGTCCTACGAGGAGATGATGGACTGGGCTCTCCCGCCCCGCGACTTCGCCGCCATGCGCCGGGTCCGGCGGGAACTGCGGGAGTCGGGCCGGACCGACATCCTCCGCTTCGTCCGCGGCGGCCTCTGGCGCGGCTTCATCGCCCGCTACGACGAGGTCAACCAGATGCACAAGAAGGGCCTCTGGGTCAGCCGCAAGGTCCACGGGATGCCCGAGGGGGAGGCGAAGGCCCGCGCGCTGGACCACGTCTGGGCGGCCCAGTGCAATTGTGGCTACTGGCACGGCCTCTTCGGCGGCATTTACCTCTTCCACATCCGGGCCGCCAACTACGCCAACCTCATCGCTGCCGAGTCTATCGCCGACAGCGCCCGCGTGGGCCGGGAGTCCTGGGTCTGGACCGAAGAGGGCGACCTGGACGCTGACGGGCGTCCGGAGATCATCCTGAACACCGACCGGCAGGTGCTGACCTTCAAGCCCTCGTACGGCGGCGCCCTGGTGGAATGGGATTGGCGCGCCGTCCGCTACAACCTGCTCAACACCGTGACCCGCCGCCGGGAGGGGTACCACGAGGAACTCCTGCGGGCCGCGGAGGAGGGCCGTCTGGTCCTCCCCGGCCAGCCCGACCGGCCCGACGGCGTGCGGGTCAAAGAACCGGACGTCCACACCCGTCTGTTCCACGACTGGTACCGTCGGGCGGCGTTCCTGGACCACTTCCTCCACCCGGATACGACGCTGGACGGTTTCTACCGGGCCCAGTACGGGGAGCAGGGGGACTTCGTCAACCAGCCCTACAGGGTGCAGGTGAAAGAGGACCCTGCTGGCCTCACCCTCATCCTGACGCGGAACGGAACCGTTTGGGTGGGTGACCAGCCCATCCCGGTGCAGGTGGAGAAGCGGTTTGTGGTCACCCCCGGCAACGACCTGCTGACCGTCCACTACCGCCTGATGAGTAGCGCAAGATTCATCTTGCGCTTTGGCGTGGAGATGAACTGGGGCGTCCTGGGCGGCGGGAGCGAGGCGGCCTTTCTGCGGATTCTGCGGGGCCGCGAGAAGGTCACCCGCCGCCTCGCCGACACCGGCGAAGTCCGGGACGTGACCAGTTTCACCTTCAACCTCCCCTACCTGGTTCGTAGTGAGCCACGGAGCGAAGCGGAGGGGCGTCCGGCTGGTAGTGAGCCACGAAGCGAAGCGGAGGGGCGTCAGCCCGAGGTGACCCTCACCCTGAGCGTTCCGGCGACCCTCTGGCACTTCCCGCTGGAGGCCGTCTCCAACTCCGAGGCCGGCTACGAGCGGGTCTACCAGGGCACCTGCACCCTGGCCGGGTGGGACCTGATGCTGGGGCCGGGGGAGTCCTGGGAGGTCACCCTGCAGGCCGCATTGGTGCAACCACTGTAGGGGCAGGGCTTGCCCCTGCCCCGGAAGGGCAACCGCAAGGGTTGCCCCTACGACCCTGCCCCAGAGGGCGACCGCAGGGGCCGCCCCTGCAACCCTGCCCGGGGCGACCGGAGGGAGGAAGAGGATATTTGGAAGCCGCCCCCGGTGGGCCGGCGGTGTAAAAAGAATAAATTTTTCATTGCGGCGGCGAAGCCGCCGCAATGAAAAATTTATTTCCTCTATCCCGCGGACGAAAAGGTCAAACCTGGAGGGAGTAGCGGCGAGGCCGCCGAGAGTGGGGTGGGGCTGAACAATCACAGAAGGAGGAAATGATGGACATCCGCCACATCGCCGTCATCGGCGCCGGCACCATGGGCAGCGGCATCGCCCAGGTCTGCGCCACCTACGGCTACACCGTCACCCTCATAGACGTCATCCCGGAGCAGTTGGAGCGGGCCCAGACGTCCATCCGCCAGTCCGTGGAGAAACTCCACGCCAAAGGCCGCATCACCGACGCCCAGCGGGACGCCGCCCTGAGCGGCATCCGGACCTCCTGCAGATGGAGGACGCCGCCGATGCCGACCTGGTCGTGGAGGCAGTGGTGGAGCGGCTGGAGGTCAAGCAGGAGGTTTTCGGCCAACTGGACCGCCTGACCCGCCCGGAGGCCATCCTGGCCAGTAACACGTCCTCTATTTCCATCACCCAACTGGGCGCGGCCACTTGTCGGCCCGACAAGGTCATCGGCATGCATTTCATGAACCCGGTGCCGCTGATGAAACTGGTGGAGGTCATCCGGGGCTGGCGACCTCCGACGAGACAACGGCCACCGTCGTGGCCCTGGCGAAGGCGCTGGATAAGGTACCGGTGGAGGCCCAGGACTACCCTGGCTTCATCTCCAACCGCATCCTCTGCCCGATGATCAACGAGGCCATCTACGCGCTGATGGAGGGGGTGGGCACCGTAGAGGCGATAGACACGGTGATGAAACTGGGGATGAACCACCCGATGGGCCCGCTGGAACTGGCTGACCTCATCGGCCTGGATGTGGTGCTCAACATCATGGAGGTCCTCCACCGGGAACTGGGGGACGACAAGTACCGGCCCTGTCCGCTTCTGAAGCGCATGGTCGCCGCCGGGCACCTGGGGCGCAAGACGGGGCGGGGGTTCTATGGATATGCGTGAAGCGTGAAAAGTGAAACGTGAAAAGTGAAAAAAAAAACGTGAAGTGGGAATATGGAAATCTGGCCCTATAGTGCTGGCGTTGGGATTGGAACGGGGCTGGTTCACCTCATCCTGTTCCTGATTCTCCTCTTCCGGAGAGGGAAAGAGGCCCGGGAGAAACTGGCCCTGGCCTATCTGGGGTTCAGTCTGGCCTGGATTGCGTCTGTCGCCCTGGCCGACCTGCAGGCCATTTTCCTGCCGGTGGTCACGGAGAGCGCGGGCGCGCTCATCCCGGTCCTGACGGTCGCGCTGGCGACGGGGTATCTGACCTGTGTTGCCCTGTTTCTGGAATACCCGTTCTGGCCCGTTGTTGCCACCGCCGGTTTTACCTGGACGGCCATCCTGCTGGTCGCAACCGGGTATTTCCTCCTGGTCCCGCCCTCCCTGCTCCCGCTGGATCGGATTGGCACGGGCAGTTGGGTCGCCTTCAGCCTGGGGACCATTGTGGCCCTGACGGTTGACCTCTTCCGAAGCCGGATGGCCTTCCGCCGCAACCGCGCGCTGTACTGGCTGCTGACGGCGAACGCGGTGCTGGCCGGGCAGGCGCTGACCCTCCTCCCGCTGGGCCCTCTGCGCATCGTCGGTCCCCTGGTCCATGCCGCAGGTGCCATCGCTTTGCTTCGGGGGGTTCTGAGTTTCTGGCTCCCCAACGTCAAGGCGGCGCTGAGGTCCATCTTCCGCTTCCTGTTCCTCTTCGCGGTGACCGCGAGTTTGCTGGCAGGTGTGGTCCTGGCGGTGGAGCGCCTGACCGCGATCTGGGTTGTCTCTTCTACCACCCTGGTCATCCTTCTGGCTGTTGGAGTCGCCCTGGTGTATCTTCCCCTGTACCAGGCGCTGGTGCGGCTGGTGGACCGGTTGCTGGCGGGGGTGGGCTTTGACCCCGCGCAGACTCTGCGGGATTACAGCCAGACCATCAGTACCGTGCTGGACCTGGAGCAACTGGCGCGGACCGCCGTCCAGACGGTCGCCCAGGTCCTGGACGTCCGACGGGGAGCCCTGCTGATCGCCAGTGAGACAGAGCGGGGGAGCCTGGTTTTGCGGCCTGTACCGGCGCTGGGGGAAATCCCCACGGACCCGATAGAACTGGAGCCCATCAGCCCCCTCCTGGTTCGTCTGAAGGAACAGGATGCCCCTCTTTTCCAGTACGAAGTAGAACATCACCCTGTTCTCAAAGAAGCGCTGCCGAGAGAACGGGAGGGATTGCGGGCTCTGGAGATGGAGATCTATTTGCCCATCCGGGCGGAGGGGGAACTGGCGGGATTGCTGGCGCTGGGCCCCCAGCGGACCGGAGAGCCCTACGCTCCCCGTATTGTGGAGTTCCTATCCACCCTGGCTCATCAAACGGGTGTGGCATTGCAGAACGCGCGGCTGTTCGCGGGCCTGCAGGAGTTGAACGCCCGGATTATGCAACTCAACGAGAGTCTCCGTACGGCCTACGAACGATTGGAGCGACTGGACCGGGCGAAGAGCGATTTCCTGAGCATCGCTTCCCACGAGTTGCGGACCCCCCTCACTCAGATTCGGGGGTATACCGATGTCCTGAACGAATTGGCACAATCCGACACTTTGACGCAGGAACAGATTGTCCGCATCACCGAGAACATCTCCCGCCCGGTCCGCCGTCTGGAGCGGATTATCAACGCGATGCTGGATGCCTCTATGCTGGAGACCGGAATGAGTTTCCATTTCGCACCGACGACCCTGGCGGGTATCATCCGCGCAGCGGTGGAACTCTGGCAGGATGCGCTCCAGGAGCGCCGTCTGACGCTGACCACCAGTGGCCTGGATAGCATCCCCCTCATCCGCGCCGATATGGAACGGCTGGTGCAGGCGTTCAGCAACCTCATCTCCAACGCCATCAAGTTTACCCCGGATGGTGGACGGATCACCATAGCGGCACGCCCGCTGGACGAGGAACACTTTGAGGTCACCGTCAGCGACACGGGCATCGGCATCAGCAAGTTGGACCAGGAGTTGATTTTTGAGAAGTTCTACCGGGTCGGGAGCATAGACCTGCACTCTTCCGGCGAGTACAAATTCAAGGGTGGAGGGCCGGGACTGGGGCTCTCCATCGCCCGGGGGGTGATTGAGGGCCACGGTGGCTGTATCTGGGTGGAGAGCGAGGGGTACGACGAGGAGCGTTGCCCGGGGAGCACCTTCCACGTGGTTCTCCCCTACCATGCCCATCGGGGGCCCTGCCGCTGGAAGCGCCCCGGGCAGGAGGGGTGAGTCCAGGGGGCGCAGCGGCACCGCCGCTGCGCCCCCTGATGCTTTCATGCCCCGCGAATCAGACGGATGTTCCCCCTCTCATCGCGGAAGGAGCGGGCGGCAAATATCGGGTCATCCGGTTTCATCTCTAATGCCCACTTCAGGACCACCGGTACATCCTCCACCACGTCCAGAGTGCCAATCTGGTCGCGCGCTACCCAGACCGGTTGTCCTTCAGCCGACGCCTGCACGTCCCGGGAGAGGGCTTGCGCGGTGAACACGAAAAGGAGCACGCCGGGCTCATCCCTTTCCGGCGCGACGGTGATGATCCCGCGCAGCCGCAGTTCCGTAATGGGAATCCCGGCCTCTTCCTGAATCTCCCGCCGTGCGGCGGAGTAGACGTCTTCTCCGGGTTCCACGTGCCCGCCGATGCCGTTATAGCGGTTGGCCCAGAGCCGCTTATCGGGCGCCCCGCGCAGGAGCAGGACGTCGTCCCCGTGGGTGATAAAACAGAGGACACGGGGGATGGCCAGCATATCGGCGGTTAGCCTCTTCGCGGATGCCCCACGGGCAACATATAGAGCGGCTCCTCTTCGGGGGGCAGGGCCAGCACCCGGGCGACGGCCGCGTCGTCAAACGCCCCGACGGGCACGCTGGCCAGCCCCAGGGCCACCGCCTGCAGCAACAGGTTCTGGGCGGCATGGCCGACATCCATGGGGACGTAGCGAAATTGCCCGCGCTCCCCGTACCGGCCAGTGGTGCGGCGGAAGACCGCGCTGATGGCGAAGACCACCGGCGCCTGGGCGAGAAAGCGCTGGTTCCAGGCCGCCTCGGCCAGTTGCGCGCGCACGTCCTCCGGTTTATGGCGCACCAGAGCATGCCCCTGGGGGCGGTACCGCCAGACCCCCTCTTTCCAGCAGACGTAGAATTCCAGGGGGCAGCAGCCGCCCGCGGAGGGCGCGGCTCGCAGATACTCTTTAGGGCCGGTGATTCCCTGCGCGGCCCAGAGCAACTGGCTGATTTCCTCCAGCGTCACCTCCTGCGCGGTGAAGGACCGCACGGAGCGCCGGGCGGCGATCACCGCCTCCAGCGACCGTTCCCCATCCAGCCGGGGTGGGGGGAGTTTCAGTTCACCCGTCATGATGTTCACCTCCATCTCCGTACATCTGCAGCAACTTTTCCCGACTGAGCCAGTAAAACCGGCGGCTCAGTACTTCCAGCCCGCGCCCCTCCACGCTGGGCGGGTTGAAGGTGCGGCGCATCAGCCAGGTCCACACCCGGCTGACCTGCTCCTCTATCCGGTCCCGAATGGATTGCGGAGGGAGTTCGTAGATTTCCAGCCCCAGCCGCTCCAGCAGGCGGAGGATGGCAGGGGAAAAATGCAGGACGCCCGCTCCGCCGAATCCCCGAATGGCCTGCAGGCGAGGGTCCTCCCGCGCCGCCTGGGCCAGCAATTGCAGGGACCGGATCAGCCGTCGGCGCAACTCGCGCGCCCAGGCCATATCCGCGCCGGTGGGAGGGATGGGCGGAACCCGCTCGTTCCAGGCGTGGATCATCCCGATGGTTTCCCCGCGGTGGATGACCGTTCCGTCGTTCAGCGTCACCTCCCAGCGGGAGCGGATCAGCGCCACCCGGAGGATGCAGTCCGGGTCGTCGCTGAATTCCCAGATGCCCAGCCGCCGCCGCATGGTTCTGTCTATGGCGACGACCATGCGGCTCAACCAGTCCGAAGATTGTCGTTTCCCCGTCACGGGGAAACATTGTAGCATACCTGGCGGTATCGTCAAGAATGACCGGAGAATTGTCGGACAACTGCGAGCCGTTGTCCTACAATTTCGTATCTTGACTTTTCTCCCTTCTCGGAGTATCCTATAGATGACCACCACCTGTTGCGGAGGATAGCGGTGCCCCGTCCTTTCTATCTGGCGATTGAGGGCGTGATCGGTGTCGGTAAGACGGCCCTGGCCCGGCTGCTGCAGCCCCGTTTCCAGGCCGACCTGTTGCTGGAGGTCTTTGAGGAGAACCCGTTTCTCTCCGACTTCTACGCCGACCGCCAGCGGTATGCCTTCCAGACCCAGATTTTCTTTCTGCTCAGCCGCTACCGCCAGCAGCAGGAGGTCCGGCGCAACGACCGACCGCTCATCGCCGACTACACGTTTGCCAAAGACCGCCTTTTCGCCCACCTGAATCTCCAGGGGGACGAACTGGCAACCTATGAACGGCTTCACCAGGCACTGGCGGAGAAGGTGGTCCTCCCCGACCTGGTGGTGTACCTCCAGGCCAGTCTGGATGTGCTGATGGCGCGCATTGCCACCCGGGACCGTCCCTACGAGCGGGGGATGGACCCGGCCTACATTGAGAGTTTGCGCCAGGCCTACGAGCGCCACTTCGCCTCCTACGACGCGACCCCCCTGCTGGTCATCAACACCGACGGTCTGGACTTCGTCCGTAATCCCCAGGACCTGGCCTACATAGAGGGACGGATTCGGACGGCGCTGAGTGCGGCGGAAGTTCGCGCGCGCCTGGCGGAGGGACCAGCCGAAGTTTCCGGGACTCCATCGTCGTCCCCTCAGCGCACACTGGTGACGGAGTTCCTGGCCCTTACCGAGGCGGTGGGTGCGTTGGGCGCGGCCCTCTCGGCCGACCCGACCGGTTCTTCTGAGGATTTCCGCCGGGCACTGGCCCTTTCCCGTCGCTGCCTGGAGCGGATGGAATCTGCGCCCATGTGACCAGTCCAATGCCGGAGGAGACACCTTGAGCCGGAAAAGGGAATCCAGTCTCACTGCATCGGAGCGACTGTCCGGCGTTTTCTCCAGTCATCCGGACGTTCTCCATCGCCTTATTACCGGCTCCAGCCTGGAGGAGATGCTGGCGGAGGTGGTGGCCGCCGGAATTCAGGACCTGGGGGCCGACCGGGGGGCCGTGTATATTTATGACGCGGAGCGGGATCGCCTGACGGTGGGCTATGCCCGAGGGCTCTCACAGGAATACCTGGCTTTTCTGACGGACATCTTCCGCCAGGTTCCCGGTTCCCGGCTTCTTCAGGAGCCCGGCCCCGTAATCATTCAGGATGCCTGGCATGATCCAGAGGCCCGGGTGCTTTGGGAAGTGGCCCGGCGGGAGGGATTCCGTTCATACATTGCTCTATCCCTCCGATACCGCCAGAAGGTCCTGGGAGCGCTGGTCCTCTATTCTGATCAAGTTCGTGCCTGGGAGCCAGAAGAAGTAAAGCAAAGTCAATCCCTGGCTGATCACGCCGCCCTTGTCCTGGCCCACATCTCATTGTACTGTCGGGTGCAGCGCTGGACGGAGGTCCTGCAGGCGCTTCAGGAAATAGACCATCAGATTCTCTCTACCCAGAACCTGGAGGACGTCCTCTGGGCCATTGCCAGCGTGCTGACAAGGATTCTGGAAGCCTCCACGCTGTACATCGGCCTCTACGACGCCGTACTGGATGAACTGAGTATCCCTGTCCTGGTTGATCGGGGGGAAAGACAACCCCCATTGCGCCGAAAACTCTCCGAGGGGGCCGGGTTAGCCGGTTGGGTGATCCGCACTGGTCAGTCCCTCTGGATCAACGACGTGCAGAAAGAGGCCCTCCCGGTCCCGGCCATCCAGATCGGTGACCCGACTCGCTCCCTGGCCGTCCTGCCGTTGCGGGTGCAGGATCGGACGGTCGGCGTCCTCTCCGTGCAGTCCTACATTCCCTACGCCTTTGGGGAAGAGGACCGTTGGATACTGGAGGGGATCGCAGCTCAGGCGGCGATCGCAATAGAGAATGTTCGTCTGCTCCGGGAAGCGCACCACCGCGCGGCGCAACTGGCGACAGCGGCCCAGGTCGCCCGTGCGGCCGCGTCTATCCTGGACGTCCAGCGGTTGCTCTCCGAAACGGCCGAACTGGTTCGGGAGCAATTCAATCTCTACTATGTGGGCATCTTTTTGCTGGACGAGACGGGACGCTGGGCCGTCCTGCGGGCCGGAACGGGCGAGGCGGGCCGGAAAATGCTGGAGATGGGCCACAAACTGGAGGTCGGCGGCCCCTCTATGATCGGCTGGTGCACGGCCTACGGCAAACCCCGCATTGCCCTGGACATCGGCAAGGAGGCCGTCCGGTTTGATAACCCCCTGCTGCCCAAAACCAGTTCCGAGATGGCGCTGCCTCTCCTGACCCGGGAACGGGTGATCGGCGCGATGACCGTCCAGTCGGACCGTCCGGCGGCGTTTTTCCCCGAGGATATTATCGTTTTGCAGACCGTTGCCGATCAACTGGCGACGGCGATAGAGAACGCCTATCTTTACCAGGAAACCCTTCGCCGCCAGGCTCAGGCCTGGGTGCTGCGGGAGGTGATGCTGGCCGCGGCGTCTACTCTGGATTTTGACCAGATTCTTCAGCGCACCATTCAGACCCTGCGGTCTGCTCTCCAGGTGGAATTCCTCGCAGTGGTCCTGCCCGATGAGTCCCGGGAGTTTCTGCGCATCCACCCCTCTCAAATTGGCTACGACGTTCCGGTGGAGGAGGTCCGATTACCTCTGGATGGAAGTGTATGTGGGATGGTCTTCCAGAGTGGAAAGGCCATGCTGATCGGGGATGTCCGGGATGTCCCCTTCTACTACCCGGGGCATCCGGATGTCCGCTCCGAACTGTGCGTGCCGCTGCGGGTCGGCGAAGAGGTCATCGGGGTGCTGAACATAGAGAGCCGAAAACAGAACGCGTTCCAGGAAGAAGACCTGGCGTTTTTCACGGCCATCGCCGGGGAACTGGCGATTGCCCTGGAGAATGCCCGCCTCTACCAGCGGGAGCAGCGCCGACGGGAGGAGGCGGAGAGCCTCTATCGCGCGGCTCAGGCAATGACGACCACGCTGGACCGGCGGGAGGTTCTGGAGCGGATTCTGACCGAGTTACAGAACGTGGTTCCCTACGATAGCGCTTCGGTGCAGTTGCTTCGGGAGGGGAAACTGGAAATCATCGCCGGGCGAGGATTCCCTCGCCCCGAGGAGATTCTGGGGACGACGATAGACCTGATGGCCAACGGGAATCCCAACGTTCAGGTCGTTCGGACCCGCGCCCCGGTGATTTTGGAGGATGCCCCGGCCATTTACCCCGAGTTCCGACGGGAGCCTCATGTGAGGACCGGTGTTCGCGCCTGGATGGGGGTCCCGCTCCTCTACGGAGATCGGGTCATCGGGATGTTGACGCTGGACAAGAAAGAGCCGGGGTTCTATACCCGGGACTATGCCCGGGT